>RCNG010000877.1_pt1 | contig 14544 bp, 16 predicted proteins | sample 2041371 | NCBI WGS metagenome assembly RCNG01 (sample SAMN09708227, study PRJNA481090) | Marine sediment metagenome, whole genome shotgun sequencing project. | biome: marine sediment; feature: ocean; material: sediment; isolation source: Sewage treatment plant 1 marine sediment (STP1) ... | reverse complement strand
CTTTAGCTATTTTAGCAGATAACGATGGATTTTTTATCCATTAACCATTATTAAATGCTACCCTGCATGCACAAATTTAAAACACTACCCAAAAACTATAAATGCTGTACCCCTAAGCCCATGTCTTCGCATGGGCTTTTTCATTTGTTGTATCTGGCCGCATGCATTACAATGTCATGCATAACCGAGGAGATATGACGATGGCTGCAAATGCTTTGGTACAAGCCCGCATCGACGGGGCCGTGAAGGAAGAGGCCGCCGCCGTGCTGGCCTCGATGGGATTGACCGTGTCCGACGCGGTGCGTCTGCTGTTGACCAAGGTTGCCAAAGAGCATGCCTTGCCCTTCGACCCGTTGATTCCCAACGCGGAAACGGTCGAGGCGATGAAAGAAGCTCGCCGGGGCAAGCTCCAGTCCTTCGAGGACATCGATGCGCTGATGGCGGACCTGAATGCGGGCGATTGAACGCACCGGGCAGTTCAAGCGCGACCTGATCCTGATCTACCGCAAACCGGATGCTTCGCGGTTGCAGCTCGTTCGCCTCGGATCGCATTCAGAGTTCGGCTTGTGATCCTTTAACGCAGGAATCGTTGCCGACCCTCTATCGGCGGAGCCCTCGTTCGGCGGTGGCTTGATCTGTTGGTGCTCCTCTCGTTGCTCGACCAAGGCTTTGGTAGGGCTTACATCTTCCGGCTCTTGCCGGGGCTCCGTGGTGGTCCGTGGCGATTCATCTGGAGAAACGAGCCAGGCGTCGAGCGGCTCGCCGTCAGGTTCCGATGCAGGCTTATCGAGCTCCTGCCCTTCGCGGGGTGCAGGCTCGTCCGGCGGGTCGGGTGGATTCGGCTCCCCTGTATCCGGCGCACCGTCTGAGTCGTCACTGCCCTTCTGTTCCGCTTGGGCTGCCTGCGGTTGCGGCGGCGCTTTCGCTGCGTCCGCTTCCTTTGGGGCTCGAGGTTGCTCACTAATAGTAGTCGGGATCGACGCGGGCGAGGCTGCTTGTGTTGGCTGAGAAGGCTGCGGTGGCAGCAGCCCGCTGAACCACAGCGCGGCGCCCAGCGCTACGACGATTGCGGTTGCCGCCAGCACCGGCACTAGCGGGCGGCGCTGCTTTGTCTTATCGATGCGGCGGGTGGTGGGCACAGCTGCCTGTTGGTCGCAACCGAGAATTACGATGGTAGTGTTGTCCTGATGCGGATCGTCCTCGGTCTTGACTTGATCGAGCAGGGTCTCGGCGGCAGCCTGGGGCTCGCTGCCCAGCGCGGCGGCCAGTGCGTTGTCGGCAATGGTGCCGTAGAGTCCGTCGCTGCACAGCAGGATGCGGTCGCCGGGCTCCAACGGCAGCGGGCGGAGATTGCAATCGACCTTGGATATCTGCTCCATGCCCAGGAAGCTGGTCAAGGCGCCGGCATCGGGGTGGTCGAGCGCCTCTTCGCGGCTCATCGTTCCGTTGCTTACGGCGGGCATCAGGTCCGAGAGCAGATTGTGGTCGGTGGTGCAGCAGGTTAGCGTGCGCTCGGCGGCGCGGTAGAGATAGAGCCGGCTGTCGCCGGCACCGATCCAGAACAGTTGCGGCCCCCGGATCACCGCGGCGACGAGGGTGGTCCCCACGTTGCCTACGCCGTCGCCGGCACGGGCCAGTTGCCAGACCGCTTGGTTGGCGGCATCGAGGGCGCGGATCAGGGCGTCGGGAACGGGCTCGCCAGCCGCCTTGTCATCGTAGGCGGCGAGAAATGCCTTGACCGCCAAGCGGCTCGCCTCAGCGCCGTTTGCCAGACCGCCCATGCCGTCGGCCACGACCGCAAGCGCGCCGCCGTGGTCGCGAAATGTGTCTTCGGCGATATGGGAGAAGGCAAAGGCGTCCTGCTGCTCGTCGCGCCGACCGATCCATTGGGCGTTGCCGGGCAATAGGTGCATCACTGGCCCTCCTGCAAGACGACGCGCAGCTCAAGCTCGCCGATGCGGATCAGGTCATCGTCATGCAGCGGATTAGCTGTCTTTACCCTGACACCGTTGAGAAAGGTGCCGTTGGTGGAGCCCAGGTCTTCAAGCACGATGACGCCGCGGCGTTCCAATATTTGAGCATGGTCGGAGGAAACGGTGTCGTCGCCGGGCAGCGGCCAGCGATTGGCCTCGTCGCGGCCGATCGTCAGTGGAGCGCTCAGCGAGAAGTCGCGGTAGGCTCCGCCGTCGAGCGCGGTGAGGCCGATGGAACGCGGCGGAGCCGTGGGCACGGGCGTTGATTCAGCCTTGGTGGGGGAGGGGACGGCCGGTTCCTCGGTCGCCGTCTCCTGTTGCACCTCCGGCATCTCGTCCGGCTCCAATTCGGTGGCCGAATTTTTCGAGCGGCGGCGCCACAGCACCAACAGGAGCAACAACAGTAACAGGCCCGCGCCGCCGCCGAGCACCTCCGGGCGCTGCCACCAGGATGCAGGCGATACCGTTGCGGGCTGCTCGCCGCTCTGCGCAAGGGACTCGGATGCAGCTTCCGGTGCTGGCGATACTTCCGGTGCGGTCTCGGGAGGCTCGGGCACCGCCCCGGACTCGGCCGGAGCGGTATCCGCGGCAGGCTCGACCGGCTCGTCCGTGTCCTGCGCCGGTGCTTCCACCGCCGGCGCCTCCGGCGCTGTGTCCTCGGTTGCCGGATACAGCCGCAGCTCGATCGCGTCACGGAGGCTGGCCCCCGCGGAGTGCAGAACCAACTGCACCCGGTAGCGCCCCCCGTCGGCGATGCAGGCGGCACAGCGCAGCGCGACATGATAGACCTCGTTCACGGCCATGCCGATCTGCTCATAGGCATCGGTCAATGGCTGCCGTGTTCCGTCCACGAAGGTGCCGCCCGAGGCGCGGGCGAACCGGCCAAGTGCCTTGAAACCCGCCTCGTTGTTACGACCCGGCTTGCTGAAGCCGATCGCATGGATGGGCACCGGATCTTCGGTCATCGCCTCGAACACCTCCTCGGCGGTAACGCCACCGGCGACATCGTCGAGACCATCGGTCAGCACGATGACCGCCCGCCGCCGGGGGACCCCGTCGACGGCTTGCCGTCCCAGCGTCATCCCGCGCACCAGTGCTTGATGCAGGAAGGTGAAGTCGTCAGTCGGACCCAACTCGGTGATGGCCGCTTGCAAGGCCGCCTGATCAGCGGTGAAGTCGACCAGCGTCCGCACGCCATCGCCGAATTCGATCAGCGCCGCCCGGTCGTTGGGGGTCATACGCTCCACCCAGGCGGTCAGTGCCTGGCGTATCGGACCGAACTGCCGGTTCGTCAGAGAGCGGGAGACATCCACCAGCAGGATATAGCCCACACCCTCGTCCGCGCCGCCCTCGGTTACCGTCTCGACGACAGCGGCCTCCCGGCCCACGGTGGCGGAAAATACATCGGTAGCCAAGCCCGTCACCGGCTCACCAGCCTCGTCGCGCACGGCCGCGTAGAGCAGGATATCGGTTCCGCTGACGATACCCTGACTGATCGCCAAACCGGTGGCCGGGGCGGCCAACGGAGCAATCGGCAACGCAAGCAGGGCCGCGAGCAGCAGATGGATGGCGAGCGGATGGTGTCGGGACCGTTTTTCCATTGTCGTGTATACCAAAAAAAGTGGGCAGTGGGCAGTGGGCAGTGGGTAGGTCGGGTTAGCGATAGCGTAACCCGACAGCCTCCTAGCCTACCTCCCATACCCGAACATTCGGGGCGATCCCGGCTGTTCTTGCCGCTTTGCAGAAGTTGCGGTCGAAGGTGTGCACCACAGTGTTGCCGCAACCGGCGAGGTGCAGCGCGGATGCGTTTCGGGATGACGACCTGTCCCTTACTGGACAGGGTCACTGTCGTGATTGTCATGATGGTTTCAGGTAAGACAAAAAAACGCAAAAAAAATCGACCAGGGGCTCTGCCCCTGGACCCCGCAAAAGGTAAAAAGGTAAGAAACTCAAAAGGTCACTAATTCCTCAGGAGGCGGACGCCGAGGCTGCGGCTCCTGCTGCCCGGGGCGCTGCTGTCGCGACTGGCGCAGCGCGCGCTGGCCGCGAAGCCGTCCCAGCCGCCGCCCCGGTAGACCCGGCGGGAGCCGCCTCCAGTGTTAACTGGGTTGTTCCTGGAGTGATTGCTGTAGGCATCACTCGTGTAGATGTCCTGCACCCATTCCCAGACGTTTCCGCTCATATCGTACAGGCCCAGGTCATTGGCGGTGAAATGCCCGACCGGTGCGGTCTGCGGATAGCCGTCGTCCAGCCCTGACTCTTTCCAATCGTACTGACAGTTACTGCCCTCGTCGCAGATGTTCGCATAGTCGTCGAGCCGGCTCTTCGTCGAGGTCCCCGCCCAGGTCTCGTCTTTTCCGCCACTACGGCACGCATACTCCCACTCCGCCTCGGTCGGCAGCCGGTACTGTGCGCTCCCCTTGGCATTCAGCTTGCCGATGAATGCCTGTACGTCGTCCCAGGAGACCGACTCCACCGGATAGTCTTCTCCGCTCTTGTACGTCGACGGATTGTCGCCCATGATTCGCGTCCATTGCCCCTGCGTGACCTCGTGCTTGCCCAGCCAGAAGTCGTCCACGCAGACCTCGTGCACTGGCTTTTCGTTCGAGCGGCCATCATCGCTGCCCATTTGATAACAGCCACCGGGGACTTGGACGAATTCCATCCCCGTCACCGGATCCCGCGTCTTGTCCTGAGCAGCAAGCTTGGCCAGCTCGGCTTCGGCTTGGCTGCGATAGCCGCAGCCGTTGGCGGTGCAGTCGTTTAGGTAAGATTGGTAACCCGCACTGTCGTTCCGCTGCTCGGTGCTACGCCAAGCAGCAAGATCGCGTTGGGCCTTGCGCTCGGTCTCTTCCCGCTGCCGCTGTTTCTCCAACTGCCGCTGCCGCTCAAGCTCGGTCTGGCGGTTGGCCTCTTGCTGCTCGCCATCATCGCCTGCAGGGAACCAGTCCCCGAAGGGACGGAGCAGCGCCAGGACAAGCGCTACGCCCAATAACCCGACCACCGCCCAGGGCAACCAGTTACGCCGAGACGGTTGCGGGACGGGCCCCGGTGGTGTCGGCGGTGACGACGGGGGCTCCGGTGGCGGTGATGGGGACCGCTCTGGCGGGCAGGCGATGGCTGTCTGAAACCCTTGCACGCTTTGCGGGCGCTGTGGTGGTTGAATGGCAAGCGCCCGTCCCAACGCATCGCTGAGCCGCCGCGAGACACCGAAGGCGGCGGCCGGTTGCAGGTCGTCCTCGGCGACCCGCTCGTTGGCCTCGGGCGGGGTCTCGCCGGTGACCATCCGGTAGAGCACTGCCGCGGCCGAGTAGATGTCGGTCCAGGGGCCTTGTTTGCCCTTGCGGTGGTATTGCTCGAACGGGGCGTAGCCGGGGGTGAAGATCACCGACAGGCTGCGGCTGCGCTCCCCGACCGCTTGGCGCGCGGCGCCGAAGTCGAGCAGGATCGGACGGATGCCGCCGCCGTCGATGGTGGCGAGGTAGATGTTGTCGGGCTTGATGTCGCGGTGCAGGAAGCCCTTGGCGTGGACCGCGCGCAGGCCGTCGAGGACCGGCATCAGCAGGCGCACGGCGTCCTGCTCGGGCAGCTTGCCCTGCCGGTCCAGCAGCTCGCCGAGCGATTGCCCGCGGTAGTAGTCCATGACCAGATAGGCGGTGGCGTTGGCCTCGAACAGGTGGCGCACGCGCACGATGTTCGGGTGGTCCAGTTGGACCAGGGTACGCGCCTCGACGAGGAATTGGTCCAAGCCGTAGTCGAACAGCTTGCCGTCTTCGCGCGAATGGGGCACGACCGTGGTCCGGCCGGTCTCGCGTCCGGCCAGGTCCCGCGGCAGGTATTCCTTGATCGCGAGGATGGTCTCCAGCTTGCAGTCGCGGGCCAGATAGGTGACGCCGAAGCCTCCCGGCTTGCCGAGGATGCGGCCGATCAGGAATTGATCCTGCAGCAGGGTACGGTGAGGCAGCGCCAGCGGGCTGCGCCCGACGCTCTCGTCGTAGCCGCAATGGGGACAGGGGTTCACATGGCCCTTGTCGCTGAAGCAGCCGGGGCAGAGGGTGTTGTTGGTCATCAGATCCACGTATTGCTTTTCCAAGGGTATCTTACCGTGAGAAGGTGCGCGTCGCAGGCGTTTCTCGATTCCCTCGCCGCTACGGGCTGCTCGCTTCAGCTAGACTGAATTTCAGAAATTCAGTCAGTGGACCACGTGTTTCGGATCACAGTCTTGACATTCCGTGAAGCATCGTCCAATTTGCAATATTACTGCAAATTAGACGGAGCCTTGATGTACCAGCAACGCACCCTCGGCAGCATTCTGGCACGGACCGCGGCACAGTTTCCGGTGTTGCTGCTCACCGGCGCGCGTCAGGTCGGCAAGACGACGCTGCTGCGGCACCTGTCCGAATCCGGGCGGGCCTACGCAACGTTGGATGATCCGCTCTTGCAGGAGCTGGCCAAAGAGGATCCTGCGCTATTTTTCCAACGCTTTCCTCCTCCGATCCTGTCGGTGACAAATCCGCCTTTTTACGCTTCCTGCGCGCCGCTGCTGCACGCTCAGCCCAGATGCTCAAGCTCTCGGAGCTGGCCCGCGATGCCGATATCGCTCCGAATACCGCGAAACACTGGTTGTCGATCCTGCAAACCTCAGGCATCGTCCACCTGCTGGAACCCTACTACTCGAACAGAACCAAGCGCCTGATCAAGACGCCCAAGCTCTACATGCTCGACACCGGACTCTGCTCCTACCTGACGGAATGGACCACCCCGGAGACGCTTGCCGCCGGCGCCATGGCTGGCCCCATCCTGGAGACCTGGATCTTCACCGAAATTCTCAAGAGCTATTGGCACAACGGCCGTCAGGCGCCTTTCCACTACTACCGCGACAAGGACCAAAAGGAGATCGACCTCCTTATTACACAGGACGGGCAACTCCATCCGCTGGAGATCAAACGCAGCGCTTCGCCTGGCCGCAGAGACATCCGTCACTTCGGCGCACTTCAACAGATGGACCTCCCGGTCGGCCCCGGCGGCTTGATCTGCTTGGCAACCCGAAGTTTGCCTCTCACTGCCACGGTCACGACAATCCCGGTGGATCGGCTATAGGTGAATGGTGCGGTTCGTACCTCACCGCACCCAACGCGCTTCGGGTGACCCAACTTACGAACTCGCACGGATACCTGGTTTAGCTCATCGCACGCACAGCGTGTCAGGTGTTCGAATTGACGTACACAACAGGTGATATACAATGTGTATCTGAGCCCATATCCAATCTAAAATGAGGTGTTCGATGCTCTCTTCGCCGCCGTCTGCTGCCACCCCTGAACCAACCACCCGCGCCGTCAACCTTCGGGTGCGGGAAGACATTCGCGATTTGATCGACCAGGCAGCCAAGAGCCAGGGCCGATCACGTTCGGACTTCATGATCGATGCCGCCCGGCGGGCGGCCGAAGACGCCTTGCTCGACCAAACGCTGGTGAGGGTGGATCGGCAAACCTACGAACACTTCCTGGCCGTGTTGGACCAGCCGCCAGAGGGCGAAGGCTTCGAGCGCCTGATGTGCGCCCCGAATCCATGGGACGTCTGAGCCTCGAAGCTCCCACGCCGCTGTCTGATGGGCATTGCATCGAAGGTTTTTCCTGTGGTGTACAACCGTTGGACGAGTGGTTGATCCGGCGCGCCTGGAACAATCAGAGAACCGGTGCCTCACGCACCTATGTGACCGCTGCTGCTGGGCAAGTCGTGGGCTATTATTGTCTCGCCTCGGGTGCGTTGACGCTCGGTGAGGCGCCTGGCGGTATCCGCCGCAACATGCCAGACCCCATCCCTATGGCCATCCTGGGGCGTCTGGCGGTTGATCAGTCCTGGCAGGGGCAGGGCATTGGCGTCGCCCTGCTGCGCGATGCCGTCGAACGTACCCAGGTCGCCAGCGCCATTCTCGGTATACGTGGACTGCTAGTACACGCTTTGTCGCCGACGGCCGGGGCCTTTTATGCGCGTTATGGGTTCATCCCGTCGCCGACCAAACCCTTGACGTTGGTCATGTCATTGAAGCGGAAATAGCACGTAGGGTGCGGGTGCGGTGAGGAACGAACCGCACCAAAACGCAAACACCAACGCATTCCCCCGCATCCATGTCCTCATCCCCGTCCCAAGTCAGGTAGGGTGGGCATGTTGTTTATGCCCACGCGGCTTGAGCGGATGGATCGCACCCCACTTGACAGGGAACGTCAATGTGACAGGCCGATGGGTGCGAACGACGCGCCCACCCTACGGCGCTGGAACTACGAAATACGCGAAACACGCGAAAGGGACTGATTAACGAACCGTTTGTGGTCGACCTTTGGATACTATGTTCCTTGAACACAATTTTCCCGGTCATCCGTTTCGCGCCTTTCGCGTGTTTCGTAGTTCCCGGACCCGCCAACGAACCACTTGACAGGGCACGTAAATGTGACAGGCCGATGGATGCGAACGGCGTGTGAGGTCTCTTCGAGATGTCGGCGGCTGCGACGTGTCGATGCCATTACCCCTCTGCTTCCTGCTCCCAATTGAAGCCGTCGCCGCACAGGGGGACGAACATCAGCTCGGTCTTGCCCAGTTGAATCAGGTCGCGATCCTGTAACGGGTTGGGGCTGAGGACAGGCGCCTTGTTTTGATAGACCAGTCCTCGGCTGTCGCCGGGGGCGATGAAAAAGCCGCGGCTCATCGGATCGTAGACGATCTCGGCGTGGTTCCGGCGGCTGATGGTGTCGTCGCCGGTGATGGCGATGTCCATGCCGGGGTCGCGTCCAACGAAGTTTCGCCCGTTGCGTATGCGGTAATCGCGTCCCCGGTCCGGGCCCGTGATACAGACGAGCCAGCCAACGACCGGGTCGATGTCCTGGGTCTGGCCGCCCCAGTAGGCGCGGGTCCTGCCGTCGCCGGGATCGGGCCGGGGACTCGTGGAATCGGCGCGGCGGGTTCGGCTGGCGTTCTTGTGGTCCGGTTCGGGTCCCGTGCTCTGGTCACCCAATTTTCGCGTGCCCCGTTTTTCGGCTCCGTCGCTGCCACCGACGGTGACATGCACGCCGCAGAAAGGACAGCTTGTGTGCTCGTCGTCGTTGAAGAAATGGCCGTGGCCGCAGTTGATCATACCCATTGGTGTCTCTCGATTGTTTGTACTGAATAGTTTTCGGTTTTCGGTTTTCAGTTTTCAGTGGTCAGTGGTCAGGGAGAGTTTGTTCCAATTATTAAAAGCCGGTTCAGAAAACGCAAAGACGAACCTGACTACCCCCGAGGCTCAGCCAATATTCAACCTATCTCCAGCAGCCAAAGGCAATAGACCACGGAGAGCACGGCGAGAGGATGCAGAGGAAGCAACCTCAACAATTCCGTAGGGCGGACAAGCGCAGCGCAGTCCACCTGGCGCACAACCATCACTCCAACGTCAAATTTCGCAGGTACCCAATCCCCGTCGTTGTCGTTGTCGTTGTCGTTGTCGTAATCGGATACACAAGGCAAACCGGGCACGAGAAACCTGATGTTTACGGGTTTCGACCCAGCACGTGGTCTGGGCCTATGGAATCCACAAAGTACAACAGAATCCTACCTCCTACGGCGGCTTCGACCACGATTACGACAACGACAACGACAACGACCACGATTACGACAACGACAACGAGCACTGTTCCACTTTCGAAAACGATAGCGATGATCACGACTCGTCGGTCTGAGGCAGAGCCTCGCTAGCGAACGCTGACATGGCCATCGTCGTCGACGGTGATGACGGCCATCAGCTCCTTTTGTTTGGAGCGGGTGAGCCGTGTTTCGTTGAACGCCTGACTGCCGTCGCAGTGGAATACGCGGCCCTTGACGACCACGGGTTTGCGGCGGTCCTTGACCGCGTAGAGCTCGACGTAGACCTTGTACTCACCGGGCGGGGCATTGCGGATCTCCCAGACTTCGTTGCCGGGGCCATTGATGTTGTCCTCGCTCAGCTCGCCCGGATGGCCGGCGATGGTCTTGTTGCTGAAATAGAACTCGCCGCCGGCCGGGTCGATCAGGTGGAGATCGACATCGTCTCCGGTATCCCAGCGGATGTAGAGCACCAGGAAGGTCTGGGCGAGCTTCTCGGCCAGGCCGTCGGCACGGCTGCGCTGGGCGTCGGCCTCCTGTTGCGCACGAGCGGCCTGCTGTTGTGCTTGTGCGGCCTGCTGTTGCGCCTGAGCGGCCTGTTGGCGGGCGCTTTCGGCCTCCGCGGCTGCCGCTGCGGCCTGCTCGCGGGCGCGCTCGGCCTCGGCCCTGGCCTGTGCGGCGGCATCGTCGGATGATGCCAGGGCCGTTGTCAGCGCTTCGACGCGGGCTTGCAGGTCGGCGATGATCGCCTGGTAATCGATGCTCTCCTTTTTGTAGTAGGGCATCAGGATGACCATGATGATCAGGAAGGCGGCCATGGCCCCCGAGATCACATCGAGCATCGAGAGGTTGAAGATGTTGATTTCGCGGTTACGTGGTTTCATGATGCGCTACTCGATGTAGAGCGCGAGGGCCGTGTAGTTGTCGTGTTCCGGCTCCGCGCAGGCCAGCAGCAGGTGCTCCATGGTCTGCAGCCAGGCGGCGGGGCTCGCGCTCTTGCTGAGACAGATCTCCATCCGCGGCTCGGTAACGTATTCCCAGAAGCCGTCGCTGCAGAGCAGGAAGGCATCGCCTTGCTGTAGCGCGGTTGCCGTTTCGGTGATCACCGGGCGCAACGCTTTGTCGTTGCCCAGCGTGCGCAGCAACCGGTTGCGGTCCTCGTGGTGACGCACCTCGGCCGGGGTGATCTCGCCGGCCTGCACCAGTGCCCAAGGGACGCTGTGGTCCGCGGTTTGGAAGCGGACACGTCCGTCCCTGAAGTGATACAGGCGGCTGTCGCCGATATGTGCCCAGAGGGCCTGATCGCCGGTACAGAACAGCCCCACCAGGGTCGAGCGCATCTGGCTCAGGCGGCGCTCGCCGTGCTGCCGATCGTGAATCGCCTGCTCGGCCTGTTGCAGTGCCTGATGGATCTGTTCCGGGGTATCCAACGGCAGGGTTTCGTAAAGCGCGAGCAGGGTCTCCACGGCCAACCGCGAGGCCACCTCTCCACCGCCATGCCCGCCGAGCCCATCGGCGACCAGCCAGCAGCCGCCGCCTTCGGCGCGCTCGCGAAAGCCGACGGCATCCTCGTTGTAGGGCCGGCCGCCGGTGCGGCTGCACGTGGCCGTGCTGTAGCGCAACGGGTTCATTCGGTCACCACCTCGAACGCGATTGCCGGGTCGCCGAGATAGAAGCCCTGGCCCGGCTCGACCACCTGCTCTTGACCCGATTTCAGCGCCGTCCCGCCACTGAGAAAGGTGCCGTTGGTCGACCAGCAATCCTCGAGCAGAAAGACCGCCTGCTCCCGGTCGTAGCGGACCACGGCATGACGTTTGCTGATCAGGTCCCTATCCGGCGGGAGCACCAGACTGGACATGGCGGGATCGCGGCCGATCGCCACCGGGCCGTCATCGAGCGGTATTGTCAGTCCCTTGTAAGGCCCCTTGACGCCCCGCAGCACCGGCCGCGCGACCGCCGGCTCCGGGGGGTGGAGCGCTTGCGGATGCTGGCATAGGCGCGGGTCATGCCGTCGCGGACCACGGCGCGCCCCCGTTGATTGGTGACCAGTGCCGTCAACGCGAGCATGAACAGCAGCATGGTACCGAGGGTGCCGGTCAACAGCGGCTCGCGGTGCCACAGATTACGCAGGGCGCCGGGTCGGTCATTGTCGACGCTGTAGGGGATCCGCAGCTCGTCGAGCATCGGGAACAAGGCGTCGCTGACGACGGCCCAGCCCAGATTGTCCCCGCGCACGACCCGCTCAAGCTGCGGTTGGCCATCCTCGCCGATCGTTGCAACGACAACCAGATCCTTTTGTGTATTGGCGCCGACGACGCGCCCGTAGAGATCGAACAAGGGACCACCGGAGTTGCCCGGATTGATCGTTGCCTTGTGCATCACCAGTTGCACCGCCTGCTCGGTCCCCGGCGGGGGCGGCGGATAGATCTTGGTCACCTGCCCGTCGTCGAGAATCGGGATATGCAGGACGCGCTCGTCCCGATCGGCGCCCCCGGGGAAGCCGACGGCGGTGATCGGGTCGCGCACGGCAACGCTCGCCACCGATGTGAATGTCACGGCGGGCTTGTCGATCGCGGTCGCCAGCTTCAAGACGGCGAGGTCCTTGTGCTCGTCGTATCGTTCGACTTCGGCGTCAACCGTCTCTCTCGGGACCGAGCTCAACAACAATTTGATTTTGCCGCCGTCTTTCGAGCATTCAACGACATGCCAGTTCGTGACGACATGGTCGCGGCGCCCGACGACGAATCCGGAGCCGCTGCCCTGGCTGCCATCGGTGCCGATGCAATAGATTCGGATCGTCGAGGCCATCATCGATTCGAACGATGCATCGGCATGTACCGCCGGCGCCAACCAGCAGAGAATGCCATAGGCAAGGAGCAGGGATCGTTTCATCATCAACCGCCCGCATAGAGCCGGTTGATCAGGTTCTTTAGCGTATATTGCCCGGCGTCGTTCAACGCCCGCTCCTCTTTGGCCTGTACGATATTGAGCAGGAACACCAGGATCGCGCTCTCGCCGAGGGCAACGAGGGTGGTGTAGAAGCTGACACCGAGGGCCTGGGCAATCTCACCCAACGGCTGCTCGGCGGCGGCGGGGTCGATCATCGCCAACGCGAGCGAGATGCCGATCACGGTGCCAATGAAACCGATGGTCGGGATCAGCCACACCAGATAGCGCAGCATCGAGTAGCGCAGGTCGAGCCGGTGGGCGATCAGCTCCAGGCTGCTGTTGAGGACCGAGACGGTCTGGTCCACGGAACGGCTGGCCTGAAATTGCAGGATGCACAGATCGATCAGGCCGGGCAGAAAGCCGTGCTCACCGTCGTAACGGCCGGCGACCTGTTTGCGGATCGGCGGCAGGTCGTGGGATTGCAGCACCACCTCGTAGCTCTCGGGCAACATCCCGCTGTCGGTCATGGCCACCTCGCGGCATGCGATGCGCTAGCGGCAATAGATCTCTCCGAAGCCGATAAAGAGGATCAGGTGCATCAGGTTCTGCACGGTGAAGGGGTAGACGAAGGGATAGTCCGGCGGCGGTGCCGCGTGGTGATCGAGGAGCAACACGGCGGGGTGACCGCCCGGCTCCAGCATTGCCGTCAACAGGGCGATAAAGGCCATGCCGAAGAGCAGCGCGATGGGTAGGATATGCAGCCTTGCGGGTTGTTCCCAGAGCTTGCTCATCGGCCGCACTCCGGGCAGGTCTTGTCCTGCGGGCGGATGATGCCGCCGCACTCGCAGCGGATCAGCCGCCGCCCCGATATCCAGGGCTTTTCGTCCTTCGGGGCAGGGCGGTTCAGTGTCTCTTCGAAGCGGGGAAACTTCATGCGCAGCGCCTCGAGCAGGTCCTTGACCGCGAACGGGACGCTACCGAAGCGGACCCGATCGAGCGGGGAGATCAGCTCCTGGCGTATCCGCTGTCCCTTGCCGGAGCCGCTGACGATATAGGTTCCGTTGCAACTGTTGGTATCGGTCAGCAGGACCTTGCCGCCGCCGATGAAGCTGATCTCAGCGTGGTGGCTGCTGACGGTGTCGTCGGCCAGCGGGATGTCGCAGGCGCGGTCGCGGCCGATCGTGAATTTGTGTTGTTCGTTGCTCATCGGGTGCTGTGCTTCCTGACTTACTTTTCCCAGCTTGCTATTTTATTGAGTAGAAACAGAAGAGACCACGCCCAGTATAGAGTATTTGATCTCTGCGCCAATAGCGTTTTACACCGGCTTTCCGACATCCTGACCACTCGGCCTATGCTGCCACCCGGTGTTGATCATGGTTCCGGCCATCGGACGTAGGTCGGCATCCCTATGCCGACAGGCCGAAGCCCCTGTGCTTGCGGCGGCAAAGGGTTGCCGTCCTACAGCCAACGCACGACGAGCTCTCGTTTTCAGCCCGTGCGGCTCGAACGGATGGATCGCACCCCACTTGACAGAGCACGTAAATGTTACAGGCCGATGGGGGCGAATGGCGCGTCCGTAACGCGTGGGCACGAACGACGTACCCACCCTACGCCACTCCCACGAAGAAACAGAAAACCCACGTGCGATGGGTATATATGAAACCTTTCAATTGATGGGCATCCTTCATTTCTCGGTTTACATCGAATCCTCCGGTGGGCCATCGGAACGAGATGAGAGACGCAGGCGCCGGAAGCGCCCCTGGGAGCGCCCCTGGGAGCGCCGACCTCCGGTCGGCTACCGCCGTCAGGCGGTTCTGCCGGAGGACGAAATGACACCGGACTCGGTCGGCAAGGGCATCGGCGCACACCGAGGCGTCGTCGACGGCGCTTCGCGCCGTGGCCGACCAGAGGTCGGCGCTCCCAGGTCAACGGACAAGCTTCCCGGCTCTCGCAGTTCACCGCAGAGATTTTAGGGGAACCGGGGTGTCGGCATGTAGAAGTGAGTAAGGGCAGACCGAGACCGGGAAAGTGTTAACTACTTTTGCGGGATAATGAAGGATGCCAATTGCCC
>RCNG010000874.1_pt1 | contig 14558 bp, 13 predicted proteins | sample 2041371 | NCBI WGS metagenome assembly RCNG01 (sample SAMN09708227, study PRJNA481090) | Marine sediment metagenome, whole genome shotgun sequencing project. | biome: marine sediment; feature: ocean; material: sediment; isolation source: Sewage treatment plant 1 marine sediment (STP1) ... | reverse complement strand
CCTGGTGGGCAACGTGCTGTGGCAGAACGGCCTGGTCGGCGACCGGGAGGTGATCTTCGATCCCCGCGAAGCCATCGCACGCCTCGGCAGGGTTGCACCGCAGGTCCGGACGGAGTTGCTTCACGGGACAGGGCACGACTTCTTCGTGGCACGCGCAGACGAGGTGAACCAGCGCATTGTCGAGTTCCTCAAGTGAAGCTGCTTAAATCAGCTCATGCTATGCCCTCTTCTAGGGAGGCTGTCGGAGCGACGATCAGAAGGAAGGTTTCCGTTGCCTAATCGCTTTCGCTTCGCGGCCCTGGAGAGTTGAGTGCTGCCAAGAACTGCTGATAGGTCGGATGGCTGTCCAGGATCTCTGCGGCCGCTTCACGAAGTCTGTCAACATCAAGCCCATTTGCCTTGAATGGAAGAGGCTGGAGAATGAGGCAGCGAGTGCTAAGCAGGGCTTGTGGAAGGATGAGAATCCCGTAGCTCCTTGGATCTCCAGCAATTTGCCGTTTTCCAAATGGGAGCAGATCTTCAAGGATCCCATGACTACCGCCGCGGCCATCGATCGCCTCGTGCACCACAGCATCATCCTGGAACTGAATATCTCAAGCTACCGGCTGGAGGCATCGAAAAAGGAGAAAAAGTGAGATCCCCCGTGAGGGGTGCTCGTTCCCCCCCTGCACAGATACGGGAAATCAAGAGGAGGAGGAAACGGGAATCTTAATTGTCGTTGAAGGGAAAAGATACTTGACGTTGAACACGGAGTTGCTCGACTATATCGTCGAGAAGGGCATCGACAACGTGTGGGCACTCAGCGGCGATTTCCACACCGGTTCGCTGAGCACCGTGGAAGCAGGACCCCCCTGGAACGCGATCCGGGAGGTCTTGATGGGCCCCGGAGGCAATCTCGGCAATCCGATGTGGTTCTTCTACGACGCCCTCGGAAGGCCCGAGGAGGTCGCCCCCAGCAATCAATTCGACTTCTTCTACGGACTACCCTCGGCCACCATCATGACCTTTGACCCGTCCGACGACTCGGTAAGCCTCCTGTTCATCGAGGCCGAGAGCGAGGAAGTGCTCTTCGATCGCACGGTCTATTGACGGGATTCGACGAAAAGCGTTCAAAAGCACTTCCGTGGAGAAGGGGGACGTTGTTCAATTCGTTAACTTTCTCCCTCCACATACCATGGTGTGGTGGACAGAATGGCCTAATGTATTGCGACTTCCTTGTCCTTAAGGGCGAGGCCCTTTTTCAAAGATCGCTTCTGTTGCCTTTTTCGTCCTCATTCCTTCCGCCTCGAATCACTCTTAGCCGATCCTTGTGTGGCGTTCTTCCGAGCATCGCTTCGACCCGCTGCATGAGATAGTGCCTGATCCCGGCAAGCTCCTCTGCGTGCCAGGTATGACCATAGGAGTCCTTGAGCCATCGGTGGAGCGCAAGGGTGAACTCGTGGTCCGGATCGGCCTTTTCCTTGAGGCGTTCCCCGTATCCTTGCCGGGACGAATCCTTCTTCGGCTTCTCATATTCTCGGGCGGCTTTCCGTTGGCCTTTCAAATACATTTCTCTGATGTAGGGCTCGAGTTCTCGTATTGCGCTATTTTTTGTCTGCTCGACCTCTTCTATCGTGGGGTCGCGATAATATTCTTTACGGAACCATTTGACGATCGCCTCGTTTGCCTCCAGACGCAATTTGAAATGCTTTTCCAGATCTCTCCGCAACTCTCTCTTCTCTTCCCGGCTCAATTGCCTCTAGAGATCCTTATCAGTTTCCATAACCATAATCTCCCGGCTCAAGCGGCCCAATACCTTGCTCAAGATCGCTTCAGCAGTTCCTCCCGGATCCGGACCATGGCAAGGGTGTCTTGGCCGCAATAGATGAGCAGATCTGCCCGGGTCTTCTTCCTTTCCTCCGGCCGTGTCGAAGGGGCGAGCATGCGCAGATACTCTAGTGAGGCCTGAGTGCCCTCCTGGATCGCCAATCCCTTGTAGGCCATGGAAGGGACGAGGGCCGGGAGGACTTTCTTGAGTGAGAATGAACCCTGGAAGTCCGGGTGGTAGAAATACGTGTTGACCATTGCGTGCAGATCCTTGATCCGGTCCAGGGTCGCCAGAAGCCTTCCTGCATACTGAGGCAGGTCGTCTGCCAGGCTTGTCATGACCCCCACTTCGTAAGTGGTGTAGATGACGATGGTGCCCGTATCGCCCAGGGTTTCCAGCAGTGTACGGCAGAACTCTTCCCGGGGGTCCGTGTCTGCATCGTGCAGGAATTCCGGGTGCTCCAGAGCGCCGTCTTCATGCAGAACGTGATCCGACCACTGGAAAGGAATCTTCTGGTAGGGCCGAGTCCCCTCGTAGCGGGGGATCGCCGGGCTGATTGTTTCGAAGTCCAGGAAATGGATGGGGAATTCAACATCCCCCAGCTCGTCGGCAAGCTCGGGGGCCACGTACTCCTTCCCCTCCGCCACGCACTCCCGGATGCGAGCCTGCAGGGCGCTCAGCGGGAAGTCCTCCGGGATGTCGTGGATGTCCTCGACGTCCAGGGCGGCCAGCTCGTTCAGCTTCTTCTGTCTTATGTCCGGAAGGTTCATCACCCAGGACTCGGACTTCGCCGCTGTGCAGTGCTCCCAGAATTCACACCTGTGAGGGGATGAACAGTGCTTGCCCGGCTCGACACGCGGCGGGGTCTCGCCGGCAAGGATCTCTCTGAGCCTGCGCAGATTCGATTGAACCTCTCCCTGGTAATCAATGGCTTCCCTGGTCAGGTCCGAAAAGATGAAGAGCTGTTCCAGGTCGAGCCGGCGGCCGTCGTACACGTACTCGTTATTCAGGTGCAGAACCCCGGCACGGGCCACCTCCAGGCCCTGCCCCTTGAGTACACGGTACTGCACGGCCACGTCCGGGAGGTGTTCCTCCTTTGCCGAGGTGGATGACTTCACCTCGATCAGGTTCCATTTCCCTCCTCCCAACCTCTCCAGAACATCCACCCGAACCCTCACGGAGTCGCGAACAAAGCCTGCCTCGTAGATGGCCGCCACGCCCGGGTCCTCCATGGCAGCCTGGGTCGATGCCACAGCCTCCCGGTGATGCAGGTGGTCTTCCTGGATGAGCACGCCCCCGGGATAGAGCTGGGTGGCAAGCCTTCCCACCTCGTTTCCCATATCGAAGATCGCCTGCTGGCTCGGCGAGACCGGTGTGGCCAGGTCCCGATTGTAGCACTGGTACCACAACCTCAGCGGGCACCGAAGGCCTGCCACGAATCGTGATTTCGACAGCATGGGGCGCTTCCTGCCGGCCATTTCCTCTTCCCTCCCCATCCGCTTCATACAACATTCCCCCGGAGAATCAAAACCGAATCGTCTTTCTCTCCTTCGATTCTACCAGCCTGGTTTGACAGATCCGGTCACAAGGAACGCCTCTCTGGGAAAGTTTGGTCTTGACGTATAACGTTATCCGTTATACCCTGAATCTATGATCGAGAGCTTCAGGTGCAAGCAGACCGAAAGGGTCTTCCGACGCGAGTATTCTCGCAAGCTACCTATCTCGATCCAAAGGCTCGCCTTCCGGAAGCTTCGAATGCTGAACCGGAGTACAACGGTTGAGGACCTTCGTGTCCCTCCGGGGAATCGACTAGAAGCTTTGTCCGGCAAGCGAAAGGGGCAATACAGCATACGGATAAACGACCAATGGAGAATCTGCTTCGTCTGGCGAGACGGAAACGTCTATGAGGTAGAGATTGTCGACTACCATAAGGGGTGAATCATGAGTAAGATCCCTCCAGTACATCCTGGCGAAATTCTATATGAGGAGTTTCTCGAGCCGCTGGGCATCAGCCAAAATCAGCTTGGCAATGATCTGGGCGTCTCCCCGCGAAGAATCAACGAAATCGTGCACGGGAGACGCAGTGTCACGGCAGACACGGCGCTCAGACTCGCCAGGTATTTCGGAAATTCGGCCAGTTTCTGGCTGGGTCTCCAAATGGACTACGATCTCGACGTTGCCGAGGACGACTTGGCGGCCCGCATCAAGAAGGAAGTCCGACAGCTTAATGTCGCGTAGGCCAGGGCCGATAACCTTACGAACATCCACCCCTATTCCTCCTGGTCCTCGTACCGGTTGCGTCGCCTCCTAACCGAAGGCCGCTGCAGCCTGGACCCCTGCCCCGGCCCGTTCCCCCGGCCGTTCTTTCCGAACATGGCGAGGTGCAGGACCTGGCCGTCCAGCGCGAGAGCGAAGCCGGTCAGCTTGTCGGAGGCGATCCGGCAGTCCGTCCCGAGCGCCACGGACGGACGGCTTTCGACCCCGGCGGCGACCGCACCCTTGAGAAAAGCGGTCACATCTCCCCCACGGACCTTGTGCTCCTTCTTCGGCTCGAACCTGTCGATAGCATCGAGAGCGTAGCTCTCGAGGAGCTTCTTGAAGTACTTGGAATAGGCCCCGGGTCCGGCAAAGCTGTCCAGCCCCGCAATCCGGCCGTTGATCGTCAGCACCGCCCCGATCTCCATGTCCACGGGCCTGAAACCGGCCACGTATTCCCGAAGAGTGGGTGTTTCCTTCTCGTAAATACTCGCCATGGCCATGCTCGGGGAATCCGCCCGCATCCGCGTCGCCTTCTCCCCGATCTCGTCCCAGAGGGCCCCCTGGTCTGACCGGAACTCCCCTGACTCCCTCACGGAATCGTGGACCTGGCCCGCCTTCATCGACCGCAGCTCAGCCGACATGACCCGCCCTTCGCTACGGAACCCGGCGCCCCTGTAGTCCCACCTCCCCTGTTCCACACAACTCACCGGGATCACGGTCTTCGAGTGGGCCTCCACCACGATGGTGGTGTTCACGATCCGGTTCTGCTTGGCACCCACCAGCTCCTCCCCATCCAGAATGAGAACCCTCTTGGGGGCCTTGTTCACGACCTTGATCTCCGGGACCGATCCCCCCTGATCGATTTCCCCCACCTCGATCAGCCCCCCTGCGAAGGCCTCGTCCAGGGTCAGGTAATCCAGCGACGGCGCGTACTCCGACAGAAGCGGAAACAACGCCAGGTTCTTGTAAGACTGTTTTCGACCGATCTTCATCTGTTCCAGGTACTCTTTGATAACCTGCTCCATGGCGATCACACTCCTTTCTCATCTTCTTTTCCCCGCATTCTATAGGAGCCCTTTGACAGATCCGGTCAAAGGGCATAGTTTTTCCGCGATAAAGCCGATCTATTAAATAGCAGCCGATAAAGAAGAGGCCGGGAGGCCCCATTTCCAGCATTGTTTCGGGGGGATACAATGGCCAGGGGGGACCAGCTCGGGCGGCAGTGGAGGGTCCTGCAGACCCTGATCACCTCCAAGAGGGGGAAGTCGGCGGCCGAGCTGGCGGACGAGCTCGAGTGCCACCCCCGGACCGTCTACCGGGACCTGGAAGCCCTGCAGATCGCCGGGTTCCCGATCTACACCGACCGGGAGGACGGCAAGAGCCTCTGGTCCCTCCTCGACACGGTCAAGCACCAGATCCCCATCCCCTTCACCCTGACCGAGCTGATGGCCCTGTACTTCAGCCGGGACATGCTCAAGGTTTTCAAGGACACCCACTTCCACGATTCCCTGGAGTCGCTCTTCAAGAAGGTGAAGACCACCCTGCCGAAGAAGTCCCTCGGCTACCTGGACGAGGTCCAGCAGGTCCTCCACGTGGGCCTCAAGCCCTACAAGGAGTACGGCAAGTTCCGGGAGATCATCAACCAGGTCAACGAGGCCGCCCTCGAGAAGAGGCGCGTCGAGATCCTCTACTACGCGATGAGCCAGAGGAAGAGGACGAAGCGCAAGGTGGACCCGTACCGGATCTGGTTCTTTAACGGCACCTTCTACCTGATCGGGTTCTGCCACCTCAGGAAGGAGATCAGGACCTTTGCCCTGGACCGCATCCGGATGCTCAGCCCCACAGAGGAGACCTTCGAGGTGCCCGGGGATTTCAAGCTCGAGGATTTCCTGCGCTCCAGTTTCGGGGTCTTTCAGGGTAAACCCCGGAAGGTGAAGATTCGGTTCTCCCCGGAAGTGGCCGGATACATCCAGGAGAAGGTCTGGCACGAAAGTCAGAAGATCCGTCCCCAGAAGGACGGATCCATCCTCTTCGAGGCGGAGGTGGCCGGCACGGACGAGATCAAGTACTGGATCATGACCTGGGGGTCAAAGGCCGAGGTGCTGGCTCCGGCCTCCCTGCGGGAGGAGGTCCGGAGAGAGGCGGCCGAGATCCTGGGGAGGTACGAGCCTCCGTTGGTCCGTGAAGACAGGTCAAGGTACAACAGAAGACGCTGACGTGATGGGGCGGTACAGGGCACATGCATGGCACACATGATCCCGGATAAACCGCCGAAGCCCGGTCCCGGCATGAGAGCCGAGCAGGCCCTTTACGAGGCCCTGAAGTTTCCCTTTCGGTGAAATTCAGATGCTGGCCCATAACTTGTGTGAAGTAATCGTGAAGTTGACCCCCAGATTCAGGTAGATCAGGGTAATTCTCGGCAACCTGCGGTAAGTCGGCAAGCTGTGGTAACCATTCGGTGCTATTAAGAAGAAGGCTTTTGTGCAGTTACCAGTTCCCTTGTTAGTTGGCTGTTAACCAGTGGGTCGGCTGTTCGAGTCCGTCCTGGGGAGCCAAATATCAGAAAGGTCGTCTTTCGAGGGAGAGGCGGCCTTTTCCTTCTTGTAGGCCACGTTCGTAACTGCAAGCATATCAAAAGGTTTCCGGTATTTCGGGATTAACTCACCGTGCTTCCAAGTGGAGTTCGAGAATACGAAGTCTAGTAAACGGCGCTTTTCCAGCATTTCCTGCTTCTCGTAAAGACCCACGGCCTTTTGCGCGAGTTCGAGAATCCGCACGCCTTCGTCCAGGTAATTATGGTTGGCTTGCTTCTGTCTCTCTATCTTGCCCAAGGTCTCAGTTTGTTCTTGCTTCCACTCCTCGCTCTTCCTGTCAAAGAAGTCCTCTGAGACCCTACGGTCCAGCTTGTCCACATACATGGCGTCAAGGCGGTCCTGGAGCTTCTGGTACTGTTCTTGGAGCCTGGCGATCATCTCGTCGTGGTATTGCTTCTCATCCCGGTGGCTTTCCTTCAATGCGGTGATGACCCATTCCAGTACGTCATTGTCCAGTTGAACGGCCCGGAGGGCTTCCCCGAACTGCCCCGCAAGTTCTTCCTCACGGACGTACTTTTCCGGGCATTTCCCCTTGTGGCCCGTGCAGTGATAGTAAACGTACTTATTCTTCTTAATCTCGCCGGTGAGCGCACAGCCGCAGTGTCCACAAGATAGGAGGCCCTGGAATGCCAATTGGCGTTTCCTTTGACGGGAACGGTTGCCACTCTTCCCGGTCATGACTTCCTGTACCCGGTCAAAGAACTCCCTGGATATGATCGGTTCGTGGGTGCCACTGTACCGCTTCCCATTCCAAATAAAATCTCCGTGATAAATAGGGTTCCTCAGAATCTTGTGTACTACACTCTTCGGCAGCTTCTTGCGCGTGTTCCGGTAGGTGAGCCCCTCTTCCGAGGCCTTCCGGGAAAGCTCCAGGAGAGAGTATTTACCCGTCGAATACCACTCGAAAAGCTTCCTGATTAGGGGGGCGAACGCCGGATCTGGTTGGATGAAGCGTTTCCCGCTGCATTCCACATTGATATAGCCCAGGGGCGCGTACGAAGGGTAGATTCCTTGCTCGGCCTTCTCGAGCATCCCTTTGCGGGTTTCTTCAGAGAGGTTGTCGACATAGTTTTTTGCCATCAAGACCTTGATCCCGTGCATGAATTTTTCAGAGGAGCGGGAATCAGGCGAGAGAACCACGTTCTCCTTCACGAAGTGGATCTCCAGGTCGAGTTCGTCTATCGTGACCCAGTCTTTGATGTTGCGGTAGAGGCGATCCGTTTTCTCGACGAGGAGGGCTCGGCAGGGTTCGTTTGATGTCTTCGTCTTCTTGCTGAGGAAAGCGACCATTTCCGAGAACGCTGGACGCCCGGCCTGCTTGGCGGTTTCCACATCCACGAATTCTTTAGCAATTGCTAGTCTGTTCTCGAGGGCGTACGAGTTGAGGAGCTTGAGCTGTGCAGGGATGGAAAACCCCTCTTTCTCCTGCTCCTTAGAGGAGACCCGAGCATATATGACGGCTTCTTGAGTAGACCTCGTAGAGTCGCTCTTTTCCATGGCTTCTAAGGCTCCTTCTCCTTACTCTTCTGGCCCAATTCTCGTTCAATCAGTGCCGCAACCCAATCCTGAATTGTTGTGTCCAGTTCAGCCGTTCGGATGCGCAGGAGTCTGTGGGTAGCTTCAGACAATCGGACGTGAATCATGCGACCTTCACGTTTGTCCTTTTGAGGGCTTTGCATTTGAGTCTCCTTAAGGGACCATATCTGGATACAAATATAACCTGGATACGCTCGTTGGGTCAAGCTTTTTGTTGGCAGGGATCCTCGCTTCTGGCGCCTGCTCTGACACCGGTTCTTGGGTGGGTATTGTCTTTGCGCTCAAGTCTCTTCAGGCGCTTCAGGGGACGCCCAACGGTCTCGTAGAAACCGTTCCGGTGCCTGGTTTGGACTTCGTATCGGAGGCCATAGCAATGTCGACAGGCAAAGAAAAGAGCTTGTGAGGGGAGATACAGGGCCCCCACCCTCCTGCTGCAGTTAGGGCAGAGGAACCAGAGCCTCTTCCCGCCAAAGTTCGTTTTGGTCAGGGTGAGATCCAGCTGCTGAGATAGGCCGTTGTCCGCCTGAATTTCTACGCGGAGGCTTTTCTTTAGATCCTGGTTGCCGTATGCCCGTACAACATCCCAGATGTAGACCCTATAGACGTCCTCTACGATGTCTCGTCGCACTTATCTTGACCTTCCGTAATCAATTGGGAATTTGGTGTCCCCTTACTGCCGCTGGTTGGCCCTCCGGATCCCTGGCTGATGTTCACCTGTTGTTTGTCAGCGACATTCACATTGTCCGCCCGTCTTATGTTCAGGTTGAGAGGAGGCATCTTTAGTCGTTTCAGCGCTTCAAGGTTACGGACCAGTTGCCGCTCGACCTTTTCCTTGGCATCCTCCAGAACCCGATAGAGCTCCATCCCGAATCTTTCTACGGAGCCCTTTCCGAAGATTGAATTTATCCACGAATCAAGTTGTGTGGCCCTGAAGTAGGCAAACATGATCCGATCAAGAAGCATGTGCTCCGGTACGGTTTTGATCTCGTATTCTTCGATGAATTTCTTCCTTAAAGGCTGAATGGAGAGCTGATAGACGAGGGAGGGGTATTTCCCGGCTGCAGAGAGTATGTAATCGTGGCTAATTCCATCTCCATTCAGGTGGCCCTGAAAATAGAGGTCCGAAAGGGCGACAGCACCACCGTCTTCTGACTCCCGCATCAGCTTGTCTGCCCTGGTAACGAGCCCACGTATTTCCGGCAAACTTGTAGATTCGTTGAGCTGGTCCTGGACGGTTTTGAGTTCCTTCTGAAGAGCCTTAACCTTCGAACCAATGGCTGCCCCCTTCTTCTTCCGCTTTGCCGGTTTCTTCTCGGATTTCATTAAGACAACTCCCTCTTCTGGTGATTTGTTAGGAAGGCAATGAGTGCTTTCATCTTGCCGTTGCTGGACCTCCAGCGCCTTTAACAAGACCGACATTTCCTTCATAGACAAGTCCTCTGCCTTTGATTTCCTTTTGCTCATGAGGTACTCCGCTTCATATTCCAGGTTACGGTGCGGTTGCGCCCCTCTGATTCCGCGGTGGGCTCAACGCGCCCGCCTCTTCTGTGTTCGGGTCCAGTATGGTCACTTGAGGGTTCCGGTTGGGCTTCCTATGGATAGAAACCAGCCCTACGACTTCCAGGGACCGGAGCCCGCGAGATTTTGCAGAGCGGTCGACGCCAAATCTGCCGAGCAATACGTTCGTTAGTGTCACGGTCCGATTTCGTTTCATCCCCGCCAGAAACCAAAGGGCAATGCCCACATGGAGGGCCTTTCCTGGCTGTCTTGCGGCCGAGCAGAGCCATCTCAGGGGGATCGGCCCCTTCAGGAATTGCTCTCCTGCTTTGTGGCGTGGAGGTTTTTGACTCTTTTTGATTTGCCCAAGCTTGGAAAGAGGGAAAGCGAGCCGTTCTGGTTTGAGATTATTCATGGTCACAACTTCCTAACGAGAGAATTGGAGTCCCATAGACGCCTTCCAGCAGGCCCCAAAACGCACCAGAACGCTTCCAGTATTGCCCTGCTATCACAGGGGACCTCTTTTGCGTTCAGACCTGGATACGGGGGTACTTTGTTATTAAGAGAAATAGATAACAGATATGATAAGAGGGGACGGGTGCTCACCGGTGATACACCGGTGCTGCACTGGTGCGATCCCACTGTTGTCCCGGTGAAACAGTTTTTCGGTTCATTAGGCTCATCCAATATCTCCCAAACAGTTTCCCACATCCTCCGGCCCCGTTCGTCCGAATAGCGATCCGGATAGCGGACCGTCTTGGCGTCTGAACGGAGCCTGAACCCATCCAGTACAATTGCGCTGGCGTCGGACATCGCTTGCTTGGTGGCAACGACAGCCTCATCCAACTCTTCAAGAGGTGCTTCGATCAGGATGGCATCATGTACCGGAGCACAGACTCGAATCCCCCTTTCTGTTGCCAGACAGCATGCAAGCCGGAGCATCTCGGCACCGTTCGCTTGCATCAGGAAATTGCGAAGAGATCTCGGATTAGGGGTAACCCCAGTACGAATGGTCCAACCGAATACCGTCCAGAGTTTGCCGTGCAACATGGCGTAATCCACGGCTGCGTCCGACCACCGCCAGAATTGTTGGTAGGTCTCTCGGTGAAGTCTCAGCAACTCCTTGGCATGAAAGGCCGATTGCCCGATCCGGGCTGCCAGGGAGGCCTCTCCCATGCCGTATTGAACGGCCAAGACGCAGGCCTTAAACCGATCACGTTCTGCACCGTGACTCTCCTTTGTGGCACCGGGGGGGACAGCCCCGGCCTGCTTTGCCAATGCCAGGTACGGGTCCCCCGATAGATAGGCCTCCATCATTCGATCGTCTCCAGACAAGGCCGCCGCGATTCCAAACTCCTGCTGGGACCAATCGATGTATGCCAGTCCCTTACCCTGTTCCGGGCAAATCAGGCCCCGGAGCCAGACAGCGGGGCCGAAGATGAACTTACTGTTGCTCGGCTGGTTTCGACCGGTGCGCGCCCGGAATGCAGATAGGAGGCACCGATTGCGGCCGTCTTTGCCCACTGCCAGCTCGGAGAGCCGCATCTGGGATAGAGCTACCCTGAGTTCCCGTAGCGGCGCGACGACCGGGTACGAGCGGGCCATCTCGCGAAAGGTGTCGTCTCCCAGGTTCAGCCGGCCTGAATCCAGCCTCGGCCAGGGGATGTTGCTTCGGGCCAGCCATTCGGCAAAGCGGTCAGCTTTGAACCTTCGTCCCTCAAAAACGCCATACTCGACGTCGATCCGTTCAATCAACCTGTCTTGTATCTCTGTCCAATGGTCTCGTAACCTTGTCAGGGCTGAGAGATCCAAGGGGATTCCGTTATGCTCGATCCGGGCCGCCGCTTTCATGTATCGCCCGCGGAGCAGGGCAAGGGGTATGTCTAGCTCTGCGACCATCCGGGGAAACAACTTAGCAAGGGCTGCGACGTCGCTCTCACAGTAGTCCAGAAGGGCCTCTTGTTCTTCAAGGGTCCAAGGTCCGCCGCGCATTGCAAGGGTCCGCATGCTCTCTTTTTCGACTGCCTCGACGCCTCCGAGGCCGAACCACTGTAGGGCTCCCAGAAGGCCACTTCCACAGGGCAGGGTGAGCCCGTTGGTAAGGTTTCGAAACTCGGTATACAGATCCAACACGTGCAGGGGCGGTCTCCAACCTAAGGCCAGATGGCACCCCATCTCCGCGCTAGCGTAATAAGCCACACAGAGAGCGTCGCCGTTTGTGGGGTAGGGTGGCTCTTTCATACTGTGGAGGTCCTCCTGCCAGATTCTTATCTTCCGGTCGGACGATAGCTCCCATGCTACAAGACAAATAGGCGTTGGTTGTTCGCCGGGAGGCGCCGAAAACTCGAAGTCTACAGCCCAAATTTCATCAAAGGTCATGGTGCCGACCGCGATCACATCTCCCCCCTCAGGCGTCGAATCACAGGATGGTCCATGGTGCGGATGAACCGATCCTTGAACGCAATCCTCAAGATCTCTTCAAAGGTGACATCGGGCCAGTCGGGTTCCGGGATGTTGCCTACGGCTTCGTAGACCTCGTATGCCCCCAGGGCCATGTTTGCCGCCACCCGTATCCATCGCTTTTTGGCCATCTCTGCCGCCTCTAGAGCAGCCCTATTCCATTCGTCATGCCGACCATCCTCGCCGGGAAGTCGAATAGGCCAAAGCGTTAGCACACCCTGCCGATTGATGGTGATAAAGAGAGCCTTGGGGATGATCTCCCCGGGAAGTTGCTGCCAGAGGCTCGGGTCGATGAGGTAGGTTTCCCTCTCCTCTTTGAGTTCAAGGACGGCAGTCTCCAGGTGCCAGTTATCGCCAGGGCGCACCCGGATGAAGTCCTGACGTCCAGGTTTTCTGACAGGGACAGTCAGGAGCGCCTTCTTCACCCCAACCATTTCAGAGAAGTTCTGGGAAAGTCTGAGTTTCGCCAAATCGAAGCCGTCATCTTGCGCTTCTTCGGGCTTCTTGATTCTTTCGGAATCGATTGTGGTTCCCATTTGTGGATCTTCTTTCTTCATCATTGACCTCCTTTTTGAAAGGCTGGTTATTTCGTGTGTATTCTTCCCACTCCAGGAGAACTTGGAAAAACCCGGTCATGTTCTCGACAATCTCGCGAGCGTCTTCTCGGGTTAGCTTCCGAGAAGTGCGTTGTTGCCAGAAGCCATCCGTTCGTTTCAGGAGATTGTCTTCTGAGACCGGTCTTCGCATTCGCCCACCCCGAAAAAAGAACCCTCAGAAGGCTGACCCGGCTGGATCCTCCTGAGGGTTTGAAACATCCGGTTCCCCGGATGCCACTTTCCGTTTTCCCAGCCGGGCTTAACCTCTTGGCCTTAATCGTAAGTTTTTACCCAAGACCGGGAAGAGGGCGGCAAGGAGAGGGCGTAATCTATTGAAACTGTTGAGAATAGTAGAAAAGGAAGAATTTCTCGGGTGCTCGGTGAGTTTTCACCAAGGACAATCAAGCATAGATCATCTGAGAGAAGGCAGGCGGTCTTTCTGGAAGGGATTATGGGATTGATCGCTGTGGAGCTTGAGACTCTCGGTCCTCATCTACGCATGTAATATCTTATCTGTTTGTCGCCTGTGGCTAAATGTAAATCCGATAGTCTCTACGCATCCAAAGTGCTCAACGGTATCAATCTCCAATCGAAACATACAATTTCCTAGTTTTCAAAACAATGACCAATTAGCGTAACTCGAGAAAAATCATCGGAAGTTCAACATAACGCAGGTGATAGATGAAGAGTGATACTGGGCCGATAGTCTCTTCCTCTGTGGTGTTATTCTGACTTCTTCTCTTCCCCTGTCGGAGGTACAGCAGATCCAGACTGAGGTGGAAAGGCCCTCCCTCCGAAGGCAGTTGAGCACCTCGACGGAAGGAGTTTTCATCTGGTGAAGCTGTTTTCTATTGCATGGGTTTTGTGCTAATGAGTAAAGGAGTCAATCGCCTTTCCGACTGGCATGGCCGACCTTCTTTCTTGTGGATCGTAATCCGGCTCAAAGAGGAGGAACTCGGAAGTGTTTGACCTAAAGTGACAATCTGGGACAATTAAATATTTAGGCAAAGGTAAAACTGGAGCCACACCTGTAATAGACGTGGCCCCAACGGTGGCTAGCTAGATATATAGAAAACTTAGTACAATTAATTCCTGACCGTGATCTTCTCAAGCTCCTCCAGATCATATTGCAGATCCATCTCAATAAATAGGTTTCTGGCTTTTTCGAGATATTCCTCTGCCCTCATACCGTTCAGTACCTGGTGTTTGCTTTGTGGCTCATGCAGGCGTTTACCGACTTCGAAATAGGTGCGGGATAATTCCAGTCGTGCTTCTAAACGTTCTCCTTCTTTTATGGATTTACTCCACCATTTAAGAGATTTTTTCTGTTTGTGGATAAGCCAGTAAAAGATGCCCATGAGTTTGGAAGCTTCGGTTCGGTCATATGCGACTTTTTGGGAAGATCTAACAGCCTTTTTACCGGCTTTTTTCGCGCTATTTTTGATTTTAATGATCTCTATAACATTACCGGTATTTAGTGATTGCTCCAGTCGGAATAGATTATATAAAAAAGAGCTCAGAAAGAAGAAGTTTTGGTAAACAGGAGGTACTTCACTTTCAATTATTGATTCACTTGCGAGCTTTAGATTTTTTTCTGCCCCATGAATATCCCCTGATCGAATTTGCATTCCAGCTTTCGATGAGTAAAGTGCAAACATACTTGTATTATCTGCAATTTTTCCGCACATCTTTATTCCATTATCCCACTCAACAAGTGCATCCTTGAATTTTCGGAATTTCATTAACAGTCTGAGTAAATACTTCTTTAATTTGGTCATTAAGAGTATAACTCCATGCGTTAAATGTTGA
>RCNG010000869.1_pt1 | contig 14570 bp, 8 predicted proteins | sample 2041371 | NCBI WGS metagenome assembly RCNG01 (sample SAMN09708227, study PRJNA481090) | Marine sediment metagenome, whole genome shotgun sequencing project. | biome: marine sediment; feature: ocean; material: sediment; isolation source: Sewage treatment plant 1 marine sediment (STP1) ... | reverse complement strand
AGCATTGTGATCTGTGGACATCTCGTTAGATGCTCCCCTGGGATATCTCCCGCATACCAACCCATAAAATGCCCATCTGTAAAGAACCACTTATTAAGTAGTATCGAATGCTCAACTTCAGAAACATGAATCATGGGTGCCACGTATCACTTTATGACTTTGCACTGCCTAATGTGACAATGTGATACGTGGCACCCGTGATAGATCCCGCGATGGAACCTTGAATCGTACGCTGTAACTGCTGGATATGAAGGAGTCAGTCGTGCTCGAAATGCTCGCTATCGATTTTCGGGTGGCATTTCGCTCTCTACGACGTCGGGTCGGTTTTGCATTGACCTGCATACTCGTCCTGGCCATCGGCATCGGTTCGGTGACTGTAATGTACACCGCGCTGTTGGGCGTGGTGCTGCGCCCGTTGCCGTACCCTGATTCCGATCGTCTGGTCTGGGCCTCGGCGGTCACCAACACAGGTCGCGACAACTCGATTTCGGCCCTGGACTATTTCGACTACCGTTCCCGGTGTGATGCGTTCTCCTCTCTCGGTGCGTATCAGGTGTGGAACCCAGGTCGGGTGTTCACCGGCTCGGAAGAACCGGAACGAGTGGTTTCCACGAGCGTCTCTTTCAACTTCTTCACCACTCTCGGCGTCGAACCGCTACACGGGCGTTGGTTCCTCCCCGAGGAGGAGATCCTCGATGGACCGGCCGTGATCGCTCTCAGCTATCGCCTCTGGCAGAGCCGGTTTGCCGGCGACGCCTCGGTCGTCGGCACCTCGGTGATTGTCGATGGCATTCCTTACGAGGTAGCCGCGATCATGCCGGCATCGTTCGACTTTCCGGCAGCGGTCGACCTCTGGGTGCCGATGAAAAAAGGTGGCCAGCAGGAAAGCGGACGAGGGAATAACAATTTCTTCGTCTTCGGCAGACTGGCTGATGGAGCAAGCATCACCGAGGCGCAGACTCAGATGGCAAGCGTAGCAGCCGAACTTGCATCGACCTACCCTGACATCAAGACGGGCTGGGGAGTACGTCTGCTGCCGATGCACGAACGTTTCTTCGCCGGCATCAAACCGCTGATGGTCATGCTCATGGGAGCGACTGCCCTGTTGCTCTTCATCGCTTGCGCCAATCTTTCGGCCCTGTTCCTGGCAAGAATCATGGCCCGCCAGAACGAGCTCTCGATCCGTCGGTCGTTGGGGGCTTCGAGCGCCTTGATCGTCCGCCAGCTCCTCACCGAGAGCCTGGTTCTAGCCCTCTTCGGAGGGCTGGCCGGGGTCGGCTTGGCGTTCATTGGCGTGAACGTGCTCCGGATTTTTGCGCCGTCCAACCTCCCCCGTGTCGACTCGATCGCCATCGACGGCACCGTGCTGCTTTTTGCGCTCCTCGCGACCGCGGTGACGGCCATACTCTTCGGCATCACACCGGCTTTGAAGGGCTCACAAATTGAACTGGCGACGGCCTTGCGAGGTGAGCGTGGCACAACCGGCAGCAGCAAGGGCCTACAGCTGCGCGGATTGCTTGTCGCATTTCAGGTTGCCCTGTCTGTGGTTCTGCTGATCGGCGCAGGCCTCCTGATTCGTAGCGCGCAGCGGTTGCAGCACGTCGATCCGGGTTTCGATGTGTCGAACCGTCTCACGCTCGACGTCCAACTGCCGGACTTTCGCTATACCGATGTACAAGAACGATCACGCGTCTTCGGCGACCTGCTCAAACGATTGCGCGGTTTTCCCGGCGTCGCCAACGCAGCAGCAGCCGATCAGTTGCCGCTGTTCGGAGGACCGTGGAACCGCGTGCATCGGGCGGATCGGCCCCCGGCCTCGAATGACGATAGGACGCCTGCAACGCGGCGAATTGTCACCGATGGCTATTTCGAGACCCTGGGGATCCCGCTGCTCGCCGGTCGCGAATTCAGACCGGGCGACAGCTTCAGCGAGCGGCCCGTTGTGATGATCAGCCAAGCGCTTGCAGACAAGTTGTTCCCAGGCGAGAACGCGGTTGGACGCGAAATGGTGTTGCCGTGGGGATCAGGCATCACCATGGAGATCCTGGGCGTCGCTGCAGACGTCAGTGACGACGGTGTGGTCGCAGAGTCGAGTCCTGTTTTCTACCTGCCATACCATCAGTACGGATCGACCACAGCCATGCGCTTCGTGATCGCAACCGACAGGGAGCCGACGGCGATGCTGCCGTCGGTGCGCGCGGCGGTCCATGAAATCGAGCAAGACGCTCCGGTTTTCAATGAAGGAACGATGGCGGGGTGGCTCGGCGAGTCTCTCTCCAACGCGAGGTTCTCGACAGCGCTGCTGCTGGCGTTCGCGGTCATCGCCCTGGTGCTTGCGGCCACCGGCCTCTACGGAGTGATGTCGTACTTTGTCGCTGAACGGACACGAGAGATCGGGATCCGGGTTGCGCTCGGCGCCGGTCCCGCCGAAATCATCCAATGGATTCTCGCCAAGGGCGCCGTCATGACCGCTGTCGGGATGGTGGTCGGGTTGGTCGCGGCGGTGGCGGCGTCCGGTCTGATCAGCACTCTGCTCTACGGGACGAGCCCACTTGATGGCGCGACCTATTTTTCTGTGTTGGTTGTGTTGACGCTCACCACGTTCCTCGCCTGCCTAATACCGGCCAAGCGAGCTCTTCACACCGATCCAACCGATGCCATGAGGAGCTGATGGGTGGCACCCATCGCACCCGTTTGGGACAGCCGATTACTCGTTGAAGAGATCACGGCCGCAGTACTTAGTGGGATTGGGTGCCACGTATCACTTTATGACTTTGCACTGCCTAATGTGACAATGTGATACGTGGCACCCGTGCGCGTCTGATCCGATCGTTGCTGTGGTGCGGGTCAATCACCATGGAGAGCCCGGTTGGGGTCGAACCGGGCGACTCTCACTGCCGGGATGACCGACGCGACCAGGGCCACGGTGAGCAAAATCAGTCCACCCACTGCGAGAGGTACGGCGCTGATCGAGTTCACACCATAGAGCTGTGTGCTGATGACACCCACGGACAGAACGAACAGAACCGACCCCAGAACCAGGCCGAAACCCGCCAGTCGCGCCGCCTGGCGCAGCACCATTGAGACCAGATCGGACGGGACCGCGCCAAAGGCGACCCGAATGCCGATCTCCCGGGTGCGTTGCGCAACGTTGTGGGACATGATGCCGAACACACCGGCGGCGGCGAGCAGTACCGCGATGACCGCAAACAGGCTCACCAGCAGGAGCAGGAACTGACGCCCTCGCGTCGCCTTGCTCAACACCTGTTCCATGGTCCGCACATCAGAGATCGGCTGGTTGGCGTCGAGATCGAGAACCTGCTGCCGGATGGCCGGCACCAGCGACAGCACCCGGCCACTCCCGCGAATGATGAGCTTGGAGTCCGGCTCTGGAAAGATGTAGTATGGCTGGTACATCTCGGGAAGCGCGCGGTACTCAGCGCCCCACTGGCGCACATTTTCTACGACTCCCACCACCACCGCAGACCATGTCGACTGTCGCTCGTCTTCGCGAATTCGCCGACCGAGAGCATCCTGGTCGGGCCAGTAGTGATCGACAAAAGCTCTGTTGACCACAACGACACGCTCGGCCTTGGTACCTTCATTCCACTCCATGACCCTGCCGGCCAGCAGCGGAATACCCATCGCCTCGAAGTAGCCGGGACTCACGTAGGATCGCTCAATCAGCTCTGTCTTTCTCTCGGGATTATAGGTCTCGCCCTCGACCAGAACCGAACCGTTGCTGCTGCCCCCCTCGATAGGCAGTTTGGTGGTGACCGCAGCCCGCTCCACTCCCGGCAGGGCGGCGCAACGCTCGAGAATGCTCTCCCAGAATTCAACTCGAGCCTGGTCGGCTTCGGGATCACCTTCTCCTCCGGCGAGCGAGATATTGGCTGTGAGTACCTCAGCGGTATCGAAGACCTGCGGGGTATTCAGCACGTTCTGGTAGCTCTTGACCAGGAGCACGGCGCCGTTGGTGAGCAGAAACACGACCGCCAACTGGGCCACGGCCAGACCCCGGAGCATGCGGTTTCGTGCGCTGCTGCCGGTGATTGTGCCACTCGACTGGCGGACGTGGCCCATGATGCTGGTCCGGGACGCTGTCAGTGCCGGAACCAGACCGGACGCCAGGCCCACCAGCGGTGCCAGCACCAGCGCAAACAGGATGACGCCGCCGTCCAATGCAATCCCGCCGGAACGGGGCACCGAGGCGGGAATGATGCTGCGAAGGAAGGAAATGCTCCAGGTGGCGAGCAGGAGCCCGACCGCGCCGCCCAGCAAAGACAGCATCAGGCTCTCCATGAGCTGCTGGGAAACGATCCGTGCCCGGTTCGCGCCCAGCGACGCACGGATTGCCACCTCCTGCTGTCGACCGGCGCCCCTGGCAAGCAGCAGGCTCGCTACGTTGGCGACCGCGATGAGCAGCACCAGGCCTACCGCGCCCAGAAGTACCAGCAGTTGCCCGGACATGCGGCCGACGATCTGCCGCAGGAACGGATTGATCCAGACCGTGGTTTGAGCGTTGCTCTCCGGATACTGATGCTGCAGAACGGCGGCGATGCTCTTCAGCTCCGCCTCGGCCGCCTTCCACTCCACACCCGCCTTGAGCCGGCCGATCGCCAGTAACCAATGACTGCTCCTGCCTTCCGGCCCTGCAAAGGCGGGTGGAATCTCCAGCGGCGTCCACAGCTTGACGTCGCCGGCCCGACTCCATGGCGAGAGAAACTCGGCGCCTGCCGGCATGACACCAACCACCACGTGGGCTTCTCCGTTGATGGTGGCGGTTGCTCCGATGATGTCGGGATCGGCGTTGAATCGTTCCCGCCAGAGCTGGTCGCTGAGGATCGCCAATCGACTGCCGGTCTCCACCTCGGCGCGAGTGAAGAACCTGCCGAGGCTCGGCTCGACGCCGTACGTGTGCAGGACACTGGCGGTCGCCATGAAACCGCTCACCCGAACCGGCTCACCATCTCCGATGTTGTAGGAGCGCGGCGAAATGACGCCGAAGGTTTCGAAGCAGGAACTCTCATCCCGGAGGTCGAGGAAGTCCGGATAGGAGAAGGGCTGTTGCCACACGGATCTGATGGGGGTCTCCCATACCTGGACCAGGCGGTCAGACTCCGGGTAGGGTAACGGTTCAAGGACCATCGCTTTGATCACACTGAAGATCGCCACGTTGGGGCCGATGCCGACCGCCAGGGTGATCACCACGATCAGTGCGAAGCCGGGTCGCCGCAGGATCAGTCGTGCGGCCAACAGCAGGTCGTGCAGGAGGCCGTTCAGGAACGACGCTCTACGGTGGTTCCCCATGTCGATCTGCCGCTCGTCTGTACCGTCGCCCATGACACCTCCCGACGACCCGTCCACTACCTGGATAGCAAGAGACGGGCCAGTTCATGCCGGTACTTTGCGCCGCTGTGCCATGGCTGATCGTCCGTTACCGGGCATCGGCTGTTCGGAATCGATCAGTCGGGAACTTTCTTTCAATCTCGACCGTCCCGGGCGGCCGGTGTCTCACTGCACACGACCGGAAGCTCGACGGGGAGGGCTGCACGTGAAGGTCTCCACAACGTCGTGGTAGTTCGCGACAAGACCAGCCGGGACGGTGGTGCCCACCATGGGTGCCACCATGGGTGCCACACTTCGCATTGGCGCTGTTTGAGGTTGAGACCGATGGCGCCGCCGCGCCATTCACTCCCGCTGCAGTTGGAGTATCTCCCGCAGCGATCCCGCCATCCGCATGGCTGCCGGCGGGTCGAGATTGGCAAGGACAACAATCGTCCAATCGTTATCCCAGTCGGACTTGAGGGCGGCGTTGATCCCTGGTGCGCCACCGGCAAAACCCATCCCACCGTGGTTACGCCAATAGGTCGGGTCGCAGAGGGTCCCGGCGGCCACGGCGCGGTCGAATGCCAGCAGATCGTATGCTGTGGAGTAGCTCCCGCCAGCGGAGCTGCCACGGCCGGGTAGGGAGTCGACATTCAGTCGCCACTCGCCGGTCGGCGGCTCGCCGCCGCGCATGGCCGCCATCCAGCCCTCACGCGTGTAGCCAAAGGCCGCATCGTTTGGGAGATCGCTGCGGGCGAGCAACGCCGATCCGGTCATCCCTGCGGGCTTGAAGACGCGTTCAACCGCGGTCTCGGCGTAGGGCTTCCCGGTCAGCTTCTCGATGATCAGACCGAGGACGATGTAGCCGGCGTTGGAGTATTGCTTCGAAGTGCCGGGCTCGAACTCGAGCGGTTGGCCGGCAAAGAGTTTCAGGTAGTCCGAGAGTTTGATGATCTCGTCCTTCGGGGTGGCATCGAATCGCTCGCCGAAGATGTCGCCGAGGCCGGAGGACATGTCGAGGAGATGTTGAATGGTCACCTTGCGGGCAATCTCCGGGTCCGGATAATCGGGGAGGTGGCGCGCGATGGTGTCGTCAAACGTCAGGCGGCCATCCTCGAGGAGCTGGGTGATCAGGACGCGGGTGAAGACCTTGGTGATCGAGCCGATGTTGAAGCGGGTGGCGGTGGTGTTCGGCACCTCCTGCTCGCGGCGGGCCAGGCCGACCGCCTTCTCGAGCAGCACCTCGCCGTCATGGGCGATGACAACGACGCCGGAGAACTCGCCGGCCGCGGTTTCGTTGTCGATGTGAACCGCAGCCTCGGCCAATAGCGGTTCCATGGATTGCGCGGCCGCGGCAATGACCACGGCGGGTGTCAGGATCGCGACGAGCGCGCCGATCGCAGCCGATCGAAAGAGAAACTGGACAGTTCGCATGGTTGTTCGTCCTTTCCGGGTCAGCCGCATGCTGAACCCTACACCTTCACTGCAACCCGCGTGCCCGGCCGAACCCCCCATCGTCCGGTGGTGATCTCCTGATATCGGGATGGAAAATGCGCATTTGAGGATCTTGCATGGGTGCCACAAAGGCGTCACCCTTCATGGGTGCCACGTTCACCATTGAGACTCTAAGGACGATTGTCTTTTCGGAGGAGTCTTTCGCCAAACTCACCTCAAGACTTGAGCTTGTGCCATCTGAGTCTCCAGTGGTTGCAGAAGATGATGACGGAAATCAATACAGTTATGGTGAGCAAGGATTCCCGGAGAACCGACCATCTCCCTCTGCCGAAGATTGGCTTGGCGTACAACCCGATGGCCCAGGAACGAAACACGGCTAACAACGGAATGAAGCTGACCTAGGGTGGCACCCAGGAAGGCACGTGGCATCTATGCAAGGCAACAATGGTGCATTCTGAACGTGGCACCCATGATGTGGCACCCATGACAATGAGTTAATGCGAAGGGTGGCACCCATGCATGTGCGGCACCAATTTCGGCACCCGTGGACTACTTCTCCCTCAACCTCTCGAGCATCGCCACCGCGTTGGAATTGGAGGGGTCGAGTGCCAACGACTTTTCGTAATTGGCGATCGCGAGCTCAGTCTGCCCGGCTTTCATATGGGCTTCGCCGAGGCTGTCCCAGGTGTTGGACGACGAGGGAAACAGCTCCGTATTGAGCAGGAAGACGGAGATGGCTTCGTCCAATCGATCGGGCTCGGCAATCAACTGGTAGCCGACCTGGTTGAGGCGTTGCTCTTCCACGTCGAGCTCACGGTACAGGGCGATTGCCTTGTCAGTGCGGCCGGCCAGAAGGAGTTCCGGCGCCAGCAGCTCGTCATCGGCCAACCGGTCCCAGGAATCGCCGGACGGCTGCGACTCCATCCCCTCGATCCGGCCGTCCCCTGAGCGGACAAAGGAGAAGGTACCGTCGAATCGCTCCGCGTAGCGAAACGAGTTCGGGGCCACTGGGTAGAGGGCAATGACGCCCGGCCTCATGACCTCACTGTGGAGCAGGAACCCGTCTCCGGCGCTGAGCACCACCACCCTGTCCGGGCCGGCGCGATATCGGCCGGTGAAACTCTCGAGCTCGTTCTCACCGAGCTCGATCGGCTTGATCTCATCGGGCAGGTAGCCCTGCCAGCCGTACACATGGGCGATGGCGTTGAGGACCTCGTTGGCCACCTCTCCACCATTGGATCCGTTGGTCATCACCGCTGCGCCGTAGCCCTCTTCGGGGTGAAACATCAGCTGACAACGAAAGCCGTAATTCCCGCCTCCGTGACCGAAGTATGCCTCGCCCCTCCTCCGTTGCCTGAAGAGCCCCAGGGCGGCATCTCCCTGCACCGGTGTCAGCATCTCCGCAGCCGTTTCCTCGCGCATCAGCGCCCCCTCGTCGCCGTGCACCGAGCGCTGGATGGCGATGGCAAGACGGGCGAGGTCGGTGGGGGTTGTCCACAGACCCGCCGCGGCGAGCTCGGGGTAGATGTGGCTGTTGTCGCCGGACCCGTCGCTGCCCCGATGGGCCTTGGCCGCGTTTTCCTCCCGATCAGAAGACAGCGGCTGGTCGAAGGCGGAGTTCGTCATGCCGGCGGGGCCGAGCACCATCTCCTGCATCAGCTCGGGGAACGGCTTGCCCACAACGTCGATGAGCAACTGCTGGACGATGGTCGTACCGCCGCCGGAGTAACGACTTGTCTGGCCCGGAGGGATGTCGACAAAGATGGCCGGCGTGTTGGCCGGACCGCTGCCATCGAGAACCTGCTGCAAGGTGGGGAGGGTATCCGTGGGTTCGTAACCCGGAAAGCCGGACACTGTCGTCCCACCCGTGTGGCTCAGAAGCATCCGCAGCGTGACCGGAGTGGCGCGAGTGAATTCGTTCTCGGGCAGCTTCCACGACTCCAGATAGGTGTTGACAGGCGCGTCCAGATCCAGGGTCCCGGATTCGACCAACCGATGCACGGCCGTTGCAGTGGTCGGTTTACTGATCGAGGCCGCCTGAAACAGCGTGTCGGTGCCCGCCATCCGTCCTGTAGCGCGGTCTGCGACTCCGTAGGCCTTCGCCCACACGATCTCGAAGTCCTGGATGACCGCGATGCTGACCGCAGGCACATCGAGGCTCGCCATGCGTTCCTCGAGCGATGCCCCGGCCATGCCCGCTACCGGAGCCCCCGAGAGGAGGCCATCTTCGACCCTTTCTATCGGGTCGGGTCCCACCGGCACCCGTTCGTCTGGGCCGCAGGACACGATGGTTGCAAAGAAGGCGAGGAACAGAACAACGGTCATGCTGCGTTTCATAGATTCCTCCGGAGTGAACTGCATCACCTTAACCCAGCATCATGGGTGTCACGTATCACTTTATGACGTTGCGTGGGCCTTCGGCGGTGATCAGTGGCACCGCGGTGTTAATCGAGTAGAATCAGCCGGAGGTGGATTCCCGTGAGGTACAGCCGGAACGAGCGCTGAAAGTGGATACCACCGACGCCGTCATGGTCGCGCCTCCTCAGGTGGACCAGCCGATTCGCGCCGAGATCTTCGGGATGGAGCGCCTGGAGCAGCACGCTGAGAGCCTGGCCGCGGCCCAGCACACAACTATCGGTGCCGGGCTTTAGAAACTTGGGAAGATGGACGAACAACAGTAGCAGCTTGGACTTTCTAAGATTCTAAAGCCTGGCACCCTAACGTGATCAGTGGCACCTTTGCCTATGACCTCACATCGTTGACGAAAACGAGACGATGTCCAGTGGTAGCATTCCCACAGCGTTTTCGATGCCTGTCGAGAAGGGGGACGGTGGCGTGAAAAGAGCATTTCTCGTCCTGCTGATCGCAGTCCCGGCTTTCGTTCTCGTGGGGGGTTGCGGTCCGTCTGAGTTGCAGAACCGCCAGGAGGAGATCAGGGAACAGCGGCGGATCGCCGCGGATGAGGCGGTCATCGAGAAACGGCGCGAGGAAGGGGAACGCGCGCGAACGCAGGCTGCTGTCCCGGCCTACCGCGAGTGGTTCATGCACGCGATGCGCGAGCCCAGCCCTGAACCCCGGAAATACGAAAACGCTCTCGAGCACGTATCGCTTCAGGGCGAGACCCTCGTGCTCGGACTCTCCGTAGACGACGCAGGGGCAGCTATTGAGCTCTGTGATTTCACCTTGAAGACGTGGTCCGAACGGGAAAAGTACGCAGTTTCCGAGATCCTGGTGGTCTTCACCGGCGACGGCTCCACGCTGTCACGTTCGATCCATCAGTCAACCGGAGCTCACGTCTGTCAGTAGGTTATTGGTTGGCTCCCCGACACGTCCGCGTGGCATGCCGCTATTGGAAATCCCTGGGTACGGTGTCGATCCAGGTTTTCTCTCTGACCAGCTCCCCGTTTTCTGTGAGCCTGCGGGTGTAGCGGTAGTAGAAGTTATCTCTGTCACTCGTGAAGGAGAGGTTCGCCTCCCACAATAGGACTCGATCTTCCAGGGTGACCTCCATGCGGTGGGTGCCACGCACCTCGGTCTTCTCCGGGTGGGTGTCCGAGGTGCGGTGCTCGATGGTTTCGCGGTAGGTCTCGGTGCCCCAGGGGTAGCGGGTGGCACCTTCGTTGGTCGCGGTCACGGTGACCTCGCCGGTCTGCGGGTTGCGATCCACGGAGGAGATCTCGCCGTACCCCGAGTTGGTGCCGATGTCGAGGCTCTCGAAACCGGGCAGTTCCGGGCTCTCGGTCGGTGGCTCAAAATCTGGAGCCGTGCCCGGGCCCGGCGGCACTACTGGTATGACCAGATACGAGCCGCCGTCGCCGCCCAGATTCAGGGATGTCGTCATGGCGTGTGGCGTCGGCCAGAGCATGGGCCACTGGGCGTTGTTCACCGACAGACGGATGCGGTGCCCCCTGGGGAACACCCAGGAAGTGAAGTGCATCTCGATATCGAGAGGGAAGACCTGACCGGGTTCGATGTCCTCGGGGCGGCGGGCCGAGATCCGGTGGGCGCCGTTGAAACCGGCGCCGGCGACCTGGGTCACGGTGCCGTCGGGTGCAACGTCGGAGAGGCGAACGAACCAGTTGGCCCTGGTGGCGCTGGCTGCGACCTGCAGCACGGCCCGCGGCAGCCCCAGGATCTCGGTGGCCTCGGCGAGAGGCTCGCTGTCGTATACCAGGCTGAACGCGTCGGTCCCGCGCTGGTCGTGGGCAACGTCGCCCCACCACATCACGGGACCGCCGGCCTCGATGCCGATGCTGGGCAGGTAGCGCAGCTGGTGCACGGTCTTCTCAGGCTTCGCCGTGGACAGGGTGTGGTTGGGCTGTGGGTACACAACCCGTTTTTCAATGCGGGCGACGGGCCAGCCCTTCTCCCAACGCCAGAAACCGGGGGCGGTTTCCAGGTACGGGCCAGGGGGATGCCACTGGCGCACGTACACCGCGAAGCGGGGCTCGTCCATGATCCCGGTGTCGACGCCCTTCAGCCACTGATCGAACCAGCGCACCGCCTCGCGTCGCCACTCCATGCCCGGCTCCGGATAGGGGTCGTGTGGCCAGGCGTGGGACCAGGGACCGATCATGGCCTTGACCGGAGCTTTGAGCTTTTCCAGCATCCGCGGCAGGCTGTCCCGGTAGCCGTCGTACCAGCCGCCGATGTGGAAGGTGGGTATCGTGATGTCTTCGTAGCCGCCTTTCAATGAGGCCCGGTCCCAGAACGGGCCGTCCCGCTGCTGACGTTTGTAAGTCATCATCCAGGGCTGGGTGTCGAAACGATCGCGGAAGTACGCCTCGTCGATGACGTAGTCCGGGGCGCCGGGTCGGGCGTTGTCGAGGTCCTGGCTCATCTCCCAGGAATCCAGGTGCATGATGCCATCCATGTAGTGCACGTCGTCCTGATACAGGTCCTCGGTGGCGTCGACCGCGATGATGGCCTTCAGGTCCGGGGGATTGAGACGGGCCATCTGAATGGAGTTGAAGCCACCCCAGGAGATGCCGAACATGCCGACGTTACCGTTGGACCACGGTTGGCTGGCCAGCCATTCGATGACCGCCATGCCGTCCTGGTGCTCCTGATCGGAGTACTCATACGGAATGAGCCGTCCCTCGCTGTTGCCGGTGCCGCGGATGTCGACCCGTGCGACAACGTAGCCGCGTTCGACGAAGTACGAGTACAGGGAGTAGTTGCGGGCCCGGGACTCGGTCTTGCGGTAGGGCAGGTACTCCAGGATGACCGGGAAGGTATTTCCATTCACTTTCCCCGCCGGCATGTAGAGGTCCGCCGCCAGCCGCACCCCGTCGGGCATGCCGATCCAGGCCTCCCGCATCTCCACCTGGTACTCGGGAGCCGAAGGCCCCTGGGTGGCAAACAGGAGCTTGCCGCCGATTCCGCATATCAACGACGCCCACAGGGCAACCATCACGGTTTTGCGAAATCCAATCAGCCGGTATCGAAATTGCTGCATGGTTGGTGTCTCCGTCGAAGGTCTCGATCTCGGTCTGTTATCAGCCGCTGCATTTGTATCACTGATTCCATTCTCACAACCTGAGGAGGGTGCCACCAGCTCGCCGGCTGACCCTGCGATGATCGCCCGTGGTAGGTTACCTGCGGCGAAAACGAAGGGATTCACCATGAAACGCACCATCCTCTGCGTCGGACTCGCCCTCTTCATCCTCCCCAACATGGCGATCGCCCAGAGCGAAAGCCCCGCGGCCGTACCCGACGCTGCCGAAGACCACGGCGAGCTCTTCACCCGGGACACCTTTCGTCTCGACACTGTGGTGTGCCCGTTCAAGGGACAGATCGACTACGAGCCCGGCGAGATCGAGTGCTACCTCCTGCAGGTCCCCGAGAACCGCGAGAAACCGGACTCACGGTTCATCGAGCTGCACGTCGTCAAGCTCAACTCGACCTGGGATGACGAAGAGGCAGAGAAGGACGAGGACGATTCGGGGCTGGCGCCCGGGAAACGGGATGATCCGATCGTCTATCTCACGGGTGGACCGGGCGCGCAGGCGACCTACTACATCAAGCGCTTCAAGGACCATGGCATCCGCAAGCACCGCGACATGTACATCCTCGAGCAACGAGGCATCGGATACTCCGACGATTTCTGCCCCTACTACAACATCCGCAAGCCGGAGGTCGGCAACGTCGCGACCTTTGAAGAACACCTCGCGGCATCGCTCAGCGCGGCGGTCGACTGCGCAACCAGCGCCGCAGCCCACGGCGTCGATCTCAGCGGCTACAACACCTTCGAAGACGCCCGCGACGTCAAAGCCCTGAGAATCGCCCTTGGATACGAGAAGTGGAACGTGTGGGGCATCTCGTACGGGACGATCCTCGGACAGGCCTACATCAAGACCGATCCCGAGGGCATCCTGGCCGTCGTCCTCGACGCCAACGTGCCGCTCGATATTCGCAACAACACCTGGGCATGGCAATCGGTGCAGTGGTACGACCGGGACCTGAAGAAGCTCGACGAGATCTGCCAGTCCCAGCCCGGCTGCGCCAAGCGTTACCCGGACCTCGGCCAACGCATCCGTGAAGCGACCCTGTCGGTCAAGGACAACCCGATCGTTGTGGATGTCAAGGACACCGAGCACTACCCGTCGGGCAAGGCCTATTTCTTCACCGACGTCGTCGCGTTTCTCCCATTCGTCTTCATGTACGAGCAAAAGGAATATCCCGGTTTGCCGGGGCTCATCTACGCCTGGGCCGACGCCGTCGAGCGCCGCGACGAGGACCTTTTCAAGGCGATTGCCAGCGTCGGTGGGGCGTTCAGTGATGGCAGCCAGGGTATGACCAACGCCATCCTGTGCGGCGATGCAGACAACGAGGTCCAGGCGATCGCCGGCAAGGCGGACATCGAAGAGTTCCCGGTTCTCGGCGCGGCGATAGGCACGGTGGAGTCATACGATCGGCGAGCCGAGATGTGCTTCGAGCACAACATGGTCCCGAGGGACGAAGCCGAGTACGCCCCGGTTGAAACCGATCTCCCGGCCCTGATCATCGAAGGCGACATGGACCCGATCACCCCGCCGCCGCTGGCCAAGGCCATCCTGCCCGGGTTCGCCAATGCCACCTATGTGGAGTTTCCCTACGCCGGACACGGGCCCTCGCGCTCGGTCGAGTGTGCGGGTGACATGCTCAACGCCTTTTTCGACAATCCCACCGCCGATCCGGATCTGAGCTGTGTCGACGAGATGGAGGAGCCGGAGATCTTCGCTCCGCTGTTCACGACCTCTATCGGTCCGCGTCTGATGGTCAAGGCGATGGAGGGCAAGAAGAACCTGGTCGGTCCCGGAATCTGGGCGGGCACTGGCATTCTGATTCCTTTCATCGGTTTCCTGGTGCTGACAGTCGCGCCGATCGGCCGCCGTATCGACCAGCGACGCCCGGCTCCGGCAGGCTGGGCGCGCATAATGGCCTGGCTGGCCGCGTTCCTCGTCGTCCTTTCGGTTGCGATTTTCGGCAGCGCCATCGGCGTGACCTACAAGGCGTCAGAAATCCTGTTGCTGTTTGGACTCGTGCCGTGGGCGAAGTACGGCGCCGTCGCCGGTCTGCTCGCCGGGATCGCCGGCATCGGCGCGGTGGTGCTGACGGTGCGCGCGCAGATGAGTCAAAAACTCCCCATCGGAACGCTGCTCGGATTCCTCCTCACGGGGCTGGCCGCGGTCAGCATGAGCGTGTTCTTGATTGCCTGGGGGCTGGGACCATTCTGAGCTCACGTATCACTTTGTGATGATGCAAAGCGGTATCGCACCACGAGCAGGTTTGGAATCGTAGGGGAG
>RCNG010002222.1_pt1 | contig 14579 bp, 9 predicted proteins | sample 2041371 | NCBI WGS metagenome assembly RCNG01 (sample SAMN09708227, study PRJNA481090) | Marine sediment metagenome, whole genome shotgun sequencing project. | biome: marine sediment; feature: ocean; material: sediment; isolation source: Sewage treatment plant 1 marine sediment (STP1) ... | reverse complement strand
ATATTTTAATAGTTCAACTTTTGGGGTAGTGGTAGTCACCCAGAGGAATCCGGCTTTATCTTGAGCAACTGCATTTGCCTGTAAATTGTTATAGATGGTCTTGGCAGTGAAGTCATCTTCATGGGGAGAGATTTCGTATAAATAATTAATGGGTGCCCAGACTTTCCCTTGATTGCCTATGGCAATATTGATAGGATTACTCATGGGTAAATTTTTAACGGTTTTGAAAAATCGTTGTTGGAGCAGCCAAAGACCGGTTTCCGAACAAATCCAAAGCTTATCATTATTACTTTTGCTATCCGTTGTTACATAGATTTCATTGATAGGTCCAAAATCCAATTCTTCCACTCGATGAGCTTCATTGGCTCCATATATTGTTTGAGGAGGATCGTTTAAATCAGATACCATAAATAATTTTCCTTTCCTGGTGCCTATGATGTATTGATCATTTTCATCCACATACATCGCAGTAATCAGGTCATCATCAAGCTCAATAGTCTTAATTAGTTGGGGCTTATTTTCTTGAATTGTATAGACACTGAGTGCATCGTTTCCCACCAGAAGGTAGTCTTTGTGAATTAATAAGGCATTCCCATTTTTAATGTTCAGCTTTTTTTTAAAGGTATTGGTGGCTTTATCAAAGTAGAACAATCCATCCAATGGGCTCAACACCCAAATTCCTCCCTTTGAGTCTTCATGTATACCAAGTTTTTGTGCTTTATCCGTTTTGGAAAATGGATAGGTTTTGAAATCTCCTTGCTGCAACCTGCCAATGCTGTGATTGGATTGCGTTAGCCAGATATCTTGATCCTTACCCAGTGCAAAATCGTTAGGATAAAAAGGAAGCCCAGCTGTTTCATTGATTGTGCCTTCCAGCAATGGAATTACATTAGGCTGGGAAAGCAAATCGTCAATTTGATAGATTCCCATATCATTTACAAACAGCAGTTGATCTTCACGTTTAGCAAGCTGATGAATGAATTGACTCTCGGTATGCATGCTAAAAATGTCAAAATGGATTCCATCAAATCGATACAAACCGTTTTGACTACCGATCCATATAAAGCCCTCCTGATCCTGAAGTACAGTGGATACCTTGTCAAAAGGGGCTCCAGAGTCAGAATTGTATTGAACATAGCTATACTGTTGTGCAGCACTATGAAAAGATATGCAACCCAAATAAAGGCAGAGAATTACTTTATTCAATTTTCCTAACATTAGAGACTAATATAGGAAAAAAATTAGTCTATATCAGCATAAGATCTGAAGCCATTGTGTCATTTTATCATAAGTTAATTGCAGGTCAACGTTTCTGCTGCCGTAGCTTCTCAGCCTTCGCAGGTAAGCTACTTTGGCGCCCGCCTGTCGCCACAGCTTTTCAGCCTTCGTAGCAAGCTACTTTGGCGAAGTAGGCTAGCGGAGGAGCAATAAAGGCTGGCAAATGGAACCAGTTATTAACTATATTTCTTTCAAATACTATGATAAGATAACAAATAGTATAAGTACAATTCATTTAAAAATAAGAGCGCCACATTTTAGAGAGCCACAGATGTAGTAATGGTTGGGATAGATGAAAATCACAAATAACAAATAACAAATTCCAATTAATTATAGGCATAACCACTCTTTTGGAATTTAATTAAAAAATTGTGGCTGGCCCTCTCTAAGATATGGAATTATATATTTGGGAGTTGAATAACAGTAAGTTTAAATATATACCTACCTGCACAATATCCCGAATGAAAGAAGCGGTAGTGCTTCGCTATAAGCAGGGCTATCATCCTATTATTTATATCCGTTTCCTGCCATTGTTTATTCAGGTCTGCTGTGCTTTTAATCTCAATAGGAAAAGAAGTTTTGGCTGTTAAAATTAGTTGGTAAGCTCTTTAATTATTCCTATCTTATTAGTGTTCCTCCAATACGAAGTTTCCAAATGGTTGAAAGATGAAAATATGTCATCAATGCCGGCAAGAAAACCCCGATCAGGCCAAATTCTGCAATACCTGTGGTGCGCGTCTTGTTACTTCAGGAGGCAGTGAAATTTTGAGTGGAAAAAATATTGCCGAGAGAAGGCAACTTACCATTCTTTTTTGTGATTTGGTAGATTCCACATCACTTTCAGAACAAATGGATCCGGAAGACTACAGGGAGTTAATACTAAATTATCACGAAATAGCAGAAGAAGTAATTACGCGCTACGGGGGTAATGTGGGCAATTATTTGGGGGATGGGCTTTTGGTATACTTTGGTTATCCGGAAGGTATGGAAGATGCTCCCAAAGTTGGAATTCAGGCAGGGTTAACCATTATTGAGGCCATAAATGCTGCAAATAAAGAATGGGTAGATGAAGGAAGGACTGCTATAAAAATCCGCCTGGGTATTCATACCGGACTTGTTATCGTGGACGACCATCTGGCCCTCGGAGAAACAGTTAATATAGCCGCACGGCTTGAAGGGTTGGCTCCGAATAATGGTCTGGTTGTAAGTCCGCAAACCTTGTCTTTAGTACGGGGCTGGTTTGAAGTAAAAAGTACCGGAATGCATAATTTAAAAGGCATCTCCGAGCCCATGGAAGTATTTCAGGTTCTAAAAGAAAGTGGTGCAAAAACCCGACTTGATATAGCTAAGGGAAAAGGACTTTCACCATTAGTGGGCCGAGAAAGTGAACTCATACTACTTAAAAAACACTGGACACAAGCAAAAAAGGGAAATGGGAGCGTTGTATTGTTAAATGGCGAAGCAGGAATTGGTAAATCCCGGTTGGTGGATACTATGGAGGAGTATATAACTCAGGAGTCAGATTGCCTTCTTTTGGAGGCAAGGTGTTCTCCTTACCAAAGTAACAGTGCCTTTCAGCCTATTATTGAATTGATTCAAAGTGGATTACTACAAATTGAATCCAAATTAGGTTCAGAAGAAAAACTGAAGAAACTGGAGCTTTTTCTAAAGCAATCAAATCTCGATTTTGAACTGGCCATGCCACTGTTCGCAGAATTTTTATCCATTCCATCAAAAGAATATTTACCACCGCTTATGAGTCCCTTTGCCAAGCGGCAGAAAATCATGGAGGGTGTTACACAGGCATTGCTCTCTGAGGCAAGGAATCGACCACTACTGTTGGTAGTAGAAGATCTACATTGGGCAGATGCTTCTACCCTCGAATGGTTGGCACTGTTTATAGAACAACTCTCAACCCAAACCATATTTGCACTTTACAGCACGCGGCCCGGTTTTCGCCCCGACTGGTTAGGGCATTCTGCAGTTTCGCAAATTACACTTGAACGGCTGTCGTCTGAACATATGGCGGAAATCTGTCTTCACCAGACAAAAGGAAAAGAATTACCTACAGCGATTTTAAAGCAGATTGCTGCCAAGACAGAAGGAGTTCCGTTATTCGTAGAAGAGCTCACTAAAATGGTTTTGGAATCCGATTTATTAGTTGAAGAGGATGAGCATTTTAAATTGATTGGATCAATATCCTCCCTGGCCATCCCTTCTACTTTACAGGATTCCCTTTTGGCACGTCTGGACCGTTTGTCCGAAGTTAAAGAGATTGTCCAAATAGGATCGGTATTGGGGCGTGAGTTTACTCAGGCAATGTTACATGCATTACTTCCATCAGAAATAAGAGATTTGGAGGAATCCTTATCCCAATTATTGGACTCGGAAATATTTTACAAAAGCCATCATGGTAAACAATCTGTATTTCAATTCAAGCATGCCCTGATACAGGATACCGCCTATGAATCTCTTCTGAAAAGCAGAAGGCATCAATTACATCTTCAAGTAGCCAAGGTATTGGAAGATCAATTTGTGGAAATAACCAGGAACCAACCGGAGTTACTGGCGCATCACTACACTGAGGCTGGGCAACCTCTAGAGGCCATTCCGATCTGGCTGAAGGCAGGCCGGCAGGCCATTAAGAAAAATGCAACTACTGAGGCAATCGCTCATTTGGAAAAAGGGCTGGGATTATTACCTCACTTTAAAAATGAGGCGGAACGCAGTAACCTGGAACTTGATTTTCAGTTGACCCTGGGGGGTACCTATGTTGTTTCTCATGGATTTCCGCATCCCAAAGTGAAAGAAACTTTTAATCGGGCGAGAGGACTTGCACAAAGTATAGCGATAACTCCAAAACTTGCATTGATACAGTTTAATTTACTTTCTTACTTTTTTAACACAGAAGATTATATGGCGGTTGAAGATTTGTCGGGCCATATGTTTAAAATATCCAAAGATCCTGAGAATGGATATTGGTTTGAAATATGTGCCAGCCAGCTAATGGCCATCTCAAGGTGCCTGCTCGGAGAATTTACGACTGCCAATCGGTATTTTCAGCGAGTTCTTGAAATGTTCAATCCTTCTTTACCATTTCCCTGGGAATTGGCCCCTACCGGGTATATGGAAGTTGGCGCTAAAGCCTGGCAGATGGTATGCCTTCAGATATTGGGTTATATGGATCAGGCAAAAAACCTTGCCGATAAGCAACTTTCTTTTTCCAGTGAACACAGAGATTCCATGACGCTTTACCACATTTATACGTTTCCCGCATTGTATAAGTTGCAGGCGAGGGAATGGAGGGCTTCTGAAGAAATTCTGGAGGAATATCTGCCGATCGTAAGAGCTTATGGGGACCCTATTTTCACCTTGACCGCCGAAGTATATTATAATATTTCCAAAGCATTCCAGGGAGACAAAGCTGCATTCCAAACAACTATAAATCTCATCAATACTTGTTTTGATATCGGTTTTAAGGCTTTTGCAGTAACCATGGCCCCTTACATTGGTGAGCAATATTTTCGGAATGGTGAACATGAATCCGCTTTATTGTGGATTGAAAAGATCTTGACTCATACCCATCAGACCGGCTCTCATATTCACAATGCTGAATTATTCAGAATCAAAGGACTTACTTTACAGGCTATGGACAAACCCGATGAAACCGTGGAAAAAAACCTGAAACAAGCGTTAAAACTTTCAAGAAAACAAGCTGCAAAAACATTTGAACTACGTTCTGCCCGGGATTTGGCCCGACTTTGGCAAAAACAGGGCAGAACAGAAGAAGCGTACAACCTTTTAAAGGGCGTTTACAATTGGTTTTCGGAAGGTTTTGACTCAGTTGATCTATGCGAAGCAAAAATACTACTCGAAGAACTTAACAGTGAATTATCTTAAACGGTTTTATGCTAAAGTACGGGAGACTAAATTAAAGACCCTCATATTCGATAGAGTCACAGATGTAACCTTGGTCTTGACGCAAAAGTAATTCATTGTCCTAATCTATAATCAGGATTTTCCATCCAAAAGACTTCCTGGAAGCTTTTATTAGAAGATGATAACCAGCTACACATCGCCATTACTCATAATGCGAATGCTCAATCTTGTTATCGTGCGAGGTGTAAGCAATGCCTAGTTCCGTGAACTCATCCAGTATAGGATCATAAACTTCTTTGGCCCATGGAAACAACACACCAGGGCTTTTAATTTCTCCGTTAAGGATTAACTTTGCACCAATTGCCGCAGGCAATCCAACAGTACGAGAGATGGCGGTATGCCTATAATCTAAGCCCCTTGTTACCAAATAAGATAAATGTTCAAATAATTCGCCTTCGAGTTTGTATTCTATCCTCTCGTAAAAAACCAGCATATCCGTGTCGCCATGTTTAAATTTCAGCTTATCCATTAGTAAATCCAATAGTATCTCTGCAGGAGTTCCATTTACCCGCCTAATTGGTCTGTCGGACAGAAGTTCTGTCCAAAGCAATTGTTCATGAAGTTCTCCACCTCTTTCTATATGCAAGATGTCTGCCAGTTTATTTTCAAGACTTGCATCATCATCATCTGGTAGATACGATGCAACCCACTGGCGGTATGTCATGTTTTCACTGCCTTCAATGTGATAGTTGTTGACCGTTAGCCCTAGTTGTATAAAAAGATTCCATCCTTCGCAAAAACCGGGATAACGCAATGTTGCCCTTATAAATGTTGGAATGTCATCTAGGTTGTATTTTTTTCTATAGACTGCGGAATCGCGATTTTCATACGCTTCAAACGCTCTGAAACCAGGGACACTTATAACTTTTGGATTGGTAAATAAACGATGATAGGGGATGCAACGAAAATTGTCTTTTTTGTAATAACAAGCTCCAGCACTACCTGCCGTGATTACGTTCATTGGGCTCCAGGTAAACTTATAGCCCCATGGGTTATCATTACTCTCAGGGGCAACCAAACTGCCGCAATATGATGTAAATGCCAATAGCTCCCCTCCCTTTTTCCTGATTTTATCTATAGAACGCATTCCGTTCATATGATCAATACCTGGATCAGCTCCCAATTCATTTAGAAATGTGAGACCTTTTTCTTTTGCTTCTTCATGCATATCCATCATTTCCTGACTAGCATATGAAGCCGTTACCACATGCGCATTATATTGAAGTGCAATTTTTGCCGCAGCAGCATGCATTCCAGGAGGCAACAACGAGATTACGATGTCTGCATCCTTAATATAACGCTCCATAATTGTATCATCATAACAATCAAAGTATACCGCTTTCCCCCTTGGATGACCACCAATTTTCATTTTTGCGGTTTCTACTAAAATATCACCTACCGTTACATCCCAGTTGTATTCTTCGGCATGCTTAAGCATGTACGAAATCAGATCGGTAGCCGACATTCCTGCACCACAGATTAACACATTTTTCATATAGTTATCAATAAAACATAATGTTAGAATTAGGCTAATAAGATAAGAACAAAATAAGCGTGTGCCTAACAATGGGATATAGATATTGATGATATCCGACCTATAGAACTAAGATATTATAACAAATAGTATAAGTACAATTCATATAAAAATAAGAGCGTCACATTGTAGAGAACCACAGATGTTTTAGGGGTAGGAGGAAAATTGCCATGAATGATACTTTCCTTTTTAAAGTAGAAACTTAGCTACATTCAACTGAAATAAGTATGTATATACTTGATTTATAGAGTCCCGATAAAGGTTCGTTTTATGGTTGTTTTCAATGATGGAGGACATGATTTTATTTCCAATCATCGTAGGAACGACCGCAGTATGGATTTTCGCCAATTTTTTCATATATGGTCAGTCCTATTTCGGGTCGAATGAATCATACTGCTCCATTTGCGCATCGATGTTGTTTAAGTTGCCTGAATCGACTTCCTTGATAATCGAACTTTCCTTAGGGGAGCCGACCTTTAACATAGGGCATGTGCGTCTGGCCGAAGTGTTGGGATATAATTTAAAATAATTGTAATTTAGAAAAGATCTAATAATTACAAAAAGAGAAACTATGGCAAATCCATTGAAAAAGAACGAATCCCGTTCATCCAGAAGAAATTGGTTAAAGAACGTCGGGCTATTGGGTGCTGCATCGATGGCCCCGTCTTTAGTTTTGGCCGCTCCGGAAAACGAAAAAAAGAAGAGCACATTTGATAATCAAGCCATACGACTTATCGTATCAACCTACTCCTATTGGCATTTTGAACCGGAAAAGTATCCCATTGAGAAAGTTATCGAAAATGCGGCGCGCATCGGTTTTGACGGGGTAGAGATCCTGCACCGTCAAATGGAGAACGAAACGGTGCCGTACATGAACAAATTAAAACGAATGGCGTTCGATAGGGGGCTGGCCCTTCCATTTCTATCGATCCATCAAAATTTTGTGGAACCCGACGCGGCAAAAAGAAAAGAACATGTTGAACATACCCTAAAGTCCATCAAACTTGCCGTACAGATGGGCATACCCGCCATACGCATGAATACGGGCAGTTGGGAAGGGAAAAGAGCCCCCGATTATTATCAGACCGGTATACAAAAACCGGTCGAGGGATATACCGACCACGATGCCAAAAATTGGGTGATAGACAGTATGGGAGAATGTTTGAAGGAAGCTGAAAAAGCAGGGGTGATACTTTGCCTCGAAAATCATTGGGGCCTATCAACCAATATCGATTACCTTGAGGAGATATACAAAGCCTTGGCTTCGTCACCTGTAATGGGATTAAACCTTGATACGGGGAATTTTGTAGGCGAGCCATATCAACAATTTAAAAGATTGAGCGGGTATGCCAGTATCATACAGGCAAAAACATATTATGGTGGCGGGGAAGTATACGATAAGGACATTGATTATGACCGTATCGCCAAGATTCTGCGTGATGCGAATTTTACGGGTTATGTTTCACTGGAAATGGAGGGCAAGGAAGACCCCGAGACCGCTGTACCCAAAAGTTATGAGATGTTGAGAAAGGCTTTTGCGGTTTAAATTGATTTCAAAGGCAGGTTAAAATAAAAAGCAGCATAACGGAAACTTGTCGTTCACTCAAAAATATTCAATCCGTTACCAGTTCAAGTGAAGAATGGATTTCAGTCCCATAAAACGGCCGATTAAAAGAACGGAATGGAGAAAAAAGCTGATGTCCCAATAAAGGTTCATTTTAAGTGACACTTTCGCCACAGAAAGAGACTTTTCCCAAGTGTGTTCCATTTGTGGTCTCTTTTATTTGTCCTATAAATTCAGGTTATAGGGAACTGAGATTTTATCCGTTAACCCTTGTAATGCCTGACCAAAATCACTTAATATACAGACCACCACATTAGATAGGGTCACAGATGTTGCCTTGGTCGGCGCGAGCGTGACGCTCGCGCTAGCTCCTTCTTCATAGTATTACCTAGGAGAAGCCAGGGGCGTTATAAAGGAAATTCGAAGTGCTAAATACGAGTTACTAACTTCCAACTTCATACCTCTAACTTCGTGCCTCACACTTTATTTTCAACCCTATTTTTGATAGCAACAGATGTTATACTATATATCGTATAAAATATTTAACTGTTTTGTCGGTTTCTAAAATTAATCTTTTGTAGTGATGTCAGATATAAATATGGTGTGTCTGGAAGTTTCATTTACGGAAAATTTAGATGGCCGTAAGTAGAAACCCTACATACCTGGCTGATCCTGGTCATTTGATATATGCTTCCCATACCTGATATTTATTTATTGGCTAAAGGACCAACAAATGAATATCTTGCCTAAATCACGTATACAAAACAGCATTAGTAGTATAAACACCTGGCTAATCAAGTACCTCTATCGCTCGGGCGACAGCCAGGAAACACTATTGCTTAAAAAAATCTGGTGGATATTTAATGTAGGCGGATTTCCATTCTTATTACTTATGAGCTTTATTATGGGAGACAAGGAAGGCATTGGGGTGGTCATAGTAAATCTCATTTGGGTAACTGCATTGCTTTTAGGGCTGCTGATTTTTCATTTCTATAGAAAAAGAATTGAAGAATTTGCCCTCGCCTCTCAATTAGGAATTGTTTTACTTTCTTCCGTAAAAGTATACCTGCTGGGAGGGCTGCTGTATGCAGGTGCTCCGATTTTTATTGGCCTGATAGGCCCCTTTTATGCCCTGACACTTCCTGGTAAGAAACGAGCCGTTTTGGTTTTCTTATTGTATATGGTTTTAATGATGGCTGCCACGCTACTGCAACCACATAATACCGCGAACTACTTATTAGCTTACCACTTCCTGGGCTTTGTAATTGGTGCCGCCATGGCCTTTATGGCACTTTAGCACTTTACTATTTCACCGGGCAGGTGGATAAATTAAAACTTGAAGAAAAACAAAGGATGCAGGAAGTAGATAAATTCAAAACCAGATTTTATACCCATATTACCCATGAATTTCGTACCCCATTAACTATTATTCTCGGAATGGCAGAACAAATAAAAAACAAACCCGAAGAATGGCAGCATGAGGGGCTAAAAATGATAAAACGAAATGGCAGGAAGTTGCTTAATCTTACCAATCAGATGCTGGACCTTTCAAAATTGGAGGCCAATGCTATGCCTGTTAATTTAATACAGGATGATGTAACCTTTTACCTGAAATATCTGGTTGAATCTTTCCATTCGCTTGCCGAAGCAAAAAATATACGTCTCTTGTTTTCTTCAATTCCCCAAGAGATTAAAATGGATTTCGATCAGGACAAAATACAGGACATCTTGTCTAACCTGCTCTATAATGCCATCAAGTTTACGCCTGTAGGTGGCACCATAGAAGTCTTGGTTTCCAGGGAAAACCTGCCACCGGGCAGCACTTTGATTCTAAAAGTTAAAGATACCGGTACGGGTATCCCATCAGTACATCTTCATAAAGTATTCGACAGGTATTTTCAGGCAGAAAACAACAACGAGGGCTTAACTGAAGGAACCGGACTTGGTCTTGCAATAACACAGGAACTGGTTAAATTGCTCGAAGGTGAAATTACTTTGGACAGCAGTCTTGGAAAGGGTTCTACCTTTACCGTCACACTGCCCATTACCAATAGGGCGTATAACGGACAACGATTGCAATCAAAAGTGATAGCCGCTGCCAGTCTTCCCTTAGAAAAGAGCGAGCTTTCCCTACACCCACAAAATGGCGAAACAAATGCAAAGTTGGTGATCCTTGTGGTAGAAGATAATAAGGATGTGATACAATACATTAGTTCCCTGCTTTGCGTTGACTATGAAATAGTGGTCGCCGGTAATGGCCAGGAGGGTTTTGAAAAAGCCGTTGAAATCATTCCTGATCTTGTGATCAGCGATGTAATGATGCCTATGATGGATGGCTTTGCCTTCTGTGAAAAACTGAAAAGTGATCTCCGTACCAGCCATATCCCAGTGATTTTACTCACAGCGCGTGCCGATTCAGAATCTAAAATGGAAGGTCTTAAGGCCGGTGCCGATGTATATCTTGCTAAGCCTTTCAACAGGGAGGAATTGTTTATTCGCATTGAAAAGTTGATCTCGCTGCGTAAAGCACTCCAACATCGGTACCAAGCTACTATTAGCTTACAACAAAGGCATGATCCTGTTTCCAGCCCTATTCTGGATAAAGAAGATGCGTTTATGCAGGAAGTACGTCAAACCCTGGAAAACCACTTGAGCGAGGAGGAGTTTGGCATTGCAGAATTATGCCGCTCCCTGGCTATGAGTCGCTCCCAGTTGTATCGAAAATTTGCAGCACTTACCAATACCAGCGTTCATCGTTTCATCCGAAAGCTACGTCTGGTAAAAGCCAAAGAACTATTGCTCACTACCGAACTCAATGTGAGCGAAGTAGCCTATGACACCGGATTTAAAAACCCCTCTCACTTCAGCAGGGTCTATTCAGAAGAGTTTGGTGTAGCTCCAAGCAGGACCAGAGTCTAACTGGGATTATCCATCCAATACTCGTCTTTTTTTAATTATTAGCCCTCTTTTTTCTCTTTGGGACAAACAGTAAAGCATCTGGGACTTAAAGAAAAGTCAAATCGAATGAGATAGAATAATTTTATAGTTGATCTGATACTAGAGCTATCTAAAGAAAGTGAAATCCTTTCTGTCATGTTTAAACGCTCAACGAATATTTTTTAACCTTAAAATTCTTTATCATGAAAACAAAGACATTATTTACCGTACTATTGGTCGTCTTAGTAGCCTTCATAGGTTGCGAAAAAGATGATGATCCTATAAATGAACCAACCCCTCCTGAAAGTATATTGGAAAGTAAGCAGTTTACCAGTCAGGCCCTTTCGAATAACCCCATTGGAAATTCCGAACTGAGGAATATGTTGGTATATACCCCGGCGGGATACGACGCGACCGCGGCAGAGGGCTATCCCGTGGTGTATCTCCTTCACGGATTGCCATTTACGGAAGATTCATTTGTTCTGGAAGAAACCTGGGATGAATGGATAGACCCAAATGGAATGTTTAAAACCTATCCCGATTTCCCGCAAAATGGATTCCAGGATTGGATAGATGACCTTATTGAGACCGGCAAAATTGAACCCATGATAATTGTAATGCCCAATGCCTCCAGCGAATATGGATTTAGTTTCTATACCAATTCTGATTTGAACGGCAACTTTGAGGATTTTATCGTCACTGATCTTATAAACTATGTGGATAGTAATTATAATACGATCAGCAATAAAGACGGGCGTTCTGTTATCGGATTTTCACAAGGTGGTTATGCTGCATTTAAGCTTGGGATGATACACGCCGATACTTTTAGTGTAGTAGCCTGCCATAGCGGTATACTTGTATTTGAGGCTATATTCGCCCTTACGCCACTTGTTATAGCTGAAAATCCCGGTGGAATGATGGGTCCTGATTCCAGCAAATTCCTAACCAGTGCCCTCTATGCTATGAGTGCTGCCTGGTCTCCGAATCTTAACAATCCTCCTTGGATGGTGGATTTACCTTTTGAATACCCATCAGGGGATGTCATACCCGGCATCGCCGGCCGTTGGCTTAATCATGACCCTTTTACACTGCTAGATACCTATGGGGATGATTTCAAATCCTTAAAGGGTATCTATTTCGATTGTGGTAACATGGATGAACTGGGTTCTTGTAATGCTAATGATTTTTTGACACAAAAGCTCGACGGCCTTGGCGCTTCCTATACCTATGAACTCTTTGAGGGGGGACATTTTGATAAGATGTATTCCAGATTGGAAATCTCCCTGATGTTTTGTTCAGATAAAATGAAATAATCGTCTAAGCTCAAGAATATAAAATTACCCGGATCTATTGCATATATCCCTAAGGTTTCGGCCGTAAGGAATAGCAGCAGGTCCGGGTAATAATTTTTTACACACTAAGCAATCGGGATCTTAAAATAGATTGATGAAAGTAATAGGCAGCAATGAATTAGAGCCATTGTTGTATACCGGATATAAATTTTTAATTCTTTTTTGAAAGAAATAAATCCAATTCCAAATATTTTTCATTTATGATACTAAGTCCAAATGCCGCAGCAGAAGCAGCAAATACTGAGTAATCAAAAACTCCTTTTATTCCGGTTGAAAAGGCAATCGCGAGAGCAAAGATTAATATAAGAAATCCGCTTAATTTTGCAACAAGCTCCGTTTTAAAACCAATAATCAGGCTAATTCCAAATAATAATTCCGCGGCTGTTGCTATGCCTCCAAAAACAGGGATAAACGTTTCGGGAATTAGGGGATTAATTATTTTGGTGTATTCTAAAAAACTTTCCCAATTACCCCAGGCAGATACTTCTGCAGGCCATAATCCAAATCTATCTGCAACAGCAGATAAAAAACCAGTTCCAATTGCAAATCTTAAAAAGAGCTTAATGATTTTTTTACTCATAATCTTTTCATTCAATATATTCGAAGGCAATTTCTTTTGTATTTACTGAACTTGTTCCAATATAAATTTTAAAATTTCCATGTTCAGCGGTCAATTCCAAATCTTTGTTATAAAATTTCAATTCATCCACTGAAACCTTAAAACTTACTTCTTTCTCCTCATTGGCTTTAAGTTTAATTCGCTTAAATCCTTTCAGTTCTTTTTTCGGACGGGTGATACTACCCACCAGATCCTGAATGTATAACTGTACCACTTCAACGCCATCAAAATTACCGGTATTCTTAATCTTAACGGTTGCCGTAATTGTATCATTGACAGCTAATTTGCTATGATCTAATGAGATATCTGAATATTTAAATGTTGTGTAACTTAACCCGTAGCCAAATGGATAGAGTGGTTCGTTGGAGTTATCCAGATATCTGGAACACCAACGATACCCTTTTTGATATGGGCGTCCGGTTGTTCGATTGTTGTAATAGATTGGTATTTGTCCAACAGCATACGGGAAAGACATCGTTAACTTAGCTGACGGATTGTAATCCCCAAATAAAACATCGGCAATAGCATGACCCGATTCATGGCCTAAGTGCCAGACCTGAACTATGGAAGGAATATGCTTTTCCAACCGAAATTCCTTTATTTTTACGCACGATTGCAAAGGCATCGGCTCGTGCGGCTGATGTCATTCGCCGGGATCCGGTAAACCCAATCAGACACATACAGGCTTTTTGATCCCCCAGGCCTCGCAATCGGAGATAATGCCGAAGCAAAGAGATCTGCCGTTCATGGCCGGCCAAAGCCAGATTGGTGATGGTTTCGGTGGGGTTGCTCAACCGGATCATTGAAAAGGGAATGTCGGCCCCGGCGATGGCTTTTACGGCATCTTTTCCCTGTTCCCAGGTGGGGAAAAAAATTCCATAAATATCGTCTTTTTCCGGAAGGTGAGAAATTTTGACGGTAACCCTGGTCAGCACGCCCATGCGGCCCTCCGAGCCGAGCAAAATCTGGCGCAGGTCTGGTCCGGCAGCTGAGGCCGGAATGGGCGGCATATGCAATGTTCCCCGGGGTGTGACAACTTCCCCCCCGGCAAACAACTGCTCGATTCTCCCGAAATGTCGCGACTGCTGCCCGCTGGATCGGGTGACCACCCATCCGCCCAGAGTTGAATACTCAAAGGATTGCGGGTAATGGCCGAGGGTGAATCCCCGGGCGCTTAATTGGGTTTCGAGCTGTGGTCCGCGAACACCGGCCTCAAATGTGGCCAGCAAGTTTTGCGAATCAAGACTGATTAAACGGTTGAGGCGCTCAAGGGATAAACTGAGAACCATTCTCTGACCGGAAGGAACGTCTATATGGCCGACCACACTGGTGCCGCCTCCGAAAGGGATGACCACC
>RCNG010000866.1_pt1 | contig 14590 bp, 11 predicted proteins | sample 2041371 | NCBI WGS metagenome assembly RCNG01 (sample SAMN09708227, study PRJNA481090) | Marine sediment metagenome, whole genome shotgun sequencing project. | biome: marine sediment; feature: ocean; material: sediment; isolation source: Sewage treatment plant 1 marine sediment (STP1) ... | reverse complement strand
ATCTGACAGGGGCGCCAGAGCTGTTGGCCTTCGGCCAAATGTTCATCGCGGGCCATCGTTTGATTCTTTGCCAGCCGCCGGTCCAATCGTCATGCCCCGAGAGTGCCGGGGCTTTTCGGAGAAAAGAACCGGCGCTCCCGGGGAATACGCGTTCCTCGAATACTCAGGACTGTTGTTCTGGCTTGTGGCCCACCGGTTGACCAGGGAACGCGTTACGCTTCGTTCTCGGCGGAGCCGAGAACCAGCTCCAGCACCTCATCGGCGCGCTTGACGTAGTGGACCGTGGCCTGGCGGCGCGCCTTGGTCGGGAGTTCGAGGAATTCCCGTTGATTGACGGCCGGCAGGACGATCTTGGTGATCCCGGCGCGGAGGGCGGCCAGGACTTTCTCTTTGATCCCGCCCACCGGCAGGACGTCTCCTCGAAGGGTGAGCTCACCGGTCATGGCGAGGTCGTGGCGGACGGGTCTTCCCGCGGCCGTCGATACGATGGCGGCAAGCAGGGTCACCCCGGCGGACGGCCCGTCCTTGGGGACGCCTCCTGCGGGCACGTGGATGTGCAGGATGTGGCGGTCGAACCACTCAATCGGGATGCCGTAGTCTTCGGCATGGGTCCTGGCGAAGGTCACCGCCGCAGCGGCCGACTCTTTCATGACCTCGCCGAGGGAACCGGTGAGTTTGACGTCGCCCTTGTCGGCAGTGGATGCGGCTGTCTCGACAAGCAGGATGTCCCCGCCGACCGGGGTGTAGGCGAGACCGGTGGCGACACCGATGCGGTCCGCCTGGAGCCGCTCTTCGGCAAGGTAAAGACGGGAACCGAGCAGTTTTGTGACCACCGATGGGGTGATTCGCCGGGGATGAGGGCGCTTCTCTGCGGCGAGGACCGCGATCTTGCGGCAGACTGAACCGATCCGGCGCTCGAGATTCCGAACCCCGGCCTCGCGTGTGTAGCCGTCAACCAGTTCGCGCAGGGCTTTCGGAGTGAAGGTGGGCGCAACATCGGCCAACCCGTTCTCTGAAATCTGCCGGGGCGTCAGGTGACGGCGGGCGATCTCGATCTTCTCCTCTTCGGTGTAGCCCTCAAGGCGAATCACCTCCATCCGATCGAGGAACGCGGGTTGAATGGTGTCGGTGACGTTGGCGGTGGTGATGAAAAGCACCCGCGAGAGATCGATGTCCACTCCGAGATAGTGATCACGGAAGGCGTGATTCTGTTCCGGGTCCAGGACTTCGAGGAGGGCCGACGACGGATCGCCCCGGAAATCGGACCCGATCTTGTCGACCTCGTCGAGCATGAAGACCGGGTTGATGCTGCCGGCCTGCTGCAGGCATTGGATGATCCGCCCGGGCAGGGCGCCGACGTAGGTTCTTCGGTGGCCGCGAATCTCGGCCTCGTCGCGGACACCTCCCAGAGAGGTGCGGACAAAGCTGCGACCCATGGCACGGGCGATGGAGCGGCCCAGGGAGGTTTTCCCGACACCCGGCGGACCGGCAAAACAGAGGATCGGCCCTTTGCTCTCTGGTTGCAGTTGGCGGACGGCGAGAAACTCGACGATGCGTTGTTTCACCCGCTCCAGATCGTAGTGGTCCTCGTCGAGGATCTTTCGCGCAGCGGCGATGTCGACGGTGTCTTCGGTCGCCTTCTGCCAGGGAAGGGTCGTCATCCAATCGAGCCAGGTTCGTACGACCGACGCCTCGGCGGAGTCCGGATGCATGGTCGAAAGACGACGGAGCTGGGTGTCGAACTCGGTTCCGGCATTCTCGGGCAGACCCGCCTCGTCGGCGAGGCGACGGTATTCCTGGATCTCTCGTTCAGCGTCGTCGATCTCTCCGAGTTCGGTCTGGATGGTCTTCAACTGTTGGCGGAGGAGATACTCGCGTTGGCCCTGGTCCATCTCGGTCCGCACCCGGGACGAGATGCGCTCCTGCATCTCGAGGACAACGACCTCGCGTTCGAGCAGGGTGTGGACGAGTTCGAGGCGGGCTTCCACGGTTTCGGTCTCGAGCACTTCCTGGGCGTCGGCGACGGCCAACCCGAGATTGGCGGCCGCCAGATCGGCGAGGCGAACAGGATCCTCAAGATCGGCGGCGAGGACCATGATCTCCTGCGAGATGGCCTTGCCCAGACCCTGGATCTGTTCCAGGCCGTCGCGAATGCTCCTCATCAAGGCTTCGATTTCCAGACCGGCCCGTTCGGGTGTGGGTTCTTGGAGCAGCCGGATCCGTGCGGAGAGATGAGGCTGGTCGGTGGTGAAGTAGTCGGCGCGGGCGCGGGTGAGACCTTGGACCAGGATGCGCTGGCTCCCGTCCGGAAGCTTCACCGCTCGCATGATGGTTCCGACACAACCGACCGGGAAGAGATCGTCCTCCCCGGGCTCGTTCACCCGGGATTCTCGTTGGGCGAGCAGGAACAGCGATCGATCCGAGGCGAGGGCCTGATCCACCGCCAACGATGAGCTCTCTCGGTCGACCGAGAGCGGCAGAATCGCGTACGGAAAGAGAACCGCGTTGCGGAGGGGAAGCACTGGGAGTTCGTCGGCGATGTGGACGATCTCGGCCTCGAGATCGAACTCACCGCCCCCCACGTCGCCGTCGCTGATTCCGTTGTTCATTCGTCGTGGGTGAGGAGCAGTCCCTTGAGCTCCTCCATGAACTGGTTGACGTCCTCGAAACGGCGGTAGACGCTGGCAAAGCGCACATACGCGACCTGATCGAGGTTGCGCAACCGCTCGATGACGAGGCGGCCGATCTCCTCGGTGGACATTTCCCGAACCTCCTGCGATGCGATGGCGGTTTCCACCGCGTCCACCACGACGAGGAGATCTTTTCGCGGGACCGGCCGTTTTTCGCAGGAGCGGAGCATTCCGTTGAGCAGTTTTTCCCGGTCGAAGCTCTCACGCCGGCCGTCACGTTTGACCACCGTGACCGGCAGCTCGTCAACCCGCTCATAGGTGGTGAACCGGCGGTTGCAGTCCATGCACTCACGCCGGCGGCGGATCTCCGCCCCCTCGCGCACCTCACGCGAGTCGACGACCCGGCTCGAGGCGCAGGCGCAGAACGGACAGATCATTCCGCGTCACCCTCTTTGGCCAGTTCCTTGACATCGGAAAAGCGCATCCCGAGCAAGGGTAGACAGAGGAGCCCGATCACCGTGACGGGCACGAAACAGATGGCGTGATAGACAATGGCGATGGCGGTGGCGAGGTTGAGCTCGACGCCGAAGAAGGTGGTCAGACCAACCTGGGTGGCCTTGTGGAAACCACCGACTCCGCCCGGGGTCGGGATCGCGAGGCCGAGGACGGCGAGGGTCACCAGGAGGAAGGCCACCCGAAGCGGAAAATCGAGGTGGAAAGCCAGGAGAGTGACCTTCACCTGCCAGAAAATGACGTACCAGAGAACAAAAGACACGGTCATGGTCACGAGGAGATCTCGCGGACGCTGGAGCACCCGCAGTCCATCGAGGAAATGGTTCAGGAAGTTGGCGAATGGCGCGCGCCACGATGGGGCGAACCGAGCCAGTGGTTTACTGAGGGTCTCGACGAACCTGTCCTGGTAGCGAAAGAGCCCAAGGAGCATGAGGGTTCCGAGGGCAAGGGCGACGCCGACACCATAGCCGGAAATCTGCAGTAAACGGAGGTTCTGGGCGGCGCCGGCATCCAGGTCCATCATGGCCGGCGGCCAGATCAAGAACACGAGGAAGAAGAGCACCACGGTCCAAAGATCGAAGACCCGCTCGGTGAGCACCGAGGCGAGCCCGGCGGAGACCGGGAAGTGATCTCGCTTGGCCAGCAGAACGGGACGAATGATGTCGCCCATCCGGGCCGGAAGCAGAGTGATGGCGGCGTAGCCGACGGCAGTGGCCAGAACCGCGCTCGAGTGACGGACCTTGGCCACCGGTCGCAGGATGAGCATCCAACGGATCACGCGCACCCAGTAGGAAAAGAGGGCCAGCAGGGCGGCCAGGGCGATCAACCAAGGATTGGCCTGCGCCAATCCGGCCATCATTACCGCAAAGTCGACATTCCAGAGAAAGAACGCCAACAGAGCGACCATGAGAATCAACGAGACACCTATTCGGACGGCAGGACTCTTCATCGCCCACAGGGTAGTATGATGACGCGGTCTTCACAACAGCGGGCGGACCGTCGCGTTCCGGGTCGGGAGGATCATGGCCGAAATTTCACCAGTGTTCGTGCGTTCCAACCCGCGTGTCCTCGGTCACGACCCGGGTCTGGGTCATCCCGAGTCCGCTCGGCGTATTCAGGTGATCCTGGACGCACTCGAACCCGGTGCCGCCGGCCGATGGACGGTTGACCGAGAGGCGCCCCTGCCGTCGGATAACGATGTGCTCGGGGCCTTGAAATGGATCCACGACGAGGATTATATCGAGCGTCTTCGCGCCGTCTCCGCAGAGGGCCACGGTTGGCTCGATACCCACGATTGTCGGGTGTCGGCGGGGACATTTGACGCTGCCGTGGCCGCCGCCGGCCTGGCGATGAACGCCGCCCTCGATTTGGTCAACCGCAAAATCGAACGGGCCTTTGTCGTTCTTCGCCCGCCATCCCATCACGCGGAGCGTGACTCGGCAAAGGGATACTGTTTCTTCAACTCGGTGGCCCTGGCCGCGGAGATGGTGGTGGCGAGCTGGGGCAAGCCCGTGCTCATCGCCGATTTCGACGCCCACCACGGCAACGGGACCCAACAGCACTTTGATGCAAATCCGGACGTGGGATATGTGTCGGCTCATGCTTTTCCCGGCTTCCCAGGGACCGGGACCGCGGATGAGATTGGCGTTGGTGACGGCATCGGAACCACCCGGAACGTACCTCTCATGGTCGGCGCCGACGATTCGGTCTTCTGTGATGCTTTTGAAGCGGCCCTCGACGAGGTTGCATCGAGGCTTCGTCCGGCGGCGATTATCGTCTCGGCGGGTTTCGATGCTCATGTCTCCGATCCCATCGGCGGGATGCGGGTCTCGGAAGCGGGTTTTCGTCGTTTGAGTGCCGCGGTGGCGGCAACGGCGCACAGGGTTGCAGGTGGTCGGGTTCTTTCGTTTCTCGAAGGCGGATTCGATCTCCAAGCGCTGGCAAATTGCGCACGGATTCACGTCGAGGAATTGGCCGCTGGGGACGAAGAGAAAGCCGATGCGTAATTGTTCGAGATTGTGATCGGCGGTTTCTTTTAAAAATCAAACCGGGTTGCTCATATAAATCAGACTGAAGAAGTGCCGTTCATCACAAAATTCATTGACCGTAGACTTATATTTGGTATATCATCGAACAGGTTAGATTTACGTGCGTGTTGACCTGCGCTTCAGAGGAGGACACCTGATGCGTCACAGAATTATTACTGCGACATTCATTCTAGTGACGGTTTTGCTCGCCGGGAACGCCGTTGCAGACACGATATTCCGCCTCGATACACCCGATGATGGGGCGACTGTATTTGGTCTCGTGGCGGTCACGGGCTATGTCCTCGACGACGGTCAGGACTGCGGCCCGCAATGGGCGTGGCGAAACTGTGATTGGGGTCCCACTTTGGTCGATAAAATCGACCTTTGGGTGGACGACGCATACGTCGCCACGGCCGACCTCTACCAACCGCGCTACGACGTGCTACAGGCGTACCCCTGGTACACCGGAACACCGTACGAGCGCCCCGGATTCGCCACCTCGTTCGACTCTGCTCCCCTGAGCGACGGCAGCCACAGCCTCTTCGTTCGGGTCGCCTATGTCGATGGGACTGAGGAGGACTTGGGTCATCGTACGGTGACCGTGGACAACAACCTCAACCAGGCGCCATTCGGTGAGATCGAACTCCCGGGAGCAGATCAGCCCATGAGTGGTGTCTTTCCGGTCACCGGTTGGGCGCTCGATGATTCCGAAATCCGTTTCATCGAGATCCTGGTGGACGGGGTTTCGGTAGGCAATGCCGTGCACGGCATTCACCGGCCGGATGTTCTGCATCAGTTTCCCTCTCATCCCGATGCCGAGTACGCGGGTTGGGTCAAGATGCTCAACACCACACTCTGGGCCAACGGGATCCACGTTCTGGCCGTACGATTGGTCGATGACGAGAACACTTCGCGGGTGATCGGCACCCGCTATGTCCAGACCTTCAATGTCAGCTACAACCTGCCCCCGTTCGGCGCCATCGATTGGCCGATCGCCAATCACATCATGTATGCCAAGGGATGTTCGGATCCGGGTGGCTGGTCGAGTCCGCCGTTTGATGATCCACAGGTGACCGAGTTGATCACGGGCTGGGCACTCGATGTCGGCTCCCAGATAGACAACGGTGGCGTGGGCTATGTGCAGCTGCTGCTGGACGGGACAATCATCGCCGACACGAACTTCCCGGGTTTCTGGCACGTTTGGCTGCGGCAGGACGTCAATTACTACGGCCATCCGCGGATGGATCTCCATCAGCTCTTCTCCGACGTGCCCAACGCCAAGGACTGTGGCTTTTCCTTCGTCATGGACATTTCGGATCTTCTTCTTCGTCAGGGCTACCGTCAGGGACTGCACTATCTGAAGATTCGCGCGGGCGACCTCGAGAACAACGTCGCCGATATTGCACAGATCCCGGTGATCTTCGATTGCGACGACGACCCGGATCGGCCGTCCTGGGGTGATATCTACACCCCCGCAGCCCCGAGGGAGGTTGTCACCGGCACCATCGACATCACCGGATGGGCGATCGATCTGGACTTCGTCTTGGAGATCGAGGTCTGGGTGGACGGAGAGTTCGTCGATTTCGTCGACGAGTTGTATCTCCCCACTCCGGAAGTGGTCGCGCGCTACCCGTGGTTCCCGAATTACTTCACGGCAGACGCCGGATTCACCTATGCCTACGACACCGTTGCGGCGAACCTCGCCGATGGCGATCATCGGATCGTCATCTGGACCGAGGACTACTGGGGCGGACGGACTTTCATCGGTGAGCGTCTGTTCAGTGTTGACAATCCGCAGGTCAACGGCGCTTCGGCAGGGTTGTCGGTGGACTGATCCCACCGATTGACCGACCAGAACAAATAACCACCGGCCGGGCATCTCGCCCGGCCGGTTTGATAGGATCACCCCTGCGCCGGTGATGCCGATTCCGGTGCACGCCCGCTGGACCACGAAGAATCGAACTGATGGTCGACGGAACGACGGGCCCAGCGGCGATCACGAGGTAGTTCATTGCGATCAATATGTGTGTGACAACGTGATGATGACCGACAACGCGGTCCCGAGGATCCTGGCGCGACCCGACCATTCGGTGTCGCGGAGCGGTATGTCGCCGTCGGCCATCAAGGTGCTGTACAGGCTTCACCGGTCGGGCTACACCGCCTATCTGGTGGGTGGCGGTGTGCGGGATCTTCTTCTGGGTGGGAAACCCAAGGACTTCGACATCGCGACCAACGCGCGGCCGCAGGAGATCCGCCGGCTGTTCAGGAACTCGCGCATCATCGGACGGCGTTTTCGACTCGTGCATGTGATGTTTAGTGGTGAGATCGTCGAGGTTGCGACCTTCAGGGCCAGCCCCGAACCTCCGGAGGGGCCGGATGACTGGGAGGAGGCGGAGGCGGAAGCGGCCGAAGCCGACGCCGAACCCGATCGCACACCGGTCCCGACCGGGGTGGATCGAGCGGTCTACGGAACTCCGGCCGAAGACGCACTTCGCCGCGACTTCACCATCAATGGTCTTTTCTATGACGTTTCCGATTTCTCGGTCATCGACTATGTCGGTGGCCTCGACGATCTCCAGGACCGACGCGTGAGGACCATCGGCGCACCCGAACAACGTTTTCGCGAAGACCCGGTCCGCATGCTCCGAGCCCTTGAATATGGTGCGAGGCTTGAATTCGAGATCGAGGGCCGAACTCGTGAAGCCATCGTCGAGTGTCGTGACGAAATCGCCGAAGCGTCGCCGGCGCGGCTCAGCTACGAACTCTTCGAAACCCTGCGGTCGGGCAACTCGGCGACCATCTACTCGGCCTGGCGAGAAGCCGGTCTCTTCGATCTCGCTTTTCCGGATGTTGCGGGTCGCACCGATGAAGATGTGAGGGTTCTGCGAGAAGTGGACGGGGCCGTTGCCATGGGCGCCCGTCTTGCCGATTCAACGTTGATCGGGGCGTTCTACCTGTTTCCCTTCTACCGGGAGTTCGCTGAACTCACCGACGACGGCCGGAAACTCGACAATGTGGAAATGCTCCGCCGGATCGCGGTCATGTTGGAGCCCGCGGCCACCAATCTGCGGCTCTCCAATCACACCCTCCACCTGCTCATGCAGGGGCTCTTCACCCTGACCAAGATGAACCGCGCCCCTGATCGCGGTCGCAAGGTCCTCAAACTGGCCCGGCAGGAGTACTTCGGGGTCGCCTATGCGCTCTTCCGACTTGCCGGGGCGGTGGGACTCGCGCCGTCGGACGCCCTTCAGGGGTGGTCGGCCGCCCTGGACCGGTTGAGCAAGACCGACGAGAAAGCCGGGGCCGAAAAGAGCCGGTCCGATACGCAACGACGCCGGAGGCCGCGGCGCCGGAGGCGACGATGACCATCGGGCGCCGCATCGACGAACTGCGCCGACTCCTCCGCCGACACGATCATCTCTACTATCTTCTCGCCGCTCCCGAGATCTCCGATTTCGACTACGATCAGCTCTTTTCCGAGCTCCAGCGGTTGGAGGAGGCCCATCCAGAGTTCAGGAGCCCCGATTCGCCGACCCAGCGGGTCGGGGGTGTTCCGCTCGATGGGCTGGAACAGGTGGCTCACGCGCACCCCATGCTGTCCCTCGACAACTCGTATTCGAAGGATGAGCTTGGCGGGTGGTACGCCCGGGCCGAGCGTGAGCTCGGGCGCGCTCCCGGGGATCTGGCGGCTGAGCTCAAGATCGACGGGGTCTCGATCTCGTTGATCTACGAATACGGACGTCTGGCCCGCGCCGTGACCCGGGGCGACGGAAACCTGGGCGATGATGTGACGGCCAACGCCCGGACCATCCGCGGTCTCCCCCTGATCGTTGAAGGGGCGCCCTCCTTGCTCGAGGTCCGGGGTGAGGTCTACATGGCGCGTTCGACCTTCGATGCCCTCAACCGGGGACGGAAGGAGTCGGGTGAGCCCGAGTTCGCCAACCCGCGGAACGCTACCGCCGGGTCGATCCGACTCCTCGACAGCCGTGAGGCGGCGCGTCGCCGGTTGTCGGCGTGGTGCTACCAGCTCGGACGGGCGGCCGACCGCAATTCCACCGGTCACATCGATGATCTCCAATGGTTAGCAGATCTCGGCCTGCCGGTGAGTCCCCACATCGAGCGCTGCTCGAACCTCGCCGGGGTCGAGGCCTTCATCGATCGATGGGAAGAGGGGCGCAAGGAACTCGACTTCGACACCGACGGAATCGTCGTCAAGCTCGATGGCGCCGCCGAACGGGCGGCGCTCGGCGCAACCGCCCGCGCCGTTCGTTGGGCGGTGGCCTACAAATTTCCTCCCGAGGGGCGGACGACCGTGGTCTGCAATGTTGTGGTGCAGGTCGGGAGGACGGGTGTCCTGACCCCGGTTGCCGATCTGGAACCCGTCGCGCTTTCAGGATCGACGGTTTCGCGCGCAACCCTGCACAATTTCGACGAGGTCGAACGGCTCGATCTCAGAATCGGAGACACGGTCTGGGTGACCAAGGGTGGCGAAGTGATCCCCAAGGTGGTCGGAGTGGTGGGTTCCGAGCGGCCGGCGGATGCCGAACCGGTGGCGGTTCCGGCACGCTGTCCATCGTGCGACACCCCGGTTGTGCGCGAGGAGGGTGAGGTGGCGCTGCGCTGTCCCAACCTCCATTGCCCGGCGGTGGTTGCCGCGCGGCTGCGGCACTTCACCTCGCGTGGCGCCATGGAGATCGAAGGTCTCGGCGGCAAAAAGCTCGATCAGCTGGTCGCCGCCGGACTGGTGACCGATGAGGCCTCACTGTGGGATCTCGACATCGAGGCCCTCGCATCGTTGCCGAGATGGCAGGAAACATCCGCGAACAAGCTCGTTGCGGAGCTCGATTCCGCTCGGTCGCGTCCGCTCAGCAGGTTGCTCTTCGCCCTCGGAATTCCCGGCATCGGCGAGCGGGTGGCGAAACAGCTCGCACATCGATTCCCGACCCTGGCGTCTCTTGCCGCCGCCACCGCCGAGGAGCTCGAGGCGATCGATGGCGTTGGACCCGCGTTGTCGGGATCGGTGATGAAGTGGTTTGCCGATGATCGCAACCGCGCCCTCATCGACCGCTTCCGTGCGCGGAGAATCGATCCGGAGGAAGCGGGGGCGGAAGATGCCGGGGCTCAGCCCTTGGCTGGAACCACCTTTGTGATCACGGGTGCCCTGAGCCGATCCCGGCGAGAGATCCAGACGCGTCTCGAGGTACTCGGCGCCACGGTCACGGGATCGGTTTCGAAGAAGACGACCCATCTCCTCGCCGGTCCCGGGGCAGGCGGCAAGCTCGCGAAGGCCCGCAGCCTCGGAGTCGAGATCATGGATGAAGATGCGCTCGAAGGACTGCTCGATGAGTAGGGGAGGCAACCCAACGTGGCCGATGTGATCTTTCTGGTCGACGATGACGATGGTTCTCGCGAGGCCATGACAAAGACCCTGGAGCGGGTCGGATACGACGTGCGGGCCTACCCGGATGCTGAAGAAGCGCTCGAACGAATGAGGTTGGGTGATCCGGTCGATGCGGTGGTTTCCGATGTTCGAATGCCGGGCATGGACGGCTACGAGTTTCTTCGTCAGGTGCGCGCACAGTGGCCGGGTCTGCCGTTTCTGCTCGTGACCGCATTCGCCGACGTCGAAGACGCGGTGGCCGCTCTGCAGGAAGGCGCGGATGACTACCTGACCAAACCGGTCAAGATCCAGGAGCTGCGGCAGCGAGTTCAGCTGCACCTCGAGCGGCGAGCCTTGTCCACCGAGAATCGCAAGCTCAAGGAGCGTCTCGAAAAGAGCTTCGGTTTCGAGGGCATTGTCGGTCACTCACGTGGAATGGAGGAGCTGCTTGATCGCCTCCGGGTGGTAGCGCCGACCCGATCCACGGTCCTCATCGTCGGCGAGTCGGGCACCGGTAAGGAGTTGGTGGCCAACGCACTCCACCAGCGGTCTGATCGCCAGGTCGGCCCCTTCATCGCGGTCAACTGCGGCGCCATCCCGGGCGAGATCCTCGAATCCGAACTCTTCGGTCATGAGAAGGGCGCCTTCACGGGGGCGCACCAGCGTCGGATCGGTCTCATCGAATCCGCCTCGTCGGGGACCCTCTTCCTTGACGAGATTTCCGAACTCTCGGCGGATCTTCAGGTCAAACTCCTGCGGGTCATCGAGGAGCGGGTGGTGACGAGGGTCGGGGGGACCGTTCAGTTTCCGGTGGACTTTCGGCTTGTTGCCGCCACCAATCGCGATCTCGAAAAGTGGGTTCAAGCAGGAAGCTTCCGCCAGGATCTCTACTATCGCCTCAAGGTCGTCACCCTTTCGATTCCGCCATTGCGGCAACGGATCGACGATATCCCGCTCTTTGTGCAGCACTTCCTCAACTATTTCAACGACGAGATCGGGCGTGACGTCGAGGGTGTCCATCCCGCGGTTCTGGCCGCCCTCAAGAGGCAGAGCTGGCCCGGAAACGTCCGTGAGCTGCGCAATCTGGTGGAGTCACTGGTGCTCTTTGCCGAAGGAGCCGAGATCACCCTCGAGGATCTTCCCGTCGAGTACCGGGTCCCTTCTGCAACGCCACCCGCGATGGAGGACGATCGATGGCGGCCGCGCACCATGGCGGAGATTGAGAGAGAGGCCATTCTTCAGACCCTCGACTACACGGATGGACACCGTGCCCGGGCTGCCGGCCTTCTCGAGATCGGGCTGCGCACGCTCCAGCGCAAGCTCAAGGAGTACGGTGAGGTCAAGACCGACGATGTCGTCGAAGCCGACGACTGACGCGGTACCATGGGAGCTGAGTGAAAGGAGCGGTCATGGAGATACCCGGCAAGGTTTCCGTCTACTGTCCTTTGATTGATGCCAAGGGCACGGCGGCGAAGCTCGTGGCGGTCAATCCACAGGGTTTCTATCACCTCGAAGTTGATATTCGCGGAAAACGGCACACCATGTTCCTCCCCATCGCGCAGGCCGCGATGTACTTTGCCGAGGCCGAGCCCGACATCGAAGAAGGCCTCGAGATCGAGCGCTAGGAGCCCACGAGCGAATAAGGTCCGGTTTTCAAGTGTTACGTGAGGCGTGAATCGAGAGAATGATCTTGAAGCGGTGCTGGCGACGAGGTGGTCGGAAGTTCTGCAACGCGTGAACGACGCGGTGCTGGTGATCGACCACCAGCGTGTCCTGCGGTTTGTCAACACACCGGCCCGACGTCTGCTCGGTTACGCCGAGGACCAGGTCATCGGGGGCCGCTGCCGTTTGACCACTAAGGGCGTCGATTGTGAAAACGCCTGCCCCCTGACCTTTGCCCTCGAGAACAACATCGAGCGGGTGGACGACTTCGCCACCGTCTATCGCACCAAGGACGGGCGGGAAGTTTCCCTGACCATCACGGTCATCCCGCTGAGGGATGACGATGGCAGTTTTCTCGGTGCGGTGGAGATCCTCCGCCCGAGGGACCCGGACCCGGGCTTCTTTCTCGCCGGATCGTCCCTCGCCATCACGGCCTTGAAGACTCGGCTCATCCGTCACGGCCGAGGGCGCGGCCACCTCGTCCTGGTGGGCGAGCGGCCGGCATGCCGCGACGTCGGTCGAGCGGTTCACCGGTTCGCGGGTCTTCCCGGCGAGCTCTTTGAGGTGTGGCGGGGTTCGTGGGAGTCGATAACGGCCTGGCCGCCCGGAACCATGTATGCCGATGGCGAGTCGGCCGCGACTCTGCTCGAGAGCGATCCGCCGGATGGATGGCGGATCGTGGCGGGGGTTGCACCCGGGGATCAGCCGGTGGGTGGAGACCAGGCGTTCGAGATTGTCGAGCTGCCGGCGATGGAAGAACTTCGCGATGATCTCGCCTTGATGGTGACCGCCTGGGCCGACGCCATGGCGCCGGGAATCAGGGTCTCGCCCGAGGCCCTGGAGCGGCTGGGCAGGCTCGCCTGCGGGAGTGGCCTCGAAGGCCTCGAGAAGGCCCTGGTTGCGGCGGTGGCCGCTGCCGATGGGAGGATCGAGGCAGAGCATGTCGCAGCGGATGGCTACAGCAGTCACCTGGTGGATGAACTGCTGCGGACCGAGAATCCTCTGGCGGCGCTCGAAGGCCATTTGCTCACCGAGGTGCTCCACCGAAGCGGCTGGCGGATGCAGGAAGCCGCGGATCGCCTCGGGGTGTCACGCGTCACCCTCTGGCGCAAGCTCAAAGACCACGGCATCGAACGCCCGGAGTGCGGCGACGGCTAGCTGTGGGAACCCACAGCCAGCCGAGCCAGTCACGGCGTAGCTGAAAGCGAAGCCGGACCAGCGTTGGGGCACTTGTCAGAAATCAGGTCAAGTCGCCTTTGTGATCTACGAACGCGATACCGACGAGGTTCTATGGCCGCGGTTGCCCGTGAGAGCCCCCCTTGACATTGTTCGGCCTCGAAGATCGACCGACGACCAAGCCACGATGAATCCGAACAATGGTCAAGGACGGTACGTCCGTTCGAAGCCAGGTCCGCTGACCCTGATCGTGCCGCGAAACGTACGCGATCAGAGAACGCGGGCCGGGTGCCTGGCTCCAACCTTGTGCGTTGCGCACAATGTTGTGTGCCTGGCTCCCCTCCCATCGCGCCGCCGGAGGCGATATAATCGACCGAGAACCATGACATCAGCCGATTCCTCACCCAATCCGATTCGCCTGCTGATCGTCGAGGATGACGAACACCTCGCCAAGGGTCTGTGTCGGAATCTCGACCTGGAGGGTTTCGCGACCTCGAGCGTCGGCAGCGGAGAGGCGGCGTTGGCGGCTCTGGACGAGAGTTCGCCCCCGCCTGATCTCCTGGTCCTTGACATCATGCTCCCCGGCATCGACGGACTCGAGGTCTGTCGTCGGCTGCGGGAGGGCGGCAACGCCATCCCGATCCTCTTCCTGACAGCGCGTGGCAGCGATGCCGATCGCGTCCTCGGGCTGCGACTCGGGGCCGACGACTACCTCACCAAGCCCTTTGTCGTTGAAGAGTTGGTGCTGCGAGTGCGGGGGATTCTGCGCCGGACGGCATGGTCGCAGACACCATCCCAGACCGGTCCCATGGTGTCCATCGGAGAGTGTCAGGTCGATCTCTCGACCATGAGGGCTTCGACCAGGACCGGCGATGTGTCGCTCACCGAGCGTGAGGCCATGTTGGTGCGGTTCTTTGCCGAAAGTGATGGCCGTGTGCTGACCCGAGGGGAGCTTCTGGAGACGGTGTGGGGCTATACCTTCGACACTGCGACCCGGACCCTCGACACCTTCGTCCATCGGCTGCGGAAACACTTTGAGAGTGATCCCAGGCATCCGTGCCACTTTCATACCGTCCGCGGCGTCGGCTATCGGTTCACGAGCGAAGCTGAGGAGTGAGAAGGTGAGGAGGTCAGCGCTCGCTTCGCTCGCTAGTGAGGGGGTCAGCCGACGTCGAACGTCGAACTCCTCACCTTCTCACCTC
>RCNG010000865.1_pt1 | contig 14592 bp, 12 predicted proteins | sample 2041371 | NCBI WGS metagenome assembly RCNG01 (sample SAMN09708227, study PRJNA481090) | Marine sediment metagenome, whole genome shotgun sequencing project. | biome: marine sediment; feature: ocean; material: sediment; isolation source: Sewage treatment plant 1 marine sediment (STP1) ... | reverse complement strand
CCTAGCCCTGCGGATTGTTCCGGGGGCTCTTGTGTCTGGGAGAGGCGGCGTCGGTCTGGATTAACCTAGAGGGGGGCGGAGGGGAGAAATGGTTGGGCATGGATCGTGCAATCCGACCAGAGCAGGCAGCCGGACCAATGGGGTTCGGTGGAGGTGGATATCACGTCTCTAGGGCCATAACTCCTTTTTGGAGGCGAAGTTGAAAAGCGAATACAAGCGATCCGGCCAAGAGGCCGACAGCCCGCTGGATTCCCGCGGGGTGATCGGTTTCTATCATGTGGACCTGGCCTACGATGACCAGAAAGCGATCGACAACGTCAGTTTTTCGGTGACCAACGGGGAATTCATCTGCCTGACCGGGCCCAGCGGGGCGGGCAAGAGCAGCATCCTGCGCCTGATCGCCATGGACGCCTTTCCCACCAAGGGAGAGGTCATGGTCCGGGGAATGATGTCATCGAAGATGAGCCGCCGGATGGTCCCGGAGCTGCGCCGGGAAATCGGTTTCGTCTTTCAGGATTTCCGGCTGCTCGAGGATCGCAGCGTCGAGGACAACATATCGTTTGTCCAACTGGTGGTGGGTATACCCCACGCCCAGATCGTCCGCAACAACATGCGCGTGCTGACTCAGGTTGGCCTCTTCGACAAAAGGCACCGCCTGCCCCGCCAGCTGAGCGGCGGCGAACAGCAGCGGGTGGCCATCGCCCGGGCCATGGTGAACAGCCCCAAGATCCTGCTGGCGGACGAGCCCACGGGCAACCTTGACCCGGTGACCGCCCAGGACATCATCGACCTTCTGTTCCGGATCAACGATGGGGGCACCTGCGTGGTGTTCAGCACCCACGACCACGATATCGTCAAATCCTTCGGACAGCGGGTCCTCGTGATCAAGGACGGCCGCATCGCCTCCGACGAAAAACGCCGGGTCCCCGTGGACCGCAGCGTGAGCCTGGCCGACAGGATGTATCGGGCCGGCGAAAGGAAGGACCGCCTCCATGTTTAAGAAAGACCAGGTTTTCTATCTGATCCGGGAGTCGTTTGCCGGGTTCCATCGCCGGAAGCTGACCACCGGCGTCACGATTCTGATCATGGGATCGGCCCTGCTGGTCCTGGCGATCCTGACCCTGGCCACCCTCAACATGGGCAACATGCTCGAAAAGGCCCGCGCGGGGATCGACATGAGGGTCTACCTGCACGACGGCCTGGCGGCCGAGCGGATGGCCGCAATCCAGCCCCGCCTGATGATCATTCCCGGCGTGCAGCAGGTGACCTGGATCTCTCCGGCGACGGCGTTGGCGCAGTTTCGGGAAAGCCTCGGGGAAGACGCGCAGATCATGGACCTGCTGGACTCCAACCCGCTGCCCGCCTCGTACCACCTGACCCTGACTCCGGAGGCCCGCAATCTCAAGACCATCAGCGCCATCCAGAGCGAGGTCGGCAACTGGGACGAGGTTTCCGAAACGCTGTTCAACCAGGGCTGGATCGACGCCCTCGAAAGCTGGACTTTCCGCTTCCAGATGGCGAGCCTGATCGTGAGCCTGATCGTCTTCATCGCCGCGGTGTTCGTCATTTCCAACACCGTCAAGCTGACCATGGCCGCCAGCGCCCGGGTGATCCAGATCCAAAAACTGGTCGGGGCGACCAACATGTTCATCCGCATCCCCTACCTGTGCGAAGGGATGATCCAGGGCCTGCTGGCAGGAATCCTGGCCATGGGCCTGCTGGTGGCCGCAGGTGTGGTCCTGGACGACCGCGTCGGCGGCGTGATCTTCTTCTCGCCGGGCCAGATCGCCGGGTTCATCCTGTTCTGCGTGACGCTGGGCCTGACTGGCAGCTATGCGGCCATGCGCAAATACCTCTCCCTGAAAAGCGAGATTTGATGAAGCGCGCGACCTCACTTTTCCTCCTGGTCCTCATGGCCGCGACTGTCCCCTGGACGATGGTGGCCGGCCAGGATGACACCGATCTGGATAACACCGACCTGGATAACACCGACCTGGAAGACACCGACTCGGCTGGGACTCTCGAACCCGGCACCGTGATCATCCGCTCCAGCAAGGCCCCGGACCGAGACCTGCTCAAGGACACCATCCAGGAAAACACCAACGAACTCGACCGGCTTCGCAGTCAGATCCACCAGAACCGCAACCGGATCAAGAAACTCGACCAGAAGGAATCGGCGGTCCTCAGGGGCCACGAGGAAATCCAGGCCGACATCGAACTGAGCCGCCAGCTGCTGAACGACATGGTGCAGCAGGAAATAGTCCTGATGGAAAGAAGCCAGCTGCTCCAATCGGAGCTGGATATCCGCCTGGATACGTTCCAGGCCCGCAAGGAGTCCCTGGCCGGAAACCTGCGCTCCATGTATCTGCGTTCCCAGAGCAGCGACCTGGAAATGATCATGACCAGTGAAAGCTTTTCCGAGCTTCTGACCTCGGTGAAGGCCAGCCGGACCCTGGCGCGGCTGGGGGCGGGAATGCTGAGGGAGGTCCGCACCGAAGGACAGATCCTCAGGCGGGAACAGCGTTCCCTCAACGCGGCCCTGGCCGAGATCTGGCAGACCCGGGAAGAGCAGAACCAGGAAAACGACCGACTGGAAGAACTGTTGGCCGAACAGATGGGGGCCCTGCGCGAACTCGAGACCGAACGCAAGGACATCAAGAGACAACTGCTCCAGCTGGGCCAGAACGAACAGAAACTGAATTACATTCTGACCGATCTGGAACAACAGAGGACCGAAAGGTCGGCGAAGGAGCAGACCCGGGGGAATCCCCTGGTGGCGTCGGCCGGCGATCTGGAATGGCCGGTGCGCGGCCAATTGCTGCGGGGATTCGGGCGTTCGGTGCATCCCAAGTTCAAGACCGTCACCCTCAACAACGGCTTCAACATCGCCGCGGCCGAGGGGGCGCCGGTGGCCGCAGTCGCTGAGGGAACCGTTGAATATTCAGACCATTTGCCCGGTTTTGGCCAATGCGTTATCCTTGACCATGGCGCAGGGTACTATACCCTCTACGCACACTTGGAAGGGGCTTTCGTGGCCAAGGGCGACGAAATCGCCCGGGGTCAGGTCATCGCCGAGGTCGGGCGACCCACCGCGGGTGAAGAACCCCAACTGTATTTCGAAGTACGGCAGGGGCGCACACCCCTGGATCCGGCCGACTGGTTGAAGTCCCGTTGATGGACCTTCCGGCGGGGGCCGGGCGGTATCCCGGGGTCCGGGGTGGCGTGTATCAACCGGGATGGGAGCATCGCCTTGGGCAGGAGCCATTTCCTCGGCCGGCCGGCCGTTCTCGATAGACTGCTGAAGATCCGCGACGCCGGGAAACTCGGTCAGCCCTTCCTGCTGGTGGGGCCCGAGGGGTCCGGCAAGGAAAACACCGCTCTCGAATTCGCCCGCCTGTTGAACTGTTCCGCCCCTGCTACCTGCGGTCCCGATAGACTCTGCGAAAGCTGCGTCAAGGCCCTGGGCTTCCAGCATCCGGATATTCGATGGGTCGGGCCCGCGCCAGCATCCCTGGACAACGCGGGGGTTCGGGAGCTCCTGGAAAACAAGATCGCCAACCCGTTTTACCAGGATCCCTCGGCGGCCACCTCCCAGGTTCGTATCGGGGATCCCGAAAAACCCGAGCCGATGACCATCCGATCGCTGATCCATTTCCTGCGGCGGCGCGCTTTTCAGAGCCCCTACAAGGTTGCTGTGGTCGCCGATGGACAACGCCTGAACACCGCGGCGGCCAACGCCTTTCTCAAGACCCTCGAGGAGCCGCCCCCGGCCACGGTGATCTTCCTGCTGGCCACCGGCACCGAAGGTATGCTGCCCACCATCCTGTCCCGCTGCCAGAAAATCCACTTCGAGCCCTGGGGCGAGGACGAACTGGCCGGCCTGCTGGAGGACATCGGCGGGGTGGATGAAAAGACCGCTCGTGCCGCCGCCCGGACTGCCGAGGGCAACGCCCGCCGGGGTTTGTCCCTGCTCGGCGAAGAAGCCGGCCTGATGCTGGAATGGGCTGGTCACCTGTTCGAAGGAATCCAGGCCGGCGATCGGGCCATGGCGTCGATCGCGGCGGACGAACTCCACCGGGGCCACATGTCCCACCTGTGCCGCCCGGCCGCGGGCGGCGGCAAGAAGGCCGCGGCGGATTCGGGACCCCTGCGGCGGGACCGCGCCATCCGGCTATGCGAACTGCTCAATCTCCATTACAGTGATACGGTGCTGTGGCGGGAGTTGCAGGAAGACCGGCGGCCCCGGCTGCCGGCTGCGGCCGATGCCACCGCCCGAGCCGGAGCCGTGCGCAGCACTCCGTCCCTGCTCGAAGACATGCTTACCATCGAGGATGCGCGCATGGAAATCGATCGAAATATCAACATCGGCCTGGCCATGGCCGTGTTGTTCGAAGGACTGATAGATCATGCCGAACGAGACAAATCCGCCGGAACGGTCCGCTCCTGACGACGACCTGGTGGTCGTCCAGTTCAAGGGCCATCGCAAGGGCTACTACCACAATCGGCGCGGGCTGGACCTGACCGTCGGCCAGTACTGCCTGGTCGAGGCGGATCGCGGCCGCGACATGGGACGGGTCAACTACATCGGCCCCGGCAAGGACGAGTGGTGGAACCTGGCCGGCAGCCAGGGGGTGGTCCAGGTGGCCGGGGGGCAGGACCTGGCCCGCCTGCACGATAACCGTGGGGACGAGTGGGAATTCTGGGACATCTGCCGGGAGAAGATCCAGGCCCGCAAGCTCAAGATGAATCTGGTCACCGTCGAGCGGCAGTTCGATCACAAGAAGATCACTTTCTATTTCACCGCCGAAAAGAGGGTCGACTTCCGGGAACTGGTCCGGGACCTGGCGGGCATCTTCCGAACCCGCATCGAGCTGCGCCAGATCGGGGTGCGCGACGAGGCCCGGCTCAAGGGTGGCCTCGGCGTCTGCGGCCGCGAATTCTGCTGCTCCACCTTCCTCCACGAATTCGTGCCCGTGACCCTGAAGATGGCCAAGGTCCAGCAGCTGCCCCTGAATCCCGGCAAATTGTCGGGCCCCTGCGGACGCCTCCGCTGCTGCCTGACCTACGAAAACGAGGTGTACCGGCAGGTCCGCCGAAGGCTGCCCCGGGTGGGCTCGCGCGTCGTGACGCCCGATGGATCGGGAACCGTCCGGAAGCTCGACCTGTTGCAGGAATTGGTCGGAGTGGCCGGGCCGGGGCATCAGGGGCTGAGAGAATGGCCAGTCGGCGAACTGCAATGGGATGATGGACGTGATCTGCCGGCTCCCCGGAGGTCTATCCAGCCTGAAAAAGGCGGCTGTCCGGGAGGCGGCTGCCCCGAAGGTTCGCCCGGTGGAGGCCGCCATTGATCGACAGCCATGTCCACTTGAATCGCCGGGAATTCCAGGGGGAGGCGGGCGAGGTCCTGGACCGGGCCCGCGCCGCTGGCGTCACCGGTTTGTTGAACGTCGGCTACGACCTGGAGTCCAGTCGCGAGTCCCTGGCCCTGGCCATGGAGCATCCCGATATCCTGGCCACGGCCGGGATCCATCCTCACGACGCCCTGCTGGTCGCCGATGAAGAGGGGAACGTGACGGCCCGCGGCCGGGAAAATCTCCAAGCGGTGGCCGAACTCGCCTCCGCTTCCAGGGTGGTGGCCATCGGGGAGATCGGGCTCGACTATTACCGGGACCTTTCGCCACGGCCGGCCCAGAAGGCGGCCCTGACCGCCCAGCTGGAACTGGCCGACCAGGTGGATCTGCCGGTCGTCTTTCACGTCCGGGACGCCTGGACCGAGACCCTGGAGCATATCGACCGGTGCGGCGTGCCCCGCCGGGGCGGCGTGCTGCATTCCTTCAGCGGGGACGCCGAGGCCGTGGTCTGGGCCCGCCGGCGCGGTTTTATGCTGGGCATAGGCGGCCCGGTGACCTATAAAAACAGCCAGTTACCTGATCTGGTGGCCGCCGCCGGACCGGATATGATCCTGCTGGAGACCGATGCCCCCTGGCTGCCGCCGGTGCCCCACCGGGGCCAAAGGAACGAATCGGCATTTATGGCTCATACCCTGCTGAAAGTGGCCGAGATCCTGCATATGGAAGCGGATGAAGTTGATCGCAGGACGACCGCCTCATTTTGTCGGCTGTTCGGCGATCCCGCCGCCCTGTAACGATATGGACCGCGATCTTGCGCCTACGGAGAATTCCTTGAGCGAAAGCCAGCACGCCCTGTTGAGGAAATACGGGATCCGACCGGTCAAACGGCGCGGCCAGAATTTCCTCGTGGACGGCAACCTGGCCCGCGCCATCGCCCAGGACACCCTGGCGGTGAGCGACCGGGTGCTGGAGCTGGGCGCCGGGGGCGGAGCCTTGACGGTGCATCTGCTGGCGGCGGCCAGCCGGGTGGTCTGCGTCGAAGTGGACCGCCACTTGTGCAACCTGCTGAGGACGGAATTCGGCGCACACGAAGAGTTCGAACTCATCGAAGCCGACCTGGCCAAGCTGGACTGGCCGGCCGCCGTGGAGGCCGCAGGGGAGCGCCCCGTGGTTGCCGGCAACCTGCCCTATGTGCTGACCAGCAAGGTCCTGTTCGCCCTGTCGGACCTGCGCGACGTCACCAGCGGAGCGGTCTTCATGGTGCAGAAGGAAGTCGCCGAGAGATTGGTCGCCGAACCCGGCGGCCGGGACTACGGCATCCTGGCGGTGGTCCTGGGTTCGGTGTTCTCCATCAGGATTCTTCGCTCGGTTGCGGCCTCGGTATTCTGGCCCAGACCCGAAGTGGAGTCGGCCATCATCCGGCTGACGCCTGTACAGGAATGGGACCAACAGGATCTCGACCGCTTCACGGCGGTGGTCAAGACGCTCTTCGGCCAGCGGCGCAAAAAACTCCGGACCCAGCTGCGCGGGAACTTCGATCTGGGTTCGGACGAGGTAGATGACATTGCCGCCCTGGTGGGGCTGGATCCTGACAGCCGTCCGGAACAGACGGAGCGGGCTGTCTTTCAGCGTTTGGCCCTGGAGCTGGCCCGGAGGGGCAAGCTGTGAGCCGGGCCCGTGGCATTGGTTGGCTTCCCCTGGTCTGCCTGGTCCTGCTGGCGATGGTCGCGGGACTCCCGGAGGCGGCCGCCCAATCCGATGACCCCTACGCGTCCGCCGACAGCCTGTCCGCGGCAGCCGACACCAGCGGGTCTCCCTACGGATCCCCGCCCAGATCGAGCGGGGGACATTCGGCCATCGAGGAGGCACGTCGCCGGGCCGCCGCTGACAGCAGTGTGAACCAGAGCGTCTCCGTGGCCGTTCCCCAGTCATTCTTCATGGGAATTTCCAATGCGCCCAAGGCCGGGGCACTGGCCAACGTCCGGCAGAACACCTTTTACGCGGACCTGGTCACCACCGTCCGGTTCCAGAAGAATTCCATGTTGAGAAACACCTTCAAATGGTCCTGGGAGGAGTACCGCAAGCAGGACAAGAACGTTCAGAAAAGAGACAACCTTTTGACCTACGGGCTGGGGGACAACCTCCCGGTGGTCACTTCGATCGATGCCGCCTGGAACTGGAGCGAAGACAACACCGTCAACACCGCGGGGTTTGCCAACCTGGCCAAGCGGAACATGAAACGTGCCGGCATCCATCTCATCAAATCGAATTTCCGGACGGGGTTTTTGAACAACACCGCCAAGGCGTCGGCCAATATCAACGACCAGCAGAGCATCAACCAGAACCAGCGCAACAATTTCAACGAGGGAACCCTGAACGGAGGGCTGCAGTCGGACATGAGGATCGCCTCCGGGGTCATGATCGCCGGCCGGATTTACGGCAAGACCACCAGCGGCGACCGTCTGCTCGGCACTACCACCAGCCCCTCGTCCGCCAACGGCGACTCCCTGGGATTCGGGGTCTACTATAATCAGACCTGGGCCAACGGCCGGGCGGCCGCCACCAGCAGCAACTTCGACAAGAAGTACCTCGACTTCAGGCGGAACAGCAACGGCCTGATCGATACCGTGGGCATCGACGAGGACGACAAGGTCGTGACCGAACTCGAGACCACCGACGCGATGGCCTACGAACTGGAAAACAATTTCCGTTTCGGCCGCGTGGGCTTCAACTCCCGGCTGACCCGGGTGACCAACGACCTGGATCACGCCGTGAGCGGCGTGGGCCTCAGGGAGCGGGAACAGGACGTGATGGACCTGGCCCTGACCTTCGCCGCCGGAAGGGATTCGTTCGCTCTCAGCTACGACTATCTCTGGAAGTGGGACGACCAGCGCTACAAGAATGCCACCGAGAATCGCGGGCGGCAGTTCAACAAGTCCCGGGACTACGAGTTCAACTATGTCCGGCAGTTGTTCCGGAAGACCAGGCTCAATCTGCGCTACCACGAGGGGCTGTCCCAGGATGTCGCCCAGGATCAGTTCAACGATAACGACAAGGACCGGCACCAGTCCGATATCGGCGCCCGGATGGAACGGACCTGGGTCAACAAGTTCCGGACCTCCCTGGTGTTCGCCTACCAACAGGTCCAGGACTTCAACATCCGGGCCTCGCGTTCGTCGAACAACAACGTGAGGAACTCGTACGAGGTCTCGCCGGGATACGGGTGGACCATTTCGCGGTGGCTGAGCCTGGATCAGAGTTACCGCGTCTACATCCAGTACACCGACTATTCCTATGCGGGGTCCGGAGGGACCACCCGGCAGGACGACTACAACAAGCGGGGCAACCTGGCGACCAAGGTGATCATCGACCCGACCAGGCGCCTGAAGATCACCCTGCGCCACGACTTCAACAAGCGGTTCGCGGCGACCAAGTCGGGCACCGACGCCTCGGGGAACGCGTTCTATCGGCGGGACCTCAACCAGACCATCAGCAAGATCGAAATGCTGTTGAAGTTCGTGATCGCCCCGAACGTCACGCTCGAGGCCTCCACCTACCGGACCAAGGACGACCGGACCACGTTCGGGACCACCACCAACCAGACCCTGACCTATTCGGGGGAAATGTGGGTGGGGGCCCAGGTGCGCAAGAAGTGGTTCCAGAAAAATCCCCTGGAACTTTCGGCCATGGTCAGGAAGTTCAACGCCTTCGGGCCAAGTGTGACCGAGACCAGTTCGGACTACTGGGAAGCGGACATCTGGTTGAGTTGGGAGTTTTAGAATGAAAATCGGAATGCAAAACAGTATGGCCGGGGCAGGCAGCGTCCTGTTGTTGCTGGCCAGCCTGTCGTCCGCCGTATTGATGTTGTCGGGCTGCCTGTTTTCGCCCCGTGAACCGGAACCCCCCAGCACCGGGGAGCAGATCATCTATCTGCCCAAGAGTTCTCCCGCCAATGTTTGGGCCAACCTGCAGACTTCACTGCAAGCCACCCATTCGCCTGGGTGGGAGGACAATATCAGCCAGATCGAATTCCGCTATATTCCCGATGATCAGGCCGCCGCCCAGTTTCCTCCGGGAACTTTTGTGGGCTGGGACCGTTCCCGGGAAGTGAGTTTCATCAACGGTTTCTACAATAGCGGGGTCAGTATCCTGGCCCAGATGATCCAGAGCGGGTTCGTCTTTCCGCCCCCTTCGGGCAGCCAAATGACCATCGAGGACATCATTTACGATCTTCAGGTGACCAATGATGCCGACGGGTCCGTGGTGCGTTATCGCGGCAGTTGCGACGTTATTTTTAGACTCGAGGCGAATTTTTGGTATATTTACGAGTGGAGAGACCTCCAGGGGGAAAGCGACCCCAATACAGGCCAGCTTCTTTCGACGATGGGGGTGTTGCGCGGAACTTTTGGTAGCCAATAGCAACTCGATATGTTAAAATTGCTGCTGAATCCCTCAAATTTAGCGGGCTTCTGTACCGTGTACCCTGCCAACGCATGGGTAATTGCCCCTGGGGAAGCCCTGGCCTGCTGGAGGAATGTGAGATGAAGACGAAATTTTTGCTGTTGCTGGCGGCGTGTGCCCTGCTTATCGCTCCCGCCGGTTGCATTTTTTCACCCGATGAAGGCGACGACAACGACACTCCACCCCCGGTGACGGAACTGCCTTTCCCCGGAACACCCGCGCAGTTGATGGCTAATTTGCAGACCATCTACGAGACCCGGGATTTCGACGAATACCGGAAAGTCATGCATCCGGACTTCCTGACGATCCTGCAGGAAGCCACGACCGACGAATTTCCGGATGTCGGCACCACCCTGGACGTGAACGAGGAACTGCGGATCCACGAACGCATGTTCTCCGGTGAAGCGGTGACCGATCCCCAGGGGGAACTGGTCCCCGGCGTACTCAACATTTCGTTCACCAAGTTCCAACCGCTGGACACCTGGGCCACGTCGCCCCCTGATGACATCATCCCCAACGCTGAATGGTCCCAGTGGGAGGTGGAGTTCCTGTTCGACCGTGGTCAGAATTTCTCGACCCTCAAGGTCGACGGTTCGATCAAGTTCTACGTGACCAGCCGGGATTCCATGCATCAGGGCTCCCCCAGGCAGTACTACCAGATGATCGGTCAGGTCGACCTTACCAACACGGGCCCCTGATCGGTTTCGTGGATTTTCGAGCATGAGGAGGGAGCGCCAGCGCTCCCTCCTTTTTTCAGGCCGGGCGGCTCGGGTCTGGCCACCGGAGCCCATCTCGGCTAGTATTCCCTGATCTTGATCGCCCCGTCCGGGCAGGGACGCCCGGACCAGGACATCGCCAAACGGAAAGCGCCGCCTTGAACCTGTTCCAGCGAGCCTTCGGCTCATCCCCGTCCAAGCCCAAATCAGGTGGAAAGTCCCGCGGCAAATCCGGTCGCCGGCCCTCCAAGCGGACCCGTGCACGGAAAAGCTCGGGCAGGGTCGCCCCCTGGCTGATCGGCGGCGCGGTGGTGGTCATCGTGGCCGGAGTGGGGCTGGTGAAGTGGTCCCAGACGGGTTCAGGCCAGGCCACGCTGCTGTCCCTCGGTTCGGACAAGATGTATGCGGATGTGCAGGCGACGGTGGAAAGTGCCTTGACCGAAGCCCTGCCGGGATTCCGGCCGGGATCCGCCGATGCCGCCGGTGCGCGTCCCGACGCCGACGGTGGGGATCACGATTGGCCCGCGCCCGACTTCGGCCCCGGAGCCGCCGTGCGCTGTCGGGCGGTTCCGGTGAAGGACGGAGCCTCCTGGTGGGATGTGCAGGCCAGGATTGCCAACGCCGTCCGGGCCCGTGGGGGGCGGGTATTGTGGGGCGAGCGATTGTATCCCACCCGGCGTCTGCCCCAGGACCAGGTCAAACCCAACGAAGCAAAAGACATGCTGCGACTCGACGTGGGCGTGCCGGGCAGGCCGACTCACACCCTGGTCCTGTACCGCGCCGGACGCCGGCCCGAACTGACCTGGGGCGGCGGGCCTGGTCAGGCGGCCTGGTCTCGGTTGGCCGCAGGAGAGGGCCCGGTTGTGGCTCTGCTGATCGACGACTGGGGTTACAGCAAAAGCGAAGCGGCCCGGGCCATCCTGGCTTTGCCCGCGCCGGTGACCCTGGCCGTACTGCCCGGGTTGCCCTATTCGCGTCATTTCGCCCTGAAGGGCACGGACCTGATCCTGCCGCCCGGTGGTGAACACTCCAGCAACCGGGACGAGGAACGGGCGGATTCGGGCCTGAGCCGGAGGCTGGAGCTGGGTTGTTTCGTGGAAGTGGGCTTCGGCACCGGAAATGTCGAATATTCTGTCAAAAGGCGGGAAGTGTTCCTGCACCTGCCCATGGAGCCGCAGGGGTATCCGGATCCGGACCCGGGACCGCGCGCAGTCATGGTGGGGATGGATGAAACCGCCATCGGGGAGCGCCTGGACGAGGCCCTGTCGGCCTTGCCGTCCATCACCGGGGTGAACAACCACATGGGCAGCGCCGCGACCAGTGACCAGGCCACCATGGAGGCCCTGATGAAGGCCCTGCGTAGCCGGGACCTGCTGTTCGTCGACAGTTTGACCTCGTCCCGCTCCGTGGCTTTCGCCGAGGCCCAGAAGGCCGGGTTGCCTACGGCCAGGAACCGGATCTTTCTGGACTTCGACAACGAGAACCGCGAATCCATCAAAAACAATCTGGAAGTGCTGGTCCGTTCGGCCCGGTCGTCGGGTTTCGCCCTGGGCATCGGCCATCCCCACTGGACGACGGCGGATGTCCTATCCCGGGAGATCCCCCGCCTGGTCAAACAAGGCGTGCGGTTCGTGACGGTTTCCGAAATGATGGCGCTGCGCGACCGGACGCGGTCCACGCGCGAAGGAGGGTGAGATCGACCATGGCCTCCGATGTTTTTTTCCATCCCATCGATCCCGACGCCGGGCACGAACTCCTGCCGGCGGATCCGGGTCCCGGCCTGAAGGATTTGACCGCCCGCCTGGGGCTGTCCGGGGCGGCCCGGTCCTCCCTGACCTGGGGATTGAAGGTTTCGCTGGGGGCCCAGAGTCATTCGCCGGCCATCGATCCCCGCTGGGCACGAACCGTGGCCGAAACGCTTTCTGGCCGTGGCAACGGATCGATCCCTGCCGGGAGTTTCTGCTTCGACACCCTGTCCATCACCACGGCGGGGTTGGACCAGGCCGTGACCCATCTGGGGCTGGCCAAGGTCAAGGGTTTCGGCCCCGAAGGCAACGGGATGCCCTACCTGGTGGCCGATGGGCCGGATCTGGGACCACCGCTCGTTCCTGCCATTGAGGTAGATCCGGACCTGGCGGACCTGACCCTGGCTGCCGGCCTCGGCCAAATGGACGGTTTGTGCCAGCTGACCCCGGTCCGCCCGCATCCCCACGCCGGGATGCAGGGAGCGCTCATGGGCCTGGGGGCGGGGCTGGCCGACCGGGAGGGGAAGATCCTCCTGCACCGTGACATCCGGCCCCAGGTGGACACGCCCCTTTGCGCCGGGTGCGGGTCGTGCCTGGCCGTTTGCCTGTTCGATGCCATCGCCATCAATTCAGGACGGGCCATGATCGACCACACGAAATGCACCGGGTGCGGGGAGTGCATGAACGTCTGCTTCATGGCCGGCATCAGCGCCGACGAAGCGGCCGGCATACCGCGATTCCAGCAGAAAGTTGCCGCTGCCGCCCTGTCGGCCCGCGACCTGGTCACCGGGGGCCAACCCGGCCGAGCGGGATTTTTCAACTTCATGGTCCGGCTGGATCGGCATTCCGGCGGGGCGAAGGCCCGGGGCCGGAAGCGCCTGGGCGACGTGGGCGTTCTGGCCTCCCGGGATCCCGTGGCCCTGGACCGGGCAACCTGGGACCTGATCACCGACCGTATGGAGGGCCCCCTGAGTTCCTGGAGCGGGTTTGCGCAGGAACCGGGCCCCCTGCTGGACCGGGCCGAGGAACTGGGATTGGGCACCCAGGAGTACCGCCTGGTGGAGATCAAAATCCCCTAAGTTCAATTTCTGGTGCATCGCCCGGCAATGTGTTATCATTCCCGCCTCAATTCACACGTCGTCACGGCGTGCTTTTTTGTGTCGAGTTCGCCAGTTTTGTCCGCCATTTGGTTCAGAATTTTGTTCGAAATTCTGTCCGGGATTTTGTCGTGAAAGTCGTGGCCCGGTTGGCCATGACAGGGGAGTTGAACCATGAATCGTTCCCTGCAGATCAGGGCAGGGCTGACAATCGTCATCCTTCTGTTATCCCTCTACGGCCTGCTGCCTACCTTCAAGGCCCTGTCGATCTCACCGGCGGAGCGCGAAGCCGCCCAGGACAACCCGGAGCGGTTGGACGAGATCGCCGATATCGACGCCGCGGCCATTCGACGCGGGCTCGACCTCAAGGGTGGCATGTACCTGGTCCTGGAAGTGGACCAGGAAGGCATGAACTCCAGCGAAGCCGCCGACGCGTTGTTGAGGGTCAAGGAAATCCTCTACAACCGTATCGACAAGTTCGGCGTGTCCGAGCCGGAGATCACCACCTTCGGTTCCAGCCGGATCGTGGTGAAGCTGCCCGGTCTCCAGGACCCCGAGCGCGCCAAGAACCTGCTGGGCCAGACCGCCCGGCTGGAGTTCCGTATGGTGCGCCCCGACGCCGAGATCCAGGGCGCCCTGGACAAGCTGGATCGGCTGTTCCTCGGTGACGTCGACGACAGCGACGCGGAAACCGAAGAAGCCGCCGCTGACCCGGAAACTGAACTGGCCGAAGAATCGGTCGAAGAACCGGTTGCTGAACCTGAAGTCGCCGTCGCCGAAAGCGACAGCGCCGCGGCCGCGGAAGCCGACACTGCGTCGAATCCCTTCGGGGACCTGGAAGATCCCCTGGCTTCGGACGAATCGTTGACCGCCGCCGATGAGGCCTTCCTCAAGGAACACCCTCTCAGCGGCCTGCTGATCGCCCAGCCGGGCATCCTGGGCAGCACGCCCCTGTTCGTGGCCGAAGAGAACGTGGACCGCGTACAAGCCCTGCTTGACGACCCCCGGGTGGAGCGCAAGCTGCGGAACATGGAACTGCAGCTGGCCATGGACCCGATGGACTTCGGCCAGGGTCAGGCCCTGCGGCCCCTGTACCTGGTGGAGACCAAATCCATCATCACCGGGGACCAGTTGACCGAGGCGCTGTCCACCGCCGATACCGACCGGCCGGGCTTCTGGCAGGTCACCTTCACCCTGAATAGCCGCGGCGCCCGTGCCTTTG
>RCNG010000864.1_pt1 | contig 14592 bp, 12 predicted proteins | sample 2041371 | NCBI WGS metagenome assembly RCNG01 (sample SAMN09708227, study PRJNA481090) | Marine sediment metagenome, whole genome shotgun sequencing project. | biome: marine sediment; feature: ocean; material: sediment; isolation source: Sewage treatment plant 1 marine sediment (STP1) ... | reverse complement strand
CAGACACCGGCCGCTCGTTACGAGCTTCAGATCGGCGAAGAGGTCAAGAAAGGCCGCCTGCACCGGCTTTTCGAACTCACCGAGGGTATCTCCCGCGAGCTCAACGAACAGCTGGTGGGACACGTCATCCCCGTGCTGATCGACGGCGACAGCCGACGGGACCCGCTGCACTGGCAGGGCAGGGGAGAGGACAATCGGGTCGTCAACTTTCCCAAGACCGGGCGCGAGGTCGTCGGCGATATCGTCGACGTCAAGATCATTCGCGCCGGATCACACTCGCTTTCCGGCGAGGCTAGCAAAGGGTCACTCACCTTGCCGGTCCTCAGCACGGTCGGCGGCGCCGCTTGACATCGGTGCGCGGCACCGACAGATTGGGGAGATGAACGAACCCCGAGATGTCCAGTCCGCCGTCAAAATGACGATTCGTGGCCTGGTGATGGATCCAACCTCCAACACCCCGGTCGTGGTGCTCGAAAACCCCGACGGGGACCTTCTGTTGCCGATTTGGATCGGGGTCTGCGAGGCCAATTCCATCGCTCTCGAACTCGAAGGGGTCGCTGCGCCGCGGCCCATGACGCACGATCTCATTCGGAGTCTCCTCCAGACCACCGGTTGCGCCGTCGATCACATTTTCATCCACACCCTCGAGGACAGCATTTTCAAGGCGTCAATCCAATTTCGAGATGCCGGTGCCACGGTTCACACCGTGGATTCACGCCCGTCCGATGCCATCGCCATTGCCCTCAGAACCAAAGTCGATGTGCTGGTCGACCCTGCGGTGCTCGAACATGGTGTGATGAATGCCTCCACGGTGGAAGAGACAATTCGCGAGTTGTTGGAACAGATGCGCCCCGAAGACATGGGTGAGTACGAGATGTGACCTCTCGTTTCCCGGCCCCGGCGTGCCTCGAGATGGAAACATCCGTGAAGAAACAGTCAATCGCCGGGTCCCACCACCAATCCGTTGACACCCGAAACCGAGCGCCCCTATAGTGGGCTCAGCACCGTCGCAGTCCCTGCGGAACCCGGAGAATTCATGAGGATCGCCATCACGAATCAAAAAGGTGGTGTGGGCAAGACCACCACCGCCATCAACCTGGCAGCAGGTCTCGCTCAAAAGGGTCTGAAAACACTGTTGATCGACCTCGACCCCCAGGCCAACTCGACCATGTCCAATGTCGAATTGGAAGAGATCAATGGACACATGTACGACGTCCTGCTTGCCACCTCCCGGCTCGACGAAGTGATTCTCGCCGGGTCCCAGGAAAATCTCTGGGTGGCACCTTCACGCATCGCCATGGCCAAACTCGAGGTCCACATCGCCGGCGAGCTTGACGCACCCTACAGGCTGAAGGACGCCATCGAGGCCCTCGAATCACCGTTTGACGCGATCATCATCGATACGCCGCCAACCCTAGGATTGCTCACGGTCAACGCACTTGTGGCGGCCACTCACGTTCTCGTACCCATTCAGGCGTCCTATTTCGCGCTCGAGGGCACCGACGACCTTCTCGAAACCATCGACAAGATCAAGGCCCGTCCCAACACCGATCTCCAGATGCTAGGTATCGTCGTGACCTTGTTCGATCGCCGAACCGTCCTCGCTCGCCAGGTTCGCGAGGAAATCGAAGAGGTCTTTGGCGATCTCGTGTTTGATACCAGCATCACCAAGTCTGTGCGCCTCGAAGAATCCCCCGCGCACCGGACCAGCATCTTCAGCCACGCACCGTCATCGAGTGGTGCCTACGAATACTATCGCCTGTGCGAGGAGGTTCTCCAGCGTGTCGGCTCCGAGTAAATCCAAAGTCGGTCTTCCGCCGAATCGTCGTATGCGCCACGATCGACACTTTGTCGACGAACTCGCCCAGCGAATGGGGGAGGGCATCGGTCGCATGGTCCGCATCACCTCCATCACCAGCAACCAGGATCAACCGCGTTCGAATCTCGGTGATCTCGAGGATCTTCAGTCCTCGATCGATGCTCACGGCGTTCTGGAGCCCCTCCTGGTCCGCAACCTCGGCAAGGGGAAATACGAACTGGTCTCCGGAGAGCGCCGTTTTCACGCCGCCATGGCAGTTGGTCTCACCGAGGTGCCCTGTATCGAGCTGAACGTCAACGATCAACAGGCCCTCGAGATCGCTCTTATCGAAAACCTTCAAAGGAAAGATCTTACGGCATTTGAAGAGGGCGACGGCTATCGAACATTGATCGATAAATACAGCTACACCCATGAGCAGGTGGCTCAGGCCGTGGGTCGATCGCGAGTCACCGTCACCGAGGCTCTGACCATGCTCCGCATACCGGAGGCGATCCGCGATCTCTGTCGGCATGCCGACATTACGGCCAAGGGCATGTTGCTCGAGATCGCCAGGGCCGGTGACGAGGCGTCAATGGAACAACTCGTCCGGGACATCGTCGAACACCGTCTCGATCGAGCAGCGCTCCGCGAAAGACGGCACGGGGAAGCTGGTGCTCCAGACTCCGACACACCCGACGGCGGCCAGTCTTCAGATCTGAGGCCGTACCGTTTCCAGTTCCGCAACTCGGATCGTTCGTTTTCGGTTTCGTTGGCATTCCGCACGACGACACAACCCGAACCGAGGGAGGTCATCGAGGCCTTACGGACTCTGATTCGGGATCTCGAAGCGGACCTGGACGAAGAGGGGCCAGCCCAAAGCTGAGATCCCACAAGACCAAAAGCTCTCTTTATTCCCTTTCCCCATATTCAGGTTTACATAATATATCTTATCGGACATTGCTAATGGCGCAGTCTCCTGTGGAGTCCTCCTCCCCTGTGGAAAAACTGCGGAGAATTCCTCCCATTCGAGGTTTTCAGTTGAATGCGCGTCCTGGTAGTGGTTCCGGGGAGCGCCGAAGCGTGTAAAATCCGGTGGATGATTTGGATCACCGCTCCTGTAGCACCCGGAAGCCGACAGTGAAGTTCTTTGGCGTCCTGGACCGCCTCACCGTGCGTGAGATCTTCGCTCCGACGGCCCTGGGTTTCGTGACCTACACCTTTCTGGTGGTCATGCGTGGCATCTACAACCTGATCGAACAGGTATTGGTGCGAGGTGTCTCACCGGCCGATGCCGCAAAGGTGCTGTTGATCACCCTCCCGCATGTTGTCGTTCTGACGATTCCGATGAGCTTTCTCTTTGGGGTTCTTTTGGCCGCCGGCCGTATGAACGCGGACAGCGAGCTGGTGGCGCTCCAGGCGGGCGGGATCCCGATTCGCAGGCTGTTACGACCAATTCTGGCGTTCGCTCTGGTGCTGGCCGCTTTCAACGCCTACCTCTACCTCTTCATCATCCCGGATTCGAGCACGCAGCTTCGAGACCTCAAGGTGAAGCTGTTTGCCGGGGCCAAAAACCTCGGGAGAATCGATCCCCAGGTCTTTCACGAAGAAATACCCAACGCCCTGTTGTACCTGCGTGACGTCGACTCGGACACCGGCGAATGGCAGGACATCATGCTGTTTGACAACAGCAATCCCAACGAGGAGCGGCTGACCCTCGCCCGAACCGGCAGGATGGTGTCGGCCGGAGGTGCCGGGAGCATCGATCCGATCTCAGCCTCGGGTCCCCTCCCGGAGCCGGAACATTGGATCCGACTCGAGGACGTGGTGACCCACCAGTTTTCTCGGGACGACCCGGAGACCTATCGCGTCAATCGCACCACTTCGCAGCTGATTCGCCCGTCCTTTGACGGCGGTGGCACCATCCAGTATCGGCTGAGCATGCGGGAACGCTCGAGTGGCCAGCTGATAAGGTACCTTCTCGGCGGTTCGCTCGTCGACGCCGACGGTCAGCCCGAATCCGGCGATGCAACCCCCGAAATTACCCGGCGGCACGCATCCATCGAACTCAATAAACGGCTGGCTATTCCCTTTGCGTGCGTGGTTTTCGGTCTCCTTGCCCTGCCGCTCGGGGTCGGATCAGGGTCCGGCGGCCGGGGCAAGGGCTTTGTGATCTCAGTTGCGGTCGTTCTTGCCTATTACCTGGTCAACAACCAGGGTGAGGTGCTGGCACTCAAAGGCGCGGTCCCGACCTGGATCGGCATCTGGCTGCCAAATATCGTCCTTTCGATCGTGGCGATTGCGCTGATGGTTCGGATGGGCCGTTGGCTCGGTGAGAGAGAACCTCGGGAGAATGTCGTCGTTCGAGGATTCAAGGCGTTCAAAACATGGTGGCAGCGGCATCGACGGCCCCAAACGACATCGCGGGTCTTTTCGGATGAGATGACCGGCAGCATGCCGATTTCCATCCAACGTCGCCGCTACGCGAATATTTTTCCGGCCCTCCTCGATCGATACCTGACCGGACGGCTGCTGCCTCCCCTGCTCCTCGTACTGTGCAGTACGGCCCTGCTCTACGTCGTCGTCGATCTCAGTGATGCCATCGAGGACATGACAAAGAACCACATCTCGGCCGACGTGATCTTCACGTACTACGCCAACCGGATTCCGCAGGTCTTCCTCGACGTCACGCCCATGGCGCTGATGATTTCGGTCCTGATCCTCCTGACGGTCATGGAACAACAACGCGAACTCACGGCGCTCAAAGCGGCCGGAATCTCGCTCTACCGGCTAACGGTCCCGGTGCTTCTGGTCGCGGCGGTCGCGGCGGGTGGTTTGTGGATGCTCGGCGAGTTCATCGTGCCGGACTCCAACCGAGAAGCTCAACGCCTGCGAGATGTCATCAAAGGGACCGACACCGCACGATCCTACCGTTCGAACGATCGCCAGTGGTTGCTCTCACGCAACGACGAATCGCTCTACAACTTTCTCCGATATGACGGTGAGACCAGGACCCTGATCCGATTCACCATGTTTCAAATCGACGACGATATGAACTTGAAGTTTCACCTTTTTACCCGGCGAGCGCGGTTTCTCGACGGAAAATGGATCGCGGACTCGGGGTGGTTCCGGCAATTTTATCCGGACGGAACCGATGTTTTTCGACGTATTTCCGCTCCGCTGGAACTGAAGATCGACGAAGGACCCACCTATTTCGGTCAGGAATACCGGCGCCCGTCCGAAATGACGGCTGGAGAGCTCCGAAATTACATCTCGGAGCTCGTCGATTCCGGCTACCGGCCCGCAAATCTCATTGTTCAGTGGCACCAGAAATTCACCTACCCATTGTCCGCCTTTGTCATGGTGTTGCTTTCACTGCCCTTTGCCCTCAGCCGCGGCGGCCGGAGGGTCAGCACTATGCAGGGCGTGGCGGTGGCTCTGACACTCGGGATCGCATATTTCATGCTGGTGGCCCTTTTCGGCAAACTCGGGGAGGTCGAGGTCCTTCCGCCTGTTATTGGAGCGTGGGCGCCGGTTCTGCTCGCGACGCTCTTTGCGGTGAATCGGTTGACCACCCTCCGGACGTGAGCCGGCGCCCGTAATGTCGGCATGCCGACAATCGAGCCTGTGAGTTCTGAAGGTTCCGGATGCCTCAGGACGTGGACGCCAGGTCGTGAAATCTTCGCCTCACCGGATGCAGATCGACCCCACGCTGGCTGAGATGATTGCGGTTGCTCAGCAACACCCAGATGCCACCGTGCTCGGGTTCGGCCCACACGGAAACCCCGGTGAACCCGGTATGTCCGAACGCGGTCGCGGGCAACCCGGCACCTGCCGAGCAGCCAAGCGATGTCGCGATCTGCCAGCCATAGCCCCGATCCTGTTCGAGCCCCGGCGTCTGCGACTCTAAAGCGGGACGTACGTCTTCTCGGGTCAACACGATCGCTTCAGCCCCAAAGTACTCGGCCGTCAATCGTTCCACACCGCGCACAGTGCCGAAGAGCCCCGCATTTCCGGCGGCACCACCGAAGAATCTGGCGTTCCCGTCATCTGGACGACCCATTGCGACCGGCGGGATCCACCTTGGATCGAGACCGAGGTCCAGCACCAGACGCTGTTCGGCAAGCGGATCCCTCGCCCCTCCAGCAACAGGCCTCAGGACGGGATCGGGGTTGAATCCCAGATCGTCTTCGAGGCCTGTCGGGGCCAGGACCTGGCGGCGGAACACATCCTCGAGATTGGCGCCGGAAAGCTGTTCGAGGATCAATCCAAGGAGGATAAAACCGACACAGGAGTACACCACTCTCGAGCCCTGAGGTGCTTCGACCGGGATCCGCTGCAACACCTTTGCCAGCCCGCCACGCTGCCCCTCCGTCAGACAGTAGAACGGAAGCCACGCCGGGAGACCTGAGGCGTGCGTCAAGAGGTGGCCAACCTCGAGATCGCCAACCGGCGAACCACCGGTCTCGCGCAGAACCTCCCCCACCCTTGTGGTCGGCGTGAGCACGCCGTCCCGAAAGGCCAGGAGCGACAAGGTGGTGGTCACAAGGGGCTTGGTCAAGGACGCGAGGTCGAACCACGTGTCGACGACGACGTCGCGTGGTGCCGGCCGAAGCACGGCCCGGCCCTCGACGCATGTCGAGGGCGGGACGCCGGGTCGGCTCCACAGGGCCGCGGCACCCGGGAACTGGCCGGCCCTGATCGCCCGTGCCAGGAGTTCCCGGACCTGATGATCGGACGTGCCAGTCACCTTCCGGGGCTCGTCACAGGGGTTGGACGGTGGTTTTCGTCAACGTTGACATAGGTGATCTCGGCCTCGGTTACCTGGACCTGCTCTTCCCTATCCCAGTGGCGGGCAGCCGAGACCTTTACCTGGACGGTGATCGACGTGCGACCCACCCGCACCAGCGACGTATAGAACGAAACAAGGTCACCGACGAACACCGGTTCGAGAAACACCACCTCGTTCATGGCCACCGTGACCACTCTGAGTGCACCCTCAAACAAGGCTTCCTCGGCCCCCGCCTGATCCATATAGGAGAGAATCACACCACCGAAGATGGTGCCTGCGGGGTTGGTATCGCGCGGCATCATCAAAACCCGGCTTTTGGGCTGGAAACGGCTATCGTCCACGGAGTCCTCCCGGAGCGTGTTCTGGAGAGTATATCGCTGCGCCGTCACCTCCGAGCCTCACTCGAGGATGGCGACTATTCCGAGGCGATCGATTCGTCCTTCACCAGCTCTTCTGGATCCGGAAGATCTTCCGGCCGTTCGAGCCCGAAATGGAGCAGGAACTCCCGCGATGTGCGGTAGAGGAAGGGCTTCCCCACCACCTTTTTGCGCCCGGCCATGCGCAGGAGCCGCCGATCGAGAAGGGTCCTGACGGTGCTCGCCGAGTTCGCTCCGCGGAGGAAGTTGACCTCCGGCAGGGTCACCGGTTGGCGATGGGCAACGATCGCAAGCACCTCGAGCGCCGCTTGCGACAGACGCTGGCGGGCAGCGATGCCGTGAAACGCCCGCAGGTAGGGGTCGAGCTCGGGCGGTGTCACACACCGCCAGCCATCCGCCACCTTTTCAAGCCGGAGCCCGCTGTCCGGACGGTCCCAGGCGTTGGTAATGGCCTGCAGTGCCTCGCGGATGCCGTCGGCGGTGATCTCACGATCGTCCAGGGCCTCTTCGAGCGCGGTGACGGTGACCGGTCCGCTTGCGGTCAGCAGGATGGCCTCGACACATGCGTTGACGTGGTTGTCAGTCACTCGGTATTTCCTCGTGCAACATCTCGGTTGATGTGAGCTGATGATCTCCCGGGCGGAGGTAGATCTCGGCGAAGGGCACGCTCTGTTCGGCGAACACCCCGCGGAGCCGGACGAGTTCCAAAGTGGCCACCATCACCGCCGCGACCTCCTCCGGGTCCGACCGCGAATTCAGGTGCCGCAGAAGGGGCATCAGGCCGTCGTCCACAACCCGGCGGTAGATGTCCTCCATTTTCTGCTGAACGTTGTAGCGCAACGGCAAGACCTGAAGCGGTGGGGGGTGAGCAGCCGCGAAGCCTTGCATCACCTGGAGGTAGGTCTCGGCAAGGAGGCGAAGATCGACATCCTCCCAATCCAATTCGGGATCGGCGTCCTTTTCGAAGTCGGTCGTCAGACCGGGAGTCCAAAGGCACCGCCTCACGGTATCGGTGTCATGCAGGATAGACGCCAGTTCCTTGACCCGACGGTAGGCCAGGAGACGCTCCACCAACTCTTCACGCGGGTCGTCCTCGCCCTCCATGACCTGCGGCAGCAGCATCTTCGATTTCAGATGGAGGAGCCACGAGGCCATCCACAGGAACTCGCCGGCGACATCGAGGTCAAGCTCCTTCATGCTATGCAGGTGCTCGTTGTACTGATCACAGATACTGAAGATCGGGATGTCGTAGATCGACACCTCATTTTGGCGAATGAGATGCAATAGCAAATCTAGGGGACCGCTGAACACCGTCAACTCGACCGGTGGGCTGTGAAGTTCTTCGGCTGGCATCGTCATCGGGCGGGAGTATACAGGCTCTCCCCTTCCTCTGGAATACGCCAGGCTTTTTGCCCCGGTGACGCAATGTTAAACTCCCCGCGCAGAATGCCAGGAGGCCTGATGGAGCATTGGGACGGACAGATGGATCTCTTCGACGCCAACCCACAAAGGGAGGTGTCGCGGGATCAAAAAATCGTGGTGTTCGACCTCGAGACCCAAAAGTCGTTTGCCGAGGTTGGTGGACGCAGCCAGATGCATAAGCTCGGCGTGTCGATCGGTGTCGCCTATCGTTACGACCGTGACGAGTTCCTGGTGGTCACCGAGGACGACATCGGTCAACTGATCGATCTGCTGCTCGAGGCGGAACTGGTCGTCGGCTACAACATTCGTGGTTTCGACTACGAAGTGCTCAGGGCCTATACCGACCACGACCTCCAGAAACTCCCGACCTTCGATCTCATGTACGACCTCGAGGAGCGACTGGGCTTCCGCCCGAAACTCGACAGCGTGGCCTCCCCTACCCTGGGCATCGGCAAGAGCGCCGACGGTCTTCAGGCCCTCGAGTGGTGGCGCCTCGGCGAGGTCGACAAGATCGCCGAATACTGTCGCGAGGATGTTCGGGTCACACGAGACCTCTACGATTTTGGCAAACGCCACCGCTGGGTCCATGTCGATCGATTCGGCGGAAAACCTCGCAAGGTCGAAGTCGATTGGTAAGCTTTTTCTGAGATTATTCTTTAATTTCTATTATTTTCTTGCGACAGATAAGAACGAGCTGTTCTCGTTCTGGAATTCCGATGCTTTTGTAGATCGGCGACGGTGCTGCCAGGACGGAGCCCAGCGCCACCAGCGCCGACCGGAACTCCCGCAGCGCCCGCTCCGATCTCCCATCCGCCTCGAGAGCCACAGCGAGCAGAAACCGGATTTCGGGAGCGCCGGGGTCCAGATATAGGGCCCCGCGATAAGCCAGAACGGCGGCCCCATAGTCGGTCACCCTTGAAGCAGCGAATCCCACCAGGGCATGGACGACCGGATTTTCAGGAAACTCGTGCCGCAACGTCAATGCGATCCCGCGGGCACCTTCGAAATCGGCCTTCCCCAGCGCTTCCAACAACCGCCGGATCCGTTCGTCGGGCGCGTGCCGATCCACTCCCGCGCTGGCAGAACTCGGCGGGAGCGCACGATGTGACCCATCACGAGGCACGGCAGCACTCGTCTCGCCAACCGGACCTGCGACGCTGCTCCCGGCCGGCAGATCGGAGACCGGAGGCGGCCACTGGTAGCAGAAACACGAACCGAGATCACGCGGCCGCAGGGTCGCTTCGAGGGACAAAAGACTTTCGCTGGGTCCGAGAAACAACACGCCGTCCGCCGCCAACGACAGCTCGACGGTTTTCACCACCCGTCGCTGCAGCTCCGGTCTGAAGTAGATCAACACGTTGCGCAGGAGAACCAGATCGAACGGACCCGCCGCCACAACGGCTTCCCGATCAACCAGGTTCAATCTCCGGTGCGCGATCCGACTCAGCAGATGCGGATCCACTTCGTAACGATCACCGCGTTTGACAAACTGGGACGCCAGGACCTCCGGCGGAACCGCGGCCACCGCCCTCTCGCCATACCGTCCGAGCCGCGCCTCATCCAGCGCCTGGTCATCCACATCGGTCGCGAGAATGGACCAGTCCCAGCTCTTTACGACCGGGTGCGAGGCGAGGACGATGGCGAGCGTGATGGCCTCTTCGCCCCGCGCACAACCCGCACACCAGATATTCAGCCGGCGATCGGGTCGGATGGCCGCGAACTCATCGAGGATGATGGAGCCCAGTGCATCGATCTGAGCCCGGCCCCGGAACAGGTAGGACTCCTTGATAGTGATCCGTGCGAGCAAATGACGCCACTCAGGAGAGTCCGGTTTCACCGACAGAAGATCCATATACTGCTCGATACCGTCCAGTTTCAAGGAAGCGATCTGTTCATTGGCGATAGCGGTCAATTGACCGTAGCTGCGGGGAGGAACCACAAAACCACTCGCGTCCTCGATCATTCTGGCGAGCTCTGCGACCGAGGTCGTCATCGCCTCGCCCCGGCCGCGAGTGTCAACAGGCGCCCGATCTGCGCCGGCGTCAGAGTAAAGGTGGCCGCTCCTAGCTCGATGGCCGAGCGTGGCATTCCGAAGACCGCGCAACTCACTTCATCCTGTGCCAACGTCAAGACCTGTGCACGGCGCAACTCCAACAAGCCCCGAGCGCCGTCGGACCCCATCCCCGTGAGCTGGATCGCGGCCACCGTTTGCGGCGCGTGCTGCAACAGGCTGCGAAAGAGGGAGTCCACCGCCGGAGTATGACCGTTCACCGCGGGTGATCGCCGATCCAGACACAGCCTTCCATCCGGCGACAAAAGCATATGACCTCCGGCTGGGGCGAATCGCACCTGGCCCGCTGAAAGAATCTCTCCGTCTCGTGCAACGGCGACATCGAGCCCGCTCTCCACCGCCAACCACTCCGCCAGTGCCGATTCGAATCCGGCGGCAATGTGTTGGACAACCGCGACCCCGATCTCGGTGTCCGCCTCGAGAGCCCGCAGCAGCTCACACAGTGCGCCGGGGCCCCCTGTCGAGGCCCCGATTGCCGCGTAACGGAGACCGCGCCTCTCCACCGTCACGTCGTCAGGTTTCGCCACGTCCGATCCGCTGGGACCGGTCTTGCCGCAGACCTCGACGATTGCCTGTCCGAGGACCCGCCCCAGATCCGCCCACCCTTCCGGTCGATCGGGTTTGGAATGGACCCCGACGACACCGAGCTCGTGCGCGGCAAAAGCAATCCGCGTGGTGTCGCTGCGGATTGCCGGTATGAGTGCAAAGATCGGGATGAGGCGAACTCCCGCAACGCTTTCGATCAATTGACGGTTTCCGAGACCTACAAGGTCGAGATCCATCACCAGACCGTCCGGGGTCATGGTTCGGACAAGCTCCGCCACCTCCCGACCATTGTCGGTTTCACCGACCACGGTGATCGCCTCGAACTCTCCGAGGACCCGCCGCAGGACTGACCGTACCGCCACCGACCGGTCCGCCACCAGCAACCGGACGCCGGTCATCCGTCGCCCGCCACGCGATAGACCAGAGCCACCAACTCGCGGGCATCGAGGCCCTGTTTCGTGAGATACGCATCGGCTCCCGCCTCGAGCCCGGCGAGCCGGTCCGCCGGTCGGTCGAGCGTCGACACGACCACGATCGGCACATCCGAGTACAGCGAATCGTCGCGGATGGCCCGGGTCAGTTCGAGTCCATCCGTACCCGGCATTTCAATGTCGGTCACCACACAGTCAATCTGTCGGTCGCCGAGCGCGTGCAGTGCATCGTCGGCCGACCCGACGCTGGTCACGGCAATGCCCGCGTCTTCCAGGAGCCTTCGCACCATCTCCCTGGTCACATCCGAGTCGTCGACCAACAGCACCCTGACCGGACGGATCTGTCGGCGTTCACTGGCGCGACCCACGACGTCCAGTGAGCTCGAAAGACCCAAACGCTGGAGAGAGAGGACCGCCACCGGCCGGCCCGAGGCGAGCAGGGTGATGCCCTCGACCTCGGCGGGTGCACCGGCGGCAACGGGGATCGGTCGGATGATGACCTCTTCTTCTCCCACCACATCATCGGCGACAATCCCGACGAAGACCCCACCAACGATCGTTTCGACGAGGACGGCGCTCCCGGACGAGCCGGCGCCCACCGGATCTGAAAGAAAGCGGGGCGCAATCTTCTCGCCCTGGACCTCGACCGTCCGCCGGCCGTTTTTTTCGTCGATCGCCTCGAGATGCAAGCGCCGGAAGGCCTGGATCGGTGCCGCCGGCAGCGCCAACTGGTGCTCGCCCACCTTGAGTACGAGCACGCGGTCGGCGCGTCGCGCGACCGGCACCTCGACGGTCACCGTCGTGCCGCGACCGGGCTGTGACTCGAGCCACACATCGCCGCCAACCGCCCTCACGGCGGCTGCGACCGCATCGAGACCTATGCCGCGGCCCGACACCTGGGTCGCCTCGCCGCGAGTCGAGAACCCCGGGAGCATGAGCAACTGAATGGCCTCGGCATCCGACAACTCCTCCACCTGCGCGGCCTCGATGAACCCTCTGTCGACCGCGGCCGCCACGACCGAACCGGCGTCGATTCCCCTGCCGTCATCGCGGACCACCAAACGGACCCGATCACCGTCGGTCGATGCTTCGAGCCGGACCTCCGCCGTCTCCGCCTTGCCGGATCGGCGGCGTTCTTCGGGGGTCTCGACACCGTGGTCAACAGCATTCCGCATGAGGTGGAGAAAGGCCTCGCGCAGAGCGTTCGAAATCCGTCGGTCGAGCTGTGCCTCTCCAGCGTGGGTGATCACTTTGACCTTTTTCCCCAACGAGTCGGCGAGCTCCCTGGCGTGGTCGGCCAACGAACGCACGAACGGTCGGATCGGCTGGACCTGCAGGTGGAGCAGCGCATCGAGCTGCCGGTCTGTCAAACGGCGGAAGACCCGCTGGCCCCCTTCGAGCTCCAGCCCCACCTGCCGTAACGACGTCGCCAGGGTCGCCAACACCTGCTCCGGGGCCCGGTCGCCGACCCCCCGTTCGGCCAGGGTCGCGAGTCTGAACACCCGATCGGCCAAACCCTCCGCGGCCACCGCGATCACCCGCAGTCTCCCCCCGCGGTCGGCGAGGCCGTCGATCACCCTCGCCGGAACCCGCAGGTCCTCACCGGCGTGCCGACGCCGCTCGGGGCTCGGCCTGCGTCGATTTTGAGGCGTCGTCGTTTCGGGGGCATCGAGAACGCCCCCCGCCAGCCCCTCGACCATGCCCGCAATCGATCGGCAGCAGGATTCGAGGTCCTCCAGGCTGCCTGCCGCCTCCCGTTCAGCGAGGTCCTCGGCGCGGTGGCACTGATCTGAGATTTCCTTGAAACCCATCATCCGGCTCGCGCCTTTGAGGGCGTGAAGCTGCCGCCGCAAGCCGACTATGGCGTCGCTGTCAGTCCCTATTTTGGCGACCAGGTCGATCACCCGCTCGAGGCGCTCGCGAGCTTCCTCGAGGAAGAGTTCCCGCAGGTCGGCGTCATCTCTCACTGACATCACGACTCAGATCTTGGTCCAGTTGTTGAGGTTGACATCGACCCCGAGCGTCCCGATCATCGCCTCACGGTAGTCACGAACCGCCACTGCGATGGTGAAACACGGATCTCCAGTGAGCAGCGATTTGTAGGCTGGAGTCACTGCCGACCTGCCGTCCCTCGTCACGGCCTGGAACCACGGCCGGTCGGCATACGATTGGCCGACCGCGACGGTTCCGGGCAGTTGGCGCTCGCCCACTTTCTCGCTGTTCACCGCGTAGGTCACCATCGCACCCGAGAGATCCACCAGGTAAGCCAACTCGACGTAGGGGCACTCCTCGAGGAGATCATCCAGGAGGCCGTCAACCGCTTCGAGATTGCCGGAGTAGTCCTGCAGCGCGGTGGTCCACTTCAACAGCTGGTGGCGCAGCGAATGCTGTGACTCGATGCGAAAACTCTGGGTCAGGAGTTGGATGGACAGAGCGAGTTGATTGAGGCGGTCGGCGGCGTCGGTGTAACGGTTGAGACCGTCAGCGATGCGACGGATGACCTCCCCCACCTCGCGGAGAGTCTCTGCAACCTGATCCGAGGCGCCGCGCTGCTCTTGAGTCGCGAGCGAGATCTGCCGTGCCGCCTGGGCGGTCTCCGCGAGAGCTCCGCGGAGCTGGGCGATCGACTCCTGGGCGGAACGACTCTGTTCCAGGACCTGGCGGGCGGCCTTGCTCCCCTCTTCAGTCGCCAGTACGACGCCGCGAATCGAGTTCGTGAACTCATCGAGGTGGGAGCGCACCGTGTCCACCGACTCCCGGGACCGCTCCGCCAACCGCCGGACCTCCTCCGCGACGACCGAAAAGCGTTCGCCGTGTTCGCCCGCGGCCGAAGCCTCGATCGCCGCGTTGAGCGAGAGGATGTGGGTCTCCTGGGCGATTTCCGTGATCAGATCGAGGACACGGTAGATCTCCCTCGAACGGCTCCCGAGTGTATCGGCACGCCCGGAGATCGCATCCATGTGTTCACGCACCGCATCCACGCCGGCAACCGCCGCCTCAACCGAGCCCGCCCCAGCATCCCCGGCGGATTCGGAATGGGCGGCCAATTCAGCCTGGGCCGCCGAGTTCGCGGCGATCTGTCCGGCGGTCCTCGCCAGTTCCTCGGTGCTGGCGGTGATCTCGACCACCGCCGCCGCCTGCTGACTCGACGCCGATGC
>RCNG010000863.1_pt1 | contig 14597 bp, 10 predicted proteins | sample 2041371 | NCBI WGS metagenome assembly RCNG01 (sample SAMN09708227, study PRJNA481090) | Marine sediment metagenome, whole genome shotgun sequencing project. | biome: marine sediment; feature: ocean; material: sediment; isolation source: Sewage treatment plant 1 marine sediment (STP1) ... | reverse complement strand
AGATAGCCAGGGTTCAACGTGGAGATCTGTGGCGCAAGGTCAGAACTGTGGGCTATGTGGAGTACGATGAGGATTCTATCTCGCATATCCATCTACGTACTGAAGGCTGGGTGGAAAAATTGCGGGTGCGTGCTGTAGGTGATCGGGTCAAAAAAGGTCAATTGCTTTTGGAAGTTTACTCCCCCGAATTGATCCGCGCCCAGCAGGATTTTGTTCGTGTGTTTGCCCAAGACGGCAAGTCTCTGACTGATGCTGCAGAACGTAACCTGATTGCCCTGGGAATGAGTCGTCGTCAGATGGCGCACTTGCGCAAGACACGAAAAGTAAGCCAGACGATTAAAATTTATGCGCCCCAGGATGGCATTATTGAACGTATGATGATGCGTGATGGTATGTACGTCACGCCCAGTGATGAACTGGTAAGCCTGGTGGATCTGGCTACGGTCTGGATTCAGGCCAATGTGTTTGAGCGTCAGGCCAATTGGGTTAAGGAAGGACAGGATATGAGAGCGGTTCTGAACGCCTTTCCGCAACGGCAATGGATTGGCAAGGTGGACTATATCTATCCCGAACTGGATCCGGTGACCCGAAGTTTGAAAGTCCGCCTTCGTGTGCCCAATGAAAACCGGCAATTGAAAAAGGGAATGTATGCCGAGGTGTTTATCAATGCCGGCCAGATCAAAGATGCCCTGATCATTCCCAAGCGGGCGGTGATCCGCGATGGTAAGGATGAGCGGGTTATTGTGGCTTTGGGCGAAGGTAAATTTCAGGCCCGCAATATTAAAACCGATGTTGAGATTGATGATCAGGTCACCGTCCTGTCCGGTTTGCAGGAAGGCGATGAAATTGTTACCTCGGCGCAGTTCCTGATTGATTCCGAGGCCAGTCTAAAGGCCAGTTTTTCCCGTATGCAAGAATAACAACCGGAATAGGGCGAGCTTGTAATATGATAGAAAAAATAATTGAGTGGTCGATAAAAAACAGAATTTTGGTGTTAATGATATCGATCATGCTGACTATAGGCGGGTTTATTTCAATTAAATCCACCCCTGTTGATGCCATTCCAGATCTGTCTGATGTGCAGGTGATCATTAAAACCTCCTTTCCAGGGCAGGCGCCTCAGGTGGTTGAGGATCAGGTGACTTATCCTCTGACTACGGCCATGCTGGCCGTGCCGGGAGCCACGACGGTCAGGGGATACTCTTTTTTTGGTGATTCCTATGTTTATATTTTGTTTGAGGATGGCACCGATTTGTACTGGGCACGTTCCAGAGTGCTGGAATATCTGAATCAGGTGGCCGCAAGTCTGCCAGCGGATGCCAAAACGCAGCTGGGTCCGGACGCCAGTGGTGTGGGTTGGGTATATGAATATGCTCTGGTAGACAACTCTTTTCGGGCTGAAGGCTCTTTACCGGCTGAAGGCTCTCCACAGGCTAAAGGCTTTTTACCGGCTGAGGGCTCTCTACAGGCTAAAGGCTCTAGCAATACTGACCTGGCAGAGCTGCGCAGTATTCAGGACTGGTTTTTAAAATATGAACTGCAATCCGTGCCCGGGGTGTCGGAAGTGGCTACGGTGGGTGGTTTTGTTAAGCAGTACCAGGTGGTTATCAATCCCTATAAATTACGTGCCTATAACCTGCCCATGGAGCAGGTGATTAAGGCTATTCAGACGGCTAATAGCGAAGTGGGCGGTTCGGTGATTGAATTGGCAGAAGCTGAATATATGGTACGCAGTAAGGGCTATATCTCCAGTGTTTCGGATCTGGAAGAGGTATTAATACGGGTCAACCAAAAAGGGGTTCCTGTACTGCTTAAGGACATTGCTGAAATCCGCCTGGGACCGCAAATGCGTCGCGGGATAGCCGAGCTGGATGGTCAGGGTGAAACCGTTGGTGGTATTGTGGTGATGCGCTTTGGTGAAAATGCTCTGAATGTGATCGAAGCAGTTAAGGATAAAATTGACTCACTGCGTAACAGCCTGCCGGAAGGCGTTGAAATTATTGAGACTTATGATCGTTCCACGCTGATTAAAAATGCCGTGGCTAACCTGCAGGACAAGCTCATTGAAGAATTTATCGTGGTGGCTTTGGTCTGTTTGATCTTTTTGTTTCATATCCGTTCAGTCTTTGTGGTGGTAATCAGTTTGCCCATAGGTATTCTGGTCGCCTTTATGATTATGAATGCCCAGGGGATCACCGCCAATATTATGTCCCTGGGTGGTATTGCCATCGCCATTGGAGCCATGGTGGATGCCACCATTGTGATGATGGAAAATGTGCACAAACACTTTGAAAAGCAGCTCATAAACGAGCAGAATCGTTGGCAGGTGATTACCCGGGCATCAAAGGAAGTAGGCCCTCCGCTGTTTTTTTCCCTGTTGATCATTACCGTTAGTTTTGTACCTGTGTTTGCTCTGCAGGCGCAGGAAGGAAAACTTTTTTCACCTCTGGCCTATACCAAGACTTACGCCATGGCGGCCTCTGCTGCCCTGTCTATTACTCTGGTACCCGTGCTGATGGGCTACTTTATCCGCGGTAGAATAGCCAGGGAAGAGAGTAATCCGATTAACCGGATATTGATTGCAGTGTATAAGCCTTTTATTCAACTGGTACTGAAATTACCCAGAACAGTCCTGTTCCTGTCCCTTGCAATCACTCTGTCAGCACTGTGGCCAATGATGGGCTGGGCACCCGTGAAACATAAAATCGGCAGTGAATTTATGCCCGACCTGGATGAGGGGGATCTGATGTATATGCCCACTACGTTTCCCGGTTTGTCTATTGGCAAAGCCAAGGAAGTGTTACAGCAGACCAATAAGCTGATTATGACCGTTCCTGAAGTGCGCCAGGTATTTGGCAAAATTGGCCGTGCCGAAACCGCTACGGATCCGGCACCGCTGACTATGATTGAGACCCTGATCCGGTTCAAACCCAGAGAACAATGGCGTCAGGGCATGGATCTGGAACTACTGAAAAAAGAACTCAATAAAGCAGTGAAAATACCCAGTCTCAGCAATGCCTGGGTGATGCCCATTAAAACCCGTATTGATATGCTGACTACGGGGATCAAAACACCCATAGGGATAAAAATTGCCGGAGCAGAATTGAGCGTCATTGAGGACATCGGAAAAAGGATTGAAAAGATCATTAGCAGGGTACCGGGCACCCTGTCAGTGTTTGCTGATAAGGCCAATAATGGCCGTTATATCACAGTGGATATCAACCGGCGCAAGGCTGCCCGCCTGGGACTGACGGTAAAAGACATCCAGATCGTAGTGGGCAGTGCTATTGGCGGACTCAATATCAGTGAAAGTGTGGAAGGTCTGGAGCGATACCCTATCAATATACGTTATCCGCAGGTGAACCGTGATTCTGTTGAGGCCATAAAACTGCTGCCGGTGATTGCTAAAAATGGTGCCCAGATCCCGCTCGGGGATGTGGCGGATATTCGCTATGAATCAGGTCCGCCCATGATAAAAAGTGAAAATGCCCGCCTCAATGGCTGGGTTTTTGTGGACATCAGCGACAGAGATATTGGTTCTTATGTAGAAGAAGCTAAACAATACCTGCAGGACAACCTGCAATTACCGGCCGGTTATTCCATCTCCTGGTCTGGACAGTTTGAGTATCTGCTTAGAGCACAGGAGCGTATGTCCCTTGTTGTGCCGCTCACCCTGATGATTATCATTGTCCTGTTGTATCTGAATTTTAAGAACTTTGCTGATGTGCTGATGATTCTTGGGGCTCTGCCCATGGCGCTGGTGGGTGGTGTCTGGCTGTTGTATTGGCTGGATTTTAATTTTTCAGTGGCCGTCTGGATTGGCTTTATTGCCCTGGCAGGAGTGGCGGCTGAAACCGGAGTGATTATGCTGGTGTACCTGAAAAATGCCTGGGAGCAACAGCTTTGTGTGGCTGAAAGTCAAAATCGTGAGGCAACTTATGAGGAATTAGTAGGCGCAATTGTTGACGGGGCATTGCTCAGGCTCCGTCCCAAAGTAATGACAGTTGCTGCTATTATCGCGGGTTTGCTGCCCATAATGTTGACCACAGGTACCGGTTCTGAGGTGATGCAACGCATTGCTGCTCCCATGGTGGGCGGCATGATCAGTGCCATGCTGCTGACATTACTGGTCATACCTGCACTATTTTTACTGTATCACGGTCGGCTATTACGAAAAAGTAGGGCTAAGGGCATCCGCAAAAATTAATTCACATTTCTAAGGTTCAATCCCATTCACCGGTCAGGTGATGCATCAAATCATCGCTTGCCAGTTCAGAAATCACCTTGCCGCGCACAGAATTACCTGATTCGTGTACCGATTCTTTTCGGCCGGTCAGCAACGGGTGCCAGTCAGGTAATGGTTTGCCTTCAGCCAGTAAACGATAGCTGCAGGTTGAGGGCATAAAATACACCTGATCCAGATTGTCCACGCTGAGGGTTACACAGTCAGGTACCAGGACACTGCGATGAGCATAATCACTGCATTGGCAATTGTGTTCATCAAGGTATTGGCAAACCACATTAGTGCCGTAGATAATACCCGTTTCCTCGTCCTCAATTTTGTGCAGGCAGCACTTGGCACAGCCATCACAAAGCTGTTCCCATTCCTCACATGTCATTTCACTCAGCGCTTTGTGTTGCCAGAAATTCATGATCATGTAAACTAACATTCATTTTGTCGGTACAAGGGATTTTGGCAGAATTAGGGAAAATATACCATAGCAGATTGTTATGGATAAATAAAATCCTGGCGTGTAAAATCCTACTTTTAAATGATAAAATAACAGCTATATCAATAAGATATATCTATATCTTTAGTTTTATATAAATAAAATGCTATAAATTTAATTTTTTAAAGCTATTTTTTAGATTTACGCTATAGTTAAAGCAGTTTACTAACGCTAACAGCCAACGGTGAGGATAACTTATGAGCTTTAATAATGAAGCAACTCCGTTAGATGTAGAACTATATCAAACCCGTGAAGCCGAGCAATTAACTGCACTGTCAGCAGATAATGAAGCCAGGGTGTACAAACGGTTTATGGGTATTTTGCCTGCTTTTCGTCATACCTCCAGTGGAGAAACCCATCTTTCCTGTGAAAAAGACGGCACGCTTGCACCGGTCCACCTGGTTGACTTCCTGCCCGTCAAGTGGCTTAATTGCAATATAGATAAAAGTCAATGCAAACTGAAAGACAGTATTGAAAAGGGTTATGTGGTCATGGGACATTTTTTTAACCAGGAAGATGCCGCCCATTTATTGCCCCATTAGCTGGTGGCTGGAACTCGTGACTGGAAAATAGTACCTTAGAAATAATTGCCATTGAGCAGGAGGAAAGAATGTACGGTATTAACTTAACAGTTGATTGTAGTATGGATGAAGCAGAACATCGGGTTGTTACTGCCTTAAAAGAAGAAGGCTTTGGTGTGCTGACTGAAATTGATATTAAGGGAGTACTGAAGAAAAAAATTAATGTGGATCGCAAACCTTATAAAATTCTCGGTGTCTGTAACCCTGTTCTGGCCAATAAAGCCCTGCAGGCAGAGCCTGATCTGGGTCTCCTGTTACCCTGTAATATTGTCATTCGTGAAGAAGAAAATGGCAGCACCACTGTTGCCATGGTGGATCCGGCCGCCATGTTTTCTATTATAGACAAGCCGGAAATGGAAGGCATGGCTAAGGAAGTCCGCAAAAGCTTTGAACGCGTAATGGCCGCAATCAAAAGCTAAAGTTCCTGGAGACTGGAAAGCGCTCATTTATTACTGCAGAGAAGAAACCCAAAGGCTTTCGTATTGCCGGTTTTTGTCTTATGATAAGACTTTTTTCAACAAGGGAATGTCACAACGTCATATGCCACAACGCATAGAACAGATAAAACATTGGCTTGAGACTGAATTTCAGGCTGATATCCGCTCTTTTAAGCCTGCTTCCAATGATGCCAGTTTCAGACGCTATTTTCGAGTAAGCTTTAATAATGTTATTGCCGGACAGGCGGCTGGCCGGTCTTTTATCGTTATGGATGCCCCGCCTGACAAAGAGGCAATTACTCCCTTTATTAACATTGCCACCTGCCTGGAAAAAACGGGTGTGAACGTTCCTCACCTGTATGCACTCGATACAAGCTCCGGTTTTATCCTGATGTCTGATTTGGGTAACACGCCCTATTTGTCTTTGCTCAATTCTGATACAGGTAAGCAGAGAGCTGATAATATGTATACCGATGCCATGAGTGCTCTGCTGCTAATGCAGTTGAATATGCAGCCAGGTATACAAAAACAGTCACGGGTTGAATTACCTGACTATGACACTCAACGTCTGAAAGCAGAAATGGACCTCCTGCCCGACTGGTATGTCAGGGTGCATTGCCAGCATGTATTGACTGATGATGAACAGACTATTCTTGATCAGGCCATGAGCTATTTGATCGCCTCAGCTCAGGAACAACCCCAAGTGTTTGTACATCGTGACTATCACTCCCGTAATCTGATGTATCATAAGGAGCATAATCCGGGGATTATTGATTTTCAGGATGCCGTTTTGGGTCCCATTACCTATGATCTGGTGTCCCTGCTTAGAGACAGTTATATCGCCTGGCCGGAACAAAAAGTCTATTTCTGGGTGGAACAATATCGCCAGATGCTGTTGCGAGAAGGACTTCTGGCAAAGGATGATAAGGAGCAGTTTGTCCGCTGGTTTGACTGGATGGGTATTCAGCGGCAGCTAAAAGTGGTGGGCATATTTTCCCGCCTGAATTATCGGGATGGCAAAAGTAACTATATTGATGATATTCCACAGACACTGGAGTATTTGTTCAGGGTCTGTTCCCGCTATGAGGAATTCAATGCTTTGCTGCAGTTTTTGGCACGTCTTAATAAAGGAAATCAAGGGGGTCAGAGTAAAGAATTTACTCTGACCCCCTTGATTTCAGACGCTTCACAGGCTGATGGCTCCTGATGAAAGCCATGATCCTGGCCGCAGGACGCGGAGAGCGGATGCGTCCTCTTACGGACAGTATACCCAAACCGCTGCTTCAGGTTGCCGGTAAAAGCCTGATTGAATATCATATTGAGGCACTGGTGAAAGCCGGAATTAATGAACTGGTCATTAATCACGCCTGGTTAGGGGAGCAGATTGAAGCTCAATTGGGTGATGGTGCTCAATATGGAGCCCTGATACACTACAGCAGAGAAGGTCAGGCACTGGAAACAGCAGGCGGTATAAAGAAAGCCCTGGATCTGCTGGGAGCAGAGCCATTTATTGTGGTCAATGGTGATGTGTTTAGCGATTACCCTTTTGCACAATTATCTGCCCAGTCATCTGAACAGCCGGCCCATCTGGTTTTGGTCGACAATCCTGAAAGTCATCCGGAGGGTGACTTTTATTGCCGCCATCATCAGGTGACTGATCAGGAGCCGCCTTTTGAAGGGCGACGCTTTACCTTCAGCGGTATTGCCCGCTATCACCCGGATTTTTTTCATGCTATTCGAGCAGGAAAGCATGCTCTGGCTCCGATGCTGAGGGCGGCAATGGCAAAACAACAGGTATCGGGTGAAATTTATCAGGGGCTCTGGTGGGACATCGGCACAGCACAACGTCTGCAGGAATTAAATAATACTCAGGCTGCAAAATCTACAGCTTGAAAAACATCGTCAGCTAAAGCAATGTACTGCCATTTCAACTATACTCATGTGAGCAACTCATTATTACAGGAACCCGTTGATGGGACAAGAGATCACCCATAGCCACTTTAAAAAAAGTGATTTTGATCGCTATCGCTGTAAAATGGATAAGGAACTGGAGTGGGTAAAAAACTGGTTTGACAAAAAAAATAAAGAGCTGGCCAAAGACACTTCCACTCGCGGGTGCCGGGAACACCTGACCATTGGATTTGAAATGGAAGTCTGCCTGGTTGACCAAAAAGGTGATCCGGCCTGTATCAATGAAATTTATTTACAACGGCTTAAAAATTCCTCTGTATTTCCTCAGGTCACCCGGGAACTGGCGCAATTCAATATTGAACTGAACAGCGCAGTCTTTATTTTGACGGGCAGGGCCTTGCGCGATCTGGAACAGGAGTTGTCCAGACTATGGTCTGCCTGTAACCGTGTCGCTCAGGAAATGAATTGCAGCCTGATCATGGTGGGCACGCTACCCAGTTTGCAGGAGCAGCACCTTAAGCTGGCTAATATGTCACATATGACACGCTATGAAGCACTCAATGAGCAAGTGCTCAGAAGCCGTAAAGGCCGTGCCATTGAGCTGGATATTCAGGGCAGCGAAACATTAAAAAGCATCCATAAGGATGTCATGCTGGAATCAGTGGCGACTTCTTTTCAATTGCATTTACAAATGCCTTTTTCACGTTCGGTGCGTTACTATAATGCTGCTATTATTCTGTCGGCTCCGGTGGTGGCACTGAGCGCTAATTCGCCGTTTTTATTTGCTAAAGCTTTATGGTGTGAAACCCGCATCCCGGTCTTTGAGCAGGCGGTTTCGGTGGGTGGTTTTGACGGTGCGATGTTTGGCCCAATCAAGCGTGTCAGTTTCGGCTCCGGTTATGCCCAGCGCTCCCTGTTAGAATGTTTTCAGGAAAATATTGAACATTATCCGGTGTTATTACCCGAGGTGTTCGATTCAGCAGTAGCAGACCTGGCTCATCTGGGATTGCATAATGGTACGGTGTGGCGCTGGAATCGGCCTCTGATTGCTTATACAGAACATGAACATGAGCATGAACATGAACATGAACATGAACATGAACATGAACATGAACAGGTCAGGGATTACCATGTCCGGCTGGAACACCGGGTCATACCGGCAGGACCCACGGTGGCTGACAGTATTGCCAATGCGGCGTTTTTTTATGGCGCTGTCACCGTGCTTGCCACTCAATATGAAATTCCAGAATTACAAATGCCTTTTGTGCAAGCCAAAGAAAACTTTTATCTGGCTGCCAAGCATGGTCTGAAAGGGAAAACAACCTGGTTGGCAGGGCAGAACCTGCCCATGAAATCATTGCTCCTTGATTACCTGCTGCCCATTGCCAGAGACGGTCTAAGTCAGCTGGGTATTGAAAGACAGGATATTGATTATTATCTTGGTATTATTGAACAGCGTGTCAGCAGCGGGCAAAATGGCTCAATCTGGCAACGCCGCTATGTGAAGAAACATGGCAAAGACATGCAGGCTCTGACTCTGGCTTATCTGAAAAATCAGCAAAGTGGTCAGCCGGTGCATGAGTGGACGGTCTGAGACGGAGAGTGAAGTGGGGGGTATGAAAAATATCAGGAGGAGCTCTGAATGTTGACTGTGTTGGAGTATTTACCGGAAAATCTGCTGGAAAAAAAAGCCCATGAATTGCATGAAGTGTTATCCGGGCCGACTCTGATTCACTTGCCGGGCATAATTCCCCGGCCACTATTTCTTTCGGTATTGCTGCATGGTAATGAAACGACAGGCTGGGAAGCATTGAAGCGATACCTGCGCGAATATAAGTCGCAACAGGAGCATCAGGCGCTGCCTCGGGCAATGTCCATTTTTATTGCCAATATTTCAGCCGCCAGGGAACATAAACGAGTGCTTGACGGTCAGCTTGATTATAACCGCATTTGGAGCGATCACCCGTCTGAGGAAGGCAGGATGATGAGCGCTATTGTGCGGCAGATGAAAGAAAAACAGGTCTTTGCCAGCCTTGATATCCATAACAATACCGGAAAAAATCCGCATTATGCCTGCATTAACCGCAAAGAACATGACTTTTTTCAGTTAGCGCATTTATTCAGCCGTACAGTGGTTTTTTTTATTAAGCCGGACACAGTGCAATCTTTGGCTTTTAGCCGACTCTGTCCTGCGGTGACCATAGAATGCGGTCAACCGGAACAAAAGCACGGTGTGGAACACGCTAAAAATTACATTGAAAAGGTCATGGCGCTGGGCGAGTTCAGCAACCAGCCGCTTAAAGCAGCAGACTTTGATTTATACCATACCATGGCAATTATCAAGGTGCCGGAGCAGTTTAAAATCAGTTTTAATTCTACCACTCCTTCTGATATTAACTTTGCTGCCGATGTGGACAGACTGAATTTTACCGCTCTGGATGCCGGTGCACGCCTGGCCCGGATCAATTCGCACAAGGATATTTTTTTACAGGCGATTGATGAACAGGGACGGGATGTGGCGCAGCGTTATTTTAGCTATGAGGATGGTGAAATCAGAACACAAATTCCGGTTATGCCATCCATGCTGACCACCAGAGAGGAAATTATCCGTCAGGATTGTTTGTGTTATATGATGGAAAAAATTGACTTGCCTGATGAAGAGAAAAGTTAACGGTCAAGACTTTATGTTTTAACCGTTAACCGTTAACCGGATTTTTTAGCTTCTGGCTTTTTCCATTAGCTCATGGATACGGGGAGCCAGAATTAATTCCATGGCAAAGCCCATTTTGCTGCCAGGGACAACCATATTGTTACGGCGTGACATAAATGAATCAGGGATCATGTTTAATAAATAGGGGAAATCTACCCCTTTCGGCTCCTGAAAACGGATCACAATAAAGCTTTCATCAGGTGTTGGAATATCACGAGCGATAAAAGGATTAGAAGTATCCACAGTCGGTACACGTTGAAAGTTAATATCAGAACGTGAGAACTGAGGTGTAATATAGTTCACATAGTCTGGCATACGGCGCAAAATGGTATCAACAATGGCTTCTGCCGAGTAACCGCGCTGGGCATTGTCGCGATGAATTTTCTGGATCCATTCCAGATTTACAATGGGTACCACACCCACCAGTAAATCAACATGACTGGATATATCAACATCCTCGTCTTTGGCACCGCCGTGCAGACCCTCATAGAATAATAAATCAGTATCGGAGGGAATATTTTCCCAGTCGGTGAATTCACCGGCTTTTAAGGGCGCGTAGGGTATGGCTTCTTCATCGCTGTGCAGATAGTAGCGACGCTTGCACATACCGCTCTCACCGTATTCCTTAAAGGTATCGGCCAGTACATCAAATTGGTTGGCTTCAGGACCAAAATGGCTGAAGGTATCGCCTTTTTCTGCAGCCGCTACTTTCATCTGAGCACGGTCATAACGATGGTAACTATCCCCTTCAATAACCGCTGGATTAATCTTTTCGCGAAAGAAAATATGTTCAAAGGCATTTTTTACCGTAGTAGTACCGGCACCGGAAGAACCGGTTACTGCAACAACTGGGTGTTTAATAGACATAATGTGTTCCTTGTTTAAGAAGTCTTGTTTAAGAAATATCGTACAAGAGCTATGCAAGTAATCTGAAATTAATAATTAGCGAATATTAACCTATTTTTTGTATTGTTACAATTTCCGCTTGTGGCTATAAATACATCTCAAGTCTCTCTGGCAATAGCCCGATAGCCAATATCAGAGCGAAAAAATGCCCCCTGCCAATGAATCTTTTCAACTTTCTGATAGACTCTCTGCTGCGCCTCAGTAACCGAATCACCCAAAGCAACGACACATAACACCCGGCCGCCGCTGGTGACTACCTGACCGTCGCTATCCGCGGTTCCGGCGTGAAATACCTTGCTGGTGTCACTGTCCACTGCATTCAGCCCCTCAATAACATGACCTGTGTCATAATCCCCGGGATAACCACCTGCAGCCATAACAACACCAATAGCGGCTCTGCTGTCCCATTGTGCTGTAGCAGTGTCGAGCCTGTGGTCAACAGCTGCCTGACATAACCCCACCAGATCCGATTGCAGGCGCATCATAATAGGCTGGGTTTCCGGATCGCCAAAGCGGCAATTATACTCCAGAACTTTAAGCTCACCATTAGGGGAAATCATCAGACCTGCGTAGAGAAAACCGCTGTATTCATTGCCTTCGGCTGCCATCCCTTCAATGGTGGGGATAATGACTGTTTGCATGACTTTGCGGGTAATTTCATCAGTTACCACCGGGGCAGGCGAATAGGCGCCCATACCACCGGTATTGGGTCCCAGGTCACCATTATCTCGCGCTTTATGATCCTGCGAGGTGGCCAGGGGAAGAATGTTTTTGCCATCGGCCATAACAATAAAACTGGCTTCCTCGCCCTGTAAAAACTCTTCAATTACGACCCGGTGACCTGCTTCACCAAAGCTATTGCCTGCCAGCATGTCTTCAATGGCCGTAACGGCTTCCTGCTCCGTCCGGGCAACAATCACGCCTTTTCCGGCAGCCAGGCCATCGGCTTTAACCACAATCGGGGTGCCCTGTTCTTTAACATAAGCAATAGCGGGAGCAATTTCAGTAAAATTTTGATAGGCCGCAGTGGGAATATTATGCCGCGCCAGAAAATCTTTGGTAAATGCTTTGGATCCCTCCAACTGCGCCGCACCCCGGGTAGGGCCAAAAATGCGCAGACCCTGGTCATTAAAACTATCCACTACACCTGCAACCAGCGGTACTTCCGGTCCGACAATGGTCAGTGCCACATTGTTTTGTCTGACAAATTCAGACAATGCGGGAATATCAGTGACAGCAATGTCAATATTGGTTAGTTTGGCTTCCCGGTTGGTACCGGCATTACCGGGTGCAACAAATACTTCGTCAACCTGAGGGGATTGTGCCGCTTTCCATGCTAAGGCATGCTCACGTCCGCCATTACCAATTACTAAAATTTTCATGCAACAACCTTTTTTGAGGGTAAAGGTACTTATCCTGTTTTTCTTCCTGTTTTTTTTGCCAGGAAATAATGCCCGATATTTTACCACGTTGCAGAAAAAAAAATAAAATATTCAGCTTAACAGTAACTATCTCAATGAATATGAAATGTGTTTTTTAGTTGAGTTTTTTTATTGTAGGTCGGGTTACGCTGCGTTAACCCAACACTTGTCATTAACACGGATTCTGCAATCAGTCGCTACGTGGTCTTTTTCTCCATGCCAATAACAAACATCAGAAGAGACGGGATCACAAACAGTGTAAACAGGGTAGAAAAAGCCAGCCCGCCGGTAATGACACTGCCCAGTCCGCGATAAAATTCTGAACCGGGTCCGGGGGAAAGGATCAGCGGCAACATACCAAATACAGACGTCAAAGAGCTCATAAAAATAGGTCTTAAACGACTGCGGGTGGACTCAAAAACCGCCTTTTGAGGTTCGATTCCTTCATGGCGGATAAGATTAAGGGCCTGATGAACAATTAAAATGGCATTATTGACCACAATACCTATTAAAATAACAAAGCCCAGCATGGTTAAAACATCCAGGGGTTGATAAACCAGAAAACGATTAGTCAATGCCAGACCGATAAAGCCCCCGGCGGCAGCCAGAGGCAGGGTGAACAGGATGATCAGCGGATAAATAAAATTAGCAAATAAGGCTGACATTAATAAATAGGTAATAATCACCGCCAGGATAATATTCATATACATGGAATCAATGGTTTCGGTGAGTTTATCCGTAGTACCGCTGAGGGCAATTTTAACGCCCTTTAATTTGCCTTCCTGTTGCAGTTGTGGAAAAATTTCCTGCTCAAATAACTCCATTCCTTCCTGCAGAGTCATTTCCTGTGCCGGAGTCACCTCAAGTGTAATTGTGCGTTTGCCATTAAAATGACGTATCTCGCTGATGCCGGTGGTTCGTTCCAGCTCAGCCAGAGTATTAAAACCCACCAGATTTCCAGTTGGCGTGGCCACCAGAGAATAATACAATTCTTCCGGGGAATTAATATGACTCTGGTCGGCTTTTAGAATAAGATCAATTTTTTTTACCCCATCAGTTTTAAACTCACTGATTTTGCGCCCTTGTAACAGTACATCTGCTAATATACCCAGTGACAGGGAATCCATTCCCAGTCGCTGTAACTGGTTATGACGAGGTTTGAGTACAACCTCAGGATACAGTAACTCAATAGAGGGCACGGGACGGATCTGGGCTTCAGGAATGGCTGCTTTCAGAGCGCCGAACAGAGCGGCACCTGCAGTGGCAATGGTTGCAATTTTTTCTCCGCTGATATCAATATCAATGGTCCTGCCCTTGCCGATCCCCTGCTCAAAGACCCCGGCCTGTTTGGTTATGCCGAAAATGCCCGGAAAACTATTAACCAAGGGAATTAACAGCGGTTGAAGTTCTCTGATCCGTTCATCCTCACTGGCAATAACGCCAAAAATCATAAAATCGCCTGCAGCAACATAAAACAGGCGCTCAATAGCCGGATAGCCGTCCCTTTCCTGGTGGACATAGGGTTTTAATTGCTGATAAACGGCATCACCGACGGCTTTGTTTTCCAGATAAGACAGGCCGGGAGGAGGGATCATAATATTAAACAGTAAATTACGATTCCCCTGAGGCAAATACTCCATTTTCGGAAACAGCGCATAAACACTTAAAGCAGAGACCAGAGACAAACTGACAACGGTCAGAATACGTTTGCCCGGAGAGCTGAGAATGCGGCCGATAAGCAGCATAAAAATATGGCTTATGCCATTACCAAAACGGACCAGTAAGCCTGGTTTATGCTTTTCCTGGTGTGAGTCGTGGGGATGAAACTTCATTAACTGATCCCATAGCATGGGGATCACAGAGATGGAAACAAATAAGGAAAAGGATACTGCGGCGGTCAC
>RCNG010000861.1_pt1 | contig 14606 bp, 12 predicted proteins | sample 2041371 | NCBI WGS metagenome assembly RCNG01 (sample SAMN09708227, study PRJNA481090) | Marine sediment metagenome, whole genome shotgun sequencing project. | biome: marine sediment; feature: ocean; material: sediment; isolation source: Sewage treatment plant 1 marine sediment (STP1) ... | reverse complement strand
CGGACATTTCGCAATACACCAAGATTATGCTTCAGGGAGTGGGTATTGAGTATCGGCCTGGCGGCGAAACGGGCAGGCTGTATAACTCCAGATCCAACGCCGATCACTACGAGATTACTGAGAAGCAAAAGAAACGATTTGAGGAGCTATTGCGCGAGGCGTTTCGGGAGGAGCTTGGGAAGAGTGAGCGCTTCACGATCGTCGATGAGGCTGCACCGGGCGTCTTGCTAATTCGCGGTGCCTTGCTCGACGTAGTTTCATTTACCCCGCCGGACCCCGTTGGCCGGTCAGAAATTTTCCTGAGCAGTTTTGGTGAAGCGACGCTGGTACTCGAGATTCGGGACTCGGTGTCGGAAGCGATCATTGCGCGTGCCGTCGACAGACGAGCGGCCAATGATGCCGGGCAGACGGTGTCGAGATCGAATCGAGTAAACACGACTATGGAAGTTCGCCGCATGGTCAAGGCGTGGGCCAGATTGCTACGTGAACGCCTGGACACCTACGGGGCGTCCGAGAATTAATATGATGATTCATACATGGACCGTCACGGCACTTCGAGCTTCGGCTGCGGCTTTCCTGCTGGTTTCATTTTTGGCTGCCTGTGCGGCGGCTCCGACCAGCAAGAAGGATTTCGATCCCAATCATAATTTCTCGACTTATCAGTCGTTTGCGTGGCTTTCCGAGAATCCGATGAAGGTTGGATCCGTAGCGACCGCGCCACGGGCTGAATTGCAATCGGAGATCATGGCGGCGATTCGCGGGCAATTGGAATCGAAAGGGCTGGAGTTCGTGGAGGACTCCTCAGCTGCTGACTTCATGATTTCGTTCACGGTGGGCTCTCGCGAAAAAATGGGGCCGGATACCTTTTCATCCACGTCATCAGAGCCTCGCGGACGCGGCGGCTGGAGCACAGCGCTTAGCGGTGGCCAGTCATTGTATGTCCAGGGCGTGTTGGCTATCGATGTCATCGATGCCGCTGAACAACGGCCTGTTTGGCACGGCGTGGCCGGCAAAACGATTTCCGAGGTCGAACGCGAGGACATGCAAAGCGTAGTCAATGCTGTCGTTGCGTCGATACTCGCCGACTTCCCGCCAAAATAGATCTAAAACTCGGTGTTTCCGGAATGAAAAACCTGTCAATGCCTGTGCCGAATGAGTCAACCGCGAGCGTCTGGCAGACAGGTGCCAAGGCGACGACGCCAATAAAGAGGATAAGAATGATGCAGCAGCCGACAATCAAGACTTCAGTCTTAACATTGGTCTTAATGGTGCTCTCCGCCGCGTTCACAGTATCGGCCGACGAGGTGCAAGACGGCCGCGAGATGATTCGTGAAGGGCGACTGGAAATGGTCCGCTCCGAGCTTTCCCTCACTGATGCAGAGGGGTCTGGGTTTTGGCCGGTCTACAGTACGTATCGCGCCGAAACCGATGCGATTCAGGACAGATATGCAGCGATGCTCAGTGAGTATATGCGCCGATACGAAGAGGCCGATTTATCGGACGAATACGCTGACGAACTGATGGCATCGTTCTTTGGAATCAAACGCGAATTGCTCGACGTACAGGAGAAATTCCTGCCGCAGTTTCGTGAGGTATTACCCGCTTTGAAGGTTGCTCGACTCTTTCAGCTCGAGAACAAGATCAGCGCCGAAATCGACGCGCAATTGGCGCTGGCAGTACCGCTGGTCGACCCGAGCTAGTTGCTGATCAACTTGTCTTTCCTGAGGCGCCGGACAATCGTCTCTGAGGCCTCGTCAATCAGTTCGTCCACGCTGTCCTTCCTGGAAATCGAAGACTCGATCGACCAGACTTTCTGACTGTTCGCTGCGGCGAACAACTCAGTCGAAATGCTTACGCTAAAAGTCATATTAAGGACCGTAGGTTCGTTGAGCTCTTCGTAGTCATAGCGAAACAGATCAAGCGCGCGTCCCTCTTTGTGAGTCGCTTTAGTCGCAGTGGATCCCGTCTTCACTGAGGATTCGTCTTCCCGGCTAAGAACCCGCGATATCAATACCGCGTCGTAACCCTCCGAACTCACCAACTCCTCCACGAGAGCCCGTTCGATCGGCTTATTCCCGCCGCCGACCGTATACATCGGCGTTGCGTTAATGCCTTCTGCCTTTAGGTCCGAGACGGTTCTACGCTCAAACCGAGCGCGGGCGTCATAGTCATTGGCAACGCCAATGACCAGAATGTTGTTAAAGCTCGCATTGATCGTTGGATCTGCGGATGTCGATGTCGGTGTCGATGTCGCGCAGCTGCTCAAAAAGACAGTCAGCGTTGCTACAAAGAGGGGCAGGGGCAGGTTGCGTATCAGGCGCACAGGTGTCTCCATTAGATTGAGCGACTAAGCGTGTTATTAGTCGAGATTGTCATCAAGGAACGTTCGAAACAACGTTGCCCAGCGCTCGGCGGCGGTTTCCACCGCACTCCAGTCAGTGTCTGTTCCCGCCGTCGTCGAAAACGCCGGGACGGAAGCACTGTCAGCCGCGCGTGCGAGCACTTCGCCGGTCTGCGAGTCCTTGAGCTCCATTAAAAACATGATCGCACCCGGACGCGCGATTTCCCGCAGCTCTCGTCGGACGCTCAGAACGTCTTCGCCACTCGCGTTGCGAAAATCGATCAATGTCGCCTGGACATCGAGTGCCGAAGGGCCATTTTCCCGGCTAATGTCGTAGCCTTCCAGTTTGCTCAGAAAAGTTTCGCGAAATATTTGCCGCGTGCGATTCTGATCGTCGAGCGATGGTGCTCCGTTCTTGGGGAAGTAGATGCCCATTTCGCTGGCGTACAGCCGGTCGTATTTTCCAAAGTCGGCGCCGGCGGCAATATAGCTCGCCTCAACGTTTGGGTTCTTTGTGACAATGAAGCTCTGCGTCGTGGTGGTCGTACAACCCAACATCAGGATGCTTGGCACCACGAGCATGAGCAGCGTTGAGAGTCTACGGTGTGACGAAATCATTGGCGGAACCTGGTGAATTTAGGAAAAAGTCGATGGTATAACGCATTTGAGGCAGGAAAAGTTTCAGCGCTGCCGTCAAATAAGGGACAATGCTGCGCCCGAGTTCGAAACAAGAGTATCCGGGTTGCACCGCCAAAATCAACGACAGAGTCATTTTCTCGGAGTAAAAACATGAAAAAAGCTGCCACCGCACTCGTCGCATTCGTCGCTCTTGAGCATCTGTATATTCTGGTGCTCGAAATGTTTCTCTGGACCAAGCCAGCAGGGCTAAAGGCATTCGGTCTCACTCCGGAGTTCGCCGAACAGACCGCCACGCTCGCGGCAAATCAGGGGCTTTACAATGGCTTCCTTGCCGCCGGATTGATCTGGGCTCTCATACGCAAAGAGGACGGACATTCACTGCGCGTGTTCTTTCTGGGCTGCGTCATCGTCGCGGGCGTCTTCGGCGCCATAACCGCGAAACCGTCTATTCTCTATGTGCAAGCTGCTCCCGCTTTGATCGCACTGGTTGTGACGCTTCTCGCACGACGCTAACCGGACCCTGGAACGCCTGAATGTTGGAGCACTTGATGTCGTCGTTAGCAACAAAGACTTTCCGTCTGTACGAAATTTTTCTGATTACGTTGGTGTTGTGCATCGTCGCGCCGAGTCAGGCGCAGGAACGGGTTGTTGTAGCGGTCGTTGAAGATGGGTCATCCGATCGACTGTCGAAACTGCAACAAGTCTATGTCGATGAATTGCTCGCACTGGCGCGCAGCGATTTCGACGTCGAAATTCGACGTTTATCCGGTAACTGGGACAAAACATCGATCGATCAATCGCTCGACGATGCCTACTTGGACGACGAAGTCGATCACGTTCTTGTACTGGGGTTTGTCGCCAATCAACTTGCGGCGACACGCCAGACGTTTCCTAAGCCGACCTTCTTGCCGCTGATTCTTGATACCGGTTTGCTGGCATCTCCGCCAGTGGAAGGAAATTCCGGAATCCGAGGTCTCAATTACCTGAGTGCCTACGCAAATTTTGCGTCAGACCTCGACACGCTGTCCAGATTTGTTACCTATCGAAAATTAGTCCTCTTCGTTGACGAAAATGTTTCTTTGGCGATTCCGGTTCTACGCGATGCCGCGCTCGAAACGAGTAAATCGAAAGGCATTGAGCTTGAAATGGTCACTCACGATGGGACAGACCACCGCTTAATGAATCGTGTTCCTGCCGGGACTGACGCGGTTTTCATGGCGGCTTTGCCTCGCATGCCCACAGCGGATTTTGTTCGGTTAATCGAGGACATTAATGCGGCGGGATTGCCAAGTTTCAGTTTCATCGGTGTGAATGACGTTGAACTCGGCTTGCTCGTGACAGACCGCGAACCTCAGGATGTCCACCGGCAGGCCCGGCTAAATGCCTTAAACATGCAGGCGGTCATGCTCGGTGAGCGTCCAGAAGATCAGCCGATATCGGCACTGCAAAAAGAACAGCTAACGATCAATATGGCTACGGCCAGAGCGATCGGGCTGTCGCCGAGCTTCGATGTCATCGAAGAGGCTGTATTGCTTAATCGTCTGGAGGAGGCCACAGGCGAAGAGTACGGCCTCGTTGCGATAGCTCGCATGGCCATTGAGCAGAATCAGGATCTCCTGGCGGAGACTTACGGCGTGCAGGCGGGACTGGAAGAGATCGCACGTGCGCGTGCCAACCTGTTACCGCAGATTGGGGCCTCGGCGTCCCATACGGTGCGTAAAGACTCGCCGTTTGTGTCTGCAGGAGTCTTCGCAGAGCGCAGCAACGATGCGGCGATCAGTGTTGATCAACTGCTGTATTCGGACGCTGCCAGCGCCAACCTGACGATCCAGAAGCAATTACAGAAATCGCGATTGGCGAGTTTCGAGGAATTTAAGCTCGACGTTGTGTTGGCCGCATCGAGTTCCTACTACGCGGTCCTTAACGCACGTTCACAGCTCGCGGTTCGGGACAACAACCTGCGCATAAGTAAAGCAAACCTCGAGCTGGCAAAAAATCGCGTTCGCCTGGGAAGCTCAACGGCCGCCGACGTGTATCGATGGCAGGCGGAAGTGGCGCGCGCTCAAATATTGGTCTTGAACCAGAGGGCAGCCGAGAGTCAGGCCCACGACACGCTCAATCGAATCCTGCATAAGCCGCAAGGCGTGCGATTGGCGCTCAAAGAAGCATCCTTCGATGAGCCATTTGTGATGACAGGGCAGGAGTTCGACCAATTGCTCCAGAGTCCCGCCGACTATGCAACTTTCTCACGCTTTTACATTGATCGCGCATTGCGCCAGGCACCGGAGCTTGAACAGTTCGACGCACAGATTGTTGCGAAGCGGCGGGAGCTTACGAGTCAGAAGCGTTCCTACTGGTTGCCGGATTTCTCGATGGGTGGCCAATACACAAACAACCTCGGGCAATCCGGTCAGGGGGCAGGGCCGGGCGCTGGCGAGGATCTCAACGACTGGAGTGTCGGGGTCCAGGCGACTCTGCCACTCTTTTCCGGTGGCTTGAAGAAAGCCAATGTGTCTCGGGCCAGTTACGAACTACGACAACTCGAGTTCTTACGCCGTTCCGCTGAAGAACGCGTTGAGGAGCGAACCAGGAACCAGTTACATGTAATCCAGGCCGCGTTCGCCCAGATAGGGCTGTCGGCAGTTGCGGCGGAGGCCTCACTCAAGAACTTCGAATTGGTCAGCGACGCTTATGCGCGTGGCGCGGTGAACGTTATTGAGTTGCTGGATGCCCAGGAAACAAGCCTCACGGCGTCGGCCGCTTCCGCCGAATCTTTGTATTTCTTTCTGTCCGAGATAATGGCGATGCAACGCGCCGTCGGCGGATTCGATTATTTGCTACCCCTTGACGAAAGAAACGCACTGGCGGCGGAATTTCGCAGTACTTTGACAGGAACACAATGATGAGTTTCAGAACATGCAATACGATGGTTGTTGTCAGCCTTCTTGTCCTGGGTGCCTGCGGTAAGACCGAAGCTCCGATCGAAGAACAACTGCGCCCGGTTCGATACATTACCGTGTCGGATGACAGTGTCTTTCGTGACCGAAGTTTTTCCGGAACGTCCAAGTCGAGTCGTGAATCTCGACTCAGCTTCAAAGTGTCAGGAACGGTCATGAGTATTCCGATTCAGATCGGACAACGCTTGAACGCCGGTGACCTGATCGCTGAAATCGATTCGGCCAGTTATGTTTTACAGGTGCAACAGGCACAAGCCTCTCTGGTCGAAGCGCAGGCTAATGATCGCAAGGCGACTGCAGACTATCAACGCGCAAAAGGGCTGTACGCAAATGACAACGCGTCGCTGAATGATCTTGACGCGGCGCGTGCGCAAGCGGAGTCGTCTGGCGCAATGGTTGCGTCGGCTGGGAAGGCTCTCGAGATCGCACGCTTGAATCTGTCCTATACGAAACTGACCGCCGATGCAGAATGTTCGATTGCGTCGCTCGATATAGAAGTCAATGAGAATGCTTCCGCCGGCCAGCAGGTCGCGGCTGTCAGCTGTGGCGATGCATTTGAAATCACGATGAATCTTCCGGAAAGCCTGATCGGACTTGTGGACGACAGTACACCGGTCACAATCGACTTTTCCTCGATTCCGGATGGACAGTTCAACGGCATAATTTCCGAAATATCGGTCGCATCAGCGTCGGGTTCAGCCGGCTTTCCTGTCGTTATACGGATTGTTGAAACGGACCCGGCCTTGCGCTCGGGCCTTGCAGCGAATGTGACCTTCCAGTTTGATTCGGCCGCCGCGTCGGGCGCCGGAGTCGTGATCCCGGTAACGGCCGTGATTAACGATCCCGATGGGACCTTCGTATTCATCGCAGCTCTGTCCGGATCCGAAGGTGAAGCGATCGTCACACGTCGCGCGGTTGATGTCGGTGAGTTATCCCAATTCGGTATCGAGATCGTCAACGGCCTGAGCGTCGGCGACTTCGTGATTACGGCCGGAATTTCAGTTATTCGTGAGGGCCAGCGCGTGCTGGTCTCCGTTGAAACGCAATAGCGGTGGCGATGTGAATCTCACTGCATTCGCCATACGGAACAATCGCGTCACGCTGACGATCGTCACTCTGCTGATCATCGCGGGCAGCCTTGCCTATGAGAGCCTGCCAAAGGCGCAGGACCCCGGGTTTATCGTTCGAACTGCTGTGATCACAACGTCGTTTCCCGGCGCCAGTCCGGAGCGTGTTGAATTGCTCGTAACGGACAAGATCGAAAAAGCGATTCAGGAAATGCCGGAGATCGACTCGATCACGAGCGAATCCCGGACCGGCATTTCGATTATCTACGCGAACTTCAAAGAAAGTTACAAAATAATGCGGCCGATCTTTGACGATCTGCGCCGCAAAGTAGATACCGTCACTCCGGACCTGCCACAAGGCACAAAGACTCCCGTGGTTAACGATGAGTTTGGTGATGTGTTCGGTAGTGTTTACACGCTCGCGGGCGATGGCTTTTCCTACGCGGAGCTGGAGACGGTTGCCAACGAACTTCGCGACGAACTACTGAAAGAACCGGATATTGCCAAGGTTTCGATTCACGGCGCACAGCAGGAAGTTATCTTCGTCGAGTACAACAATTCCCGACTCGCGGAACTGGGGCTTTCTCCGCAGCAACTGTCGGCGTCGCTCGCAACCGTCAATATCTTGTTGTCCGGTGGCGATATCGTCAGCGGCCGAGAGCGTATTACTCTGGAGCCAACCGGCAATTTCGAATCCGTTGGGGATTTGCAACGCACGGTAATTCAGCTGCCAAACGGATCGCTCGTGTACCTGGAAGACATTGCCGATGTCTATCGTGGCTACAAGGATCCGCCCAGCAGCGTCAGCCGCGTAAACGGTGAGGCAACGCTGGCTGTGGCCGTGTCGATGCGTGATGGCGGCGATGTTCTTAAACTTGGCGAACGCCTTAATGTGCTGATGCCGGAGCTGCTCGCCAAGTACCCCTGGGGCATCGAGATAGAGAAGATCTGGTTTCAGGCGGATCTCGTTGAGCAGACCGTGTCGTCTTTTACCTCGAGCCTGATTCAGGCCATCGTCATTGTCATCCTCGTAATGGTCGGTTTTCTCGGTCTGCGAACGGGCCTCGTTGTGGGGGCGTTGATCCCGACGACGATGGTCGCCTCGTTCTTCGTGATGCAGGTATTTGGGATCACGATCAACCAGATTTCTCTGACGGCGTTAATTATTGCGCTCGGTCTTTTAGTCGACAATGCCATTGTCGTCGTCGAGTCCATACTCGTGAAGCGTGAAGCGGGTAAAGATGCAGTTACGGCGGCTATCGAAGCCGGCGTGGAATTAAGAACGCCCTTGCTAGTGTCATCGCTGACAACGGTAGCGGCCTTCATGCCCATCGGAATGGCGAAGTCGGCCGTCGGTGAGTACACCGCGGATATTTTTTACGTCGTCGGGATAGCGTTGCTCACGTCGTGGCTGCTGGCTATGACGTTCGTGCCAATGCTATCGACAGTGGCGCTAAAATTGTCGCCCAGAAAAGACGACGAAGGCGAGCTCTTTAGCGGTCGCTGGTATCAGTACTATCGCGATCTTCTTGGCTTGGCACTGCGCTGCCAGTACCGATTTGTCCTCATTATCATCTTGCTGTTCGCACTTGCGCTAAATGGCTTGGGCTTGGTTCGCCAGGAGTTCATTGCGCCGTCGGAGGATCCCGTCTTTTCGGCGAAGCTCGAGTTGCCACTGGGAACGTCCATCGAATCCAGTCAGGCCATCATCGCTGAAGTTGACGCGTTTATTAAAGCTTCCTATTTCGCGCCGGAGACAGGCGAGCCTCTGGTTCGAAACTGGTTAACGTTCATAGGGGAGGGCGGACCACGATTCCAACTCAGCCTCAATCCGCCGAACCCTAATCCCGCCAACACGTTTCTCGTTGCAAATACGCTGGACGGCGAGGATGTCGACGAGGTAATAGCGGGTATTGATCAATACGTGCGTGAGAATCACCCGGACCTCGTTGCGCAGGTCAAGCGCCTCGATAACGGACCACCTGTCGACTACCCGATCATCGTACGAATTTCCGGTAACGACATCGACACGTTGTACAGCCTTGCCGATCAGGTCACCGAGTTCCTGTATACGCAGCCGCAGGTTTCGTTCGCACAGAATTCCTGGGGACTGCAGACCAAAAAACTCCTGGTCAGCGTGGATCAGGAGCTGGCAAGACGATCCGGTGTCACGAGTGAGGACGTTGCGTATTCATTGCGGGCTGGCTTAACCGGCATCGAGCTGACGCAGTACCGGGAAGACGATGAGCTCATTCCTGTTACGTTGCGAACGGTTGCGGCGGATCGACAGGATTTCAGCAAGCTCGACGGGCTGAGCGTATATTCGCAAGCCACCGGGACGAACGTTCCCCTGAAACAGGTTGCCGACGTGGCACTGGTATTTGAGCCGGGCATTATCGAGCGTCGAGACAGAGACCGGACATTGTCACTGAATATTCAGTTGCACCCGAGTGCGACGGCAGCTGAAGTTACCGCGACATTAGAGCCGTGGCTGGCTGAAGCGGCGTCAGACTGGCCAGCCGGTCACGGCTACGAAATTGGCGGCGAGACCGAAAGTTCGGGTGATGCGAACGCATCGATTGCCGCTGAGTTACCGATGGCGGGGATGATCATTCTCTTGTTGCTGGTCGGGCAGTTCAATTCCTTACGCCGCCCAGTGATCATTTTGTCTACGATTCCGCTGGGATTGATCGGAGTTACGTTCGGCCTGTTGGTTGCGAATTCGGCATTCGGCTTTTTTACGATACTCGGGCTGATCGCGCTGTGTGGAATCATCATCAATAACGCGATCGTTCTTCTTGATCGAATTGCAATCGAGATTCGCGATTTTGGTCGCAGCCAGGCGGATGCGATTATGATCGCTTGTCAGCAACGCATGCGTCCGATATTACTGACGACCGCGACGACAGTACTCGGAATGATGCCGTTATTGTGGGGTGGCACGGCCATGTTCAAGCCGATGGCCATAACGATCATATTCGGTCTCTCGTTTGCCACGGCGTTGACCCTGCTCGTCGTCCCAGTGCTCTACGCGATGTTCTTTCGGGTTTCGTTTTCGAAGAACTCTCACGGTTTTTCCTCGTAAGCGGCATGAAGATTGCTGCACCTCCGGGCCGGTTAATCCCTTTAATATTAGATGCTTACGCATACTACCTCTGAGTCACTTCACATTATGTTCAATCCGACATACACTTAAGGGCACAAGTAAGAACAAGACATACCAATAAGAACCCATAACGGCCTGGTCATTTAAGGTCAATTGAGGTCAAAAAAAATGAGCTTTCAGCCCTCCGTGCAAAGTACCGCTCCCGTCGTAAGACCTGTGCCAGCCGCAACGTTGTTGATGCGCCGACATCATCTGGCGAAGTCGAAGCTCGAAATGGCTTTCGAAAAACAGAGCCAGGTTGCTCTGATGATCGGGCCCGACAGCTTCGAACTCAGTCGAGCAATTGAAGCGTTTATCGACGGGCTTGACGAACGCACAACACCCGTGCGGCTCCGGCGGCCGCAAGAAAACGCGTTGGCAGCGTTGCGCGAGATCAATCGTGCGATCGGATTTGATCCCAAAGATCTATCGCTCTCCGATTTGCAAAACGTTCTGACGCTGTTTCTCGAGCACCAAAGTAAACACGGGCACCGTACAGTCTTGTGCGTAGAGAAAGCCGATCAACAGTCTATGTGGCTGCTGGATTGCGTCGCCCGCCTGATTAAATCGAGCGAATCGTCGCAAATGGGGAGCAGCCTGATGGTTATCCTCTCGGGCGCCAACGGACTAGCCGACATGGTGCGAAATCCCGTGTTCAATGTCATGCGTCGGGAAGCAGGCAGGCCGATCCACTTAGCACCGATGTCAATTTTCGAAACTCGAGAACTCCTTCGCGAGATATGTGGCTCCGCCGGCATTCACGATATCCAGAACATGTTCGAGTTCGACGCCGTAGAACGACTGCACAGCATCAGCGGCGGCGTCCCGTCCAATGTTGCCAATTTGTTCCGGGAATGTATTGCAATTGTTGGTAGGGACGGCGGTCGTTCCGCAACGACCGAAGTCGTCGTCAAGGCGGCGCGGAAACTGCGCGCGACTTTCGCCGTCGATCCAGAAGACTCGAGGCCAAGACCGTCTCTTGTCCCACAATCGCTTGAAACTGCCCGGCGATTGCTAATCAGATGTCCTGAACAACCACCGCGAGAATATTCGCTCAAGCCGGGGCGCTTCATGCTTGGACGAGCGGTCACTGCTGATATCCGGTTGCCGAGCCCTGCGGTTAGTCGGCGGCACGCGTTGCTTATCAATACGGGAAAAGCGGCCCAGCTTCTGGACCTGGGCAGTGCGAATGGCACATTGGCCGGAACCGAGCGCATTCATGAAGTGACGCTTAGCCCGGGCACGGTTCTGACACTCGGTGATTGCCAGATCGAGTACGCTGTCGGATAAGGGCAGGGCGAGCGGCACCAGGTCAGTCCATCATTCCGGCCGTTCGTATAAGCTTGGACGGTCAGGATCTCATTAAGGGTGTCGGCAATGAGCTTCCCGTTATCGAAGGTTACGGCGAAGGGACCTTCACCGTAACCGCAGGCTTCAGCGTTATGGCAGGAATTCAGCTTTTCCGTTCGCTGATAGACAAGGACAGCGACAGCTTCGACTATTCCTTCAAGGCCAAACTCGATCCAGGTGCCTACAAGCGAAAGATCCGCATAGCGGACAGCGGCTCAATATCACTATCGAATCGATAGTTGATGGAGAGTCCTGACCCTGTCGTGCCACTTGTGCTGGCTATTCCGGGCCCGACCCCGCCGTCCGTTGTTTCTCTTAAGGCGCGAGTCTGTATTCTTCCACTCCAATGCATTTTGTCCAGCGTGGCATTAGAATCAAGTGATGAGTACCCCCAAGGTCCCATGTGATGAATGTGGTACGTTGATTCTTCAACGAACCGCTCACCGGAATGAAGGGCTGTGCGCTCCCTGCAAAGCAGGCACTCGCGAGTCCATCGAAAGATCCAAGGAACACTATCGCCGTACGCGGGTCCCGGAAAAGCCTCATGCAAGACCCTTCAGATCCGAATTTAGGAAAAGCGTCAAAACACTCGGCTACTGTCTCCTCTTTCTTGTCATATCGTTGGTCTCAATTCAGATGATCAACGGGATTCACCACGCCACGGGATTTCCGTATGAGTTTGAGAGTGAGCAGCTCCAAGATAGAAAGTTGGCTTCGGAGAAAGAAATCTTCGCGCTCCTGCAACCGCTTGCCGCTGGCCATGCCGACCTCACTACGGAAGTCGAGAAGACCGCCATGCTCAAGCAGGAGGCCAAGGGCGCGCATGAAGAGGCCCGTTCAATGGAACCAGCGCCGGGCGCCGTGATTGGCCGCCGTCGCGGAGGACAGTTTTTTCCAAACAAGAGATATCAAGAGTATATCGATGCCAATCGGCGGGCTATGGGCGGGGACGGAGCGGTTGAGCGGCATATGAGGTCGACGGCGAACCAATACTATACGCTGCTGGAAGATACAGAAAACGCTTCCGTAGCCGCGAACTATGCCAAGATCCTCAAGGAGAATGAACTGATGAGGGTCCGCTGGGAGGAATATTCGGGATCGCTTGCCTGGTGGACGAGCTTAGTCATGATTATTGTAGGGATACCCTTCGCGGCAGCCGTCTTCTTCTTTGGGTTTGCAACACCGTTCCTGCTGATTGGTGTGCTAATGAGTTTTGCAGAAAGAGGTGACGATCGCCAAACGTCCTAACCGAGCGCCCACAGGATATTCTGCCTTGAAACGGCAAGTCCTGACCCAAACTTGCCACTCACCAGAGGTGGCTTGTCACGCAATGTGATGGAGTTGATCTACGTTCTTGATGCTTGAGGTGAGCCACGAATCAATGCGTTACGGCATGGAATGTGACGAACTTCGCTTACTCGGTTCAGCGCCTCGGAGTACAGGCTGTTAGGCGCTCTCGGTCAGTTGTCTGAACTCGTTGTTCGGACCGGGTGTCAGGTACGCGATCTGGCTTGGTTCGAGAATATCGACGCGGTGCCACATGCCCTGTGGTACTACCAAACCGACACCCGGCAATACCTCAATATCGTCAACAGGGTCATCCAGGAATACGACCCGGATGCGCCCCGAGATCAGGTAAAGGACTTCGTCACCGTCGGGGTGCATCTCGCCGCCGTGTGGCGAGTTCTCGGTCATTGTGGCTACGCCGAACGTTGCGCCATCGACAGGGACGGGTGGATCGGGCCTGTCCGGTACCAGCGATGCCAGGAAGTCGGCAAGAATTCGGCGTCTGGAACCTCCCCGGGCCCGGTAGTCCCGCCAGAGTTGAGCGGCCAGGGAACAGACCTCGGGATCGAAGTCCTCGTAGCTGAAACCAAGCCCTTCGCACACGTCGATAAACCCGGATGGCGGTTCCAGGCAGGCCGCACTCTCGGAAAAAGCCACGGGGCAGATGGTCACCGCCCCCCGGCCAAGGTGATGCTCGATGAGCCTCATGGATCGTTCTCCGAACTCCGGGTCGTCCAAAAGGACGTCAAGGACCACGGCACTGTCCACAGCAGCCCTCATTCGTCATCTCCATCGCGCAGCATGGTGAGGAATTCATCTGTTCGGCGGGGCAGCCCCTTTTTTCCCCCTGCGATTCCCCGGTAGCGGGAGAGTACGCTCAATGCGGCCTTCTTGACGATCACGATCATCCCGTCCCGCTCGATGAATTCGATCTCGGTGGCCGGGGTGATGCCATACTTGTCCCGCAGTTTCTTGGGCAGGGTCACCTGGCCTTTTTCGGTTACCTTCATTCACGACCTCCGGCACATGGCGAGAATCTTACAATATGAGTAATACAATATTACAATAAAATTCTTACTATTTCAATGGATATTCCTGTGGTTCATCCCTGGTGTTTCCTGGCAAAAACCCCTATATTGAGTAGATAAGTTGTGTGAATGTGTGGTTTTCGTGTCTGAAGCCCACCTGATCCCACGGATAAGGATTCATAATGAAAAAGCAGTCTTCTCGTCCCTTCTTCCCCCGCTGGGCCCGGGTCTGGGCCATTTCCTGGGCCATGACCAGTGGCTTTCTGTCGTTGCTCTGGCTCATCCTGCGCAGCGGTCTCAAGCCCAGCCGGTTCACCTATCCCTGCCAGCAGGCAGCCTTCTCGGCGGCCTGGCTCGCCTTTGGCGGACCCCTGGTGGCCACCATGATCTCTGGCCGGAGGCGTCTTTCGCTGGTCTAAGAACACCCGTGGGGGCGACGCTGGCCATAGTGGGGCTGTTGGCCACCGCCGGCATCTGGGGCTACACCTCCTATGCCGAGTCGTATGACGGGGTGCCGTTCTCTCCGCCGCGGGGCTACCAGGCGCAGATCTTCCAGGTCACCGACTGCCCGCAGTCACCGGTGGGGGATCGCTTCCTCGGGGTGGAATACCTGGTCAATCTGATGGGCAGTCAGGGGCTGAAACTCCATGACTCGGCCACCGAATCAATGACCTCGGGCCCCGGCGGGATCATTGCCGCCGACGACGTGGTGGTGATCAAGATCAACTACCAGTGGGACGAGCGGGGCGGGACGAACACCGATGTTCTCAGCGGAGTGATCCGGCGCATCGT
>RCNG010000859.1_pt1 | contig 14618 bp, 7 predicted proteins | sample 2041371 | NCBI WGS metagenome assembly RCNG01 (sample SAMN09708227, study PRJNA481090) | Marine sediment metagenome, whole genome shotgun sequencing project. | biome: marine sediment; feature: ocean; material: sediment; isolation source: Sewage treatment plant 1 marine sediment (STP1) ... | reverse complement strand
CCTCAGGCCCCGGGGAGGCGTTGCACGCGAGGTCGTTCCACGAGGTAATCGTCATCCCGCCTTCCTCGAAGCCGGTGCCCTGAGGATAGGCCACCACGTACCCGTTGGCGTCCGCGTTCCGGCTGAACGAGGTGTACTCGTTCTCGGTTTGCATGACATTGCCCGTGTAGCCGTGAATGACCAGCACCAGAGGAGAAGGGGTCTTCGGGTCGTATCCCTCGGGAAGATGCAACCGATACTCCCGTTCGAGCTCGCCCACCTCGAGGGCGAAGGCCTCCGAGTCACCGGAGGCCACCTGCGGCTTCGTCCCACAGCCGGCACTGGCCCGTGCGACCTCTGCATCCGACGCGCCGCACACCACTGCGACCACAACGCTCACGACGAAGCACAGCCATCGAAGCATCCTCACACCCCTTTCTCGAACGGGTCCCGCGCCTTACTCAACTGTCCCACCAACGTCACCACCGACCTCGCGGGAAGTCGCACCATCCGGTTCGTCGGCACGAACTCGAAGGCCTCGAGATCCGTGTCGTCGCTGGTGACGTAGGGGATCCAACCTCCGACCTCGCCACCGGCCACCGCAAGCCGAACGGGAGTGCTCTCATGCATCCAGTTGACAAAGACTGCGGCCACGACCCCTCGAAAGGGATCGAGGTAGCTGGAGACCATGACGGCCTCGACCGTTTCTTCGTCGGTGGCTCCGTCGGATCGTTCCAGCTCGAGGCGGATCATCCCAGGCCTGACGAATCGGCTGAAGTTTCCCATCGCCCACAGCAATTTCGACTCAAAGTACTCGCCGCCATTCGGGTCCTTTTCGATGTAGATCAGACCGTCCTTGTAATCGTACGGGGAGACCGCCAGCCACCACTGCCAGCTCGAGGCGCCTGCGAGCGCCAGATCGAAGTGGATCACCCTCGCCACGTGGAGGGCCGTATCGATCCCCAGGTCGCGCCCGACACCATGTTCGCCGAGCACACAGAACTCGGTCATCGAGTACCGCAAACCCTGGAACCAATCGAGGGCCTCGCGGAGCGCACGCCGGTTTTCCACGAGACCGGTCTCCGGGAGGTCGGACTTGTAGCTGTGGCCGGCAACCCTCGGCGCCACAACGTCACCGACGTACGCCGCGCCGTGGGGATCGAAAAAGGCCTCGAGATAGCGCTCGCCCTGCCACAGATCGACCAGGCTCCCCGACTCGGGTATCTCGATCCGGGTCGGACCCAACCCCGGTTCGGCGGAGAGAGCGTCGACGACCCGTTTCATGTCGGCCACCGAGTACCGGCATCCTTCCTGGGTGCCGCGGTCCCAGTCCCACTGGGGTTCGTTGAACGGACTGACAACGTCGAACTGGATCCCCTCATTCTCCCGAAAGTGGCGAACGACCGCAGCGAGAAAGGCCGCGAAATCCCTCTCGCGACCGGGGGCCAGGTTGGTGTTCCCGACACCGGGGTCACAATAGGCGCGACCGTTCGTGGTCATGCTGACCGGGGGGCTGTTGACGAAGGCGATGAATCGGGGCACACCTCGCACCGCGGCGGCCTGCAGAAACCACCGTTGACCGGGCAGGCGGCTCCAGTCGTAGGTGTCCATGCTCTCATCGAGGAAGGTGTCGGCCCTACGCCAAGGAAGCCTGATGTGCTCCGTGCGGTTGCTCCCGGCGCCGATGTTGAATCTCCAGATCGAAAGCCCGATGCCACGGGGATCGCCATCGCCGTCCAACCCAGTCTCGAAGAGAAGATCGGCGATGGCCTCCCTGGTTTCGATCGGCCAACCGCCCACATGCTGGATGGACCAGCAGTCAGACGCGCCGAACCCCAGCATCGTCTGTTGCGTAGCCTCGAGATCGATGGTGACCTCGAGGGCCACCGGTCCGGAAGTCTCGAGGTCTCCACCGCGACCGGGTGAACAGGTTGGATAGCCCTGGACGGCAATTGACGGGTAGCTGCCCGGTGCGCAGCCCCACATCGTGACCGCCATCAAGGCCGCACTCAGCCACGCGACCCTGCTCCAACGAGGGAGGGCCGGCCACGTTTCCCGGGAGGAACGATTGATCATGGCACTGATCGGGCCTTGTCCATGGGCGAGTCCGATGCCAGCAACGGCCGCAGCCGGAAGCTGTAACTGAGAGGACCCGGCCACACGGTGTACTGATCGTGGGTGCGCGCGCCCCAGCTGTCATCACCGCCGACTCCGGTTTGCTGCATGTCGATCGAGAGGGTGATGTTTTTGCGATAGGGCATCTCGTAGCTGTGCTTGGCATTCTCGAGATCGTCGGTTGTGTAGTGGTGGGCGCTGAACGCCACCAGCGGTTTGCCGACCACCAGCAGGCCTGCGCCCTCCTCATTGGTCATCGACACCCACCGCACATCGGTCTTGTTGCCGTTTTCCTGCGGCTCCGAGTAATCCACGAACTGCTCGTCAACGGTCCCGCTGTACACTCCGACGCGCGCGCTCGCCTTGCGGTCCCAGTAGCTCTCGTGGGGACCACGCCCGTACCAGGTCACCGACTCGAAACCACCCGGAACCACCATCTGCATCCCGAATCGCGGCAGGTCAGGGAGCTCCTCAACGAGCTGAGTCACGCTCTGCTCCACCACGATGTCGGCGTTGCCGAAGACGGTATACGTCAGCGAGCCTTTGGCGATGCCTTCCGGAAACGACCCCTCGAACCGGATCGTCACCCGGGAGGCATCAATGGTCTCGACGATCGTCTCTGTCACGGCCAAGCCGTGGCTTGCCGCCTTCCACGGGGCGCAGCGTTCGGGCATGTCGTTGCCCCTATCGTTGTCGGTGGGTGCTCGCCAGAAATTGGGCCTCGGGCCCGCATGGATCAGCTCCCGGCCTCCAGCCATCAAGGACGAGAGGGTGGCGGTCAACGGATCGAATTGGGCGACGAAATCCTCTCCGGAAACGGTGATGCGATCGCCGTCATCCTTCACCTCCAGAGGCGGCAGGCCCTCTGCAACCAGGTTCGGTTCCTCGGCCGTCATCGCGAGCGGGAACTGCGCCCACGCCACCTCGTGGCCCTGCGAGGCCCATGAAGTGTCGTCGGCCAGCCGGAAGGTAACGTCGAGCCAGTAGTCGACCCCCGGCCCGGGTTCGATCTCGGGGATCGGAAGCGTGATATTCCTACTCTCGGCTGCGGATAGGTCCAACGGCGGCAGCGAACCTGACGCGATGACCTCGTCGTCGCCCCACACCTCCCAATGGCCCTCGAATCCACCGAGGCCGATGAAGGCGTACCCGTTGGTGATCTCGATCTCACCGGCTGCAAGGTCACCCGGCTTCACCGTGATGTACTCGTAGGCCTTCTTGACCTCCAGCAGACCGGGATGTGGCACCCGATCAGCGGAGACGAGTCCATTCATCAGGAAGTTGTCGTCGTGGTAGACGCCGGGCGGCTCGAAATCGCCGCCGAATGCAAAGTAGAACTCCCCCGGTCGTCCCGGCACCGGCTGCCGGAGGCCCTGATCCACCCAGTCCCAGATGAACCCGCCCTGCAATCGCTTGTGCGCGAGTATCGCCTTCCAGTAGTCGAGCAGGTTGCCATTGCTATTGCCCATGGCGTGGGAATACTCGCAGAGAATGAGCGGCCGGTCGTCGTAGGTCTCGGCGTACTCGACGATCTGAGGGATGCGCTCGTACATGGGGCAGTAGATGTCTGTATTGGGACCGAGTTCGGCGCGTTCGTAATGGACCGGACGCGACGGGTCGCGCTCACGGACCCACGAACTGGTGGCTGTGAAATTGACGCCGTCGCCGGCCTCGTTGCCCAGCGACCAGATGATGATGCTGGGGTGGTTCTTGTCCCGTTCCAACATGCTGACGGTCCGGTCCATATGGGCCAGTTCCCACTCCGGCTTGTTGCCGAGGGTCTTGTCCGCGTCGTAGCCGATTCCGTGCGACTCGATATTTGCCTCGTCGATGACATAGAGACCGTAACGGTCGCACAGGTCATACCACTCCGGGACGTCGGGATAGTGGGAGGTGCGAACGGCGTTGATGTTGTGCTGTTTCATGAGCAGGATGTCCTGCACCATCCTCTCGGTGCTCATGACGTGGGCGGTATCCGGATCGTGCTCGTGGCGGTTGGTGCCCTTGAGAAGCACCGCAACGCCGTTGACCAGCAGCTGCCCGTCGGTGATCTCCACCTCACGAAAACCGAGGTTGCACGACACCGTCTCGATCACCGACCCACCAACGTCACGGAGGGTGAGGACCAGACGGGAGAGATTTGGGGCTTCGGCCGACCACTTGGGGGGGTCGATTACGGCGCGATTCAGGCGAACGGAGGTCTCCCCACCAGCCGGCGCCTCGCCGGCGATGGTGAGACCGTCGATGACCAACTCGCCATCGACATCGAAGACCTGCCCGTCGACGGTGAACGGCAGACCGAACTCGCTCAGGTTGCGAACCCACACATCGACACTCAGATCAGCGTCCATGTAGTTCTCGTCAAGATCGGTGTGGATCTGGAAATCACGAATATGGAGATCGTCCGCAGACCACAGAAAGACATCGCGGAAGATGCCGCTGATGCGCCAGAAATCCTGGCACTCGAGGTAGGAGCCGTCCGAGTAACGATACACCTCGAGGGCAACCATGTTGTCGCCTGGAACCAGGTATTCCGTAACATCGAACTCTGCTGGAGTGCGGCTGCCCTGGCTGTAGCCCACCTCCTGGCCGTTGACCCACAGGTAGAAGGCAGAGCTCACACCGCCGAAATGCAGGTAGACGTGGCGTCCGTCCCAGCCATTAGGAACCGTGAACGTCCGGCGGTAGGAGCCCACCGGGTTGAATCCGTGGGGCACCAGGGGTGGGTCGGGCTCCCCCCAGGGATAGCGCACGTTGGTGTAGATGGGGTAGCCGTAGCCGTGCAGCTGCCAGTTGGCCGGAACAGGGATGGTGTCCCATCCGCCGACCTCAAAGTCGGGCCGAAAAAACTCCACCGGACGTAGCCCCGGGTTGGCGGACCAGAAAAAACTCCACTCTCCGTTCAGCGACTCGTACCACGGGGACGCTCCCGGATTCGCCCCCAGCGCAGACTCTGTGTCGGCGAATGGTACGGCGGTGGTGCGAGGCGCCTCCTTGCCGCGCCCGATCATCTGCGGGTTCTCCCAATCGGGGTGAGGCTCGTGGATCTGCCCTTCGCCTAAAGTCACGGCTGCGCAGCCGAGCACGATCACCATCACCTTCGCGATCCGAGTCCTTTTAAAGGTCACGCCACCCCTCCGATCAAAGTCCAAATTACCGGCGCCACAGCATCCTCGATCCAGAAAAAAGACGAGCCCGCCGAAGCGGGCTCGTGCACGTTATTTCCCCAATCAGAACTCGAACCGCACTCGAAGCTCGGCGCGGCGCGGTAATACCCAACTACCGGCAATCGGCTGCTCGTTGTAAGCATAATCTTGCGAACGCCACCACTCGACGGAGTCGTCGTTCAGAATGTTGAGAATCTGGAGATCGATGCTGAGGTTCGTTCCCTTGCCGAGATTGATGTGCTTGCCGATGCTGAGGTCCCACAGGTACTGGTCCGGGTACCGTTGGGAGTTGCTGGCCGGCTCGGCAATGATCTGGGACCAGACGTGATTCGGCGCTCGGACCCATGCGCGCCGATCATATGGGCGCCCGGTTTGGAAATTGACCACGGTGCTGAGCTTGATGTCCCACGGAGCCATGTAGTTTGCCACGACCCGGATGATGTGTCTGCGGTCGCTGTTCAGGGTCTTGTCGGCGTTGGTATAGCTGTTGGGGTCTGCCTCCACCCGGCTCGAGTAGAACGTGAAACCCTGGCTGCCGCCATCCATGAAGCTCGGGTTCAAGCCCCACGCCTTGTAATAGCTGTAGGAGGCGAACATGTCCCATTTCTTGCTGAATCGTCTCTTGTACATGAGATTCAGGCCCGTGTATTCCTGCTCGTACGGACGGTCACCGCCGACCGTTCCCGCCCCGGTGCTGTTGCCTTTCATCCGGGTCGGCCCAACACCATCCTCGTAGTAGCGGAGTGGGAATACCTGGCCGGTGCCGGGATCGGTATATTCAAACTCCTGGTAGTCGGCGTCATCGAGGATGTGCCAGCCTATCAAGTTCTTGGTCTTCTTGTAGATCGCCTGCGCGCTGATCGAACTCGTTGCCCCCACCTGTTGCTGCACCCCCAGGGTGTACTCCCAGGCGTAGGGATTCTCGGTACCGGCAACCAGGAAGGTGTCGGGAGGCGGCGGCCACTCACCGGTCACCTCCCATTCACTATCCCAGTTGTACCAGTATGAAGCCCAAGTCGGCGCCTCAGGGGGCGGTGAATACCACTGACCGGACACAACGCCCGAGGAGTATTTCCCGATCGAACCCGTCACCACGGTCTTTCCGGAGTCGGTCGGCTGCCAGGCAAAACCGAAGCGCGGGTCGACGTTGCTCCAGTCGACCATATCGAGACCCGGAACGACCTCACCGGTGGGATTAGAGTCCACATCGAGCCGGTTGAAGGCCGGAATCCAGCCCTCATGCTGGTCATACCGCACCCCGATGTTGAGGGTCAACCGGGGACTGATTTCCCAGCTATCGGAGACGAATACACCGAGCGACTTCGACTGTCCGCCGTAGTAGTACGGCAGACCACCGTAGAAGTACTGGTAAACGTAGGGGTAACCCGGGTAGTACTCATACTCCCTCTGGTAGTAGTAGCCGGGATCGTAGGCCTTGGTCACGCCACCGCCCCTGGTGTACTGAACCCCGAAACTGAATTCGTGGTCGCCCGCGATGAAGTTTTCGGCGTGTTGCGTGAGGATGACCTCGGCGTCGTCGGTCTCAGGCTCCCACTTCCAGGACCAGTAAAAGCCACCGGAATAGACCCAGGGGTCGACGGTCATGTCAATGAACTGCCACTCATCACTCGGGTACTGGGGCCGCCAGGCGTTGTCACCGTGCCAGTTGCCCGCCCTCACCTCGAGGAAGGTGTTGGCGCCGAGAACCCCGCTGTAGTCGATAGCGATCATTTTGTCTTTCTGGTAGGTCTCACCCCAGGTCGTCTGTGATTCGTACACACTCCCCACGTCCGGGCCCAGGTATTCGTGGTTGCTGGCCCGCAGGTTGATGCGATGGCTATTGCCCAGCTGCGAGGTGAACTTGAGATCGTAGTTGTCCCAGGTGGTTTCCTTCTGCCCGGAAATATCCGATTCCTCGAAGGGTTGGAAACTCAGGTAGCGCCCCCATTCCGCGGCGGCGAAGAACCAGAGCTTGTCTTTGAGGATCGGCCCCCCCAGGGTCAGGACCAGATTGTTGTGGTGGTCCAAACGAAAGGTCTGCGCACCTTCCGGTGCGTCCTCGCGGCGGGCGTTTTCATCCACCCAGTTGGGGTTCCAATAGTCGAACACCGCCGACCCGTGGAACTCGTTGCTCCCCGACTTGGTGACGATGTTGAAGGCGGTCCCGAGCATCCCGCCATACTCTGCGCCGGCGCCGGTTCCAAGCACCTGAATCTCCGCAATCAACTCGTCGTTCATGGACCAGTAGAGATCGCCGCCCTCGGGTGAGGTCGTATCGAGGCCGTCGATGTTCCACTGATTCGACTGCACATCGGCGCCAAAGGCGGAGATCTGAGATTTCCCCTCTCCGTCCTGAGTCACCCCCGGAGTCACCGCGATGGAATCGTAGAAGTTGCCCCTGGTCGGCAGATCTTTGATCTGGTCGGCATCGAATCTGGCGCTGTAGGTGCTGCTCGCGACATCGACAACCGGAGCTTCGGCGACGACCGTGATCTCATCCGAAAACGCCTCGGGCATGGTGAAGTCGATAGTCGTGACCCTGCCAATTCCGACTCTCACGTTCTCGACGGCCTGTTTTTGAAACCCTCCGAGATCAGCGGCCACAGAAAAGACACCGATCGGCATGGCCACGATTTGGTAGCCGCCGGAAGCGCCGGTCACCTGAGTTCGTTGCGCCGAACCGAGGGGGTCTCCGGTGACGATGATCGTCACTCCCGGCAGGGCGTTGCCATCGGCATCGACCGTTCTTCCGCGGATGCTGCCGGTGGTTGTCTGAGCCCACGCAATTTGGCTGAAGAGCAGCAAAAACAAAACGAGAGTCAATCCGACGAGTCGTTGCCTGGTCATCCCTTACCTCCTCCGGTCAATTCATCTAAGACTTCTTCGAACCACCAACTGGTCTTCCCGGTCGGCAGATCGTGGTTCACGCGATATCAACCCTCTTCCCGTCATCTTCCCGGTCCGGTCGGAACTTTTTCTATCACAAGACCATCATTTCTCAGATCCCCGAGAACGCTCTCGTCCGCGCTGTCATCGGTGATCAGCAGATCAGCCCCCGAAATGTCGGTCACAAAGGCCGAGGCCACCTCGCCGATCTTGTCGTGATCGGCCAGAAAAACCGTCCTGCCGGCCGACCGCACCATGGCCTGTTTGATTTCGGCTTCCGCGATGTTGGTGTTGGTAAAACCTCGTACGGGGTCGATGCCGTTGCATCCGAGAAACGCGATGTCGGCCTTGAGCTGGTCGAGCAGGAGGGTACCCATCGGCGCCACGAGAGAGTGCTGCAGCGGGCGCAGGGTTCCGCCGGTGACGATGACCGAAACCCCTGGCAGGGATTCGAGCTGGAGGGCGATGTTGAGGCCGTTGGTGATGACAACCACACCGATGAGATCCGGCGAAAGCGCCTTTGCAAGCTCCGTCGTCGTGCTCCCCACATCAACAATGATGGTCTGACCATTTTCCACCATGGCGGCCGCCCGGGCACCGATGGCGATCTTCTCAGCGCGATTGGTGGTGCTGGTCTCTTCGAGCGATCTCTCCGCGGAGTCGTTTCGGAGTGCAACTGCTCCGCCCCGAACCCGGGTCAACGTTTGTTTTCGCTCGAGGTGTTTGAGATCCTCACGAATCGTGACCTCTGAGACGCCGAGCCGACCCTTGAGGTCGGCGATGCTCACCCGTCCGTCGACCTCGAGGGCCCTTCGGATGACGTCGTGCCGAAGCGCCGCTTTGAGTGCCACCGGTTGATTCGTTTGTTGCATCGGTGTTACCTACAGAAAAGAAAGATAATCCAAGAATTTCGAAAGCGCAAGGGAAAAAATTTGCGCATACTCAATTCGCACAATTGGCCACCTTTTCAGCCATTCTGACACTATTCCCCTTCAAAGAAATCACAATTGATACGCATTATCATACTATTCATCAATATCTTACGTACTCTTTCATGAACGCCGGGAGAATCCACCGCACCTCAGAGATGGTGTTCGACCGATCCCTGAGGTAGAATGCGCAATCGAAAGAAATGAGAAGAAATCACTGAAAAAAATCACCACCGCCAACGGATCGAATCGAGCGGGGAGAGACCCCGGCATTACGAAGAAACCCTTTGGGATCCTTCCTGACGGTTGTGCAGTCGATCTGTTCACCCTCACCAACGACAACCGAATGCAGGTCTCGGTTTCGACCTACGGCGGCATCGTCACCACCTTGACTGCTCTCGATTCAGACGGCGGATTCGCCGATGTCGTCCTCGGCTTCGACAATCTTGACGGCTACCTTGCGGGACATCCCTATTTTGGAGCGATCGTCGGACGCTATGGCAATCGGATTGCGAAGGGCACCTTTGTTCTTGACGGCGAGAAATATGAGCTTGCCGAAAACAACAACGGGAACCACCTCCACGGCGGAATCGTAGGTTTCGACAAGAAGCTCTGGCGCGCCCATCCCGTCTCGACCCCCGAGGGCCCCCAACTCCAGCTCACCGCAACCAGTGCCGATGGTGAGGAGGGCTACCCCGGACGTCTCGACCTGGATGTCACCTACACCCTCACCCACCGCAACGCCCTGCGCATCGACTATCGCGCCACGACCGACAAACCGACTCATATCAACCTGACCAACCACTCGTACTTCAACCTGATGGGTGCGGGCTGTCGAGATATTCTGGGCCACGAGATCTCGATTGCAGCGGACCGTTTCACACCTGTGGACAAGGGTATGATCCCCACCGGCGAGGCGCGAGACGTTGCGGAGACACCGATGGACTTCCGGACCGCCGTCGCCATTGGTGCCCGGATCGAAGACGACGAAGAGCAGCTTCGAATGGGTGGCGGCTACGACCATAACTGGATACTGAACTCGGCCGACTCGGCCCTATCGCCGGCAGCGAGGGTCCACGAGCCGACCTCCGGTCGAGTCATGGAAGTCTTGACCACCGAACCCGGTGTGCAGTTCTACACCGCAAACTTCCTGGATGGGAGTCTTTCCGGCAAAAAGGGCAAGACCTACGGCCGCCGCAGTGCCCTGTGTTTGGAGACCCAACACTTTCCCGACTCCCCCAACCGACCCGAGTTTCCGACCACGATTCTTCGTCCCGACGAAGAATTCGCATCAACAACCGTCTACCGATTCTCGGTGGCGTCATGAGAGTATTCAAACGGTCACGAGCGATGGGGGTTCGTGCCGCGAACAGGAGTCGGACACTGTGTTGAAAGGAACGGTACCGTGGGTGTAGGCATCATCGACATTATCGTTTTCGTCATCTTTGTGGTGGCAGTCATCGGCATCGGTCTCTGGCAGAGCAGGGGTGAGAAGATCCACAGCGAGCACGGCGCACAGGATTACTTTCTCGCCGGCCGTGGTCTGACCTGGTGGCTGGTCGGCTTTTCGCTGATCGCCGCGAACATCTCCACCGAACAGTTCGTCGGCATGAGCGGCAAGGCCGCCGACTGGCTGGGGATGGCCATCGCGAGCTACGAATGGATGGCGGCCATCACCCTGGTGGTCGTCGCCTTTCTCTTCGTCCCCACCTTCTTGAAGAGCGGCATCTACACGATCCCCGAGTTTCTCGAGTACCGCTACAACCCGTTTGCCCGCATGGTGATGGCGGTCTCGACCCTGATCATCCTGGTCGGAGTGCCGACGGCGTCGGTCATCTATTCGGGCGCCAAGGTCATCACCGTCAACTTCCAGGGCCAGGCCCTGTTCGGTCTCGATCTGGGCAGCATCACAGTCGGCTGTTGGATCATTGGCTGTCTGGCCGCGATCTACGTCTTTGCGGGCGGGCTCAAGGCCTGCGCCTGGGCGGATCTCATCCAGGGCACAGCGCTGATTGTCGGCGGCGCGATCATCGCCTATCTGGCCATGAAGCTCCTGGGCAACGCAGATCCCGCAGCGCTCGCCGCGACGGCAACCACGTCGATCGATCCCGCCCAACTGGCGGACGCCGGCGCGGTCGAACGGCTGCAGCTCTTAAACGCAGGCGACTGGCAGGCGGGCAAGCTCCACATGGTCCGACCGGCAACCGACCCCGAGATTCCCTGGACAGCCCTGGTCGTGGGTTTGTGGATCCCCAACTTCTTCTACTGGGGTCTCAACCAGTACATCACCCAAAGAACACTGGGATCGAAGTCCCTTGCCGAGGGCCAGAGGGGCGTGGTTTTCGCGGCCTTCCTGAAGCTCCTGATCCCCTTCGTGGTCGTGATTCCGGGCATCCTTGCCTACAACCTTTTCACCGCTGACCTCGAAACGGCAGCGGCCGTCAAAAACGCGAAGGCCATCGCCACCTACGCACCGGATCTGTACGCAGAGCTCTCCGACGCGGTCAAACCCGACCCCAACGAACCGCTCTTCGTCAACGACATCAAGGCCATCAATAAACGGCTCGAAGCCGCCAGAACGAGCCCCCCAGGCGGCATCGTGGTCTTTCGATTCAGCGACACCTTTGCCTTCAGTCATCCCGCCGACGCATGGCGCATTACGACGTACAACGCAGAAAGGCTGGGCGTCGCCGAACCGTCCCGTTCAGTCGAACCAACCAGCATCGTCGATCGGAACACCGCGGTCTTGAGGACATCAGGCGGAGGCGTCGGGAAAGAAACGGTCCACGAGTTGGTCCTGCGGGACTACGACGCCGCCTTCCCTGTTCTGATCAAGAATCTCCTGCCGGTCGGGACCGGTCTCAAGGGCTTCGTGCTGGCGGCGATCTTCGGTGCCGTGGTCAGCTCGCTGGCCTCGATGCTCAACTCGTCCTCGACGATCTTCGCGATGGACATCTACCGCACGGTCAAGAAAAAACACACTCAATTCGAGCTGGTATCGGTCGGGCGGATCTCCGTGGTGGCCTTCGTCTTCATTGCCATGCTGATCGCGCCCAGATTGGACAACCCGAAGTTCGGCGGCATATTCACTTTCATCCAGGAATTTCAGGGCTTTATCAGCCCGGGCATCCTCTCGATCTTTTTGTTCGGCGTCCTGGTCCACCGCGCTCCCCGCGCCTGCGGCACCGTGGGTCTGATCATCAACCCGGTCCTTTACGGCGCTCTCAAATACTTCGCACCGAACATCGCCTTCCTTAACCGGATGGCCATCTGCTTCTTCGTGATCCTGGCGGTTTTGACCATCATGACGCTGCTCAAACCGCTGCCCGAACCAGTGACCCTCCCCGTGAACGAGAACATGGACATGCGGACCGACCGGCGGACTTTGGTCTTTGGCGTCGTTGTCGTGCTGCTGGCCCTGACCCTGTACGCCATCTTCTGGTAGGGAGCCGCAATGCCTCAGACCTCCGATGACCGAAGAGCCATCGACGATCTCCGACGGCTGGCGGCCACTTCGGGTCTTGATGTGGCCGGCGGGACGGTCCGCAGATCGTCCTCCCGATTCTGCCTCGGTGTCGAACACGGGGATTACAACGGTACCGAGCTTTTCGGTGTGGGCACCGACCGTTTCATCTGGCTCGCATTCAAACCGAACAATAGCGGCCGGGTGCGGTTGTTCAGCGGCAATTTCCCCGAGGACGGGGTGGTCGAATTCCTGCCGGGAGAGGTTCCCGCTCCGAAGAGCCCCACGATCGCCGACAACTGGAGCAGGTTTCCCTTCGGGGTGCATCACGTGCTCCGGCGTGAGGGCTTCACGCTCTCGAGGGGCGTCGATGTCGTGCTTCAGGGCAATATCCCAGGCGGTGGCATGTCCCGCTCGGCCTCACTCACCCTGAACCTCATCCTCTCCCTGTTGGACGCCAACGGACTTCAGATCGACGAACCAATGCACGTTGTCGACCTGGCGCAGGCGGTCGAAAACGACTATATCGGTTCACCGTGCGGGCAGCTCGACCAGATCATGATTCTGTTTGCCAAAGAGGGCATGGGCACGCACTTCAACCCAAAAGACCACTCAGTTACGTATGTCCCACTGGGTGAAGGCGCTATCGATTTTCGGATCGTCGGGCTCGACACCGGCACCGTGCGACCCGGCCTCGAAAAGTCGACGTACCGCCTGCGTCGCGCCGAGTGCGACGATTTCGCGGCGGTGCTCAAAACTGAGTTCGGGATCTCGTGCCTTGCCGATGTGGGGTCGGACGAGCTCTACAACCGAATCCTCGACTCCTACCGCGAAACCCGTCCGGATCAGTGTGATCGCCTCACCTATATCTACCGCGCGCAACAGCGCTTCTCGACGATGCTCGAGGCCTGGAGGGCCGGCGACGTCGAGACGGTGGGCCGGGTCTTTCGCGAGGACGGCATCGGGCTGCGAGATGAGTACCGGATTTCAGGGCCCGAACTCGAGACAATGTGCGATCTCGCCCGAACCGTACCGGGAGTCCTCGGAGAACGGATGCTCGGCGGCGGCGACAAGGGCGCCGCCGGGGCGTTGGTACGAACGGACAGTGTGGAGGCTCTCGAGAAAGCCATCAGAACCGGCTATCCGAGAAGCCATCCAGCGTTCGCCGACCGGTTCGCGGTGCACGTATGTAACCTGGTCGACGGTATCGCCACCCTCGAGGAGCCGCTCTAAGACAGCACCGAAAAGACGCTGTACCCAGTCGCCCCTCCCCGGGACACGTGCGCGTTCCCATTGCCGATATCCGGAACCACTTACCACCCCTGCTATCATCCTCCAACCGAAATCAACAGCGGAGGCCGCTCATGACATCTCCGATCAGCTTCTTCGAACAGGTCAACATCAACTTCGACCGCGCCGCGGCTTTGACCGACTACCGCCCGGGGCTGCTCGAGCAGATAAAAGCCATCAACAGCGTGATTCACTTCACTTTTCCCCTCAAGCGGGACGACGGCACTATTGAGGTGATGCACGCGTGGCGCGCTGAACACAGCCACCACATGCTGCCCACCAAAGGCGGCATCCGCTATGCAGCGATGGTCGACGAGGACGAGGTGATGGCGCTGGCGGCGCTGATGACCTATAAGTGCGCGATCGTCGACGTGCCCTTTGGCGGTGCCAAGGGCGGGGTGAAGATCTCGGCGCACGAGTACTCCGAGAACGAACTTGAAAGGATCACCCGGCGCTTCACCTTCGAACTCTTCAAGAAGAACTACATCGGTCCTGGGCTCGACGTGCCGGCGCCCGATTTCGCAACCGGCTCGCGAGAGATGGCGTGGATTGCCGACACCTACGCAACACTGGCGCCGCAGGACATCAACGCGCTCGGTTGTGTGACAGCAAAACCGGTGCAACAGGGCGGCATCCAGGGACGCACCGAAGCCACCGGCCGCGGTGTCTTTTTTGCGTTGAGGGAGGTGTGCAGCCTCGGACCTGATATGCGCCCGCTCGATCTCATGCCCGGCCTCGAAGGGAAACGCGTCGTGGTCCAGGGCCTGGGCAACGTGGGCTACCACGCCG
>RCNG010002639.1_pt1 | contig 14625 bp, 11 predicted proteins | sample 2041371 | NCBI WGS metagenome assembly RCNG01 (sample SAMN09708227, study PRJNA481090) | Marine sediment metagenome, whole genome shotgun sequencing project. | biome: marine sediment; feature: ocean; material: sediment; isolation source: Sewage treatment plant 1 marine sediment (STP1) ... | reverse complement strand
AGCGCCAGCACCAAGGCGCCGCAGAAGGCAAGTATCGTCAGGATGGCCGCAGCGCGAAATTTGCGAGGCCGCACTGGTTCGTCCGATACGGTGATCTTTCCCACCTGTTCCAGGGGGGAGACATTGTCCAGCTTGATCTTTTCCCCGTTCAAATCGTTCCGCAGCATGGCCCGTTCATAGGGATATTCCTTTTTCAGAAGGATCTTCAGTTCGCCGGCTTTTTGCTCGACGTCGCTTTCCTTCTTGGTCAGGACAAGGTCCCCGTATACCTTCATCCGCTTCATTTCCTGATCGTTGGCGTAGATCCGGGCCTGAAGGCTGTCGGCCTTGACGGCACCCTGGAAGACGGCCTGACTCAAACCGTTGACGGTCACCAGCAGGTCGCCCACCCGACCGGCCTGCTCCCTGCTGGCGGTCTGCTTGAGGACCTCACCCACCGGGTCGTCCGTTCTGGGGTTCGCCCCCGAACTTCCCGCCACCCCCTTCTCGGACTGAACCGCGGTGGCCAGCATCTCCTCGGCCGAGGCGAGTCGTTTTTTGGTGGTCTCGACCTCGGCCAGGATTTTTTCGGCGGTGCGCCGGTGCCACGCGTTTTCCTCGGACAGGGTCTTCAGGTCCAGAGATAGCTTTTCCCGCTCGTAGGCGATCACCTTCAATTCACTTTGGATCAGCTCGATTTCCAGGACGGTCTTCTCCTCCTTGGCGGTCACCAACTCCATGTCCTGTTTGATGGCCTCCATGCGGACGGCGATTCCCTTGCGTGTGAGGTTCAGATCGCTGCTGAGGGTATCGGCAAAACCCTGGGAATTGAAGGAAGCCACCGCCCCATGAAGAATGGCCACCGCCTGCTCCGGCGCCGTGGAAAGATTGGTCAGCGTGATGACGTCGCCCCCGGCCATGAACTGGATGGCGCTGGGAACGAACTCCGCGTCGACGACCGGCGGACCTTTCAGGTCGGCAAAAGCGGGTTGTTCCCGTATGTCCTGCCAGAACAAGGCGGAGTGGAAAAAATGTACGATGTCTTCACGTATCCAGCCGCGCAGGGGATCGCCTTGCTGTGTGAAGGCGACGATGCCGGGCCGGATCTGCACCGAGGCCCGGTACAGGGGTTTGACCACGATGCCGTACCCGATCCCTGCGATCAGGCCAAATACGGTGAGCACGACAATGAGGACCCGCCAGCGGAACAGGATGTTCAGTAAGGCGGGCAGGGTAAATACAAAACGGTCCTCGGTGTGCAATTCCAAATCCTTTCCGGTTCCCTCCAAGGGGGCAAACGGGCCCGGCCTCAGCCCAGCAATTTTTCGAAGCGTCCGGTGGAATCCTTCAGCACCTGCTCATGCAGTGATTTGCCGTGGGAGTCCATGGTCACCACCACGGGAAATTTATCCACCCGGAATTCCCAGATCGCCTCGGGGGCGCCGAACTTGTCGGCCATGTGAACGCCCGTAACCTCGACCACGCGCTCGGCCAGCACTTGGGCCGCTCCACCTATGGCGTGCAGATAAACCGCGCCGACCTTTTGACAGTATTTCAGGGTCTTGGGTCCCATGCCGCCCTTGCCGATGACCGCCCGGATGCCGAACTGTTCCATCAGAGGTCCCTGATAGGGCTCCTCCCTGATACTGGTGGTCGGTCCGGCGGCCTTGACGATCCACTTGCCCTTTTCCTTCACCACCACGGGACCGCAGTGGTAGATGATGCTATCGGTGAGATCCACGGGCGGCTTGCCGCCGTCGTGCAGATACTTGTGAACAGCGTCGCGACCGGTGTAGATGAGGCCGGTTATTTCGACCCGGTCCCCCACGCGCAGGGAGCGGATTTTCTTTTCGGTGAAAGGAGCTTCCAGCAACATGATCCTGCCTCCTACGATTCGTAGAGCCAGCGGGAAATCCTACCGCTGTTGCTCATCATGAACCCGTTCCGACGGAAAGCCCAGCACATGTAGGCTACCGAAACGAAAAACGATGCGGGCACCCGGTTCCGGTGGGTTATTTTCACACCCATCAAGGTGGTCTCACCGCCGAAACCCATGGGGCCGATGTTCAGACCGTTGCCCTCGGTCATGACCCTTTTTTCCAGCTTGGCCAAGGTCGGATCCTCGTTCTTGTCGTCCAGCAGCCGGAACAGGGTTTCCTTGGCGGCAATATAGCCCGATCCCCGGTCACCGCCGATGCAGACACCCAGAATACCCGGCCCGCAGCCTTTGCCCTGAGCCTGAACCAAGGCGTCCAGAAGACAGCGGCGGACACCCTCCAGGTCACGCCCGGCGCCGATCCGGTTGTCCGGCAAGGCGTACTGGATGCTCGAATTCTCGCACCCGCCGCCCTTGAGCATCATTCGCACGCGCAGGGATTTTCCCTTGGCCGGGTGAAAGTGGAAGGACGGACTGCCGGGCCCCAGGTTGGTCCCGGAATTCTTGCCCGTGATGGAGTCCACCGAATTCTGCCGCAGAAAGCCGACCTTGGTAGCCTGGACGACGGCTTTTTCATAGGCCTTGCGGAAGGTGCCTTCATCCAGCCAATCCGGCAGATCGGCATAACAGATGATCACTCCGGTATCCTGGCACAGGGGCTGGGATTTATCCTTGGCCATGATGATGTTGTCGCGGATCACCTCCAGGGCGTAGCGGCCCGTGGTATCCTTTTTCTCCCGGCGAATCCCCTTGTGGATCGCCCGGACCACGTCTCCGGGCAATTCGGCCGACGTGCGGCGGATGAGTTCCAGAAGGTTTGCCTGAAGAACGCGCGTATCGACTTTTCCGGGCTTTCCGGAGGTCTTGGCGGCCATGATGCACTCCTTGGTAATGGGAGAAACCATGAATTACCGCACGATAGTAGCCCCGCACAGGGACGAGGTCAAAGGGATGATTGGCCCGCCGGCCAACCGCCGGGAAATTTTTTTGGTTTGCGTGGTGACCGATCGAGCCTGGCCTTTTATGATGATTCCTGCCAAACGGGGACGTGGATCCTCACCATATCGGAGACCGTCTTGAAATACCTGCTGTTGGGTGCCGGCCCGCAGGGCACCGCTATCGCGTATGACTTGCTGTTTCAGGCCCCGGATACGGACCAACTGGTGGTTGTCGATGCCGATCAGGCCCACCTTTCGGCCCTGTCCGAACGGCTGAAGGATGACCGCCTGAAGACCCTAGGTGCCGATGTCCGCGACGCAGACGCCATGGCCCCCTTGATGGAAGCAGCCGACGTGGCCATCAGCGCCGTCGACTTCTGGTTCAACGCCACCCTGGCCGAATATGCGGTGGAAGGCCGGACGCATTTTTTGGATCTGGGCGGCAACAAAGAAATTGTCGCGCGCCAGTTCGAACTGGACGACCGGGCGTCCGCCCAGGGGGTATCGGTCATTCCGGACTGCGGCCTGGCCCCCGGCCTGGCCGGCATTCTGGGTTTCTGGCTGGTCGATGGCCTGGACCGCGCCGAAAGTCTCAAACTCCGGGTGGGCGGACTTCCGGCCAACCCCCTTCCGCCCATGAATTACAAGGTCGTGTATCCGGTGCAGAGTCTGATCAACGAATACATCGAACCTGCCGTGGTCATCCGCGACGGACGATCGAAATCCGTGCCTTCCCTCAGCGAACTTGAAACCTTGACCTTCGGCGAACCCTTCGGGGAACTCGAGGCCTTCCTGGCCGGCGGCGGAACCTCCACCCTGCCTCGAACCCTGGACGGCAAGGTAACCAACTTCGACTTCAAGACCATCCGCTACAAGGGCCATTGCGCCCAGTTCCGGTTGCTTGCCGAACTCGGGCTCTGCAATTCCGTGCCTTGCGAGTTCAAGAATGGTAAGGTCGCTCCTCGTGAAATGCTGGCCCGCCTCATGCAGGAAAAACTCGACCTACCCGGCGAGGATGTTGTGTTGCTTTTGGCCGAAGCCGAAGGCTGGACCGCCGACCGGCAAGCCGTTCGCCAGACCGTTCGGATCATCGACCATCATGATCAGGCCAACAACATTTCCGCCATGATGCGCATGACCGGATATCCCGCGGCCATCATCGCCAGGATGCTGGCGGCCGGTGAAATCGAAGCCCCCGGAGCCCGGTGCCAGGAACTGGTGGTGCCCGGGGACAAGATGATCGAACAGTTGCGCCGACGGGGCGTTGCTATCGAGGTTTTTTCCAGCAACCCGGGAGCACCGGAATGATATTCACCCGCGCGGCCGGATTTTTTTGGTTTATGGCGGCGATGGTCCTGTTGGTCCTCCACGGCCTGACCTTCGGCTTTGTCGTTGACGACGCCTTCATCTCGTTCCGGTACGCCCAGAACCTGCTGGACGGCCATGGTCTGGTCTTCAACCCCGGAGAGCAGGTCGAAGGGTACAGCAATCTTCTGTGGGTCCTGCTGACTTCGTTCGGCATGAAGCTTGGTCTGCCCGCACTCCTGTGGGCGCGCATCCTGGGCGTCGGTGCCATGGCCGGTATTCTGGCCCTGGCGCCGGGCATCGTCCGAACCCTCGCCCCGCGCGCCACGGAATTCAGCGCCACCCCCGGCCGGGTGGCCCAGTTGCTGCTGGCCGCCTCCGGCGCGAGCGCCTGCTGGATGCTCTCGGGCCTGGAAACCCCGCTGTTCACCCTGTGGGCGGTCCTGGCCTGGCGGCTGGCCCTCGGGCGCAACACCCTGGGCGTCGGCCTCGTGGGCGTGCTGTTGGTTTTGACCCGACCCGAAGGTCCCGCTCTGGCGGTGATCTTCATGATCTGGTCCCTGGCCCCGGGTGGCTCCGACGCCGCCTTTTTCAACCTGCGCCGCTGGCTCGGTTGGCTGATCCTGATTCTCGGCGTCGCTGTGTTTTTCATCTGGCGCCACGACGTCTACGGCTGGTGGCTGCCCAACACCTACTACGCCAAAACCGGCGACTGGGGCGGACAGATCAAGACCGGCCTGCCGTACACCCTTTCTTTTCTGCTTTTTTACGTGCTTTCCCTGGCAATGGTCGGAGGCGCCGCGGGATTGGGTGGAGGATTCGCCACGCGTAAAACCCGCGACACTCTTTACGGCGTGGGCCTGGTGATTATCTGGCTGATCTACACGACGGTCATCGGGGGCGACATGCTGGGCATGTTCAGGTTTTTTGTTCCCATCCTGCCGATCATGATCATCGGCACCGTGGTGATGGCGGCCGAAGCGGGCTGGCTGTCCCAGCCGACGACCGCGGCGGTCTTTGCCTTGATCCTGGGGGTGGCCCTTTTGCCGGCTTCGTTGTGGGGCAAGGAGCGGCGCCTGGTATCCATCCACATGAGCGAAGCCAATCTCGGCGGCTGGATACTGGCCGGCGACGCGTTGGCCGAGCAGCTACCGCGCAAGTCGGTCATCGCCCTGGGTCCGGCGGGCTACATACCCTGGAAGACCAATCTCAAGACCTATGACTTCTACGGTCTGGTCGATCCGGAAATCGCCCACAAGGAGGTGGACTTCACCCACGGCTACGCCGGTCACGAAAAGCACGACGGCGCCCTGGTCATGGAGCGCCGTCCCGATTACATCCTGATCGGCAATGTCGACATCACCGACCAGCCGCGCACCGGTTTGATACCCCCGCTGGACCGCGAGGTCGACATCGTCACCAATGATTTATTCCAGAAGAACTACGAGCAGATCAGCCTGCCTGTGGCCGGTGGAAAATATCTGAATCTGTTCCGGCGCAAAGGACGCTGACGGTCAGATCACCCTGGTGAAAAAGCGCCACCAGCGGGGCTTGTAATGGTCCTCGTAATTGAGGGAGAAGGCGATTCCTTCGACCCTGCCCACCACGTCGGTCCGGGGCACGAATCCGAAGTAGCGTGAATCGGCGCTGTTGTCCCGGTTGTCACCCATCATGAAGTAATGGCCGGCCTCGATGGTGACCGGACCGAAATTGCGGATGGCCCGTTTGCCCGGGGTTGCCGCCACGGTGTGCCGATGACCGGTGAGATCCTCGGTATAGAACTGGTAATTACCCGCCTCGGATCCCAGGGCCTTGGAGAAATCCCCCCGGTCAGCTTTTTCGTAGTCCAGGGGGCGGCCATTGATGATCAGGGCGCCGTTTCCCATTTCAATGACGTCACCCGGCACTGCTACCACACGCTTGACCAGACGGGCGCCGTCGGCCGGCGACCAGCAGATCACGATATCGCCGCGCTCGGGGTCATCCCAGGTGACCAGGCGCGTGCTGGTAAAAGGAATCTTCAAATCGTAGGCCAGCTTGTTCACGAAGATCCGGTCCCCGATCAGGATGGTCGGTTTCATGGATCCGGTGGGCACGTCGTTCCAGTCGGCGATGGCCGAGCGGAAGGAAAAAACCGTCAGCACCAGCAGGAGGGTCGAAAAAATCCAATGGCGGACCAAGCGGCCCATTAAAGGACGGAAATTCTTGTTCACGAAAAGCCTCCCGGGTGGGATTTTGAACGGATGCGAGTCCGGGAACGGGGAACCGTCTCGGCCCATCTCGTTTATACTGGAGATTGGTCCTTTTTGTTCCAACCGGCAAGCAGAGGCACAAGCGGAGGAAACATGAAATCCAGGATCGGGGTTTTTACCCTAAATTTGGCCGTTCTGTTCGCTATGGCGGCCTGTGAGGCCGAGCCCGTCCGGGTCACCAATGGGTCCCGGCCTTCACAATCCACAAGGAACTGGCATCTGAAGGAAGAGTGGCGGACCGATCCCCGAAAAAACGATGTCATATTCGGATCCATTGCCGACGTCACCACCGACAAAAAGGGCAACATCTACCTGCTAGACATCCAGCAGCAGGATACCTATGTCTTTGGTCCTGGGGGGAAGTTCCTCAAGACCCTCGGCCACCAGAGCGAAGACCCAGACGAGACCACCCTGACCCTAGACGAAAACGCCTATACCCAGGGTTCCAGGGACGGGACCGTGGACGAGAGCAAGTACTTCAATCCCCTGGAAGGACGCTGGGACGTGGACCCGCAAGGCCGGGTTTGGTTCGCTCCGGAAAGGGACCGTTACTTCTTGAAGGTGCTGGACCCCGAGGGCCGGACGGTCATGGAAACCATGCGGGAGTTCACCTCTGTTACCCGTTCTCTCGAAGAGACCCGGAAGATCCGCCGATCCCTCGAGGAAATGTGGAAAAAATCCAGGGAACCGATCGTGGTCGGCACCACCCCCCCCTGCATCAATAAGCTCTGGATCATGGAAAACCGTTGGGGCACCGAGGTCTGGATCGAGTCAGGCGCCAGCCACCACGACCTGCCGCCAGGGGTGATGGTCCGTTACGACATTTTCGACCTGGACGGGAAATTCACCCACCAGGTGGACATCGTCGGAGATGGCGACCCTCTTTTCGACAGGTGGTACCTGGTCGGGGACAACCGACTGATCATGGTGCGCAACGCCTCTGCAGGCGGTTACCAGGAAGGCGACCCCTCCCACCCTCGTCCAGAAGACCAGGCCCTGGAAGTCATTTCCTATCGAATTATATGGGAAGAATGATTATCAAAATCTCTTAACCTATAGCCGCAGAGAATGATAGATTCGATCCCGGTCATTTGGTATAGTAGCCACTTCAGATGGAAAAGTTCGGTCTTTGCGCACCTCAAACAGGAGCTGATCCATGGCCGTTTCTCCCCCTCCTCAAGTTAAGGAAGATGTTTGGATCCCCACCAGTTGCGGGCAATGCTACTGCATGTGCGGCATCAAGGCCCGCCGGCAGAACGGCGTCATCACGGAGGTGGCCGGAAACCCGGCTGCGCCCACCGGGCGGGGTCACATCTGTGTCAAGGGTCTGGCAGCCCCCCAGCTGCTGTACGATCCGTATCGCGTGAACTATCCCATGAAGCGGACCAATCCCGAGAAGGGCCTCAACGTTGATCCCAAGTTCGTCCGGATTTCGTGGGATGAGGCCCTCGATATCATCGTGGAAAAGCTGAAGGAATGCCAGGAGCGGGATCCACGCGGCGCCTTCTTCCAGGCGACGACTACGCAGGCCTCGGAAATCCGTTTCGGTGTCATCGGTTTCATGAAGGGGTTCGGCACACCCAACTACTGGGTATCCGGCGGCGGACTGCATTGCGGCAACGGGGCCCACTTCATGAACGGCATCATGCACGTATCCTGGTCCATTATTCCCGACTTTGCCCACTGCAACTACGCCCTGAACTTCGGCTGCTCCAAGGGGCACGGCGCCGGTCACGTGGCGGTTCAGAACGCCACCCAGGTCGCTGACGCCCGGGTGCGTGGTTTCAAGAACGTCGTCTTTGATCCATTCCAGAGCGCCCAGGCTTCCAAAGCCCACGAATGGGTGCCGATCCGCGTCGGCTCCGACGGCGCCATGGCCCTGGGCCTGGTCAACTCCCTGTTGAACGAGCACGAAATCTACGACGTGGAATACCTGTCCTACAAGACCAACGGCCCCTACCTGATCCGCCCGTCGGACGGCCGCTACATGCGGGACAAGGAAACCAGCCTCCCGCTGGTCTGGGACCTGGAAGACAACTGTGCCAGGGTCCACAACGACCCGCTGGTAACCCGGGTCGAGTACGAGGACACCGCCCACGAGGTGGCCCTCACCGGCAAGTACACGATCGATGGTGTGGAGTGCACGCCCTCCTTCGAACTGCTCAAGGAGCATGTCAAGAAGTACACCCCGGAATTCGTGGAAAAGATCACGTTCGTGCCCGCGGCAACCGTCAGCCGCATCGCCAAGGAGTTCGGTGAGGCGGCCGAGATCGGCTCGACGGTCACCATTCAGACCGAAAAGGGACCCAAGAAGATCCCCAGCCGGCCGGTGGCTACCCACTTCTTCCGCGGCGCGCAGGGACACACCAATTCCGGCTGGACCTGTTTGTCCATCGACATGGTCAACCACATGGTCGGCGCCGCCGATACCTGGGGCGGCGCGTTCGGCCTCGGCGCCACGGTCCAGGACGGCTACAAGCCCACCGGCAAACCGTATCAGATGCCGTACGCCTGCCCCGACGGTCTGCTGACGGCGGGCGCCTGGGTGTATGACCACCTGCCGTACCCCATGCGGGTGCCCAAACCGCCGACAAGGCTGGATTTGCACGACATGTTCCCGACCTCGATCTACAACGCCTTCACCATCACCAGCCCCCGCTGGTTCGAGATGCTCGAACGGTTCGACATCCCCTACCGGCCGGATGTGATGATCAACTTCGGGTCCAACTCCGTGATGACCATGGGCAACTCCGAGACGGTGACCGAGAATTTCCTGAAGAAGTTCAACTTCATCTTCTCCTTCCAGCTCTATCTGACGGAGTTCGAAGAAGCGGTGGCGGACATCATCCTGCCTGACACCTGCTTCCTCGAGCGTTACACGCCCGCGGTCAGCTTCCCCTCCACGTTCTCCCACCCCCAGGGCGAGGACGACTGGGGCTGGACCATCCGCCAACCGGTGATCGAGCCCATGTACGAGCGGCGCGACTTCAACGTGGTCATGCTGGACATCGCCAAGCGGTTAAACATCCACGGCAAATACTACAAGGGGCTCAACGACTCCATCGGTATCCGTTACGGCGGCGATCTGGATGAGAAGAACAAGCTCATCGAGGACGGCAGCGTGGAGCATACCTGGGAAGACATCTCCGACCGCCTTCTCAGGGATCGGTTCGGCGATGAACACGGCCTGGAGCACATCAAGAAGACGGGTGTCTTCACCTGGCCCAAGCGGAAAGAGGATGTCTACTGGAAGTGGTTCAATCCCTCACGTGTTCCGATCTACTTCGAGTACTTCATCGATTCCGGCGAGCAGATCGACGAGCTGTGGGACAAGTACAACGGACGCGATTTCTTCCCCTTCGACTGGAGTCGGTTCAAGGCCCTGGCCGACTGGTATCCGTGCCCGACGCACACCGAGGACAACGAAGAATTCGACATGCACACCTTCTACTGGCGCGCCGTCATGCACTGCAACTCGATGACCCAGCAGAACCCCTATCTCGACGAGTGCGCGCAGGAGGACCCCAGCGTCTACGCCGTGCAAATGCATGTCGAGACAGCCAGGCAAAAGGGTATAGGTGACGGCGACAAGGTCTGGCTGGAGAACCCGGAAGGGCACAAGATCAAGGGCTGGGTGTCGCTCAGCGAGGGCATCGAACCCAAACACCTGGCCATCTCCGCCGTGGCGGCCACTGGGGCAAGTACATGCCCATCGCCAAGGGAAAGGGAACGTTCTTCAACGACCTGGTGGAAATGGATCTGGCTCACACCGATCCACTCACGTTTAACCAGGACATTTGTGCCCGCGTGAAGATTTACAAGGCCGACTGAGCCTCGAGCCTTTTGACTGTGGTGCACGATTGCCACGATCGGAGTAGAAATAATGCCACGTTACGGAGCGGCCATCGATCTCAAGAGGTGCTACGGGTGCTATGCCTGCAACATGGCCTGCAAGACCGCGAACCACACCCCGCCGGGCGTCTTCTGGTCCCGGCTCCTCAAGGGTGAATTCGGCACCTTTCCCAACTCGGTGCGGCAGGCCTTGCCGGTGCTCTGCATGCAGTGCGAGGAACCCTCGTGTCTGGAAGTGTGTCCGACGGGGGCCACCCAGAAGACCGAAGACGGAATCGTGATCGTGGAAAAGGACAAGTGCATGGGCTGCAAGGCCTGCATCATGGCCTGTCCCTACGGCGCAAGGTACAGTGTGGATAAGTGGGATAGCTACTTCCCGGACGGCCTGCCCCTTTCACCGCTGGAAGAGTTCCAGAAACAGGCCTGGGAGGAAAAATCGGGTGTCGGCGTGGCCACGAAGTGCGATTTCTGTCACGAAAGGCTCGCCGAGGGCCGGGAGCCCGCCTGCGCCGAGGCCTGTCCGGCCAACGCCCGGGTCTTTGGAGACCTCGACGACCCCAATAGCGAGGTTTCGGTCCTGATCAAAAAACAGCGGGGTCAGGTTCTGAATCCGGAGTTCGGCAACGATCCCAAGGTCTATTACCTGCCGCCGCGATAGGCGCGGAAAACCGTCGCGCGAACCGGAAACGCTAGAACACTTTCAGGAGAGGCGCTATGGACCCGAAAGTCAACGGTCAGATACAACACGAGTGGCGGTGGCAGATTGCCATCTACCTCTTTCTCGGGGGAGTCGGCGGCGGGGCGTACACGATCGGCGCCATCAACAGTTTCCTGGGCGAGAGCCTTGAGCTGTCAACGACGGTGGGGTTGTGGATCGCGTTTCCTGCCCTGTTGATCGGGACCATGTTTCTCCTTTCCGATCTGGGTTCCCCCAGCCGGGCGGTGCTCGCGGGCAAGAAACCGGGCACTTCCTGGATATCTCGCGGCACCTGGATTATTTCCATCTTCATGGTGCTGTCGCTGATGCACCTGATCCTGCATCAGTTCACGAACGTCGGCCAGTCGTCGCTTGTCAAAGTCATCTCGATCACGGGCATCGTCTTCGCCGTCGGAACCATGGCCTATACCGGCATTCTGCTTGGCGCATCCAAGGGTATCCCCTTCTGGCGTTCCGGAGCGGTGCCGGTGATCTTCGTGATCTCCGCCATGGTGACCGGCCACTTCGCGATCATGCTGGGCATTTCGTTGTTCGCCGGGACGGTTGAGACGATGGCCGGACTGCGCACCATGGCCCTGGAGGCGATCGGCATCGTGGTCCTGGAAGTCCTGGCGATCCTGTTCTTCCTGCAGGAAGCCTTCCGCTCTCCCGACGCCAAAGAATCCGCCGAGCGCATCCTTCACCAGCGCATGTTCGTGATCGGTTACTTCGTCTTGGGGCTGGCCGTTCCTTTGGTGCTGATGATCTTCGCCTACCGTTGGGTCGCACACGCTGACGGCGGTCAGTTCTTCACCATCGTGTCGGCGGGAGCTATCCTGGGCCTGATGGGCGGGCTCATCCTGCGCCAGGCGGTCCTGATCAGCGGCGCGCTGCCGACACTCAACATGGCCGGTTTCAAGTTCCGCCGGATCCACCGGCCCAAGGAGCCGAAGCCCGATATCGGCCTTTTGCCGCCACAGTGATGGCAGAACCCGACGGACTTCCCAAAGGGCTGAGGTACGTGAATGCGGACCGCATCGCGACAGGCGATGCTGCCACTGGACCGCAGGCCGAAGAAGTCTGCGTCATCACGGAGACTCCGCTGACCATCGACGTTGAGGGGATCGAGACCTACACCACCCTCTGCACCCCCACCGACCGCCGGGCCCTGGCGGTCGGTTTTCTGTTCACCGAAGGAGTCATCGAGCGTTTCGGCGACATCGAGGTGGTCAAGTTGTGCGACGACGATCCCGACACCCTCCGGGTGCGGCTGGTCGACCCCGTGCCGCGGATTGACGATGCCGGACGAAATCTGCTGATCGTGTCCTCGTGCGGCGCCTGCGGAAGCGAAAAACTCGCCGAGCGAATTGCTGCGTTACCGCCGGTGGGCGATACCCTGCGCATCGAAGCCGGGTTGTTGCGCACCATGCTGGATTCTTTGCCCATCTGCCAACCCCTGTTCGAGATGTCCGGCGCAGCGCATATGGCTCTGGTTTTCGACGCAGATGGGAATGTCGTTTCCTGGGCTGAAGATGCCGGACGCCACAACGCCCTGGACAAGGCCCTCGGCAAGTGTCTGCTGCGGGATCTCGAAACGGCCGGTCTGGGCGTGATGCTCACCAGCCGTTTGAGCCTGGAGATGGTCAGCAAGTGCGCGCGAGCGGGCATCGAACTGGTCGCCGGGGTGTCGGCCGCGACCGGGCTGGCGATCGACGTGGCCGATTCCTGCAACATCACCCTTTGTGCCTTCGTGCGCGAGACGCGGGCGACGTTGTTCACCCATCCGCGGCGAATCGTCGCATCCAGTGGGAAATAACCGTTATTTCGCGACGATCACGCCCCGGGCCTTCAACTCCTCGATACGATCAGCGGAATAGCCAAGCAGCTCGGCGAGGACTTCGTCCGAGTGCTGGCCGCACAGCGGTGGCGGCCGCCGGATGACCCCGGGCGTCTCGGAGAACTTGATCGGTATCCCCGCCAGGCGCAGCGTGCCGATGGTGGGATGTTCCACTTCGGCGATCATGTCTCGGTGCAGAATCTGCGGGTCGGCGAACAGGTGCTCCATGTTGTTGACCGGCCCCGCCGGAATCGCCGCGTCCACCAGAAGATCCATCCAATCGTCGCAGGTTTTCTGGGCGAACAGCTCCTGGATCATCGGCAGCAGGTCATCGCGGTGTTCGACACGCTTGGGATTGGACTTGAACCGGGGGTCGGCCAGCCATTCTTCCCTGCCGACCAGTCGGCAGAAACTCTCCCACATCTTCTGGTTGGCCACCGCGATGGCTAGGGGCCGGTCCTTGGTGGGAAAGACCTGGTAGGGCACGATCGACTCGTGCTGGGTTCCCCAGCGCTGCGCCTCCTTGCCCGCCACCAGGTAATTGCTGGCGATGTTGGCCAGCCCGGACACCTGCACGTCGAGCAGGCTGATGTCCAGGTGCTGCCCGCGGCCCGAGCGTTCCCGCCACAACAGCGCCGAGGTGATCGCCCCGGAGGTTTGTACTCCGGTGAGCACGTCGGTGATCGCCACACCCACCTTGCAGGGATTGCCGTCATTTTCGCCCGTGATGTACATCAAACCGCCGACGGCCGACAACACCATGTCGTAACCCGGCCGGTCCCGGTAGGGACCATCCTGTCCGTAGGCGGTGATCGAGGCATAGACAAGCTTCGGGTTGATTTCGCTCAACGTCTCGTAGTCGAGGCCGAACCGCCTGGTCAACCCCGGGGTAAAGTTTTCGACCAGAACATCGCAGACGTTGGCCATCTCCCGCACGACTTGTTGCCCCTCCGGTTCCCGGAGATCGACCACTATCGAACGCTTGTTGCGGTTGCAGCACAGATAATACGCACTCTCGCCACCGCTGAAGGGCGGCCCCCAGGTGCGGGTGTCGTCGCCCGAACCGGGCCGTTCGACCTTGATCACTTCGGCGCCCTGGTCGCCAAGCATCATGGTGCAGATCGGACCGGCGAGAATGCGGGACAGATCGAGCACACGGTAACCGGTCAAGGGAAGGTCGGTCGACTGGGTGTCCCTCATGTCGTGCCTCGCTAAAGAGGGTGGTTGAGCCTAGTTCAGGTACTTCTTCAGACGATCCTCATGAATCGTAAAGCTCAGCATCTTGAGTTTGATGTAATCCCCGTCCCAGAAGTAGTAACCCTTGTGTTGCCCGAGCCGGCTTGAGCGATTGGAATCCTTGATAAGAAACCAGTCCCTGCCTCCGACCTGAGTGAATCCCACCACGTGAACCCCGTGGTCGTCACCGGTGGTGCCGTTGGCGATGCGGAACTCGCGGCTGCCCTGGTTGATGAATTCAGCCGGGATGTCCCATGCGGGGACGATGGCGACATCGAACCTGCCATCCATGCCGGCCTCGCTGTTGTCACCGCCGATCGATACGGTGTAGCCATCGTTGACGGCGCCTTTGATGACGGAGTAGAAATCATCCAGGGGCAGATTCAGGTAGTCGGTCTTGCGGCGCCAGTTGTCGTGAACATCCAGAAGGACCTCACTCTGGAATGGTTCATCCAGACGGGAGACCACCGATTTGTACTGGTCCATTTCCAGTCGCAGTACATCGGCCAGGAATGATGCCGGGGAATAGGTCTTCCCCTGCCAGGTGAATTCCGTGGGAACGGGCCCCATGTGCTTGTCCAGGATGGATCGGA
>RCNG010000857.1_pt1 | contig 14625 bp, 13 predicted proteins | sample 2041371 | NCBI WGS metagenome assembly RCNG01 (sample SAMN09708227, study PRJNA481090) | Marine sediment metagenome, whole genome shotgun sequencing project. | biome: marine sediment; feature: ocean; material: sediment; isolation source: Sewage treatment plant 1 marine sediment (STP1) ... | reverse complement strand
CCTTCCACATGGCCCCCTCCCACACAGACCAGAGGCACGCCCCTGGCCATGCCGATGAGCGCGGGGGGCAACCCGATGTAGCCGATGTCGATGTCGTGCCCGTCGAAGGCACGGACCATCTCAGGCCCGGTGCCGAAAAGCAGCCACCTGCAATCGACCTCGAGGTCCTGTTCGATCCACCGGAGTTGCCGCAGCAGATGGGAGGTGTGATAGAGCGTGGATAGATAACCGACCCGCAACAATGAGGCCATGTTCAACCTCCGGCAATGGGCATGAACAGGAAGATCGTCTCCTCTCCCCGGAGATCCGGATCGGCCTGCCCCACGTCTTCTCCTTCGACGAGAACCTTGACGAAGGCACTCTTCTTCCCCGGCTGATCCGGGTCGAGCAGAAGACTTCGAAGGCGCTCGCCATGCTTCCTGCTCAAGATTTCCAACAGGTCGGTCAGCCTTCCCGCGTACTCGATCTCGACTTCCTCTTGTCCGATAATTTCCTTCAATCCCGAAAGAAAACAGAGCTTCATCTCGCAGGTCCTCTACCGTCCGCATTCAACGTCACGTTCGCATGATTCATGTTGACCTAGATGTTGCAAAAAATTCGGCGAAAACCGTTGACACTCGCGTGAGAGCACGCCATATGGGTCCGTACTCACCTTTGCAGGACCTCACCGTATGTCAAATACGACTCGGCCCTGCAAATGCTCCGTTCAATCCCATCTGACCCACTCTCACGCGTTTTCCCTCGAATTTTTTGCAACATCTAGGTCGGCTTTTTCGGAATCGATTCCTCCTGGTACAGGGTCCACTCCTCCAAGCCGCCTTCCAGGTTCAAGACATCCTTGAACCCCTTGCTTGTGAGGAGTCGGGCCGCCTCCCGACTTCTCCACCCGAACAGGCAGCAGACAACGATTTCCCGATCCTTGTGGGGCAACAGGCCCTCCCATTCCTGATGAAGCTTGCTGTAGGGTATATGGATGCCGTCCATGAAGGGATAGATCGATCGCTCCCATTCCTCCCGGACATCGAGGAAGAGGAGCGGTTCCTCCGCCCGCATCTTCTGGTCCAACTCCATGACCCGAAGCCCGTAAGGCAGGTCGGGCCTCTCGATCAACCCATACCCATCTTGGAACCCATACCCTTCCTGGAACCCATACCCTTCCTGGCCCTCCCCTTCATGGGCACGAAGGCCGCAGAACTCCTCGTAGTCGATCAACTCGCGGATGCTCGGTTCCTCTCCGCAGACCGGACAGTTCGGGTCTCTCCGAATGGTCAGTTCCTGGAATTGGGTGGAAAGCAGATCACAGAACAGAAGCCGCCCGATCAGAGGCCTTCCTGCTCCCAAGATAAGCTTGGTCACCTCCGTGGCCTGGATCGAACCCACCACACCGGGCAGGACACCCAGGACCCCGGATTCGGCGCAGGACGGCACCATCCCGGGCGAAGGAGGGACAGGGAAGAGACAACGATAGCAGGGCCCTTCCCGGGCCGGGTAGAAGACCGTGGCCTGGCCCTCGAAACGATAGATGGCCCCGTGAACAAGTGGCTTCCCCAGGAGCACGCAGGCATCGTTCATCAGGTACCGGGCAGGGAAGTTGTCCGTGCAGTCCACGATGATATCGTATTCCGAGAGGATGCCGATGGCATTCTGGGAGGTGAGCCTCTCGTCGTGCGTTCGAACCTCCACCTCCGGGTTGATCGCATGGATCCTCCGTTGTGCGGAGATCACCTTGGGTGAACCCAGGTCGTCGGTGGAGTGAACCACCTGTCGCTGGAGGTTCGTCAGATCCACCCGGTCCCCGTCCAACAGGCCCAGGGTCCCCACGCCGGCGGCGGCAAGATAGAGCGCCTGCGGCGACCCAAGCCCCCCCAGGCCCACGAGGAGCACCTTTGCCTGGAAGATCTTTTCCTGCCCCTCTCCCTGCAATTCGGGAAGGATCATCTGACGGCTGTAACGGATGTATTGCTCTTTCGTGAGTTTCATCGTCTCCACGCTCTTAGGGAACGCTCTTAGGGGTCAGACCTACACAATTGACAAAATACCTTCTCTACCGTCTTTTTGACCAGCCCTCCCGCTTGGATCCAACCTTGGGGGCAAACCCGTATTTTCGACCAATGCCGGTCGGCTTTGTCAAATGTGTAGGTCTGACCCCTCCTTTCTCCCATTCTAGGGAATACGGCACCTTTAAACAACGATTTCACCCCTCCCCCCTGTTGGTTGACACATATATACTTTCGATATATATACTTTTGCCATAGGTATCATCAAATTCTGGCATTACAGCCCCCCATTCCCTGTATCTTCCTCAAGAGGAAACCCGAATGTCTGTCCGGCACGCAATACTCGGTCTGTTGCACTACCAGGATATGCACGGATACAGGATCAAACGGCACATGGAACAGCACTTCGGCAACATGTGGTCTATCAATTACGGCCAGATCTACCCGAATCTGAAGAAGATGGAAGAAGAGGGCCTCGTCACCAAGAAGGAAGTGGCGCGGTCCGGGACCCCCTCCAGGAAGCTCTACTCCATCACCCCGGCGGGCAAGGAAGTATTTTCCCAGTGGCTCGTCTCAGACCCTCAAGGGACGATGCTGTTGAGAGACCCCTTCCTCCTGCGATTCGTCTTCTTCGGTTTCGGGAGCAAAGATCGGACCCTGGGGCTTGTGGACGAGCAAATACGATCGTACGAGACCCAGCTCGAGAAGAGGCGCGAGAACATGCGCAGGTGGCAGAGGCAAGGAATCTATGTGCGGCAGATGGGCGAACTCGGTCTGCTCCTGAACGAGATGATCCTCGAGTGGCTGAAGCGAAGCAGGAAGGAGATCGCAGAGAGTTCGGACGGCGACATTCCAACCGAGCTCATGGAGCTTTCCCTGGACTGAAGAGGCTAGGATGGCATTCAGCGGTATCACACTGGTGACCGGCGCGGCAGGCTTCATGGGGAGGCATCTGGTCGAGCACCTCGTGGAACGGGGCGTTCGCGTAAGGGCAACCGCCCGGCCGAGAAAGGACACTTCTTTCTTCGACAAGCTCGGCGTGGAGTTCGTGCCCGCCGACCTCACGGAGCCTGAAGGCCTTCCCGCCCTGTTCGAGGGAGGGGTAGACAGGGTCTTCCATCTGGGGGCCGTCTGCAACTTCTCGACCCCTTACGACAGGCTCCATCCGACGAACGTCCATGGCGTGGCCCGGATCACCCGTCTTGCCCTGGATGCCGGGATCAAACGGTTCATCCATGCAAGCTCCACGAGTGTGTATGGCCCGTACCGCGGCCATCCCTTCAAGGAAGATGACCCGCGCGAGCCTTGCGATGAGTACGGTCGAAGCAAGAGGGATGGAGAGGATGTAGTCTGGCAGAGGGTCACACAGGGGCTGCCTGCCGTCGTCACCCGCCCTTGCACCGTGTACGGTCCAGGTTGTACGGACGGAGCGGGCAAGGCCTTCTCCCGGCCCACCTCGATCACGGCCATTCCAGGCAGCGGGAAACAGCTCCTCGCCAATGTCCGGGCCGAGGATGTGGCGGCAGCGTTGGAGCACCTCTCCCATCTGGAGGATGCCGTGGGGCAGACATACAACATCGTTGACGGCAGCCGCCCTGCGTTGGCACAGGCCCTGAGGCTGGCCGCCGAGGCCTTCGGAACGAAACCCCCAAGGCTCCACCTGCCTGTCCCGGTGGTCAAGGCCATGGCCTGGGTGGACGGCACCCTCTCGGCCTTGAGGGGCAAGGTCCCGGACCTGGAGGTCGATGCGGTCAACTACCTCTACGACGACTATGTGGTCGACAACACGAAGCTCAAGGAGACCGGCTTCGTGTGCGAATACCCTGACTTTGAGGCGTCGATCAAGCAGCTGGGCGAGGCATATCTGGGCACCAAGGAATCATCTTGAAACGGGTCAGAGATCAGAAGGCCGAGACGAGAACTTCTGAGGAAATCTTTAAACGAGTTTGATAAGAAGGAGAAACCATGGATCAGGTAGTCGTCATCACCGGACTGGCCCAGGGGATGGGTCGAGAGGTGGCCAAGATGCTGGCCGCCAGGGGTGCAGCTATCGCGGGATTCGATATGGACCCGGAGGGAATCGAATCTCTGAAGGCCGAGCTGGACAGGGTCGGGGCACGCCACCATCTCGTTCCCTTGGACATAACCGACCGACCTGGTATCCTTGAATTTCGGGACGAGGTTCTGAAGCGATTCGACAGGGTTGACACCGTACTGTCCAACGTGGGGATCGGTTTCTTCGGCCCCTTTGAGGAAGTCGTCCTCGAGGATGCCCTGAAATGTCTCGAGATCAACGTCATCGGTGCGGCGGCCATCTTCCAGGCCTTCCTCCCTTCCATGCGCGAACGCCGGGCAGGAAAGCTGATCGCCATGTCGTCTCTCGTGGGTCAGGTGCCCTTCCCCTTCGAGTCGATCTATTCAGGATCCAAGTTTGCCCTCGAAGGGCTCGTGCTCTCTCTCAGGTACGAGGTGGAACCCTTTGGAATTCGCGTGGCCCTGATCGAGCCGGCTCAGGTCTCCACCACCTTCGCGGCCAAGATCCACAAACTGCCTCCTGAGGGCTCTCCCTACAGGGATCGCGCCAGGAGGTTCATCGAGAAGGACGAGGAACTGATCAAGACGGCACCCGACCCGGTCAAGGCAGCGGAAAAGGTCGTGAAGGTCGTGATGCAGGACAAGCCCCGTCTACACAATCAGGTAGATACCATGAGCACCCTCTTTCTCGGCCTGAACAAATACCTCCCCCGGTCGATCCGGGACAGGATTCTGTTGAGGCACATGGACATTGAGGTGTGAAATCGTTGCTCTACATAAAGTCTTCTATTGAGCAGAGAGGAGGGTTTCATGCTGGCTGCTGAGACCGCCTGTGGCGGACCCGTGGGATCCAGAGTGGAGCGCCTCAGGGAGCGCATCATCAACGCCCCTCAGGAGGTTTGCGTCGAGAGGGCTCGTTTCCTCACCCGATCGATGGCAGCGAACTGGAACGAGCATCCCCTGACACGCATGAGCCTGGCCCTTTCGGATGTCCTCGACAACATCTCCGTCATCATCCGGGAGGACGAGTTGATCGTAGGATGCCGCACTGCCCGGCTCAAGGGCGCACCGCTCTTCCCGGAGAACAAGCATCAATGGATCGAGGAAAACACCGATGGCTTCGATGCGAGGCCCCTCCAGAAGGCCCTGATCCGTGAGGAGGAGAAGAGGGAACTCAAGGAGGAAATCCTCCCCTTCTGGCAGGGCAAGGCGGTTGAAGACCGTCTTACAGAGCTCCTTCCCCCGGACGTGGCCGAGGACATGGAGAAGTTCATCTTCACGATGATGCTGGAGATTACGTATGGTATCGGCCATTTCACGATGGATCATACGAGGGTACTGAAGGAGGGTCTCAGGGGAATCATCGAGGAGGCCCAACGCCGCCGGGAGCGCCTCTCGGCAGAGGAACGGTCCGGAGAGAAGGGGCTTTTCTACGAGGCCGTTGTCCGTTCCCTCGAAGGGGCCATACGGTTTGCTCACCGGTATGCGGACCAGGCCGAAACCATGGCGGGATGCGAGAAGGATCCTATTCGACGGAAGGAGTTGGAGAAGATCGAACGGGTCTGCCGCCGCGTCCCGGAGCACCCTGCGGAAACGTTCCACGAGGCGGTCCAGAGCGTGTACTTCGTCCACCTGATTGCCCAGATCGAATCCGGAGGCAACTCGATCTCCCTCGGAAGGATCGACCAGAGCCTCCATCCCTACTATGACGCAGACAGGGCAAGCGAAAGGGTCACCCGAGAGAAGGCCAGGGAACTCCTGTCCCTGCTCTTCCTGAAGACCAACGAGATATGGAACGTGCTCGAGGAGGCCTTCATCCCGGGCGGAGAGGGTGCAGAAGGGAAGACCACGCAGAACGTGACGGTCGGGGGACTCGGGTCGGACGGCGAGGACGCCACCTGCGAGATGAGTTTCCTCGGCCTGGACGCCTTTGCAGACATAAGGACCACGCAACCCAACTTCGGCGTGAGGCTGAGCAAGAAATCGCCGGTGGATTTCGTCGGGAAAGCCGTTGCATGCGCAAAGGAGGGGGTGCTGCTTCACTTCTTCAACGACGATGCGATCATCCCTTGCCTGGTCGAGGGAGGACACGACCTCCCGGACGCCCGGGACTACGGGGTGGTGGGATGTCTGGAGCCGAACGCCCAGGGCAAGACCTTCGGCTCCACCTTTGCGGTCCAGTTCAGCGGCATAAAGTGCCTGGAGCTGGCCCTGAACAACGGCGTGGATAACGTCTTCGGCACTCCCGCCGGTATCGAGACCGGAGATCCCTCCGTGTTTCAAACCTTTGACGACGTCTGGAAGGCTTACACGGCCCAGGTGTCCCACTTCCTGGGTCAGATGGCGAGGGGCATGGCCGCACTGGATCAGGCCATCGCCGAGCAGGTCCCCTCCCCCTTCGCCTCGTCCATGATCCAAGGCCCGCTGGCGAAGGGCCTCGACCTGACCGGGGGAGGAGCGATCTACAACTCCACGGGTGTTCAGTTGATGGGGTTTGCCAACACCGTGGACAGCCTGTACGCCGTCAAGAAGGCGATTTTTGAAGACAGGGTGGCCACCCTCGACGAGCTCGTCTCGTGGCTTGCGAACGACTGGCGGGACGCAGAAGACAAGAAGAACTATTTCCTCCAGAAGATCCCCAAGTATGGAAATGACGTGGACGACGTGGACGCCATGGGCGTAGCCGTGCTGAACCACTTCTGCGACGAGCTGGCAAAGCACAGGAACTTCCGGGGCGGACCGTACTGGCCCGGGGTCTTCTCGGTCGGGTTCCACATTGCCATGGGCGCCCTCACGGCCGCCACCCCGGACGGACGCTCCACCGGGGACATGCTCGGAAACGGCCTGACGCCCACCACGGGGAACGCCTCGTCCGGTCCCACCGCCGTAGCCAACTCGGTAACCAAACTCCCCTTGAGGCGCATTCACAACGGCACGAACCTCAACATGCGCTTCCCGGGAACGAAAATCGCCCCTGAGAATCTCAGGGCCTTTATAGAGGGCTACTTCCAGCGAGACGGCACCCAGGTCCAGTTCAACATGGTGGACTCGGCAGTGCTCGAGGAGGCGCAGAAGCAGCCAAAGGACTACCGGGACCTCGTCGTGAGGATCAGCGGCTACTCCGCACACTTCGTCGGCCTGAGCGAGACGGCTCAGGACGAGATCATCGAGCGAACGGCGTATGAGTTATGAGGTGAAAGGCGAAAAGAAGGTATTAGGTATTAGCTGTTAGGTATTAGCTCCCATCCGCTATCCCCCGAAAGGTTGCGTGGCAGGAGGGAGAGGGAGACAGAGCCCAAACAAATCATATCGGAACAAGTCATCAGCAGGCGTGAGGACGAGGGGTGAGGCATCTGGTGCTATCTCCTGTTCCGAATTCGATTTGTGCAGGGCGACTTTGTAGGGGGGGAGAGAGACGGAGCCCCAGCAAATCTAATTCGGAACAGGGATAGCACACTATGAGCAAAGTGACCACAATGAAGCAGGCTATTTCCGAACACGTCCACGACGGTGATTTTCTGTACATCGGCGGCTATATCTGCAGGCCCCCGTTCTCCGCCATCCACGAGATTATCCGTCAGGGCAGGAAGGACTTGACCCTCACCCGAAGCAATGCAGCAGACGACTTCGACATGATGATCGGGGCAGGCGTGGTCAAACGATTCATCGCCACCTTCCTCTCCCTGGGCTTCTACGGCCTTGGACGCTGCTACAGACGATCGATCGAAAAGGGCATCCCCCACAAGATCGAACTGGAGGAGTACTCGAACCTCTCCCTGCCGATGATGCTCATGGCCGGGGCCATGGGCATGCCCTTTGTCCCTGTCAAGGACATGGTGGGCACGGACCTGATGAAAGTAAAATCCTTCATGGGCGACGGCAAGTACAAGATGATCGATTCGCCCTTCGACGGAAAACCGACCCTGCTCGTACCGGCCCTGAACCCGGACGTGGGCATCGTCCACGTCCAGCAGGCGGACGAAAACGGGAATGCCCAGATGTGGGGAATCGGGGGGGACTGCAAGCACGGCGCGAACGCCTCAAAGAAGGTAATCGTCAGCTGTGAGAGGATCGTCTCACGGGATGTGATCGGCAAGGACCCTTCCCGGACGATCGTACCCGGCTTCAAGGTGGTGGCCGTGGTGGAAGAGCCTTTCGGCGCCCATCCGGGATATACGCCCGGCTTCTACGACGTGGATTTTCAGTTCGGCTCCCTCTACCAGCAGGCCTCGAATACGGTGGAGGGTTTCGATGCTTTCCTGAAGGAATGGGTCTTCGGCCTGGAGGACAGGACCGCGTACACACAGCACTATATTCAACGCTTCGGTTACGCAGCATTCAAGGGCCTGCAGGCGAGTTTCGACTACGGATACCCGGTTAGTTACTCGTACTGAGTGGCGGGTGGCAAGTGGCGGGTGCTCGAGGACGAGGACGAGTTAGCCTTAGACAGCGAAGAACCACTGCGAGCAGCGAATAGGAGGTTCGTTGATGCACGAACACCCGAACGATTACATCAAGCCGGAGTTGATGGCCTGCTGCGGGGCCAGGGAGATCCGGGACGGTGACCTGGTCATCGTGGGAACCGGCTTCCCCACGGTGTCGGCCAACATCGCCAAGTACACACACGCGCCGGGGGCCACGATGATGCAAGAATCCGGCGTATACGACGCCCGACCCACGAGGCCGGCCCTCTCGGTGGGCGACCCGTGCCTGAATCCCGGGGCGGGCATGGTCGGCGGGCTGGCGGACGTGATGGGGATGTTCCTTCAGGGAGGGTCGGTGGACGTGGGCTTCCTGGCGGGCAGTCAGGTGGACAAGTACGGGAATATCAACACCACGGTCATCGGCGACTACGATCAACCCAAGAGCCGCCTGCCGGGCAGCGGTGGGGCGAACCCGATCGGGGCCCTGGCGAAACGAGTCATCATCATCGCAATGCACGACACCCGCCGCCTGGCCGAAAAGGTGGATTTCATCACCACGCCGGGCTACATAGACGGTGCCGGCGCGCGGGAACGCTGGGGCCTGCCGGAAAATACGGGCCCATCGATCCTCATCACGAACAAGGCCCTGCTCCGGTTCGATCGGGAGACCGGGGAAGCGTATCTGGCCTCGTATCATCCGGACAGCTCGGTCGATGAAGTCGTCGAACGGACACCGTGGGACCTCAAGGTTGCCGACGACGTACACGAGACCGAACCGCCCCGGGCCGAAGAGCTGAAGGTCTTGCGTGAGATCGTAGACACCCTCGGCCTGATCAAGATCTATGAAAAGAAGGGCTACGTCTGACGGCGAAGGACGATCGAGAAGGTTCTTCGAAGGCTGCCAAGAAGTGTGTATTTTTCAGGGGGGACTTCATGAACGAGACACGTAAACTCGCTGCCTTTTGTGCCGGCCTGACCCTTGACCGGCTTCCCGGAGAGGTCGTCCAGAAGGCGAAGGCCTGCATCCTGGACTACATCGCCAACGTGTACGGATCTCTCGAACTGGATGCCGTCTCCAGGGTGGTTTCGTATGTCCGTGCTCTCGGAGGGTCGGAGACTGCCACTGCCCTCGGTTGCGGGTTCAAGACAGGGATCCATCAGGCCGCCTTCTTGAACGGAGTTACCGCCGAGGCGATCGAGGCACAGGACGGCCTCAGATTCGGGGGAAATCATTCCGGGACCGCGGTCATCCCGGCGGCACTGGCCGTGGCGGAGGAATCGGGGCTGGGGGGTAAAGAGGTCATCGAAGCGGTCGTGGCAGGCTACGAGGCAGCGAACCGCATTTCCGCTGCCATCCACCCGAGTCACACCCTGTCAGGCTTCCTGCCCACCGGCACCTGCGGCACCTTTGGGGCCGCCTGCGCGGCCGCCCGACTGATGGGGCTCGACGAAGAGGGGATGCTCAACGCCCTGGGAAACGCGGGCTATGTGGTACCCCTTTCGATGGGTGAACAGCTGATGGGCGGGTTCACGGTGAAGATCATCCAGGGAGGCCAGGCTGCGTCCTGCGGCCTCACAGCCTCCGGTCTCGCCCGGGCCGGGATCACGGGCGCTCCCTACGTTCTGGAAGGGTCGGAGCTGAACGGGGGCTTCACCCAGATCACGATAGACGGCGAGCCGGCCCTGGACAGGATCACGGATCGTCTGGGCGAGCACTACACGCTCATGGATGTCTACTTCAAGCCCTACACGGCCTGCCGACACACCCACGGAGCCGCCCAGGCCGTACTGGCCCTCGTCCGGGAAAACCATTTCGACCCGGAAGAGGTCGAGACCCTTGACGTACACACCTACGGCATTGCCCTGCTGGCGGTGGGCAAGCCGATCCACGAGAACGCGAGCTTCGTCACGGCCCAGTTCTCGATACCCTATGTCGTGTCCGCCACCTTGCTCGACCGGGAACTCGGCCCCAGACAGCTGACCGAAGCTCGCGTTGCGGACCCCGTTCTCCTGGCCTTCTCTGAGAAGGTGAAGGTCCACTGTGACGACGAGTTGAACCAAGTCTACCCGGAAAAGACCTCGAGCAGGGTGGAGATCACCTTCAAGGGAGGACGGAAACTCATCAAGCAGGTTGACATCCCCAAGGGGGATCCGAGAGACCCGATGACCCTCGATGACCTGAAGGAAAAAGTGAGGCACTTTGCGGGCGAGAGGGAGAAACAGAGGCTGGAAACAGTAATCAACCGGATTGCGGATCTGGAGAATGTTCGCGACATAAGTGAATTGACAGAAATCGTGTAGGAGAAGCGGAAATGGACTTCAATCTGACAGACGAACAGAACATGTTGATCGAAACCCTGCGGACCATGGGGGAACGGGAGAAATTCAAGGACCTGGCAAGGGAAGTGGACGCGTCGGGCGAGTTTCCCGAGCACCTCATGCCGAAGTTTGCCGAAATGGGGCTGCTCGGGATGGTGCTTTCCCCGGAATACGGGGGTGGGGGCCAGCCCGCCATCAACGCGATCCTGGCCATCGAGGAGCTGGCAAAGTTCAGCCCCATGATCGCCGGATCCGTGTTCGAGTCGAACGTAGGGCCTGTCCGGGCCATCGATCTGTTCGGCACCGAGGAGCAGAAGAAGGCGATCCTTCCCGGGGTGTGCAAGGGCGACCTGAGCGTATCGGTCTGCATGACCGAGCCGGAGGCGGGCTCGGATCTCACGGCGCTGACGACCCGACTCGTGGAGGACGGGGACGACTACATCCTCAACGGAAGGAAGATCTTCATCACCGGGGCGGGGCATGCGAGCCATTACTTTGTCTACGCCCGTTTCGGCGACTCGAAGGGATACAAGGGGATCGGAGGTGTCCTCGCGGAAAAGGGAATGCCGGGCTTCAGCTTCGGCAGACAGGAGGACTTCCTGGGCCTTCGGGGGATGCCCTCCTGTGACCTCATCTTCGAGGACGTACGGGTACCGAGGAAGAACGTGGTGATCCCGGAGGGGGGGTTCCCGGACATGATGCTCACTTTTGACATCGAGCGTTGTGGAAACGCTGCCATGTGCCTTGGCGTGGCCGGCGGCGCCCTCGAGGCGGCCAAGGCCTACGCGCAGGAACGCAGCGCCTTCGGGAGGCCGATCTGCGAGTTCCAGGGGGTTCAGTTCCCGATCGTCGACATGGCCATGAAGCTGGAGGCGGCACGCCTCCTGGTCTATCGGGCCGTGATGGGAGCGGGCCGTGGCTTTCCCTCGATCTATGATGCGGCCGTGGCCAAGTGCTTTGCCAACGAAATGGTGATCGAAGTAACGAACGCGGCCATGCAGGTCTTCGGCGGCTACGGCTACAGCAAGGAGTTCCCCGTGGAGAGGATGCTCCGGGACGCGAGGGCCTGGTGCGTCGCCGGGGGGACCGTCCAGATGCTCAGGGTCACGATGGCAAGCCTCTTGTTCGGCAGGAGATTCGATCAGCGCAAGTGAGGCTGTCGATAAACGGCCATCTGCGGCGTTGCACTCATCCTTCGTCACTGCGGCGTACGGTGTACGCCTCATTATCGATCTGGATCCCCGCCTTCGCGGGGACATGTTTCGCGCGCCTTGCAGCTGACCATTTCTCAACAGCCTCTGCAGAGCAAGCGTTCTGGGACACCGTCTCGAGTGAGAAGGGCTTATCCGAGGGGAAGGACAGCATGGAAGACCTGAAGAAGTTCCGGGAGCTGTTTCTGTCGTTTCAGATCGACGCCGTAGGGCCGGAGGTGAAGGCCTGCCTCGACAGGGGGACGGCCCCAAAGGCGTTTCTGGCCTGCTGCCAGGAGTGCATGGAGGAGGTCGGAGGGAAGTTCGACACCGGCGAATACTACCTGCCCGAGCTGGTCGTGGCCGGGGAGATGTTCAAGGACGTGAGCGAACGAATCAAGCCGCTTCTGAAGACGGGCGACTCCACTTCCACAGGGACCCTCGTGCTGGGGACGCCGCAAGGGGACATTCACCACCTTGGCAAGGACATCTTCAAGGTGTTGGCCGAGGCAAGCGGATTCACGGTCCATGACCTGGGAGTCGACGTGCCTGCCGCAAGCTTCGTGGACAAGGTGGAAGCCACGGGCGCGACCATCCTGGGGATGTCCGCCCTGATCACGGCCGCCTTTGAGCCCATGGGGGAAGTCCTTCGGCTTCTGGACGAAAAGGGGCTTCGGCAGATGGTTCGCGTGATCATCGGCGGCGGCGTGACCACCCGTGAGATGGCCGACAGGATCGGAGCAGACGCCCAGACACGGGACGCCTACGAGGGATTGAAGATCGTCCGCACCTTCACCGGAACAGGAGAATAACACGAGGATGATCGGGCAGCCAGGCAAGAAGATCTACCCGAAGGACACGATGACAGCGGAGGAGCGCCTCGAGGCGGTCGTACGACTCGAGCAACCCGACCGGGTCCCTCTTTCGATGATGCTCTACTACTACAACCCCTTCCACACCGAGCACAGCATGAGCGAGTACATGTCCAAGCCCGAGGTCTACCGTCAGGTGAGTCGTAAGGTCTACGAGGACCTGGGCCCCTGGGACATGTACTACAACATCAACCCGATCTCGAGGCTGCTCTACAGCTACGCCATGATGATGAGGTATTTGTATCCGGGAATCGAACTGCCCGACAACGTGATGGCCCAGGTGGACGAGATCGAATACATGAAGGCCGAGGACTACGACGCAATCCTCGAGCAGGGCACCACGTTCAACGATCTCCGGTTCCGGATGCGCATGCTCCCCCGGTTCTGCAAAGACGCAGAGGGCGTACACCCGGCCAGGCTCTGGCCCACGCTGGCCAGAGATTTCATAAGACAGAAGCGCTTCTGGAAGAACGACATGAACTGGTGCAGGGAAAAGGGGCTCGTCATGCAGATCGGCATGCAGGCCGAGATGCCCTTTGATCTGTTCTCCATGGCCCGCACCATCGTGCCCTTCTCGCTGGACCTGTTTCAGCGGCCGGACAAGATCCGGCGTGCGGCCCTGCGACTGGCCCCGAGCTTCGCCGAGTTCATGATCTGGGTGGCCCGTCTGATGGGAACCCCCAGGGTGCAGTGTTACTGCCACCGGACCTCGAACAGCTTCATCTCTCCCCGCCAATTCGAAGAACTTGTCTTCCCGAGCCTCGAGGAGATCGTTTGCCGGATCATCGATGCAGGGATGACGCCCATCCTTCACTGCGACGGCGACTGGCTCAAGAACTTCAAGGTGCTCCGCCGCCTGCCTGCCAAGAAGATCATCCTGCAGTTGGACGGCCTCACGGACATCTACAAGGCCAAGGAGGCAATCGGAGATCACATGTGCCTGTTTGGGGATGTCTCCGCGGAGAAGCTGGCCCTGGGAAGCCCGGACGAAGTGGATGAGACCTGCCACAGGCTGATCGAGGAGGTGGGCAAGGGGGGAGGCTTCATCCTGGCCGGCGGGTGCGAAATCCCTTACAACGCAAAGCCTGAGAACCTCAAGGCGATGACCAAGTCGGTCTACAAGCACGGCTATTACACGGAGCAACAGGCGGTTCAGGTCCAGGTTCCCCTGCCGAAGGCAACCTAGCTATTCCTGTCTGCGCTATTTCGTCCTCGCGCAGGATGATCGAACCCGTTCTGATACAAAAAACATAATTATCCTTCCTCCGGAACCATTAAAGTCTTCCCCCCGGATGGACGACTTCCCTGTACAGGCCAAAATCAATGCACACGGGAGGGAAAGAGGACATGAGACTGCTTACGAGGTCGGATTTCGACGGCTTGGTTTCCGCGGTCCTGCTGAAAGAAGTCGGCATCTTGGACGAGTGGAGTTTCGTACATCCCAAGGATGTGCAGGACGGTGCGGTTCAGGTCACGAAGGATGACATCCTGGTGAATGTCCCTTTCGCCCCCGGCTGCGGACTGTGGTTCGATCATCACTCGAGCGAAATGGAACGGCTCAACTTCCACTTCCCCTTTGAGGGTGCCTCCAAGCTGTCCCCGAGTTGTGCCAGGGTGATCTGGGAATACTATGGCGGTGAGGGCAGCTTTCCGGATCATTTCAATGAAATGCTTCGCTACGTAGACAAGTGTGACAGCGGCGATCTGACCGCCGAGGAGATCGAAAACCCTGAGGGCTGGGTCCTCCTGAGCTTCATCATGGATCCTCGGACCGGCCTTGGCCGCTACC
>RCNG010000856.1_pt1 | contig 14627 bp, 13 predicted proteins | sample 2041371 | NCBI WGS metagenome assembly RCNG01 (sample SAMN09708227, study PRJNA481090) | Marine sediment metagenome, whole genome shotgun sequencing project. | biome: marine sediment; feature: ocean; material: sediment; isolation source: Sewage treatment plant 1 marine sediment (STP1) ... | reverse complement strand
GAGGATCTCGACCTTGCGGTCCGGCTCCTGCCCCTTGCCGAGATAGGCTCGCATGCGGTTTCGGAGACTGCGCGCCTTCCCGATGTAGATGACCTTGCCCTGCGCGTCCTTGAGGAGATAGACGCCCGGACCTGTGGGAACCGTGCTGAGCTTTCCTTTAGGCATTCCTGGGCTCCAGCGTGCCGGGCCAGGGCGTGAGACGCGCCCACTCCGTAGCCTAGCCCCGGGCACTCGGGGTGTCAACCGCGAGGACTGCTTGCCGGTGGGGGTTGACTGCCACGGCTCCAGGTGGTATATTCTCGGTTTGGAAGCCGATCTGAAGATCGGGCCCATCGCCCGCAGCACCGAGGACTGCGCCCTGGTCTTCGATGCCATGCGCGGCCGCGACCTCGATATTCCGGGCTCCGACAACGATGGTGTGGTCAAGGCTGTGGACTACCTCCTCAACCTCAATCGCGGCTACCGCGTTGATCTCGGTGAGCGCGTCATCGTCATCGGTGGCGGCGCGGTCGCCTTCGACGCTGCTCGGAGCGCGGTCCGCGAGTTCTACTCCCCCATGGAGGAGATCGAGATGACCGCCGAAGCCACGGCACACCAACCGGCCATGGACGCGGCCCGCGGTGCACTGCGCGGCGGCGCCAAGGAGGTTCACGTCGCCTCCCTCGAGTCCCTCGAGGAGATGCCGGCGTCGCAAACGGTTCAGGGGAAAGAAGAGCTTCACGAGGCGCTGGTGGAGGGGGTCGAACTCCACCCCGCCTGGGGACCGAAACGGATCCTCGGCGAAGGCTCGGTGACCGGAGTGGAGTTCGTGGCGGTGACGAGGGTCTTTGACGACGACGGCCGGTTCAGCCCGGTCTTTGACGAATCCAGGACGATGACCATCGAGGCCGATTCGGTGATCCTCGCCATCGGTCAACAAGCCGATTTCTCCTTTCTCGGCGAGGATGATCAGATCGAACTGACTCGAGCGGGGACCATCAAGATCGACCCCGACACCCTCGCGACGACCAACCCGCAGGTCTTCGCCGGTGGCGATGCGGCCTTTGGGCCGCGGATCGCCATCGAGGCGGTGGCGAACGGGAAACGCGCCGCCCAGTCCATCCACTCACTTCTCGCCGGGAGCGAAGCCGCCCTGCGTCTTAGGGTCGAAATCGACAAGGTCCCCGCCGACGAGTACGGGATGCCCGCGGGTTACGAGCTTCGAGGGCGAAAGACCGCTCCCACGGTGGATGTCGGCCGGCGGACCGGAATCACCGAGGTTGAAGCGGTGATGACCGAGGACCAGGCCAGAGCGCAGGCCGAGCGTTGCCTGGCGTGCCATGTGGACACCATCTATGACCCGACCAAATGCGTTCTCTGCAACCGATGCGCTGACGTCTGTCCCGAGAAATGCCTGACCTTTGTGCCCCTCGAACGGGTCGAGATGCCGGCCGAACAACTCGAAGAGGCCATCGCGAGCTATGGCCACGACATCGAGCGACCCATGACCGTCCTGCTCAAGGACGACACCATCTGCATCCGCTGCGGTCTCTGTGCCGCGCGTTGCCCCACGGAGGCCATGACCATGGAACGTTTCAACTTCATCGAGTCGACGGAGTAGGAAATGGCGACGACAGACACCGTCAAAGAGGGCATACAGGTCCACACCGACCCGGGTGGTGAGACCCGACGTGGTTTTCTCGAAAAATTGACCGCCGTGGTGGCAGCCGCCGGTGCCCTGATCGCGGGCTGGCCCCTTTTCCGCTCGCTGGTTCCCAATGTTTTGTATGAACCGCCCAAGAAATTCCGCATCGGGTCTCCGGCGAGCTTTCAGGAAGGCGTCACCTTTTTGGAGCAGCACCGGATCTTCCTCTTCCGCGAGAGCTCGAACTTCCACGCGATCTCGGGTATCTGCACCCACCTCGGCTGCACCGTCAAATTCTCTCCCCTCCTGTCGCCACAGGAGGCCACCGTCCGAGACTTCACCTTTCGATCGCTGGGTGAGTTCCACTGCCCGTGCCATGGTTCCAAGTTCCGCGGTGAGGGGACCAACTACTCGGGCCCGGCCCCCCGGCCTCTCATGTGTTTCCACCTCGAAGTGTCGCCGTCATCCGGCGAACTGGTGGTCGATGTCTCAACCGAGGTCGCCCGCGATTTCAGACTGGTGGTCTAGATGAGCCTCCTCAGCATCAAGGACACATGGCAGAAGCTGACCTGGTCCTGGAGTCCGGAATCGAACCGCGAGGCGGGCAGCGGCATCGTCGCCAATTTCCTGCTCCACTGGTTTCCCAACAGGGTATCCCTTCGCAGCCTGGCGTTTGGTTCATCGCTCTACCTGGGCACCATCACCTTCATCGTCTTCCTGATCCTGGCGGTGACCGGGGTCGTGCTCATGTTCCTCTATGTCCCCTCGGTCGAGCGGGCCTACTGGAGCATCAAGGATCTGGACTTTGCGATCAGCTTCGGGTGGCTCTTGAGGAGGCTTCACCGGATCTCGGCCCACCTCATGGTGGCGCTGGTCTTTCTCCACATGTTCCGGGTCTTTTTCACGGGTTCCTACAAGGCGGGTGAGATCGTCCGGTCGGCGAGGCCCGTCAACTGGGTCATCGGTGTGATGCTCCTGGTGCTGACTCTTCTGCTGAGCTTCACCGGCTATCTCCTGCCGTGGGATCAACTCGCTTTCTGGGCGATCACCGTCGGGACGAACATCGCCGCAAGCGTACCCGCCGTCGGAGAAGCCACCCGGCAGTTCCTCCTCGGCGGCACCCTCATCGGCCAACCGACCCTGATCCGGTTCTATGTACTCCACTGCGCGCTCCTGCCCCTGGCCCTCTTCGGCCTCGCTGTATGGCACATGTGGCGGATCCGCAAGGACGGCGGCCTCGCCATCGTCGAACAGGACCGCCGGGAGGCCCTCGAGCGGGAACCCGCCGAGCCGCGCAAGAGCAAGACCTACAGCGTTCTCGGCATTGCCAGTGGAACCACCGTCCAGGTCAACGACCCGACCACGCTCAACGATGACAACTCGCGCCCGTCGACACCGTTTCTCACCGTCAGGCTCTTGCTCGTCACCTTGGTCACCCTGGCCGTTTCCATCGGTCTGTCACTTATTGTGCACGCTCCCCTCGAGGCTGCGGCCAACCCGGAGGTGACACCGAACCCGGCCAAGGCGCCATGGTACTTCCTCGGGCTGCAGGAGATGGTCGGCTATTCGGCCCTCATGGGCGGGGTCATCATCCCGACCCTGGTCGTTCTCGGGCTCATGTTGATTCCCTTCCTCGACCGTGAGCAGAAGGGCATCGGTGTTTGGTTCACCGATTCCGGCGGCCGGAACTGGGCTGTCGTCGGCTTCCTCTACGGACTGCTCACAACCACCGGGTGTCTGGTGCTGGCAATTCTGGCGCCCATGAGGTCGATCTTCCCGGGGATCGAAAGCCAGGCTTTCTTCGACCTGGTCAATCCCGCGAGCCTTCTGCTGGGGCTCTTCGCCGCCCAGTACTTCGTCGTGCTCAAGAGGACGAAATCCACCCGCTATGCGGCCATGGCGACGTTCTGCGCCTTCATCATCGCCTTTGTCCTCCTGACCTACACAGGCACAGCGCTGCGTGGACCCAACTGGGAGTTCTATTGGCCCTGGCAGGTGTGGCCGGCTCACCCGATGGGTCTGTGAGGGAGGACGAGATGATCAAGAAGATCACCCGACGGGAAATCCTCCTGGTGCTCGGCACCTCCATCGCTCTCATCGCCGTGCTGGTCGCGGCCTTGTTCCATGACACTGCACCCGAATGGAAGTACTTCCAATCGGAATTCAGGCTCATCGTCGCGGAGCGTGTTGCCGATGTCGATCCGGCCATCCTGCCCTCGGGAATCCAACAGATCTGGGTCGACGAGCTCGATCGCGTCGATCGCTGCACCACCTGCCACCTGGGCACGACCTGGAAGGGCCTCGAAGACGTCGAACAGCCCTGGACCACACACCCCTTTGCCGAGATCTTCGACAATCACCCCGTCGAGGATTTCGGTTGCACGGTGTGTCACGGAGGCCAGGGCTTCGCCCTCACCGAGTATGACGCCCATGGCTTTGTCGAGCACTGGGAGAAACCACTGCTTTCGGACATCGCCGGCTCGGAGTACGACCCGAGGAACCCACCGCCACTCCACGAGATCCAGTGCAACTTCTGCCACCGCTACGAACGGTCCACCGAGGGAATGCCGGCCATCAACCGTGCCAAGGAATTGGTGCGGTCCAAGGGCTGCAAAATCTGCCACGTCATCAACGGCGATGGCGGCAAGCTGGGTCCGGATCTCACCCACGAAGGCGACAAGCATGCCGAGGGCTTTGATTTCTCCAATCTGGTCTCCGATCAGATGACGGTCTTCAACTGGCACATCAAACACTTCCAATCGCCCCCCACCATCGTGCCCGGATCGATCATGCCGGAGATGAACTTCCAGACATCGGAGGCGCAGGCGCTGGCCATGCTGGCCATGAGTTGGCGTGACGACCGGGATCTTCCCGTCGCGTACTTCCCGGGAATCGAGCTGACGGACGAGATGACTCCCGACGAGATCGAACGCGACCGACGAATGCGTGAGGGCGACGGCGCATTCTTTGTCAAGCACAGCTGTTTTGTCTGCCACAGTATCTCCGCCTACGACATCAAGTCGCCCACCGAAAAGGGCCCCGATCTCTCCTTCGCCCCCGATGACGTCAGGGCGCGATTCAACAAAACCGTCGAAGAGTTCCTATTTGATCCCACGGGCACGATGAAGATCATCCTCGAGAGCCAGATCGTGCTCACCGACGAAGAGAAGTGGGAGGCCAACGAGAAGATCATGAAGGCCTACGACATCGTCAAGAACCGTGCCGCCGACGGCACCAACCAATGATGCAACGTCCGTTTCCGGCCGGAGCCGGGAACTCTGTGACGGAAGGAGGAATGCGATGACGAAACGAACCAGGACCCATGTGTGGCTCGCGCTGTCGGTGATCGCCGTTCTGGCTGTCGGAATGGTGGCGTGCGGCAAGCAGCCCACCAAACGCCGCGGCGCGAGGGGCGCCGGCGGCCAAACCTCGGATATCGCGAGTGCTGCGCTGGCCACATATGTCGCCCCCGGCGATCTCGACGAGTACTATCTCTTCTACTCGGGCGGCCACAGCGGGCAGATTTTTGTGTCGGGCATCCCGTCCATGCGCCACATCGCCACCATTCCGGTCTTCAGTCCCTATCCGGGGACCGGCTACGGATTTGACGACGAATCCAAGGAGATGCTCGGCGGCTACAACTGGGGCGACTCCCACCACCCGGGATTGTCCGAAACCGACGGAGAATACGACGGTCGCTGGCTCTTCATCAACGACAACGCCCAGGGTCGGATCGCCCGCATTGACCTCAAGGACTTCAAGACCAAACAGATCATGACGATCCCCAACATCTCGGCCAACCACGGCAGCTCGTTCGTCACCCAGAACAGCGAGTACGTCACCATGGCGACCCGGATGTCGGTCCCGTTCCCGGCTGGGACCTATGCCGATGTCGATGAATACGCCACCAAGTACAAGGGCATCGCAGCTGGGATCAAGATCGATCCCGAAAACGGCCACATGTCGCTTGGCTGGGAGATCCTCCTGCCGCCGTTCAACTACGATCTCGGTGATTCGGGCAAGGGTCCCTCGGACGGCTATATGTTCTGGACCTGCTACAACTCCGAGCGCGAGTTCATCGAGGGCGGCAAACTCGAAGTCACGGCATCGCAGCGCGATAAGGACTTCATCCTGATGGTCGACTGGCGCGCCGCCGAGAAGGCGGTCGCCGACGGCAGGGCCAAGACAGTCACGGGCGCCCCGGTGCTCTATCCCGAAGATGTCGCCGACATTGCCTGGTTCATCCCGCTGGCCAAGTCGCCGCACGGTGTCGATGTCTCACCGACGGGTCAGTGGATCGTCGGTTCGGGCAAGCTCTCGCCGACCACCACGGTCTATGACATCGAGAAGATCAAGGCCGCCATCGCCGCAAAGGACTTCGAGGAAACCATCGACGGCATCCCTGTCCTCACCTACAGCTCGGTGCGCGAGGCCGAGATCCCGGTGGGTCTGGGGCCACTCCACACCCAGTTCGACGGCAAGGGCTACGCCTACACCTCCCTCTTTGTCGAATCCGCGGTGGCCAAGTGGAAGCTGCCGCCCTATGAGGAGGGCGCCGACATGAACCAGTATGTCGTCGACAAGATCCCCGTGGCCTACAACATCGGTCACCTGGTGACCGCCGAGGGCGATTCCATGTCTCCCGACGGCAACTATCTCGTCGCTCTCAACAAACTCTCCAAGGGTCGTCACCTCTCGGTGGGTCCCTCCATTCCCGAGTCGGCCCAGTTGATCGACATCTCCGGCGACAAGATGAAACTGATCTACGATGCCTTCACCGAGCCCGAGCCGCATTATGCGGTGATCATCAAGGCCGACAAGCTCGACCCGGTCGAGGTCTACAAGAAGGACGATCCCTACTGGCACAAAAGCCCCGACGCGATCTGGTCCGTGGAGGAGGCTCGGATCGAGCGCCGCGGAAAGACCGTCGAGGTCTGGATGATGTCGGTCCGCTCGTTCTTCGCGCCCGATGTCATCCGTGTCAACAAGGGCGATGAGGTCATCATCCATGTGACCAACATCGAGCAGACCCGCGACGAGCTCCACGGCTTTGCCATCAACGAGTACAACATCAACCTGGTGATCGATCCCGGCGAGACCAAGACGGTGACCTTCACCGCCGCCAAGGAAGGGGTCTTCGCCTTCTACTGCACCAATTTCTGCAGCGCGCTCCACCAGGAGATGCAGGGGTACTTCCTGGTCAAGTAACGGGTTGAATCTGCCCGGCCGGCCAACCACGGGCCGGCCGGGTCTTGTGAAACGAGGCAGGTATGCCAGAGATCCTTCAAAGGTTGACTAGTGCGCTCGACAAGCCGCTCGTGCCCAGGAGCCGCCTTCTCACCCTGGCCGCTGCGTTGATCCTGATTCCGACATTCTTCGTCCCCCTGTGGCACATGAGTTTCTGGGCTCAGCAGTACCCCGAGGGGCTGGACCTCTACGTTTACAGCCACAATCTCGTGGGCGGGGACGACGGCAACGATCTCACCGAGATCAATGTTCTCAACCACTACATCGGGATGGCGGAGCTCACGCCCGCCGACTTCAACGAATTGAAGTGGATCCCGCTGGTGGTGGGTCTCATCGGCATTCTGACCCTCAGGGTCGCGGCCATCGGGACCCTTCGATCGCTGGTGGACATCCTGGTGATCTCCCTCTACTTCGGCGGGTTCTCCTTGTGGACCTTCTGGTACAAGATGAACTACTACGGGGCCAATCTGGACCCGCGCGCCTCCGTCCAGGTGGCGCCTTTCATGCCACCGGTCTTCGGCTACAAGCAGGTCGGACAGTTCGATGTCTGGTCATACCCGGCCGTGGGGAGCTACTTCTTCGCGGCCTTTGGCCTCTTGTTGCTCGGCGCCTTCTGGATCAGTTGGAGACGGGTCAAAGCAACCACGGATTGATCATTCCCGAGAAAACGGAGGAAAACGATGAAGAAGCTGACAGTTCTGGCCATGTTGCCCTGGCTCCTGGTGGCCTGCGGCGGTGGTGGCGGCGACGAGGCTATGGTCTACGACGAGTCGGAGGTCGCTGCAGCACCGCTGATCGAGGTTCAGGCGCCGGAGCCGATCCCGGTCCCCGAGATTCGTCCGGTCGAGGGGGACGACGACTGGGAGGCCAAAGCGCACAACAAGGATGTCGAGATCATCGGGGTGCTGAACATCATCAACCCCGTCGCCACGTATATCGTGGCCGGCTTTGACCAGTACGGCGGCAGCTTTTCAGAGGTCCTGCAGGAAGAGTGGGCGGACACCCAGGTCCAACTCACCGCGGCGACGACGCTCTATGACTCGTGTAAGACGCGGATGTCGGCCGGGGAGTACGACAAGCAGCTCTTCCTCGATCTCGAGGAAGTGTGGCAACTCCTTGTCAAGACCGGAGTCGCGGGGCTCCGGACCAAGAGCATGATCGACGCCGAGGTCGGCAACCTCAAGGGTTGACCGCACCATCAGATCAATACCGAACCCGGCGCGGGCCGCCCGCGCCGGGTGTGCGACACTCCATGATGTGTTCACTACAAAAAACCGGTCACCATCGAGTTGGTGAAAAGGGGAGATTCGGTTGTTTCGGTGGGTCATCCCGGCATTGACGATCGTACTCGGCATTGTTACGGCGAACCTCGACGCCATCGAACACACGGTGGGCGATGGAGAATCCATCGCCACCGTCTTGTTGTCCGCACGACCCGGGGACACCGTGCGCCTGACCGGTTCGACCTACCACGAGAACCTCGTGATCGATGTCCCGATCGTCTTGACCAGCGCTCGGGGATCCGTCATCCGCGGCGGCTATGAGGGAAATGTCATTCACGTGACGGCACCGGGTGTGGTGCTCGAAGGTCTCACTGTGAGCGAGGCCGGACCCCACCTCACCAAGGACATGGCCTGCATTCTCATCGAGGCCGACGATGTCGTCGTACGGGGCTGTACGGTCGATGAATCGTTGCATGGCATCTATGTCAAGGGGGGCCAGCGGGCAACCATCGTCGACAACACCATCGAGGGTCGGCTCGACCTCATCGAGGCGGATCGGGGCAACGGGATCCACGTCTGGAACTCGGCCGGGAACACCATCGAGGGCAACGAGATCTTCAATGCCCGGGATGGGATCTACTTCTCCTTCGCCAACGACACCCAGATCACCGGCAACCACATCCATCAGGTTCGGTACGGGCTCCACTATATGTACTCGAACAACAACTCCTTCAAGGACAATCTCTTTGAAGACAACGTGGCCGGCGCCGCCCTGATGTACTCCGAGGACATCGAGTTCGAACGCAATACCTTTGCCCGCTGCCGGGGCTTCCGTGCCTACGGAATCCTGCTGCAGTCCATGGCCCGGGTGACGGCCCGGTCCAATCTGATCCTCGACAACAGCCGCGGGATCTTCATGAACAACACCAACACCAGCACCATGATCGGAAACGACGTCGTCGATAACGATCTGGCGGTGCAGCTCAATGGTGGCTGCGATGAGAACTCCTTTTACGACAACAATTTCATCAATAACCTTTCAGAGCTCCTGCTCGATGTCAGCGACCGGGAAACTCAATGGGCGAATGACGAGAACGGCAACTACTGGTCACGGTATCGGGGATACGATCTCGATCGCGACGGCATCGGAGACATCGCCTTTGTGATCCAAAACGTCTTTCAGATCCTCGAGTCGAATGTCCCCGAGGTCAGGTTCTACCTGCTCAGCCCGGCGGCCGAACTGCTGCGCGCAGCCGAGGAGACCCTGCCGATCCTCAGGCTCGGTGACGCCGAGGATCCCCTGCCGCTGATGCAGCCGCGGACAAACGATGAGGTGCCCTGGGAGACCGTGTCGTCGTTCTCCACCCATGGCAACCCGATCTGGGCGATCGCCTTTCTCGTGGGTGCGTTCGCTCCAACCGGCTTCCTGCTCCACCGCAGCCGCCGCCCGAGAGCCGGAGAACGCAGCTGATGGCGAGTGATGGAATCATCATCCGCATGGAAGCCTTTGCCAAGAGCTACGGCGAAGTCCAGGCGGTCAAACCCCTCGATCTAGAGATCGCGCGAGGAGAGTCCTTTGCGTTTCTCGGTCCCAACGGCGGCGGCAAGACAACCGTCCTACGATCCCTCGTGGGTCTGCACGCGCCATCGTCCGGCCGGATCTTCATCGATGGGGAGGACCTGTCCGAGAATCCCGACCGGGCAAAGAAGCTTGTGTCCTATGTTCCCCAGCGGGTCACCATGCCGGGTCAACTCACAGCGCGGGAGATCCTCAAGTTCTTTGCCCATCTCCGGGGGGTCGCCTCCAACCGGGTTGATGAGGTCCTGGCGATCTTCGAACTCGCAGCCGATGCAGATCGCTTAACGGGTGAATACTCCGGGGGCATGCTCCAGCGCCTCGGGCTCGCGGTCGCGATGCTCGAAGAGGTCCCCATCCTCGTCCTCGACGAACCTGCGCTCAACCTCGATCCATTGGGAATCGCGGCACTCCACGAACTCCTGGCCGAACTCAGGACAAAAGGGAGCACCATCGTTTTTTCGTCCCATATCGTCCACAGCGCCGTTCAATTGGCCGACCGGGTGGGCGTTCTGGTGGGGGGCGAACTCGCCAAGCTGCAGGACGTCCCCGCTTTTATGACCACCGTTGCCCAGAAGACACGGGTCCGGGTGGTGCTCGCAGGCCAGGCCGAGCTGTTCGTCGATAGAGCCAACACCGCAGGGGCATCCAACTGTCGCTGCAACGGCGCTGAGCTCTCGTTCACCGCGCTGCCGGCGCGGCGTCTCGAGATCATCCAGGCCATCCAATCGGGCGGGGGGATCGTCGAGGAGTTCCACACCGAGGCTCCGGACTGGGCGTCCGTGGTCCGCGATCAGGTCAATGGACGGGGATCGGAGTCCACATCGTGAGATCGGGGTACAAGGAATCAGCACCGGTCATCGCGACCCTCGTCTGCGCCGCCACCATCATCGGTGGGTGTTCCGGCCCGGTCCGACCCGAGGTCACCGCGGGTCTCGATGCCTGCGCCGAGTGCAACATGGTCATCGATCAGGTCAACCAGGCATGCGGCCATGCCGTCGATGGCGAATTTGTCGCCTTCGACAGCCCGGGCTGTCTGCTCAGAAACCACGATGAACTGCGCCGACGCGGCTTAGAGATCCCGACCGAAGTCTGGCTCGCCGACTACGACTCAGCGGTCTTTGTCCCGGCCGTACAGGCCGCACTTTTGTTCACCGATCAGATCCCAACCGTCATGGGCGCCGGGGTTCTTTCGTTTGCCACAATTCAGGGCGCAGAAGCGGCACAAACATCCGATAACGAGATGATCACCGATTGGACGGGCTACCGCCGGCTGCGCGGTCAGGCCGACACCCTCGTCGAGGCGATCGTCAGCACGACCTCGCTCACACCAGAAATGGTCGAGGTTGCCAAGGGCGAACTCGTGCTCTTCAGGCTTTCGGCCGGTGAACTGGACGAGGCCATCACCCTCGAGATCCGCGGATACCCCGAGATCGGAGAGATCGTAGTGACACCCTCCGAGGATCCCACCGAATTGCGGTTTTACGCCACCCGACCGGGGGCGGGATTCCCCATCTTCGGGGTCGACGACCAGCCCCTCGGGATGATGCGGGTGACCGGCGCTCACACGGACGACGAGGCGGCGCAATGAAATCCGCCATCGGACAGATCGCGTGGCAGGAGTTCGTCCTGAACCGGCGCAACCGTTGGGTGATCTTCTTTGCCGGCCTCTTCGCGGTGACGACGACTCTCATCTCCTACTTCGGGATGGTGACCTCGGGCTACGCCGGTTTCCAGGACTTCGTCCGTACCGCCGCGAGCCTGGCCAACCTGGGTGGATTCCTCATCCCGCTCTTCGCACTCCTGCTCGGGGTCTTCAGTTTTCTGAGTGAACGCGAGTACCTGGAGATCCTCGCCACCCAACCCATCCCCAGATCACACGTGCTCCTCGGCAAGATCTGCGGCCTGTGCCTGACGGTGATCGCCGCATCGGCCATCGGCTTTGGTATCCCGGGCGCCGTCATCGCCATGGCCATCGGGACCGAAGGGGCGGTTGGCTATCTCATGGTCGTGGTCTACAACACCCTGTTGGCAGTCATCTTTGTCGGTCTGTCGGTGCTCATCGCGTTGGCGACGGATCGACGACAGATCGCGCTGGGGATCGCCATGGGAGTGTGGATCTTCTTCGAACTCGTCTATGGGATGCTGATGCTCGGGACAACCCTTTATCTTCCCGCCAAGGTCCTCAAAATTTCGCTCCTCCTCGGGCTCTTCGGCAACCCGGTGGACATCGCCCGGGTGCTGGCGCTGCTCCATGTCGGCGGACCGCACCTCTTCGGTCCTGCGGGAGCGACCCTGATCAAACTGGCCGGGTCGACGGCCATGGCCAACGCGGTCGGGATTGTCGGGCTCGTGGTCTGGATTGTGGTTCCGGTGTTGCTCGCCGTGCGGATATTCAAGCGGCAGGACCTCTAACGATTCGTCGAACGAATTGTGGTGGGCCGTCGCTTTGCTCCGTCCCAGTTGCATCACACTCCATCGCACTCCATCGCATTCCATCGCAAACAGGAGCCGTGCCAAGCACCGGGCCCGCGTTCTGGTAAGGGTTCGCGGGTTTGGCGTCGAACGGACGTGCCGCTCCAAATCATTGTTTGGAACGATGTCCTTGCGGCTATCTCACGCGTTGGGGCCAAACAATGTTTGGGGGGGCACTCTCGGGGAGCGCGATGACAGAATCATGCTCAGAAGCGCGCCTCTGAGCACAATGCTCCCATCGCGGGTGGCTGGCGGACACGTTTCTTGAAGCGCTCTTCTGAACTTGATTCTCCCGTCGATTGTGCCCGAGGGAGCCACCCGTAGCATTGTTCGGCCCCAACGCAACACCGAGCCGGTAGGGTGATCCCCGAACAATGCAACAAGTGGCACCCCGTTCAACTGTTGTTTTTCGTCTCGACAACGGCTCTCGCGCGAATCCAGGATCCGATTGCCTCATCAAAATCCCCGACCCCTCAATCCAAGCGGATTCCTGTCGACCAACACCCCACAATCCTGATGACCCAGCAAATCCTTCAGAAAACTCCCGGCCACTTTGCGACAAATAATCCTCACGCCTCAGAAATCCACGGGGAAGGAGCGAAGCGACCTTCCACGGGGATTTCTGAGGGCAGGTGGGTCGGACTTGAGGGTCAGTACAGCGGGAACTTGGCGGTCAGGGCGTGAACCTCTGCCTTGACGGCCTCCATCTCGGCGGTGAAGGCAGCGTACTTGGCCTCATCTTCCTTGTCCTCGTCGGCGCTGAGCACCCGGTGGATGAGCTCGGCGACGATCTCCATCTCCGCGGTGCCCATGCCGCGGGTGGTGATGGCCGGAGTGCCGATCCGCAACCCGGAGGCGATGTAGGGCTTTCTCGTGTCGAAGGGCACGGTGTTCTTGTTGACGGTGATGTCGGCCAGGCCCAGCCACCGTTCGGCCTTCTTGCCCGAGATGAAGTCGGTGCCGAGATCGATGAGGAAGAGGTGATTGTCGGTGCCGCCCGAGACGATCCGCCAGCCCTTCTCGGCGATGGCGGCACAAAGGGCCGCTGAGTTCGCGACCACCTGTCTCTGGTAGTCCTTCCACTCGGGTCTGAGAGCCTCGGCGAAGGCCACGGCCTTGGCGGCGATGGTGTGCATGAGTGGCCCGCCCTGGATTCCGGGAAAGACCGCCTTGTCGATGGCTTCGGCCCAGTCGGCGCCGCACAGGATGAGGCCACCGCGGGGTCCGCGAAGAGTTTTGTGCGTGGTCGATGTCACGAAGTGGCAGTGCGGCACCGGCGACGGGTGGAGACCGGCCGCGACGAGACCCGCGATGTGGGCGATGTCGGCCAAGAGCAGCGATCCAGCCTCGTCGGCGATGGCCCGCAGCCGGGCGAAATCGATGATCCGGGGATAGGCCGAGGCGCCGCAGACGATGAGCTTGGGCTTGTGCTCCACAGCGAGCTCGCGCAGACGCTCATAGTCGATGGTCTCGGTGTCCTTGTGGACGCCGTAGGCGACGACCTCGTACTGTTTGCCCGACTGGTTGAGCGGGTGGCCGTGGGTCAGATGACCGCCGTGAGTGAGGTCCATCCCGAGCATCGTGTCGCCCGGCTCGAGGACCGCGAGATAGACCGACATGTTGGCCTGTGCGCCCGAGTGGGGTTGGACGTTGGCGTGGTCGGCGCCGAAGAGCTCCTTCGCCCGCTCGCGGGCGAGGTCTTCGCCGATGTCGACAAACTGACAACCGCCGTAGTACCGCTTGCCGGGGTAGCCCTCGGCGTATTTGTTGGTCATGACCGAGCCCATGGTGGCCATCACCGCGGGCGAGGCGAAGTTCTCCGACGCGATGAGCTCGAGGCCATCGTTCTGGCGTTGGCGCTCGGCTTCGAGGGCACCGGCGATCTCGGGATCGGCGGCAGCGACCAGTTGATTGTGGACATCGAAGAACGATTCCTTCAGGCTCATGAATCCTCCCATTCGATCTTGGCCACCCGGCGTTGGTGACGATCACCCTCGAATGACGTCTCGGCAAAGATCTGGACGATCTGTTCGGCAACTCCACCGCCGATGACGCGGGCCCCGAAACAGAGAATATTGGCGTCGTTGTGGCGCCGCGCCATCTCGGCTGTATAGGCATCGTGGCAGAGCGCGGCCCGTACACCCGGGTGGCGGTTGGCCGCCATGGACATGCCGATACCGGTCCCACAGATCAGGATGCCCTTCTCGATCCTACCGTCGGAAACGGCTCCGGCGAGAAGATGGGCATAGTCGGGGTAGTCCACCGAGCTCGCGTCGCTTGGACCGAGGTCGTCGACCTCGATGCCGAGGCCCCGCAAGAACTGATGGATCGTTATCTTCATGGCGACACCCGCGTGATCCGAGGCGATGGCGATCATCGGCTACTTCCCTCCGAATCTCTGACCGAGCGATGGCGCCTCGAGGGAGTTGAACTCCTCGATGGCGAAACGATCGCTCATCCCGGCGATGTGATCGACGATCAG
>RCNG010000853.1_pt1 | contig 14634 bp, 12 predicted proteins | sample 2041371 | NCBI WGS metagenome assembly RCNG01 (sample SAMN09708227, study PRJNA481090) | Marine sediment metagenome, whole genome shotgun sequencing project. | biome: marine sediment; feature: ocean; material: sediment; isolation source: Sewage treatment plant 1 marine sediment (STP1) ... | reverse complement strand
GAAAAAGCGAGCTTTCAAAGGCAAAATCGGGGAAAAGTCTCTAAAAACAAACGAAAATTATCTAAAAGCCCTAATTATCGGAAAAGTAGTCATTCTGCAACGGAGGCTAGGTTGCATCTCTTGAATTTTATTTTTTCCTTTTTCGCGATAATAAGTACATTTAGCGTCATTTTTCCGAAAAGTTCGACTATTTCGTCCAATTACTGCGAAAACGAACCAACTTTCGGACTTAATCGGCGTCTGAATAGGAAGAGGGCGCTGTTCACTTTGGACTCCAGCCCCTGACGCTACGCTTGAGATTGGTGGCATTGCCCCAACTTCTGCGCCTTACGGAGGAGGTTTGAACCAGTGAGCGAGACATTATCCAACATCGTTCGAAGCGATGATCGCTTCGCGGCAACAGCGTCACTGAACGTTGAGGTGATCGCTGATTTCGTGTGCCCGTTTTGCTTTCTCGGCAAGCGGCGGTTTGATACGGCGCTCAAGGCGGTAAAAGGCCCGACCGACGTCCACTGGTACCCGTTTCAGCTCAATCCGGAAATACCGGCCGAAGGCCTGCCTTTCGACGAGTACCTGACGCGGCGCTTCGGCAGTCCGGATAACGTGGAGCCAGCGCTTCTGCACCTGGCGACTGAGGGCCAGGCGACCGGCATCGAATTTCGCTTTGACAAGGTTCGACATGTTCCGAATACGTTGCCCGTGCACCAGCTAATGTACCTGGCCGAGTTCAGGCAGCTGAATTCGTCGGCGCTGGCCGAAGACCTGCTGTCGGCTTTCTTCGAGCAGGGCCGCAACATTGGCGACCGGGAAGTACTGGTCGATATCGCCGAGACTCATGGCATGGCCGCGGATGACGTAAGCGAAGCGGTCGACAAAGATGAAATCAGGCAGATTGTCCTGGGTCGCGAACGCGAGGTTCGGGGCAGCGGCATTTCGGGTGTGCCCGGGTTTCTCCTGAATCAACACTTGCTGGTTGTAGGTGCCCAGAACACCGACACGTTCGTCAAGGCGTTCGACCAGGCGATGTTCGGTGAAGGCACGGATGCGCTGGTCTCACCGGCGCTGCACTAACCAGTCCACGATCAGGCGATTCACTGCGTCGGGCTGTTCCTGCTGGCTCCAGTGTCCACAGCCCTCCAGCATGTGAATCTCGAGATCCTGAACCAGCGATTTCATCCCGGTAATGTGTTGCGGCGCTATGAGTACGTCGTTGTCGGCGCCAACAAACAAGGTCGGTATGCTGATCGTCTGCTCCACGCCTGCCATGCGTTGCCAGTTATCCGTCCAGTTACGGTACCAGTTGATCGGGCCTGAAAAGCCACTGCGGGCGTACTCCGCCGCGTAGTAGTCGCGCTCATCCGGCGTCAGCAGCGGCTCGCCGCCGTGCTTCTCTTTGGACAATGCATGCATGAGACTGACGACCTTTCTGTCGTCGGGCAGCTTGTCGAATAGCTCCCTGGTGATCTGGTTTCGTCGCATCGTCACATCGAAAAAGCAGGCTGGGTCGCGGGCGAAGACGTGGTCAGCTTCGTCAGAATCCTGGAAGTTTACGATGTAAAAATCGTTGCCGAAGCGTCGCCGCCAGATGGAGATCGGGTCTTCGACAGGCCGGGGGTAATGCGGAATATTCAGCATGATCAGCTTTTCGATCCGGTCGGGCGCCAGCATTGCCATCTGCCAAAGCAATATCGCACCCCAATCGTGGCCGACGAACGTCGCCGTCGGCAACTCCAGCGCGTCGAGCAGCCCGTGTAGGTCGCCAATCAGTTTGTCGATTCTGTAATCCGCGACCTCGGGTGGTACGCTGGTCTTGCCGTAGCCTCGTTGATCCGGGGCGATTGCGCGAAAACCTGCTGCGGCAAGCGCCGGGAGCTGGTGGCGCCATGAAAAGGCGAGTTCGGGGAAGCCGTGCAGCAATATGACAGCCGGGCCTTCTCCCTGTTCGTGGACCGCGATGCGAATACCGTTTGCATCGACAAAAAAAGGTTCTGGAAACATACCCGCCAGTTTGACAGGAATCGCTGAAAAACCAAGACAGGGTTTCTCGAGCGGCTATTACGTATTCCGATTCACCGGCGGTGCAACAACACTGCAAGACACAGGAAACGAGGAGAATATGCGATGAACACCCGGCCACTTTCCAACGTCTTCATTGCCGGATTGGTATTTACGACGATCATGCTACTGCTGGCCTCAACCGCCGCGACGGCGTCGCACCACGGCGAGGGCAAGCATCACAAGATGCCGGCCTTCGCGGACTTTGATCTGAATGGCGACGGCGCCATTGTCGCGAGTGAATTCCATGAAGGCCGGGCTGCACACATGGCTGAGCGCGCAAAGGCCGGTGGCAAGATGAAGAACGCTGCCAACATGCCGACTTTCGAGGCCATTGACCTGGACGATGACGGCGAGATTTCGGCGGAAGAATTCGCTGCGCACCAGGCGGACATGATGAAGAAGCGCAAGAAAAAGTAAATGAAAGACATGCGCGAGCGCCTGCTACAACTGCGCGCTGAACTACAAGCGGAGGCAGCGGCTGCGGAGGGGTCCGCTGACATCGTCGAGCTGGACCAATCGAAGGTTGGTCGCCTCTCGCGCATGGACGCGATGCAGGCGCAGGCGATGGCGCAGGCGTCCGGGCTGCGGCGTGAGGCCACTCTGCGGCGAATTGCGGCGGCCCTGAAGCGCGTCGACGAGGGCGAGTATGGCGCCTGCCTCGAGTGCGGCGAGCCGATAAACCAGAAACGCCTCGAATTCGATCCGACGGCACTGCTTTGTATCGACTGCGCCAGCCGCGCCGAACAGTAAGGCGTGCTAACCCGGAGGATTCTGTTGACACGATGGCCTCAATAGCGACCGCCAGGCCCGCCTGCGGAAAGGCCTGGGATCCTTGGGCGGTGCCCTGGGCCTCGGCAGACGCACGTACCTTCAGACATTGAGGCCCTTTTTCCTTGTATTTTGTGGCGTTCGCAAGTAATTTCCCCCGCAAGACGTTGAAGGGGACAAACGGGCAGTCCGCTTGAGCCACAGCGACCGGAGGATGGTGAGAGCTCCGGGTTTGAGTTTGCCGAATATCACCCCTGAGTCGCTGTCCGAAAGGTTCATCCGAGTAGGCACGGCCGACTGGCTCACGAGACGAGCGACGGACTATTGGCCGACAGCCAATTGTCCATGAGGCGGCAGCATCTGGATTCTGCCGCGAAGCCGGGTGGTACCGCGACGAATGATGATCGCCCCGGGTGCAGATAATGCGCCCGGGGCTTTTTTGTATTTGAGGATCAGGTTTTGGCAGCGAAGAGAGCCATGTTTAAAGAAGTGAACGGTCGTTATAACGGTCCCGACCTCGAGAAAGAGGTACTGGAGTTCTGGCGTGAGCACGATGTCTTTGCGAAGACGCTGGAGGCTACCAAAGACGGCCCGCAATTCAGCTTCAACGAGGGCCCGCCGACGGCGAATGGCAAGCCCGGCATTCACCATGTGCTGGCGCGCAGCTTCAAGGACGTTTTCCCGCGTTACAAAACGATGCGTGGCTACCACGTGCCGCGCAAGGCGGGCTGGGACACGCACGGGCTGCCGGTCGAGCACGAAGTCGAAAAAGAGCTGGGGATCTTCGACAAACAGGAGATCGAGGAAAAAGTCGGCATTGCGGAGTTTACGAAGCGCTGTCGCGACTCGGTGATGCGCTACATCGGCGACTGGGAGAAGATGACCGAGCGTATGGGCTTCTGGGTCAACCTCGATGAAGCCTATTACACGCTGAATAACAGCTACATCGAGTCGGTCTGGAACCTGTTGTCGAGAATCTGGGACAAGGACCTGATCTACCGCGGCTACAAGGTTGTGCCTTACGACCCGCGCATTGGCGCCACGCTTTCATCGCACGAACTGGCCCTGGGCTACAAGGAAGTTGAGGACCCGTCGATCACGGTCCGTTTCAAGCTTGCCGGCGAGGACGATACTTACTTCCTGGTCTGGACCACCACGCCCTGGACGCTGCCATCGAACCTCGCGCTCGCTGTGGGTGAGGACATTGACTACAGCTATTGCCAGTCAGACGGCCAGACGCTCATCGTTGCCGAAGCGCTGCGTGAAGCCGTTTTTCGTGACATAGACCACTCGGTCGTCAAAACCGTGAAAGGCACCGAACTTGTTGGCATACGCTACGAGCAGATGTTCGACTACCTCGACTGCGATGCCGATAAAGCGTTCACCGTGCTTGCTGCCGATTTTGTCAGTACGGACGACGGCACGGGAATCGTGCACACCGCGCCCGCCTACGGCGTGGACGATCTGGCGCTGGGTGTCGCCAATGATCTACCCGTTGTGCATGGCGTCGGGCTCGACGGGCATTTCATCGACGCGGTCGAACCGGTCGCCGGCCTGTTCTTCAAGGACGCCGACAAGATACTCATTCGCCTGCTCAAGGAACGCGGCATCATGTTCCGGTCCGAACGCTACAAGCACAACTACCCGTTTGGCTGGCGCACGGGCGATCCGATCCTGTATTACGCGAAGAACGCCTGGTATATCCGCACCTCGCAGTTTCGTGAGCGCATGGCCGAGCTCAACAAGACGATCAACTGGGTGCCTGAGCACATTCGGGACGGCCGTTTCGGAAACTGGCTGGAAAACAACGTCGACTGGGCGTTATCGCGAGAGCGATTCTGGGGCACGCCGCTGCCTGTCTGGACCAACGACGACGGCGACTATATCTGCATTGGTTCGGTGGCCGAGCTCGAGGAGCTTACAGGCAGGGAGCTCCAGGAACTCGACCTGCATCGACCGGCCGTTGATGAGATCAGCTTCGAGAAGGACGGCAAGACCTGGAAGCGCGTCCCCGAGGTGATCGACTGCTGGTTCGACTCCGGCGCCATGTCGTACGCGCAGTGGCATTACCCGTTTGAGAACCAGGACAAGTTCGAAAAGCACTTTCCGGCTGACTATATTTGCGAGGCCATCGACCAGACCCGCGGCTGGTTCTACACGCTGCACGCGATCTCGACGCTGGTTTCCGACAGCGTGGCATTCAGAAACTGCATCTGTCTGAACCTCATTGTCGACAAGGACGGCAAGAAGATGTCGAAATCCGTCGGCAACATCATCAATCCGTACGACGTATTCGATACTGTCGGCGCCGATGCGTTGCGCTGGTATTTTCTTGCGCGGTTGTCGCCGGATGCGCCAAAACGCGTGTCAGTAGAAATCGTCGCCGATGTGGCGAGTTCCTTTATCAATACGTTCTGGAATACCTACGGCTTCTTCGTACTTTATGCGCGCCTGGACGAGGTTGATCTTAGTCGCGACATTCCTCTTGAGCAGCGGCCCGAGATCGACCGCTGGGCACTTGCCTTACTGCATACGACGATAACGACGGTTACCGACGCACTGGATCATTTCGATGCCAAGACCGCGGGCGAAGCCATTGAGGCATTTGTGGACCAGCTCAGCAACTGGTACGTGCGGCGAAATCGGCGTCGCTTCTGGAAGTCTTCGGATCCGGAAGATACCCAGTCGGCCTACCTGACGTTGTACGAATGCCTCAAGGGTGTTCACGAACTCATGGCGCCCTTTGTGCCGTTCCTTGCCGAAAACGTCTATCAAAACCTGGTTCGTACCGTGGATAAGGACGCGCCGGTTTCGGTTCATATGGGCAACTGGCCAGATGCTGACCCGGCCTGGAAGAACGATCAGCTGCTATTCGACATCAACGTTGTCCAGAAAGTCGTTGGCCTGGCGCGCGCGGCGCGCGGCCAGTCGGGTGTCCGCACGCGTCAACCGCTGTCGAGGCTGCTGGTACGTGCGCCGGACGACGTGTCGGCGAAAGCGCTGGCAAGCCACCAGGAGCAGATACTCGAGGAGCTGAACGTCAAGTCGATCGAGTTCATCGCGCGCGATGCCGGCCTGGTCAGCTATCGCATCAAGCCGAATCTGCCGCGTATCGGCAAGCGTTACGGCAAGCTGATCCCCATCATTCGAAAGGCGCTCGACGAGGCGGACGGGGCCGCGATTGCTGCTGCAGCGGCCAAGGGCGAGCCCTTCGAAATAGATGCGGGTGGCGAAACCATCACGTTGGAGGGGGAGGACGTGCTGGTCGAAACCAGCTCCGCCGAGGGCTATGCCTGCGGTGAAGATGCCGGCTTCCTCACAGCGCTCGATACGACCCTGACCGAGGCACTGATCAGCGAGGGCGTTGCCCGTGAAATCGTCAGGTCTGTGCAGGATGCCCGCAAGCAGGCGGGACTCGAGGTGTCAGATCGCATCACGCTGGGCGTCTCGGGCTCCGAGGCAGTCGAGGCCGCGCTGGAGGTTCACAGGGACTACGTGATGAACGAAACGCTGGCGACCGCCTGGGAGGTTGGGCAGAGTGATCCGCTGTATTCCGATGACCGGGCGTTGGGTGAGACACACTGGACAATCGAATTCGCGAAATAGCGGCAGGTGGCAAACGCTTACTTGCGTGGGATTCCGAAACTCTGCTATAAGAAACGTGCGCAAGGTTATGAAACATCAGGAGCCAAAGGGACTTGCGGGGCCTTGCAGGGGCCATCGTGACTACAGGAGGTAGTCTTTAGCTCCAAAACAAGAAAAGCGTAAATCCGTCGTCGAGAGAACAGGCGGGAAAATAATACAAAACGCTGGAGTCGCAATGACAAACCACGTCGACCGCTTTTACGCGGCACTCACCGTGCTTGCTGGCCATGGTCATATAAAACAACGACTTATCAAGGCTTACGAAGAGCACCTTGACGATATCGACGAGGATGAGCTGCCTATCGCCATGAAACAGGCGTTTGCCGACTTCCGCCAGTCCATGCATCAGGTTTCGCCGCTGCATGGAGAAAGCGCGATTTGTGCCTCGGTGCGCAAGATGTCACCGCAAGATGCCAGCGAGTGCGCCGCGCACGTGGTGGCGTTCTACGGCGAGCTGTCACGACTGCGAGATCAGGGCCCGGGTACCTTGCCTATCAATGACGGCGACGCACTCCGCGTGCCGCCATTCCTGATCAAGTCGGTTTGATCGGGTAGTAGACGTAAGTTAGCAGCTCCTTCTCGGGCACGTCGCCCGGATCACTCACGTAGGACTCCCAGGCGGCGCCGTTGCGCTCGATTCCGTGCGCGGCCAGGTAGGCCGATATCTTGCGGTGCGTTGTTGCCAGTGTCCGATAGGAGCCGACGTGCCTGACTCTGACGACGGCACCTTCATAGGTCTTCCCAAGCGCGACTCCGGTGCTGTTCTGCCGGGTTGCAGCGGTGACACCCCGAACCGGGATCGCGGCGTCGAAAGCCAGTTCGGCGCCGCTGAAAGTCCGCGTGACGGACAAAGGCGCGCCAGCGACTTCGAGGCCGGCTGTGTCGATGAAGTTGAGTATCCGGAAATAGGCCTTGCCCATCGCCTCAGACATTGCCGCAGGCTCGGGGCGCGACGTTGTTGGCAGGTAAGCGATGTCAGTTGCCTTGACCAGAATCTGTTCGATCTCCAGATCGCTGAAATCGGCGCTTGGCAAGCTCTCAGCCAGTGCTTTGAGGCTCTCGAGGCCCTGTTGATAGTCCCGTGCGACGACGCTACCCAGCATCGAAGCAAAGTAGCGACCGACGAAATTCATGCCGTAGTCCGCCGTGAACCCCCAGGTGACAATGGTTGTTCCGGTGCCGGGCACGAGGCTGAACTGCGAAAAAGCCTCGCCCGGTTCGGACGGATTGATGCGCATACTGACCTTTGCGAACGGCTCGCTTTCAACAATTGTCTGGGTTCCGCTGCCGACGATTGCGCCGTCCCAGGTCATAATGGCACCGACTCCCCGCAGGTTACCGGAATGAAGGATCCGCACATTGGGGTCAGTTTCAGCCAGAGGCGACCAGAGCGCATAGCGTCGGAAATCGTTCAGTAACGCGAACACCGTAGCCGGGTGCGCGTCGATTTCGGCCGAAGCCTCGACGTAATGCGTGCGCGGCAGCGAGTAGCCGATAATCACCAGCAACGCGACGAAAGCGATTACGCCATAAAGCAGTTTCTGCACAATTGACCATCCCACGGCAAAAGGAGCCGGCCGGAATTATTCCACAGTTGAGCATCCTTCGGCACAATGCGCTGATGAGCAACTCAATAAATGCCGATCTGCCCATTGGGATCTTCGACTCGGGCGTGGGTGGCCTGACAGTGCTGAAAGCCATCCGGGACGAATTGCCCAACGAGAATCTCGTTTACCTCGGCGACACGGCTCGTTTGCCGTACGGTACAAAAAGCCCATTGTCGATCGCTCGCTACGCGACACAAGCGGCGGCTAAGCTCGAGGAGCAGGGCATCAAGCTGCTCGTTGTTGCCTGTAATACGGCATCGGCCGTCGCGCTTGACGCGCTGCGCGAGCAGTTGAGCCCGCTCAATGTGATTGGCGTCGTTGAGCCGGGCGCGACAGCAGCCGTAACGGCGCGACCGGGCGGGACGTATCTGGTCCTGGCGACAGAGGCGACGGTTCGCCTGGGCGCCTATAGCAAGGCTATAGAGGCCCTCGATCCGGCCGCAACGATTCGAGAGAGCGCCTGTGAATTGCTTGTCGCGCTCGCCGAAGAAGGGTGGACGGACGGCAATATTGTCAATCGCATCATCGAGCGCTACCTCGACGAGGCCAGCGACAGCACGTTTCAGGCCGACACGATTATTCTCGGGTGCACGCATTTTCCACTCCTGAAAGACGCTATCAAGGCCGTCGTCTCGGACGATGTGCTGCTGGTTGATTCTGCGAGTACTACAGCGGCCGTGGTGTCGCGAACGCTTGAGTCCACCGGGCTCGCGCGGCGTCGAAATGAGGCGGGAAGTCTCAGGTTCCTGGCTACGGATGGCGCGACGCGCTTCGCACGCGTCGGCGGCCAGTTCCTGGGGCAACCAATGAGCTTCAGTGACGTCGAGATCGTTGATCTCTAGACGCTCCGCCGGCGGCCCCGCTTATCAGGCTGTGCGATAATGCGCGATTACTCAGGCTCCAGGGGAGTAGCTGTGAATCTACAGTTTGTTACGCGCTCATTGGGAGCGCTTTTGATGTCGGTCCTGGTCGCATCCTGCGGCACCGAGACGCCACCCGAAACCACTGTTCAACCGCCAGCGACGGTCCAGCCGCGGCCTGAAATCTACGCGGACTTTACGCTGACGGCCGATCTCGGCGACCTTAGTGAAGACCAGGTCCAGATGCTCCGAATTCTGATCGACGCGGCGAAGATCATGGACGACCTGTTCTGGCGACAGAGCTTCGGCGACGGTTACCAGGAATGGCTGAACGCCATCGAAGACGATGCTACGCGCCGCTTTGCCGAGCTGAACTACGGTCCGTGGGATCGGCTGGATAATGAGAAGCCGTTTATCAAAGGTGTTGGGCCGAAACCGCTTGGCGCGCGCTTTTATCCGGAGGACATGAGCAAGGAAGAGTTTGCCGAGGCCTACCTGCCGGGCAAGCAAGGGCTCTACTCAATGGTGCGCCGCGACGAAGCCGGGGCGCTGGAACTGGTGTCCTTTCACGTTGCCTATGCAGAGGAGCTCAGCGAGGCTGCTGGGCTGCTTCGGCAAGCCGCCAAGCTGGCCGAGAGCCCTGACTTCGCAACCTATCTCAAGCTGCGCGCCGCTGCGTTGATCAGCGACGAGTTTCAGATCAGCGATCGCTACTGGATGGACGTCAGGGACAACGATATCGACGTCGTCATCGGACCCATCGAATTCTACGAGGATCGCCTGTTCGGTTATCGCGCCGCCTATGAGGCCTATGTTCTGGTCAAGGATCTTGAATGGAGCGATCGCCTGAGTCGGTTCGCTGCGTTTCTGCCGGATCTGCAGACAGGACTGCCGGTCGCCGACGAGTACAAGTGGGAAACCCCGGGTACGGATTCTGATCTGAATGCCTACGATGTTGTCTACTACGCCGGACACAGCAACGCCGGCTCGAAGACGATTGCCATCAACCTGCCTAACGACGAGGAGGTACAGCTCGACAAGGGCACGCGTCGCCTGCAGCTGAAGAACGCTATGCAGGCAAAGTTCGAGAAGATTCTCGAGCCGATCGCAGATATGTTGATCGACGAGTCACAGCGCAAACACATTACGTTTGACGCGTTTTTCGCCAACACGATGTTTCACGAAGTTGCGCACGGCCTTGGCATCAAGAACACCATTGATGGCAGCGGCACCGTTCGCGAAGCGATGCTCGACCTGGCAACCAGCATGGAGGAGGGCAAGGCCGACATCCTCGGGCTTTACATGATTACCGAGCTGCACAAAGCGGGCGAACTCGGTGATGTTGACCTTCGCGACTATTACACGACGTTCATGACCAGCGTTTTCCGCTCGATTCGTTTTGGTGCCAGCAGCGCGCACGGCAAGGCGAATATGGTGCGTTTCAATTATTTCCTCGATGAGGATGCGTTCGTTCGCGATTCGGGGACGGGACGGTATCGTGTGGACTACGAGAAGATGGCAGACGCGATGACGGGCTTGTCACGCCTGCTGCTGACGTTGCAGGGCGACGGCGACTACGACGGCGCGGCCAAATTAACGCGCGACAAAGGCCTTATTTCTGCGCAGCTGCAAGGCGATCTTGATCGACTGACCGGGGCGAAGATTCCGGTAGACATTACTTTTCGGCAGGGCGTCGCCGAACTGGGTATTCAATAGTTACAACATTATCGAGGCTGACACATTGAAGATAAAAACGGCTGTTTTGCTTTTTGCGTTCATAGCGCTGGGTGCGTGCAGCGACAGTACGCAGCAGGCGACCTCGACCAAGCTCGAAGCGCCGTCCTGGGAGGCCTTTGCGGCTGCGACGATTGCCGAGTATTACCGGCAGAATCCGGAGGCCGCCGTGTATGTCGGCCTGCATGAATACGATGGTCAGATGATGGATTTCAGCCTGGCAGCGGCTGAGGAATACGCGACCTGGATCGACAGGACCATTGAGAGTGCCGCAGCTTACGATGGCCTCACGGGCACGGAGGCGTTCGAGCGGGACTACCTGATCACCGCGTTAAGCGGTGATCGTTTCTGGATTCGAGAGTCCGGGTTCCTCACCAACAACCCGGTCCACTATGCGTTTTTTATAAGCCTGGATGTCTACATCGATCGCGACTATGCGCCACTTGAAGAACGCATCGTCGCCTACACGAAGTACGCCTCCCAGATTTCCACGGCGCTGGCGACCATGCGCAAGAACCTGAAGCCACCGCTGCCGTCCCCCTATGTTGAGACGGCGCATGGCATTTTCGCCGGCCTTGCCGACTACATGGACAATACGGTGCCCGGCCTGTTTGCGGCCGTTGAGGACGAGCAGCTGCAGCGCCAGTTTGCGGCCGTGAATGAGGTCGCTGCCAGGGCGGCCCGGGAGACCGCTGACTGGCTGAATGATCAAAAAGCGATCGCGACCGACGATTTTGCCCTCGGCGAAGAGAAATTCCTGAAAATGCTCCGTAGCACGGAAGGGGTTGATATTTCGCTGGCCGATCTAACGGCTGCCGGCGAACTGAATCTCAATCAGAACCTCGATCTGTTGCGCGAAGCGTGTGCCGAATTTGCGCCCGGGGAAAGCACAGAGGCCTGCGTGCTGAAAGTTCAGAATCGCAAGCCGCCAGAAGGTGCGGTTGGTGGCGCTGCCCGGCAGTTGCCGGACCTGCGTAGGTTCGTTGAGGATAACAATCTCGTGAGCATTCCCGGCGACGAGGAGGCCCTCGTAGCTGAGGCGCCGCCCCACAAGCGCTGGAACTTTGCTTACATCGAGATTCCTGGTCCGTTCGAGTCGGGTCTTCCATCTGTCTATTACATCGCGCCACCGGATCCAAGCTGGTCGGAGGAGGACCAGTTGGCCTACATCGCGGGTGAGACAGATCTGCTTGCCACGTCGGTACATGAGGTTTGGCCCGGCCACTTCCTGCAGTTCCTGCATGCGAACCGAACAGAGAACAACGTAGGTCGGTACTTTGATACGTATACGTTCGTCGAGGGTTGGGCGCACTACACCGAGCAAATGATGATCGACGCCGGTCTGGGCGAGGGTGATCCTGAGTTTCGGATTGGTCAATTACTGAATGCGTTGTTGCGTAATGTGCGATACCTGTCCGCCATCGGCCTGCATACGGGCGGCATGACCGTCGGGGAAAGCCAGGCCCTGTTCGAGGAAAAGGCGTTCCAGGATTTTGGTAATGCGAGCCAGCAGGCTTTTCGAGGCACCTACGACCCCGGCTACCTGAACTACACGCTGGGCAAGCTCATGATTAACAAGCTTCGCGAAGACTGGACCACCGGTCGCGGCGGGCGCGAAGCCTGGGGCAGATTCCACGACCAGTTTCTTAGCTTCGGTTCGCCGCCCATACCGCTGGTTCGACGGCAAATGCTTGGTGAAGACTACGACGGTGACAGCGCACTACTGCCCCGGTAGAGCTTGTTCCCGGTAAACGGGCGCAGGGCCGCAGGCTAGTCTTCCAGGTGAAGCCAGAGCCTGGCGTCTCGTTCATTGTCAAAAGCGGCTGCAGGGAACTGGGCTCGCATGTTGTGGGTCTTGAGCGCGGAGGCCGCGATCAGGTGGCTTTCGTGCACTGCCAGGTTCGCTGTTACGACAGCCAGTCGATACTTCTGGTCAAGCCCGACCGAGGCAAAAAATTCCGAGCTATTGAATACTTCGGTTGTTGGTAAAGGTTGCTCGAGATGCGAAATAACGAGCACCTTGAAACAGTCGTTCTCCTCGCAGGCAGCGATGACTTCTGCCCACATTCGCAGGGCTGTCAGGTGTTCGAAGTTGCCTGATGTTCTCAGACGAACCACCGAATCTGAAACGGCTATTGAATAACTGTAACCGTCGACCATTATCGGGTCAGCATTTGAGAGAATTCGAACATGCTAATTTTAGAGCCAGCAGACATAGGCTATCGTAATGAGAAATCGAAAGCGGGTCTAGTCTCGAGCGCGCAGAATTAACGGGTCAGAGATGGCGTTTGTCGACGCGGGGCAACGATCCTCCAAACAAAGTCGTTAAATACAGGGATCGCCTGGTCTCGACCACGCCGGTCAAGGTGGGGAACCGCGCTTGCGGGTCGTGCAGGTTCATCAGCACCTCGCCGTCGCCGTTAAAGGCAATTACGTGCGATGAGGGTACCGCTTTGGGGCGAAGGAACTGCGGCAGGCGTTGCACCACTTTGCGAAGGAACGGTTTGTCCGCCATTTGATCCAGTAGCTTGTTTCTTGGTGCCGCGAGCCCTAGCCAGAAGCGGCCCTGTAAACCACTTTTGAGGTTGTCCGGAAAGCCCGGCAGGTTATCCAGCAGCACCTCGGTTTGACCCTGCCGTTCGCCAGTCAGCCAGTGCTTGAGAATGCGGTAATGACCCGTCTCGCTGACAAGCAGGAAACTTCCGTCCTCGCTGACGGCAACGCCATTTGCAAAGTCGAGCTTGTCCATCAGGACCCTGACCTGTCCGGTCGCAGGGTCGAATGCAAATACTCGTCCGTGCCCGCCGTGTTCCATGATGTCGAGGAGACTTGCCTCGTAAGTGCCATTCGACGATTGTGCGCCGAACTTGTCGCTGGACTCACTAAAATAAATCGTGCCATCGGGACCAATTGCCAGGTTATTGGCATAGACGAGCGGCTGTCCGTCGACTTCGCTGAGCAGGGCTGTGGCTGCGCCACTACGGTCAATGCGTTGCAGACCCAGAAAAGCGTTTGCGACCACAAAGCTACCATCGCGTCGCGCTTCGATACCCAGTGGTCTGCCGCCGGGGAACGCAAATTGCTTGACGCGCCCGTCCTTCAATTGAATGACATGGCCGCTGTGCGTCGTTACGTAGAGGTGACCGTCGGCCCCGATTGTGGCGTCCTCCGGGCCCTCGAACGGCTCGAGATCGATCGCAAAGGCCGAAGTCAGCAAGTCGTTCACTGCGTAAGGATCAATGAGCCCTCGGTCTGCCGGCGCGGCCCAGCCAACGGGCTGGATCGGCACTGGCCACGCCAACAGATAGAGCGTGACAGCGCTCAGTAGTCCGGCAGCTACATACCTGGTCTTCATGTTTGCTGGTTCTTGCTAGCGTTTTGCGTCGATCATTCGCAGGAACTCAGCGCGTGTGCGCGCATCCTTGCGAAAGGTACCAACCATCTGGCTGGTTAACATGGAGACGTCAGACTTGTGCACGCCACGCGTCGTCATGCACTGGTGGACCGCTTCAATGACTACTGCAACGCCTTTGGGTTGCAGTACGTCCTGGATGCAATTAGCGATCTGCGCCGTCATTTTTTCCTGCACCTGGAAGCGTCGGGCAAACGCTTCAACGACGCGCGCCAGCTTGCTAATGCCGACGACTTTATTGTTTGGCAGATAGCCGACATGTGCCTTGCCGATAATCGGCGCCATGTGGTGTTCACAATGCGATTCGAAACTGATATCGCGGAGGACGATCATCTCATCGTAACCTTCGACTTCTTCGAATGTGCGCTCGAGGTATTCGACCGGGTTGCTCTTGTAGCCGCTGAACCAGTCTTCGTAGGCTTTTGCGACACGTTTCGGCGTGTCGATCAGACCCTCTCGGCGTGTGTCTTCGCCGGCCCAAAGCAACAGTGTGCGAACCGCATCTTCTGCTTGTTTACGACTTGGCTTTCGCGGCTTTGCTTGCTTCTTC
>RCNG010000852.1_pt1 | contig 14635 bp, 13 predicted proteins | sample 2041371 | NCBI WGS metagenome assembly RCNG01 (sample SAMN09708227, study PRJNA481090) | Marine sediment metagenome, whole genome shotgun sequencing project. | biome: marine sediment; feature: ocean; material: sediment; isolation source: Sewage treatment plant 1 marine sediment (STP1) ... | reverse complement strand
TTGTATCGCGGTCCCGGCGGGTCTCGCGGAGCGAGCACGAAAGGTTGTGACGGAGGAGTTCTCGGAAGAGCTTGAGAGCGGGCAGATTCATAGTGTCGACATCACGGATGCACTGAGCATCGTCGCTGTGGTCGGCGACGGCATGGCTGGTACGCCGGGTATCGCAGGGCGGTTTTTCAGCAATCTCGGACGCGCGGGCATCAATATTCGCGCCATCGCGCAGGGCTCCTCGGAAAGAAATATCTCGGTCGTGATCGACTCTGAGCAGGCGACCAAGGCGCTGCGGGCGGCGCATTCGGGGTTTTACCTGTCAGCGAAAACGCTGTCTATCGGTCTGATTGGCCCGGGCACCGTCGGCGCGGCCCTGTTGCGTCAGATAGAGAAGCAGAGCGAGAAGCTGGCGCGGGATTTCAACCTGGATCTCCGAGTGCGAGCGATTGCCCGTTCTGAAAAGATGCTGCTCGGTGATCGTCGCGTCGATATTTCTCGGTGGCAGGATGATTTCGAGACTGCTGCGATTAAAACGGACCTGGAAGCGTTCGAGCAGCATATCAATCCGGACCATCTGCCGCATGCCGTCATTATTGACTGTACGGCGAGCGACTTTATTGCGTCGCAGTACGCCGGCTGGCTGTCTCGCGGTATTCACGTCATCACGCCGAACAAGAAAGCGTTCAGCAGTGCGTACGAAGATTACGAGGCGTTGCAGAATGCGGCGGACAAGGGAAGTTCGCACTACTTTTACGAAACTACGGTCGGCGCTGCACTGCCGGTTATCAGCACGCTGTGCGACCTGATCTATACAGGTGATGAAATTCGCTCAATTCGCGGAATATTTTCGGGAACGCTCGCGTACCTGTTTAATGTCTACGATGGTTCAAAACCGTTTTCGGAAATTGTTCGTGTTGCCAAGGAAAACGGCTATACGGAACCGGACCCACGTGACGATTTGTCGGGCATGGACGTGGCGCGCAAGCTGACGATTCTTGCACGGGAGATCGGGCGGAATATCGAGATCGGTGATTTCCCTGTGCAGAGTCTCGTGCCCGAGGCGCTGCGCGAATGCTCGATCGAAGAGTTCCTCGACAGGTTGCCGGAATACGATGACGAAATTGCGTCTATCTACCGGCAGGCCACGGCAGAAAACAAGCAGCTTCGCTATGTTGCCTCGTTCAATGCCGAAGGCGACGCGGCGGTACGGTTAGAGACGGTGGATGCGAGCCATCCGTTCTGCAATATCAACCTGACGGATAACGTGGTGCAATTCGAGACGGAGCGCTATTGTGACAACCCACTGGTCATTCAGGGGCCGGGTGCGGGTCCTGAGGTCACCGCGGCCGGGATCTTTGCAGACCTGCTTCGCCTGGCCAATTACCTGAGTACGGGAGAGGGCTATGTCTGATGTTGTAACAGCTTTCGCGCCGGCCTCGATCGGCAATGTCGCGGTTGGTTTTGACATGCTGGGCCTGGCGCTGGCGGATGTGGGCGACCGTGTAGTGGCGCGGCGAACTGAAGATGCGGGCGTGATCGTCGATGAGGTTCGCGGTCTTGACGGTGAAAAGCACCCGTATCTGTCTACCAATGCCGATGAGAATACCGCGTCTATTGCGGCGCAGGCGTTGCTCGCCGAGCACGGCGGGGATATTGGCGTCGCCCTCAAGGTTTTGAAGGGCATCCCATTGCAGTCCGGGATGGGCAGCTCGGCGGCTTCCGCTGTGGCCGCGGTTGTTGCGGTCAATGCACTGCTCGACGAGCCGCTGCCTGTTGAGGCCTTGCTGCCTTACGCACTGGAAGGCGAGAAGTACGCGAGTGGCGGCTTGCATGCTGACAATGTGGCGCCGAGCCTGCTGGGTGGTCTCATTCTTTGTCCGCAGGTCTTGTTACCAAACGTCGTTCGCCTGCCGGTTCCGGACGGTGTCAGCGCCGTTCTGCTGCATCCCGATTTGCAGGTGAATACCGCGCAGGCGCGCCGTGGCCTCGCGAAGAGCTACAAGATGCAGCTATGGCTTGAACAGCAAGGCCTGCTGGCTGGCTTTGTCGCTGCCTGTGCGGCCAGCGACCTCGAGTTGATGCGAAAAACGCTGCGTGACGTAATCATCGAGCCGCAGCGCGCGGCGGCGGTGCCATGTTTCGACGCCGTCAAGGAAGCAGCGCGGCGCAGCGGTGTGCTGGGATGCAGCTTGTCAGGCAGCGGCCCAAGCCTGTTCGCGTTGTGTGCCACGAATGATGCCAGGAATACCGCCAGCGCCATGGAGCATGCCTGTCGCGCCCAGGGCATTGGCTGCCAGTCCTGGGTAAGCCCGATGAATGCGCCTGGCGCCAGCGTCGAGAATTAGCAATGCGCTATTTCAGCACCCGCGGATCCGGACCAGTCACGCTCGACGACGCGCTGACGAAGGGCATTGCTGATGATGGCGGTCTGTTTCTTCCCGAGCAGTTGCCGCTATTCAGCATTAGCGACTTTGATGCTGCCGAATCGCCGGCCAGTGTTGCCGAGATTTTGCTGCGGCCGTTCTTCGAAGGCTCCGGCCTGGTCGACGATCTGGCTGATATCCTCTCAGAGACGTTCAGCTTTCCAATACCGGTGACGCGTCTTCCTGCGGACGGGAAAAACGTATCGCTGCTGGAGCTTTATCATGGCCCGACCGCGGCGTTTAAGGACGTAGGTGCGGGTTTTCTTGCCGCCTGCCTGACGCGGCTGGAGGGCGACCCGGATGCGCCGCTGACGATACTCGTAGCGACGTCGGGTGATACCGGTGGCGCGGTTGCCGCTGCCTTTGATCAGCGCCCCGGCATGCGTGTCGTTGTGCTGTTTCCCGATGGTCGTGTGTCGGATCGGCAAGCGCACCAGCTGTGCTGCTGGAGTGATAACGTGCTATCGCTAAAGGTGCAGGGTTCTTTCGATGACTGCCAGGCGATGGTGAAGGCGGCGATGGCTGATACCGCTTTGTCGACGCAGCATCGTTTCAGCTCTGCGAACAGCATCAATATCGGGCGCCTGCTGCCGCAAAGCACGTATTACGCGGATGCCAGCCTTGCGCACATGCGACGCACCGGTCGTAAGCCCGCTTTCATAATCCCGACCGGCAACCTGGGCAATGCCTTCGCTTGTGTCATGGCGCGAGAGATGGGGTTGCCGATCGGAGCGATAATCATGGCGACCAATGCCAATCGTACGATCGCAGAGTTTTTCGACACACTGCAATGGCTGCCACGGGCCAGCCTGCAGACCCTGGCATCGGCCATGGATGTCGGCGACCCGAGCAACATGGAGAGACTACGGAAGCTGCTCGGTGAGGCTGATGTCTTGCGCGAGCAACTCGGCGTATTGTCGGTGAGCGATAAGGAAATCGAAGCTGCGATGCGGCAGGATTTTCTCGACTTCGGCTTTGCGACCTGCCCGCACACGGCGACTGCGACGCACACCTGGCGCCAGCTGGATGACGAACTGGCGGTTGCGCACGACTGGATACTCGTCGGAACCGCGCATCCGGCGAAGTTCGAGACCATTGTCGAGCCCATCATCGGCGAAACGGTGCCGTTGCCAGCAGAGCTTGAGGAGATCCTCGCGCGCCCTGCGAAGGCAATCAGCATCAACGCCGACCTGGATTCGCTTGCCTCCGCAATGGGCGGTCAATAGGATAGCGGCAGACCCCGCCATACCGATACCTATGCCTGACCTCTCCAATTTCGAGAACCCGCCCTGGCTTTTGCCGGCGCTCGCCGTACTGGCGCTGTTGGTTGTCTGGCTGATCTATCGCTACATTCGCGGCAGGAGCAATCCGTTGCAGCGCGCGTTTAATGCGATCAGCTTTGAACGTATTGAGGGTCTCGTTATTCCCAGCGCGGACGAGGGCGAGATACAAATCGACCAGCTACTACTGACGTCCAACGGTGTGCTTATCGTTGACATCAAGGACGTTCAGGGAACGGTTTTTGGCAGCGACAAGATGCAGGACTGGGCCGTGATCAGCAACGAGCGCCGCTACACGTTCTCGAATCCCCAGCCCATGCTGTTTGACCGCATCGCCGCCGTGCGCCAGATCGTACGCGAGGTACCGGTCGCCGGCCGTCTTGTGTTCCTCGACGGTGCCGAGTTCACCAAGGGTGTGCCGGGACTGGTTTGCACGCTGGACGAGCTGGTCGACGAGTTCGGCGAACCCGACAAGAACGCGGCCAAGTTCAAGATCGAGGCGTTCCGGCCGCACTGGGAGCTGATCAGGAAAGCGGCCCTCGGTGCCAAGGTTTGAGAGACCACGCACCGCAAGCGCAGCTAGGGTTTGTCCAGATCAAAGAATCGAATGGCGTTGCGCGTGGTGATTTCGGCGACATGCTCGATGCTCTGGCTACGTGCCTCCGCGACGGTCTCCAGCACATTGGGCAGAAAGCCGGGTTCATTGCGGCGCGACTTCGGGCGTGGCCGAATGTTACGCGGTAGCAGGTAGGGCGCGTCGGTCTCAATGAGGAGCCGGTCGTCGGGAATCACCGGGACGATATCGTGCAGGTGCTGGCCGCGGCGCTCGTCGCAAATCCACCCGGTAATCCCGATATACAGACCCATCGCCACGTATTCGTGCAGCGATTCGCCTTCGCCTGTAAAGCAGTGTGCGACGGCGCGTGACAGGCCTGGCAGAGATTCCTCGAGCACCTCGACGAAGTCGTCATGCGCGTCGCGCTGATGCAGGAACACAGGCAGCCCGCAATCTTTCGCGATACCGAGCTGCCGTCGAAAGGCCTCGAGTTGCGCCTCCCGCGGCGAGAAATTGCGAAAGTAGTCCAGTCCGCATTCGCCTATCGCGACCACAGCGTCCTTACCGGCGAAGTCACGAATCAACGCGTCGCTCTTGTCCGTGTAGTCGGAGGCATGGTGAGGATGAACTCCGGCCGTCGCAAACAGGACGCCGGGATGCGCTTCGGCGAGTTTCGCTGCGCGGACATTGCTGTCGTCGCTGCTGCCAGTGACAACGATTCGGCTAACGCCTGCATCGAAAGCGCGCTGCAGCACGGCGTCGCGGTCGTCGTCAAAGCTGTCGTGGGCCAGGTTGGCCCCGATATCAATCAGTGAATATTTCATTGCCACTCATTATCTTAATACTGACTCCAGATTTTAATACTGACCCCAGCGAAAGACCCTGGCGCCGATACCGATAAACACGGCGCTGAGCGCCGTCAACGCAAGCAGACTCGGTGCCACGTCGACCAGCGTAGCGCCATCGAGCATCACGGCGCGTGCGGAGGCAAGCACGTGGGTAAGCGGAAAAATATTTGCGAGGTTCTGCGCAAATTCGCCTGCGCCTTCAAGCGAAAACCAGACGCCCGACAACAGCATCATCGGCCAGTTGATCATGTTGAGCAGCCCACCGGCCAGCTCTTCGCTGGTGACTCGGGCCGAGATGACGAGGCCCAGCGAGACCATAGAAATTGCACCGACGAGCGCGACCAGGAAGAGCGTAAAGAAACTGCCTTCCATGCGCGTATCCAGGAACAGGTGTGTACCGGTATAGACGAACGCCGTAATGGTCATGATCAGTACCATGCGCGAGGCGACCTGAGCGGTTATGAACTCGAATGACGTGAGTGGCGTTGCGCTCAGACGTTTCAGGAAACCGTTCTTGCGATAACGTACGACGACGTAGCCAACACCAAACATGCAGCTGAACATCATGTTCATCCCGAGTATGCCGGGTAGCACCCAGTCGACGTAGCGAATCGCATCGCCTGCAATCTGCTCTTTTTTGATGTTCGGTGGCGCCGTCGCGCCGGCCTGCAGCAGCGCCAGTTCGACGAAGTGGCCCTTGGTCGAATCGGGATTGATCCAGTAGCGTGGCGCGTCACCGAATTCCACGAGCAGGTCGAGCTGGTGGCGGGAGACCTTTTTCAGCGCATCGTCCTTGTCCTGAATGGCGACGAATTTGATGTAGCGCATGCCGAGAAACGGGTGCTGCTCTGCGACGATGTCGTCACCGTCCTGCAAAACACCGACCGTATAGGCGTCACGATCGACGCCGAGCGCGAAGGACAATCCGAACATCAGCACGACTGGTAGCAACATATTCCATGCGAACGACGCGCGGTCGCGGAGGAATTCACGATTGCGTCCCTGGAAAATAGCGTAGATGCGTCCGAACATGGTCTCAGGCTCGCAGCGTATGGCCGGTCAGATCGAGAAACAGATCTTCGAGGTTGGGCTGCCGGATCTTGATGTGGTTGAGGTTCTGAACGTGCGGCGAGAGCAGCTGCAGGGCGGCACTGACATCCAAAGTGACCACCTCGACGATACCGAGGTTTTCATACACGGTGTGCTCTATATCGTCGAGCTCACTTGTGATGTCAGCAATAGGCAATTCGATAATCAGGCCTTGGTAGCGCTCGCGCAGCAGGGAGTCCGGTGAGCCCTGAGTCACGATCTTGCCGGCGTCCATAATGGCAATCTCGTCGCAGAGGACCTGCGCCTCGTCCATGTAATGGGTCGTCAGGACGATCGAAGCTCCCTGTCTCCGCAGATTTTGCACGAGGTCCCAGAAATTTCGACGGGCCTGTGGGTCGAGCCCGGTCGTCGGCTCATCCAGGAAGATAAGACGCGGCCGGTTGACCAGCGCGACGGCGAGTAACAGGCGCTGCCGCTGGCCGCCCGATAACTTGCGATTGTCACGGTCCATGAGGTCGCCGAGCGAGCATTGTTCGATGAGGTCGTCGAAATCGGCCTTGCGTTCGTAAAGTGACCGAAACATCTCAATGGTCTCGCGGACCGTAAGGAAGTCCTGCAGCGCCGTATTCTGGAACTGGATGCCTGCTTCCTGCCGGAATTTCGCCCCCACGGGTTCGCCGAAATAATAGACTTCGCCTGAGGTCGCGGGCGTTACACCCTCGATTATCTCGACCGTCGTCGTCTTACCAGCGCCGTTGGGTCCAAGCAGGCCAAAGCAGATTCCCTCGGGCATCGCGAAGCTCACCCCGTCAACGGCTCGAACGCCAGGGTATTGCTTGGTGAGATCGCGGGCTTCAAGGACGGTCGGCATTGGCGATAAGAGTACCGGACCTTTGTGCCCGCAACCAGCTTGCAACCAAATCGCTAATTGCGGTATCTAAACAGTAAGAACCGATACAGAGGATCCGAAAATGACCAGGTTTTTGACCAAGAACACCTTTACCGTTGGCCTGTTGATCATGCTGCTTTCCGTGCCGGCGCTGGGCGCCAGTGTGAACAAGAGCGTGAAGGTTGAGGCCGGGGCGGAGTCCGACGGTGCGTCAACCGTGAACGGCAGCGTTTCTGTCGGCGAAAACGCAATGGTGACTGGCGATGTCACGACAGTTAACGGCACGATACGCATCGACGACGGCGCGACTATCGAGGATGCCACAACAGTAAACGGATCTCTCAAATTGGGCGACGGCGTACAGAGTCGCAGCCTTAATACGGTGAATGGTTCGATCACGGTAGGCGAGCAGGGTGCAATAGACGGCGAGATTGACGCGGTCAACGGGCGGATCACCCTCGAGACTGGCACCACGGTGGAGGATGACGTTACTAATGTGAATGGCCAGATTGAGCTTACGGGCGCAGAGGTTGGCGGCAATGTCGAAACGGTGAACGGTGATGTGAGCCTCGAGGGCAAATCCGTTGTAAAAGGCGACTTGATCGTCAACAAGAACAGGGGCTGGGGCTGGGGTAATTCGAAAAAGCGCAAACCGCGCGTCGTTATCGGCCCTGGGTCACGCGTCGAGGGAAAGATTATTCTCAAACGCGAGGTCGAGCTCTTAATTAGCGACAGCGCGGAAGTCGGTGGCGTTGAGGGTGAAATGACGATGGATGACGCGGAGCGTTTCAGCGGCAAGCGGCCCTGACGCCAATCGCCGTCAATGACCCAAAATTAGTTACACAAGCGCCCGATTACATAAGCGCGATGCGGTAATCGTCCGCGGGAATCTAGTAGAATAGGCGCGGTGCAAGGCGCTGCGACCCAATTATCCCTGTTCTCGGCAGTCGACGAGCCCGACAGCGTGTCTGGCTTTTCCGTGCGTGAGAGTGGTCGGGCGCGACGCCTTTCGATCAAGGTGTTTCCTCGCGGGCGCGTCGAGGTTGTTGTCCCGAAACGCACGCGACCGGTGGTCGTGCGTGAATTCGTCGAAGCTCACCGCGACTGGATCAGCAAAGCGAGAGCCTCGTTTGCTGCTGAGCATCCGCCAGAGCCGTTCGCGCTGCCGCAGACGGTCCGCCTGAAGGGCATCGAACGACAATTCTCCGTGCGCTATGAACCCGAGGAAGCCGCTCGATCGGTGAGGTACCGAACGCAGGGCGACGCCGTTGTGCTAAGCGGGTGCACGCAGAATGAGACCCTCTGTGTGCAGGCGCTCAAACGGTGGCTGCTCAGCCTGGCGAAACGCGAGTACGCGCCACGACTGCGGTCATTGTCAGCGCTGACCGGAAACGCCTATAAGAAGATGCACGTGCGCGGCCAGCGTACCTGTTGGGGCAGCCACTCCAGCAATGGAACCATTTCATTGAATTATTGCCTCATGTTTCTGGATCCGGCGCATTTGCGTTACGTCATGATTCATGAGCTTTGCCATGCAAGGCACATGAATCACTCACGCCGTTTCTGGGGTCTTGTCGGGCAGTTCGAGTCCGAGTATCGTCGACTCGACAAAGACCTCAATAGCAGTTGGAAGCAGATACCGACCTGGGTCGGGATTTACTGAAACCTGGATAAGCAGGAACCTACGGGGAGCAACGACCAGTTTTGCCGATGTACCGCTTAATTCGCACGCTACTGATACTCGTGTTCGTCGCGAGCCAGTTGCTGGGCATGGCGCATGCCGCGACGCACGCCGGAAGCGATGCTGGCGAGTGTGCTCTCTGCGCAAGCTATGGCAATCCGTCGGCAGCGCCGCCGAGTTCCGGGTCGAGCCCGTTGCCTGTTTCGAACCACATCCCTGCCGCCGATTTTCTGCCGACGGCATCGTCGAGCTCCGACGTTCTCTGTAACCACCAACGCGACCCTCCGTCTCAGATCTAGTCAACTACGTTGCGGTCACGGCAGAAGCCCGTGATCGGTGTTAACCAGATCAATTGGGAGGGCGATTTCATGCGTACCCCGTTTAAAGTGGCCATCACGGTACTCGTTGCTGTTTGCTCCGGCGCCGTGCAGGCGCAGGAATCAGAAATCGAATTGCTGCGCGTAGCAGTTGAGGAATTGCGGTCCGACTACGAGGCCCGGATAGCCGAACTCGAGCAGAGGCTTGCTGTCGCCGAACAGAATGCCCTGCAGGCTGGTTATGCGGCCAGGCAGGTGGACACTGCAGAGCCCTCGAGCCTGTCGGGTGGCTCACGGTCATCTGCATTCAATCCCGCGATTGGAGTGATCTTCCAGGGCCAGGCATGGAACTTCAGCCAGGACCCTGACGCTTATGCGATCCAGGGCTTTCCATTCGGCGGAGAAGCAGGGCCGATCGATGAAGGGCTGGGACTCGGCGAAACCGAGTTGATATTCAACGCCAATGTCGACGACAAGTTCTCGGCCTACCTGACCGCGGCGCTGGCGCTGGAGGATGGAGAAGCGGTTGTCGAGATCGAGGAGGCCTGGGTTGAGGCGACGGCGTTGCCTGCAGGCCTTGGCGCGAAGTTCGGTCGCTTTTTTTCCGGCATTGGCTACCTGAACGAGAAACATGCGCACACCTGGGACTTTGCGGACCAACCGCTGCCTTACGAGGCGTTTCTTGGCGGCCAGTATCTCGACGATGGTGTGCAGTTTCGCTGGCTCGCGCCGTCCGACCTCTACATGGAGTTTGGCGGTGAATGGCTGCGCGGCGATCGCTATCCCACGGCGGGCGCGGCAAAGTCAGGCTTCGGCAGCTACACGCTGTTTGCGAAGTTCGGTGGCGATGTCGGTACCGACAGCAGCTGGCTCGCCGGGTTGTCTTACCTCGACGGTACGGCCGTTAGCCGTCCGTCCGGCGACGAAGATGACCCGTTGCTGTTCACTGGCGACTCGACTCTGACAGCAGCGGAATTCGTCTGGAAATGGGCACCGGATGGCAACTGGAAGCAGAAAAACCTGGTTGTCCAGGCTGAGTACTTCTGGCGCGATGAAAGTGGCGACTATGTACTACCGGGCGGTACGCCGCTGCTTTACGACGCAGGACAGGCAGGCTGGTACGCGCAGGCTGTGTATCAGCCGATACCCAGGTGGCGCCTGGGCGGCAGAATCGACGGACTGTCAGCGGATAGTCCCGGACCGTTGTTTGACGGTACGGAGCTTGCCGCGCCGGGCAGCGACCCGCGGCGCTACACCATCATGAGCGACTGGTCCAACAGCGAATTCAGCCGGCTGCGTCTGCAGTTCACGCGAGACGAAGCCGGACCGTCTGACGACACCCAGTGGGGCGTGCAGTACATCCACAGCATCGGCGCGCATGGCGCGCACACTTTCTAGGGGCCATTGTCATGAAAAGAATGATGCTCGTCCTGCTGTTGGCCGTGTCTCCGCACGTGGCCAGCGCCAAGCTCAACGTCTTTGCCTGTGAACCGGAATGGGCCGCACTGGCGACGGAGATCGGTGGGTCGCTCGTCGAGACGTATGGCGCAACAACAGCGCTGCAGGATCCGCATTACATCCAGGCGCGACCAAGCCTGATTGCGAAGGTCCGGCAGGCCGACCTGGTCATTTGCAGTGGTGCCGAACTTGAGATCGGCTGGTTGCCGGCGCTATTGCAAAAAGCGAATAACCGCAGAGTGATGCCGGGAAACCCGGGCTATATGGAGGCGAGCAACTACGTGCTGCGACTCGATGCAACGGTCAGCGTCGATCGTGCCGGAGGTGATATCCATCCTCTGGGAAATCCGCACATCCAGACGAATCCGCATAACATCGAGGCCGTCGCCAGGGTCCTCAGTGAGCGGCTAGTCGCGCTGGACCCCGACAATGCAGCGGCGTATCAAGGGGGTCTCGCCGACTTCCTGAAGCGGTGGGACGCCGCGGTTACGATATGGGAGGCGCGTGCGAAACCGCTGCGCGGCGCGCGATCGATTACGCATCACAAGTCCTGGGTCTACCTGGAACGCTGGCTGGGCATCGAGGAAGCGGCCAATCTCGAGGCAATCCCTGGATTGCCGCCGACCGCGACACATCTTTCCCGACTCACTTCGCAGTTCAAAGAAGGCGGCGCCGACTTCATTATTCGCTCCCCGTATCAGGACGCCAGGCCTTCCGAGTGGCTATCAGATCGTATTGGCGTTGCAGCCATCGTCCTGCCGCTGACGGTCGGTGGTACTGATGCGGCACAGGACCTATTCTCCCTGTTCGATGACATCATTGAACGGCTGTTGAGCGCCAAAGGCCATGACTGACTTCATTGACTGGACCATCGTCGGACCCGCGCTGGTAGCCGGGCTTATCGTGTTAAGCACCCACGTACCCCTGGGCCAGGAGGTGCTTAAACGTGGCATCATTTTCATCGATCTTGCGATCGCCCAGGTGGCCGGCCTCGGTGTCATTGCCGCGCATGCGATGGACTGGGATCCGGAAGGCGCGCAGGTGCAGTTTGCCGCGGTGAGCGCGGCGCTCGCTGTGGCAATGGGGCTGCACTTCACCGAGAAACGCTGGCCGAAGATCCAGGAGCCGTTGATCGGCATCGTGTTCATTCTCGCAGCTACGGGCGGCATCTTGTTACTGGCCGGCAATCCGCACGGCAGTGAGCATCTTAAGGAGCTGCTCGTCGGCCAGATTCTTTGGCAAACCTGGTCGTCATTGCTGCCGATTGCCGTGCTGTACCTTGTCGTGCTGTTCGTCTGGTTTGCGTTGTCTCCGCGCTCTGACGCGCTGGTGTTCTACCTGGTGTTTGCGATCTCGGTTACGGCATCCGTACAGATCGTGGGGATTTACCTGGTGTTCGCGAGCCTGATCATTCCTGCGTTGGCGACAACCGGGATCAAGCGCGGTAACCGGCTGTTTGCCGGCTACGTCATTGGCGCCGTGTCCTACTTCATCGGGATTGCCCTGTCCGTATTGCTGGATCTTCCCACGGGTGCAGTCATCGTCTGGAGTATGGCGGCCGTCGCGCTATTGGCCGGCGCCGTGATTTCCGACAAACGTGCGGCCGGCTAACCCTCGTCGAGCAATTGCCGCAGGTTGATTACCGCTGCATTGGCCCGCGCCAGGTAGTTCGCCATGACCAGGGAATGATTGGCAAACAGGCCATAGCCACCACCGTTAAGGACCAGCGGCGAACGGAGCGGGTCGAGACTGGCCTCGAGCTCGCGAACGATCTGCCGGACGCTGACTTCGGCGTTCTTGTCGGCCAGCACATGGGCGAAATCAAACTCGGCCGCGCGGAAGAAATGTACCAGCGCCCAAGCCGTGCCGCGCGCTTCGAAGAAGATATCATCGATTTCAAACCATGACGTACGCACGTTGACGGTATCCGGCTGTGCGCCGGCCGCTTCAGCAGCCGGCTCGCCAGCGAGGTTTTCGTTGATGCGGTCGGTGGCAACGCTATCGCCAAGTCTGCGGGTCAGACTGCCGAGCCGTTTCTCGACTTGTGAGAGCCATTCCCGGAGGTTGTCGGCACGCGCATAAAACTGTGTGTCGCGGTCGCCTGCTTCGAGCCGATCGCGATACTTCACGAAGCCCTTGATTGCATCGCGGTACTCGGATTCAGTCGCCGGCAGGATCCATGAGTCGTTGTCGAAAAAGAACCGAGGCTCGGAGGCCGCGACGTCTTCGTCTTCCTTCGATTGCGACTGACTGCGGCTGTAGTCGTTACGAATGACGCGGGCGAGATCACGCACCTGTTGCAGGACCCCGTATTCCCAGCTCGGAATATTGTCGAGGAAAATATTGGGCAATATCTTGTCGTTGGTTAGATAGCCACCCGGCTTGTCCAGCAACGTATCGGCAACGCGAACCAGCGTGTCTGTCGTCGAAAAGCCCACCACCGCAGACTCGGGATCTGCGGCCCTGTTCACCCAGAAGATGTCCGGTTCGCGCGAGAACCAGAAGCCGAGTACAAAATTGATGAGCAGGAAAACGACCAGCGCCAAGGCGCCGATGCGTGTCCATTTGCGGGTTGCCAGGATGTTCTTGGCCGATCGTTCCATTGAATGACTCCGTCGCTTTTTTCGAAGATCAGGCGGCCAGTAATTCTAGCAGCTTTGGCAGCGCTACTCCGGCGTTCGCCGCAATGCTGAAATCGTAGGACGCTGCCCGCATCGTGGGTTCGGGATTAATTTCGGCGACTATCGCACCGTTTTCACGAGCAATGTCGGCAATCCCGGCGGCAGGGTAGACCAGGGAGGACGTTCCAATGGACAGGAAGACGTTGCAATCGGCCGCTGCGGCGAAAGATTCGTTGAGCGCGACGTCCGGTATGGCCTCGCCGAACCAGACAACGCCTGGACGCAGATTGGCGCCGCAGCGCGGGCAGGTGGGCACATCGGGCTCTCCGTGTTGCTGAGAAGAGGAGCTATCGATGATGCAACCCTCGGCATGGCATCGATCATCGAAGAGATTGCCATGAAATTCGATAACGTCGGTATTTCCGGCCCGTTGATGCAGTCCGTCAACATTCTGCGTGACGAGCGTCAAACGCGGTACCAGCCCGGCAAGTTGCGCCAACGCGAGATGGCCCGGATTGGGCTTGGCCTTTGCGACCAGTTCACGCCGCCAGCGATACCACTGCCAGATTAGCGTTGGGTTTTCCTCGAAAGCCTCGGGGGTAGCGAGCTGCAACGGATCGTATTGGGCCCAGAGTCCCTCTTGCGCGTCGCGGAATGTAGGCACGCCGCTTTCAGCGGATATGCCCGCTCCGGTCAGAACACAGACGTGCCGCGCATCCCGGAGCGCGCTGGTGAGCGCACCCGGGATGTCGACACGATCGGTCACGCGGCCAGTTGTCGCAGGACGTAGTGCAGGATGCCGCCGTTCTCGTAGTAATCACGTTCTTTCGGCGTGTCGATTCGAACCTGCGCTTCGAACGTGATCGCTTTGCCCGAGGCGGGCGTGGCGGTTACCGTGACGGTCTTGGCGCTGGCATCCGTCTGTCCCTTAATGTCGAAGACCTCTTTGCCAGTGAGGCCCAGAGATTCGGCGTCCTGGCCGTCCAGGAACTGCAACGGCAGTACGCCCATGCCGATCAGGTTCGAGCGGTGAATTCGCTCGAAGCTCTTGGCGATGACGGCTTGGACGCCGAGCAGTAAGGTGCCCTTTGCAGCCCAGTCGCGTGACGAGCCCGTACCGTACTCACTGCCGGCGAGGACAATCAGCGGCGTGCTTTCTTCGTTGTAGCGATTGGCGGCGTCGAAGATCGACATCTGATCGCCGCTGGGCTGGTGGCAGGTCCAGCCACCCTCGGTGCCGGGCGCCAGTTGGTTGCGCAGGCGAATATTAGCGAAGGTGCCGCGCATCATGACCTCATGGTTGCCGCGCCGTGATCCGTAGGAGTTGAAGTCAGAGGGTTTGACGCCTTGCGCCTTGAGGTACTCGGCAGCAGGGCTGTCGGCCGCAATGCCGCCGGCTGGTGAGATGTGATCGGTCGTTACGGAATCGCCAAGCAGCGCCAGTGCACGGGCGCCTTCAATATTGCTTACAGCATCCGGGCTCTTACCCATGCCCTCGAAATACGGCGGGTTCTTCACATA
>RCNG010000851.1_pt1 | contig 14649 bp, 11 predicted proteins | sample 2041371 | NCBI WGS metagenome assembly RCNG01 (sample SAMN09708227, study PRJNA481090) | Marine sediment metagenome, whole genome shotgun sequencing project. | biome: marine sediment; feature: ocean; material: sediment; isolation source: Sewage treatment plant 1 marine sediment (STP1) ... | reverse complement strand
GCCGACCCATGCGTGCAGCGCACGTCATCGGCGTAGATCTCGAGCTGGGGGTTGTTGAAAGCGACGGCGTCAGGGGAGAGCACCAGAGATCGGCTCGACTGATTTGCGTCGGTTTCCTGCGCCTCCTCGGCGACGACGATCCGTCCCGTAAAGACCGTACGACTGCGATCTGAGAGCACGCTTCGAAAACGTTGGGCGCTCGTACAGCTCGGAACGTTGTGCTCGACCCGAACGTGGTGGTCGCCGACTCGGCGGGCGTCGGCCATGGTCAGGCCATCGAGCGCGGCGTGGGCGTGCTCACCGGCAAGCCTGACCGCGGCGTCGAGTCGGGAGAGTTGGGCGCCGAGGCTCACAGAGCTGAGTGAGTAGCTCGACTGCTGCGCCAGAACTGCCCCCAGGGCGCCGAGGTGAAAAGCAGAGCGACTGACCTCCTGGAGGCGGGTGTGCCGGATCTTGGCGTGCGGGCCGACAGCAATCTCGGTCACCGGACAGGTCAAGGTGACATCATCTCCGAGGTAGGACTCGATGATCGTCGCCGCAGCGCCTTCTTCGGCGATGACCAGAGTCCGTGGGTAGGTCACGGTGTTGCGGCCTGTGGCGGCGTAGATGATGTGCAGGGGGGCGGGCAACGAAACGCCGGGTTCGAGGTGGACGAAGGCGCCCTCGAGGTCCTGGGCGGTATTGAGCGCGGCGAAGGTGTCGTCCTCGATACGGGCGTATCTGCCCAGATGGGCGTCGATGATTGCCGTCGAATCAGCTCGAGTCTGTCCCAGGGTCATGATGTTGACACCGTCTGGGTTGGGAGCGAGGTCGGACAGAGTGGCATCGAGGCGTCCATTGACGAATACCAGGCGCCGGCAACCGGGCACGAGCCACCGTTCGACATCGATGGCGGCCTGCGGTGCAGGCTCGAACGGAATTCCAACGACGGGCGACAGTGGGGTGAATCGCCACTCTTCATGGGACCGGCCGGGGAAGCCGAGGGTTTCGAATCGCGACCGCGCCTCTTGTCGCAGCACCTCGATGGTAGCGCTCGTGATGGCGGGGTCGGCGAACTCGGGATGGAAGGCCTGCGGGGCAGTCATGGCCGTTGTGCTCACTGTGCCGCGGGGCCGGGTTCGAGCCAGTCGTAGCCCTGAGCTTCGAGCTCCAGGGCGAGATCGGATCCGCCCGAGCGGATGATCCGGCCGTCTTTGAGTACGTGCACGAAGTCCGGAACGATGTGATCCAGTAGACGCTGGTAGTGGGTGATGATGACGAACGCACGATCGGGTGAGCGCAGCGAGTTCACACCCTCGGAAACCACCCGCAACGCGTCGATATCGAGGCCGGAATCGGTCTCGTCGAGGATCGCCAGTTTCGGCTCGAGGACCGCCATGTGGAAGATCTCGTTGCGTTTCTTCTCCCCGCCCGAGAAACCTTCGTTGACGGCTCTTTTGAGAAGCGACTCGTCGAGCTGGAGGAGCTTCACCTTCTCGCGCACGACCTGGAGAAAGTCCATCGCATCGAGCGGCGATTCGTTGCGGTGCTCGCGGATGCTGTTGAGCGCGGTGCGCAGGAAGTAGGCGTTGCCGACTCCGGGGATCTCGACGGGGTACTGGAAGGCGAGGAAAAGGCCCTCGCGGGCCCGGGTCTCCGGGTCGAGGTCGAGCAGGTTCTGATCGCGATAGATGATGGTGCCTTTGGTGACTTCATATTCCTCGCGGCCGGCGAGCACGGACGCCAGGGTGCTCTTGCCGGAGCCGTTCGGCCCCATGATGGCGTGCACCTCTCCGGCATTGACCTCGAGGTCGATACCCTTGAGGATCTCCCGACCCTCGATTGAGACATGTAGGTTTTTCAGTTCCAGCATTGTATTTCTTTCTCTTTCATCCAACACTGCCTTCGAGGCTTACGCCGAGCAGCTTCTGGGCTTCGACCGCGAACTCCATTGGCAGCTCCCGAAACACCTCTTTGCAGAATCCGTTGACAATCATGGACACCGCGTCTTCGGTCGACAGGCCTCGCTGGTTGCAGTAGAAGATCTGGTCCTCACCGATCTTTGACGTGGTCGCTTCATGCTCCATCTTGGCGGTCGGATTGTGGATCTCGATCGTGGGGAAGGTGTGGGCGCCGCAGACGGAGCCGATGAGCATCGAGTCACATTGGGAGAAATTACGGGCATTGGCGGCCGACTTGGCCACCTTGACCAGTCCGCGGTAGGTGTTCTGTCCGCGACCGGCTGAGATGCCCTTGGAGATGATCGTCGAACGCGTATCGCGCCCGATGTGGATCATCTTGGTGCCGGTGTCGGCCTGCTGTCTTCCCGAGGTCAAGGCGACCGAGTAGAACTCACCCACCGATCCGGCGCCCTTGAGGATGACCGAAGGGTACTTCCAGGTAATTGCCGAGCCCGTCTCGACCTGGGTCCACGAGATCTTGGCGTTGTCGCCGCAGATTCCCCGTTTGGTGACGAAATTGAAGATTCCCCCAGCGCCGGTCTCTTTGTCTCCCGGGTACCAGTTCTGGACCGTGGAGTACTTGATGTTTGCGTTGTCGAGAGCAATGAGCTCCACAACTGCGGCGTGGAGCTGATTCTCGTCTCGTTGCGGCGCCGTACAGCCCTCGAGGTAGCTGACCGTGGCGCCCTCATCGGCGACGATCAGGGTGCGCTCGAACTGGCCAGTATTCGAGGCGTTGATGCGGAAGTAGGTCGACAGCTCCATCGGGCAGCGCACCCCTCGGGGGATGTAGACGAAGGATCCGTCGGAGAATACCGCCGAGTTGAGCGATGCGAAGAAGTTGTCGGTGGCAGGAACCACCGAGCCGAGGTACTTCCTGACGAGGTCGGGGTGGTTGTGAACCGCCTCGGAGAAGGAGCAGAAGATGATACCGGCCTCGGCCAGCTTCTTCTTGTAGGTTGTCGCCACCGAGACCGAGTCGAATACCGCGTCAACGGCAACGCCGGTGACATCTGCAACACCGGCAAGAACCTTCTGTTCTTCGAGCGGAATGCCCAGCTTTTCGTATGTCTTGAGGATTTCCGGGTCGACCTCGTCGAGGCTGCCAATCGCCTTCTTGGGGGCGGAAAAATATGAGATGGCCTGATAGTCGATCGGTTCGTAGTGAACCTTGGGCCAGTGTGGCTCGGTCATGGTCTGCCAGTGGCGGAAGGCTTTGAGGCGCCACTCGGTCAACCACTCGGGCTCCTGCTTCTTGGCGGAGATCGCTCGCACAACATTCTCGTCCAGACCGGGAGGCAGGGTGTCCTGCTCGACGTCGGTCACGAAGCCGAAGGCGTAGTCGCGATCGGCAAGCTCTTCCAACATTTTTGTAGAATCCATAGGTCGCACACCTCGCTCACACCCTGCTGAACGAGGAGGCGAGGACCGACATTCCCCAAACCCGGCTCGAGCACAGGAGCGGCGAGCTTGGATCGACCAACGTGGTGGGGTTTTTGGCCGGGTCTCTAATCGAGCTTCGCCGTCAGGTGACCGAAAGGCAGCTTGAAGTCGAGGATGACAAGACGTCCCTCGTCAGTTGGGTCGATCCACAGGCTGACCTCTCCTTTGCGAGAGAACATCTGCCCGTCGGCGGGTTTCGGCCTGATCTCGAGAAGATGACGGGGTCCCAGGGTGGTTCGGCGTTTTTCGAGCTCGCCGACGCTTGCCATCGTCTCCAGAACGCCATCAGTCGTCAGCAGGGTGAGGTTGACGGATTCGCCGGGCTCGCGGGCGATGGCCTGGAGACGGAAGATGAAGGCCAGAGGATCGAGAACCGGGGCCGACGGTTCGAATGTCGTCGTTTGGCTTTCGCCATTCTCGACGGCGAGCACGGTCCCCTCGGTGGAGTTCACACGATACGACTTGGTTGATGTCTCGCCCTTTTCTTCGATGAGGCTCTCGTAGGCGACGGTCGTTGTGGACTCGACATCGACCCAGGAGTCGATGCGCCCATCTACCTTGTAGATCTTGTTGAAAAATCTCGAGTTCCGGGCGGTCATTACGATGTGGTAGGCGGGTCGTCCCTCGAATTCGTCGAGGCAGCTCTCGAGAATCATGTGGCCGCAGGTGATGCCCATGTACCTGACGATGTAGTGCTGAGACTCGGAGAGTGGGATGAAAGGCGGGGTTGCTATCTGTTCGGTCTCGGTCTGACTCGCAACCCCTCCCCCACATGTGACGCCGGCGAGCAGGAGCAGGGCCGAGGCCGATCGAGGAAGGATGGTGCGTGTGGTAGCCATGCGGGGAGTATAGAGGACCGGGTGGATTCTGATCCCGTGGTCGCCGTCACGGAACCGGACACGGCCTCGGATACTCGGACACCCAGGTCCTGGTCCTGGACCTGGACCCTGCCCCTGACCCGGAAGCTCCATGCGTATTGAGTTGATCTTCGACACCGCAATCCCCTACCTATTTCTGTGCAGTTTTCTCGATTTCGTGCTCTCAGACCTCAGGTCTGACGATGGTTTTGGTGTTCGACTCGTTGACAGACGTTTCCTGAGGTAGAATGGAGGAGCCGAAATAGGTTTTATCCTTGACGGCGGAACGCAAGAAGCGATCGTATCGCCCAGGATGGGTTATAGGTTGGTCCCGGCACATGATGATGATGTGAACAAGCGGTTTTACCAGATGTTCAATCGTGGCGTGCTGTGATGTCGGACGTGGGAGGGAAAATCATGGTTACATTGGCCATTGAAGGAAGCGGTGGGTCCGAGGTGCTCTATGAGGTGGCAAAAGACGTTTTTTCCATCGGTGCTTCGAACTCGAACGACATCGTCATTCGGGCTCCGGGGGTGGCGCCTCACCACCTGACGATCCAATGCAAGGGAGATGTCTTTACTTTTCTGGGCCAGAGCCGCCAGGTGGCGGTGCTCAACGGTGAGCGACGGTCTCGAGGTGTGCTCCGCGTCGGAGACCGCCTTCGCATCGGGACCGCAACACTTGTTTTTAAGGGAGCGGACACCGGGGGGCCAGGTGAGGTTGAGATCATCGAAGAGGGTTCGGCTGAAGAATCCACGCGCCAAGCCCCCTCTGCGCCACAGCGCGAAGGACGGTCGGAGGTCGTATTGTATAGCGAGCCGTCTCGCATCGCGTCGGCCCGAAACCGCATCGTCGAGGTGTTCCGTTCCGGTGTTCAATCTGATCTGTTGCCTTCCCTGAGATTGTTGCTCGCAGATGTCTTCGAGGATCGGCAAGCCATGTTGACCAGGGTCGACGGCGATGGTCGATTTGCGCCGATCGCGTCGCAGTGGACAGGAGACCTCCCCCGTCTGCCACTGCGCACGTTTGAAGCCCTTGCAGAGGGAAACCGGTATGCCTTGCTGAGGCTGGGCAGCCGCGAGCTTCTGATCTACCCCGTACTGCGTGGGCCTCTGGTTTCCCGCGCCTACTTCGTAGTCGAAACGAACGACGATCATCAAGAAGACGACGAGCTCATTCTCGCTGAGTTGTCGCGCACGTTGGCGATCCACTGGGATCGAGTCGAGCGTTCGGGTGTGCTGCACGAGCGCTGGGAAAGCGAGGCCCGGTCGGCGGTAGAGACGATGCTCCCGGGAACATCACAGGCGGTTCAGTTGCTGCGCGATGCCGTGGTTCAGGCCTCGCGGTCGCAGAACCCGGTCCTCCTGTGTGGGAGGGAGGGTGTCGGTCGTTTGACGATCGCGAGTCTGATTGGGGCGCAACATCCCGCCGGCGCACTCCCTCTCCAAGTCATTGAGGTCCAGGAGGGTGGAGACGAAAACCTGCGTACGGTTTTCTTCGGATCGGGCCCGGAGTTGGAGAACCCTGCTGACCGGCATCAAGGAAACGTTTTGGTATTGCGGAGTATTCACCTGGCTTCGGCGACGGTGCAACGAGAGGTGGCGGCGACGATTCTCGCGGATGTCGAATCCGGGTCAGGGCCGCGGGTGCGCTGGATTGCCACGACCGAAGAGGACGCCATCCAGATGCTCAACGAGGGGCGCCTCGATCCTGCCCTTTACAGCCTCTTCAACAACCACGTGATTCGGGTCCCGTCGCTGCAGAATCGACGTGAAGATCTGCCTCTCCTGGTCGTTCGGTTGCTCGACTCGGTGGCTGCCGAGCAGGGCAAGGAGCTGAAAGGTATTGAGTTGGGGAGCCTCAACTCGCTGCTTCAGCATCGGTTCGAGGGTCAGATGACGGAGTTGCTTTCGGAGCTCGGGCGATTGGTGACAGCCACTCCGTCGGGCGAGATGATCAGGGGCACGGTTCCGGCCCTTCTGTTGCCCACTTCCCTCGGTGAAGGCGACGATGACGGCGTGTCGATGGGTGCGCTCCTTGGTATCGACGACCTCAAGACCGTTGTGCCGGCGGTCGAACGGCTGATTATCGATCGGGTGCTGCGGCGAACCAAGGGCAATCAGAGTGAGGCCGCCCGAATCCTCAACCTGTCACGAGGGGCATTGATTTCGAAAATGAAGGACTTCGAAATTCCGGATTACCGCTACTTGCGGAGGCGATAGCCCCCTAGGAGCTTGTAGGGCATAGACCTTCCCCCGAAGTGAGCAAACCTGGGATGAGGCGAGGGAGGGAAGGCCAATGCCCTCCAATCTCCTAGAGGATGCGCTGCGCGCATCTGGAGAGGGCAATGCCGAGCATTGTTCTTCCAGTGGCATTGACGTCTATCTGGCGGTTGGCAGGCAAAAGCACGGCGGACGGATCCTGAGACTTTCGAGAAGGCTCTTCAAACGACCTGATTGAAGGAATTTAGGGGAATATTTCCTCGCGAATCCCCAGAGGCTCACCAGAACTCGCCTCCCTTTCACGTGGAAAACGAATCCTGCGTTCCGAGATGCGCGCAGCGCATCATGCTAGGAGGTTGGACCGGATTGGCCCTTGTGAACCGTTTGGGGCTTGTGGCCCGTCGAGGGTCAATCCGGTACACGCTCCTAGCCCGCACTATTCTCCAGCCTTCTGCTGCGACCGGGCATTGAGGTCGAGCAGGTGGATGACCTCGTCCCAGTTGAACCCGAACCAGATCAGGAAGGGAAAGCCGAATCGTCCCGGGAGGTCGGAGAAGTACTGCAAGTACCCGAAGACATTGCGAGCAAGATCTGAGTACGTTCTTTCGCTCCACGTTCCCAGGCCTAGCGAATAGATGCACTTGACGTGGAAAACCAGGTTCAGAGCCTGGGTGAGATAGAGAATGCTCCACCCCATGATCAGACGTTCGAGATGTTTTTTGGAGAGTGGTCTTGGCATCGCCAGGTACAGGGCCAGCAGAACGATGGTATTGAAGTGGACCTCGGTGAGGTTGACCGTCGGAATTCCCGAGTCGCTTCGAAAATCCGCCCTCACGACCTCCGATCGGTGGGCTTCGACCACCAAGCGAGTCACCCGCGGGTACTCGAAGGTCCTGATGAGCGCTTGGGCCAGGCCTGCCACCGCGGTGTCGATGATGGGCCGCAGGGCCAGCCAGATCATCAACGCGGCGATCATCGCCAGCGGCAAACGCTTGAGCATGCTCTCAGTCCTCCTCTGGGCCTGGACCGGGAGGTGTCGCGAATCGAGTCGCCCATACGATCCACAAGGCGACCCCGGAAAGGATGACAATGCTCTGCCAGATCACGATGTGTGACGTGTCGAAAAGGTTGGGGAGGAAAACCCCGATGTAGTACAGCGAGACGATGCGGATGAGGTTGATGACCTGGATCGACAGCAGGCCCCCCGCGATGCCGATGATCTTGTTGATGGGGCGAGCCGGAAATGCAAAGACGCCGGCCAAGAAGATGATGCTTGTAATGAGCCCGTTGCAGCCATTGTATATCGTGACGGCGAAGCGGGGCGATTGCAGCAGACACCCGTTGATCGAGATATCTTCGCCAAGCGCTCCGAGAATCTCGCCCGACATTCGCGCGACGAGGGTCGTGTAGGGAACGACGATGGCGTCATTGACAGGGTTGAGGGCTATGACCGTGAAGCTGGCGCCAAGGAAGAGAAGGTACAGGATCAGGAACCGGGCCTCCGGCTTGCTCCACAATTTCATGGGGTTCATTACGATTTCCGGGTAGGCTCGACGGCGTTCTGGTGGAGGACCCGAGCGAGGTCGCGGCAGGTCTGATAGCGATCCTCTGGGTCCTTTTTCAGGCATCGTAGGATGATGACTGCAATGCCTTCGTCCAGGTCCGCGTTTTCTTCTCGTGGGTCTCGAGGTTGCATTTCGAGGTGCTTCTCGATGACGTTTCCAGACGTAAAGGGCGGTCGGCCGGTCGCAAGGTGATAGGCCGTTGCGCCGAGGGAGTAGATGTCTGTTGCCGGCGAGGGTGGCTCGCCGCGAATTTGTTCGGGCGCCATGTAATAGGGGGTGCCGCAGACCGGCGCCGCCTCCGGACTATCCTCATCCAGGCGGGCGGCGATTCCGAAGTCCAGAATCTTGATCGCGTTCGAAGACGTCAACAGGATGTTGGCCGGTTTGAGGTCGCGGTGAATGATCTGGCGCTCATGGGCGTAGGCCAAGGCCTCGGCCACGCCGGCCAGCAGGGGCCCCAGGCTCGACCGTACGCGATCGGGTTCCGATTTCAGAAGAACATCCAATGGTTCGCCAGCGACATACTCCATGGCGATGAAATAGCCGTCAAATCCTGCCTCAAAATCATACACAGTGACGATTCCCGGGTGGTTCAAGGTGGCCACGGCTTTGGCTTCGCTCCTGAGACGGGCTGCCTCTTCGTCTGAGGTCGTTCGCAGGACCTTGATCGCCACATTTCGGTCAAGACGAGTGTCTCGAGCGAGATAGACAACGCCCATCCCGCCGCGGCCGAGCTCGTGACGAATTTCGTACCTCTGGGTCGTTTCGAGTCGAGCGATCGTCTGATCGTCTTGTGAAGCCAGCCCTGGAACCGTGGCCGCCGGGTCGGCCGAAGAGCTCATGCGCTCGAGGTCCGCCTTCAGGGCAAGTGCGGCCGGTTGCGAGTAGTCGAAAGACAGGACCCTGTCAACTTGAACCCGGGCCGCCTCGAACTCTCCGAGCTCGTACAGCTGGCGAGCCAGCGCGACAGCCGGATCCAGCCTCCCAGTTTGCAGTGCAACCCCGACGACTGCTCTTTGCAGGCAAGCGACGCCTTCTTCGAAATGACCGGCTTTCCTTTCGAACTCGGCCAGGTCCATGATGACGTCGGGGATATCCGGCAATGGGCCCGGGTGGGACTTCAGAATGTCACAGGCTTCCGCGAGCTGACCTTCACGGTGAAGCAAACGCAGGGCCTCCTGGAGAGACCCGATTCTCGCCATGCATCGGGCGGCATCTGCGGTTCGCCCCAACTTGCGCCACAATGCGAGCGCCCGCTCGTCCTCGCCAGTGTGTTCGGCACAGATTGCGGCCTTGTCGAGTCGACCATTCAGCTCGTAAGTGTCGCTGGCCTCACCCCAACGCCCGAGTTCCTCGAGAATCGGGGTCGCCAATTCCCACAGGCCGCAGTCTAAGGCGAGTTCGGCGGCTGCACCTTTGCGACCCTGGGCGACAAGGTACTCGACAGCCTCCACGACTCGTCCCGCTGCCACCATTACTTTAGAAATCTGGTCCACCATTCCCGTTGTTTCGAGTAGGGGGATCAGGGTCCTGGTTTCATTCTTGATGAGCTTGCGGAGTCTGGTGACATCACGTTCTCCAAATACCCCACGTTGTTCGGCGAGGCGAAGCTCATTCTGTAGCTGTTCGAAGTGATTCAGGCGGAGTCGGGCCGATTCTCCGGCGCGGCCGGCGGCTAACTCGCTTGCGGCTGCTTCCTCGAGCAGTCCGGCTCGTGTGAACGCGGCCGCTGACCTTTGGTGGTCGCCCACGACGCGCCACTCCCTGCCCGCCTGAGCCCAGTCTTCCTCGAGATCGTGGAGCCTGGCGAGAAGATGATGGTCGTGCCCCTCGCGGCCGGCCCGTCTCGCGGCCTGGAAGGACGCTGCCGACGGTCGCACCATGCCCTTGTTCAAAGCAACCGTGGCGAGATGGATCGCTCGGTTGACCTCGCCGATTCTCAGCCACACCTCGATCGCCTCGTCGTGCTTGCCGCTGGTGGAGAGGTACTGGGCGAGCTCTCGAGTGCAGGCCACTGCACTGTCGGCGTCGCCAATGCGAACGAATAAACGAGTGGCCTCGTTGAGGTGACGGCCTCCCGCCCGGCGGTACATCTGCGCAGCTTCGCGCTGATTGCCGAGCTTCAGGGCGGACTCGGCAGCAACCAACCAGTCCTCGTCCTTACGGGCCAGTCGGAGTGCCTTGGCCGAGTCGCCGGCACGGAGGAAGAGCTCGGCTGCTCCCCGGAAATCCCCCCGACGTTCGAGCGTTCGGGCGAGCGCTCGATTCGGGTCCCGATCCGACAGGAGACGAACGATGCCCCAGAGAATCAGAATGACAGCGCCCGCGCTACCCGCGATCGCGACTGAAGGGTGGGAGAGGTGCTCGAGCCAGGGTAAACGTGACGATGCCGGTTCCCAGAATCTGGCAGCAACCGAGGGGAGGTTAACCACCGCGGCAACCATCAGGCCGAGAACCAGAGGAAGGCTCCAGTGCCGTCGTTTGACCACCGGCGTCATAAAGAAGACGATCGCGAGGTACGGATTTGGGTCCACAGCAGCTATTGTATCTTCCTGTTCTCTGATTTGCCCTGTTTCCGGCAGGCCTCTTCCCGCACTTGATCGCGTTACAATCTTACATGGTCAGGCTCAAGTCTGGCCAACCAACTGGAGGGGCGTGTGGCCGCGAACTACTACCAGACTCTGGGTGTGTCGAAGGACGCCTCGAAGGACGAGGTCAAGAAGGCCTATCGCAAGTTGGCGCGCAAGTTCCACCCGGATGTCAACCCGGGGAACCAGGATGCCGAAGGGCGATTCAAGGAGATTCAAGAAGCTTACGGGGTCCTTTCCGACCCGGAAGCTCGGCGAAAGTACGACTTGTTTGGCACCGCGGAGGGTAGCGGTGGCGACCCGTTCAGGGGAGCGAAGGGAAGGTGGGGCGACGGCAACACCCGAGTCGAGTTCGGAGATCTCGGTGGCATGGGAGGGTTTCAGGACCTCGGCGACCTCTTTGGGCAGTTTTTCGGGGGAGCGCAGCGGCGGTCAGCGCCTGGGCGCCAACGAGGGGAGGATCAGGAAACCCAGATTGAGATCGAGTTCGAGGATGCCATTCGAGGGACCTCGGTCACTTTGCCAATCCAGCGCAAGGTCCAGTGTTCACAATGTGGTGGTGCTGGAATGGATGGCGCCTCGCGGTGCGGATCGTGCCGCGGCGCCGGTACCGTCATCTCGACCGAAAGGATTCGGGTCAGGATTCCGGAAGGCATCGCCGGTGGGCGCAAAATTCGTGTCGCCGGGAAAGGAGCCGAGGGCAGCGGGGGTGGAGCGCCCGGCGACCTGTTTGTTCGTGTGCAGGTGCGTGAGCACCCGTTCTTCAAACGCCAAGGAGATGACATCCACACCACGGTCGCCATTACCTTCCCCGAGGCATACCGCGGAGGCGAGATCGTGGTCGGAACGATCCACGGACCGGTGCGGGCCAAGGTGCCGCCCGGGACAAGCTCGGGGAGATCCTTCCGATTGCGTGGCAAAGGAGCGAAGAACCTCAGGACGAGGGTCAACGGAGACCATTACTACAAGGTCGAGATCGTGGTTCCTCTGGTGCAGTCGCCGGCCGGCGAGGACGCGGCGCGAAAGGTTGCGGAGCTTTACACCAAGGACCCGAGAGAAAACCTGCCAACCAATCTGTAGGACAGAGGGGACAAAGTCTTTCCGCGCGTCCTTCGCGACAGAGCCTCTTCCATCCGATGAGGATTCAGATTGAATCTATGGGACCCCATACTCCGGATTTGCGCAACTTGGCGACTCGGCGGAGAAACAGCTTGCGTTTGAGTCCACGCAGGTGATGGATCAGGAGCACGCTGTTGAGGTGGTCGATCTCGTGGCACAGTGCCTGGGCCATGAGATCTTCACCCTCGATTTCCCGCCACGAACAGTCGAGGTCCTGGGCATTGACGACGACCTTGCGTGGACGGTCAAACGTCGTGAAGAGGCCGGGAAACGAAAGGCAGCCCTCCTCCACCGAAACCCTGCCCTCGCGGTGGGTGATTTCTGGGTTGGCGAGCACCAGGCGCTGTTCGGGGTCTTCCCCAACCGACAGATCGAGCACGGCGATCCTCAGGTTGATTCCGATCTGAGGCGCGGCGAGACCGAGGCCTGGTGCTCGCAGCGATGTCTCGAACATGTCGGCTGCGAGAGCTTCGAGCTCTTCGTCGAACTGCCGAACCGGGGAGTTCGCATCCTCGAGGCGGGGGTCGCCCCAGACTACGATCGGTTTGCGTTGAGCTGCAGTCATTCCTGGCGCATACGGGTGATCACCGCTTCGACAGTGGCCTGGGCGCGTGATTTGTAGAACGTTTCGAGAACCTCCTTGACCTGTGGGTGACTCTCGGCGATCCGATCGACGTTGTCACGGCCGAGTTCGATGAGGTTGACCTGACTTTTGGCCGTGATCGTGGCGGTGCGGGGCAGGCCGGTGAGCAGAGACACCTCGCCGAAGAAATCTCCGGGCCCGAGTTCGGCGAGCTGGAGATGCTCCCCTTTCTGCCCTCGCGTGAAGACTTTGACCTCGCCCGATACGACGAGGAACAGGCTCGTTCCTTCTTCGCCCTCGGTGACGATGATGTCACCTTCCTGGAAGGATCTCAGCGAGGTCGAGGCGATGATGTCCTCGAGGGCGGCTGTCGGGAAGGCCGAAAAAAGCGACGAAGCTTCGAGTTCTTTTTGTTCCGTGGCATTTTCCGCAGAGGACTCTTTGACTTGTTGGATGGGTCTGGTCACCGTTGCCAGCCGTTCCGTCAGTGGGCGGTGGCTGAGGGCCTCTTCTTCGATGAGGCGTGCAAGCTCGGAGTGAACCTCCTCGAGTGCGGGATCGAGTCTGAGGACCTTCTTGTAAAGTGCGATCGACTTGGCGAAGAACCCGTCCTTTGCGTAGTGCTCCGCCAGCTCCCTGTAGACCGAGATTGCTTTGTCGCGGTTGCCTGCCATGCCCAGAATCTCGGCCTGTCGCAACAGGAGGTTGAACTTTGCCGGGTTGGCTTTTAGCTCGGTTGCCACCGCAGTGAGCGCCTTGTCGTACTCTTTGTTGGCCACATAACGATCCAGGTGCTCGATACGAGGTTTTCTGAATCCAAACATCAGGCCTCCATTCGCGATTCTGTCGCACGCCACGCCTCGCAGGCGTGCTGTCGCACGTGCTCCGGGCTCGCAGTTGTCAAACGACCGTGCTCGACGACGACGTGGCCGTCGACGACAACATGCCGTACGTCACTGGCGGTCGCTCCGTACACGAGTTTCGAAGCCGGGTCGCCGCTCGGTAAGAGGGACCACCCGGTCGCGTCGACTACGGCCGCATCGGCGATCTTGCCGGGCTCGAGGGTGCCGACCCGCTCACCGAGGCCGACAACCTCGGCACCGACCCGGGTTGCCATGGCGAGGACTGTCCAGGCATCGAGGTTCCGTGCACTCGGCCGAAGACCATGAAGCGTCCCGGCGAGCGCCATCTCGTGGAAGACAGAGAGTCGGTTGTTGCACGGAGCACCGTCGGCGCCAAGCCCGACCCGAATGTCGAGATCGAGCAGTGCCGGGATCTCAGCGATTCCGGACCCGAGCTTGAGGTTGGCTCCGGGGCAGTGGCAGATCGCGGTCCCGGTGCGGGCGAGTAGGGATTTTTCGCCGGAGTCGAGGTGCACACCATGGGCCAGCACGACGTCGCTGCCGGTTAGGCCGAGACGATCAAGATACTCGATGTTCGAGCAACCGAACAGTGATCGCACGGTGGCTACCTCGTCGGTGTTCTCGGAAGCATGGGTGTGGAGTAGCCAACCTTTGCTGCGAGCGAGGGCAACGCAGTGTTCAAGAAGCTCGGGGCTGCACGAGAGCGCGAATCGAGGCGTTACGGCATATCCGAGCCGTCCGTCCGCTGCACCGTGCCAGCGTTCTCCGAGTTCCTGGGCTTGGGTCATTGACTGGTCCCGGTCCTCGAGCAGAGCGGGTGGGACGTCGTCGCCGACATCCATGTGAGTTTTGCCGGAGATCATCCGGATCCCCATACGATCGGCGGTTTCGAACACTCTTTCGTGATGATGGGTCGTGCCGAAGTCGAGGATCGATGTCGTGCCGCCGCACAAGAGTTCGGCGATTCCGAGCTCGGCGGCAGCCTGCACACCATCGCCGTCGAGAGCGGCCTCGTAGGGCCAGGTCCGGTCGCGGAGCCAATCCAAGAGCTTGAGCCCGTCCGCCTGGTGGCGGAGGAGGGATTGCACGACATGAACGTGGCATTGCACGAGGCCGGGGATGACGATGCTGCTGCTCGCGTCGATGGTCTTGTGTGCGGTGACGTCGTTCGCCGGGCCTTCGGTCACCGCGGCGATCTTTCCGTCGGTGACCAGCACGTCTCCTGTAAACCACCGCCGGTCCTCGACCATTGGCACCACCGTGCCACCGGCAATCTTTAGGTCGACAACGCCGTTCATCCAACCATGCTCACATCAGGTGGTGGTTTGTGTCAATCGTGGGTGTTGGGGCCGGGGTCTTCTTCGCCGTTTTCGAAGAGTGGCAATGTCGGCTCGAGGAAGGGCAGTAGCTCTGTCTCTATGATGGCTCCCCAGTCCTGTGGTTTGGCAGCTTCGAGGCGCAGGGGGGT
>RCNG010001011.1_pt1 | contig 14656 bp, 14 predicted proteins | sample 2041371 | NCBI WGS metagenome assembly RCNG01 (sample SAMN09708227, study PRJNA481090) | Marine sediment metagenome, whole genome shotgun sequencing project. | biome: marine sediment; feature: ocean; material: sediment; isolation source: Sewage treatment plant 1 marine sediment (STP1) ... | reverse complement strand
GTAGGCAAAGATTTCATCATCATCTATCGACTGTCCATGATCGACTTGATTCCCGACGGCAACAGTTGGGAAGAAACGGTGATGTTGGCCAAGGCGATAGAACAAGCCGGTGCCACGATCATCAACACCGGCATTGGCTGGCACGAAGCGCGCGTCCCCACCATCGCGACATCGGTTCCACGTGGCGCGTTCAGCTGGGTGACGAAAAAGATGAAAAGTGAGGTCACTATTCCCTTAGTGACGTCCAACCGAATCAACCTGCCATCCACGGCGGAACAAATCCTGGCTGACGGCTGCGGCGACATGGTCTCCATGGCGCGCCCCCTGCTCGCGGATCCGGAATTTGTTCGCAAAGCACGCGAAGGTCGCTCTGACGAAATCAATGTCTGCATCGCCTGCAATCAGGCCTGCCTCGATCACACCTTCGCCAACAAGATGACCACCTGCCTGGTGAATCCGCGCGCTTGCCACGAAACCGAACTGAATTATCTTGCGACAACAAACACCCGGCGTTTTGCCGTGGTCGGGTCCGGACCCGCGGGCATTTCTACCGCTTTGGTACTCGCCGAGCGTGGGATTTGTACGAAGCAGCGGATGAAATCGGCGGCCAGCTAAACATGGCCAAGGTCATTCCCGGCAAAGAAGAATTTCACGAGATGCTCAACTATTTCAAACGACAGATTGAGCTCAAGGGCGTGAATGTGCATTTGAACACTCGCGTCAATGCCGACGATCTTGCCGCTAAAGAATACGACAGCGTCATCATCGCCACAGGCGTGACACCGCGAGACACGAAAATCGAAGGACAGGATCACCCGAACGTGCTCAGCTATATCGATGTGCTTCGCAACCGTGCTCCAGTCGGCGAACGCGTCGCGATTATCGGTGCCGGCGGTATTGGCTTCGACGTCGCAGAGTTTCTGCTACAGGGCGGACACTCCCCGACCCTCGATCTCGACGAATGGTTAGCCGAATGGGGGGTCGTTGATCCGTCCGAAGCCCGAGGTGGCATTTCACTGCACCGAAAGCCGCCGGAGCCGAGCCGGGAAATCACACTGCTGCAGCGCAAAGCCGGAAAACACGGTGCCAAACTGGGCAAAACCACCGGCTGGATACACCGTGCCGTGTTGAAGATGAACAACGTGCAGATGATCGGCGACGTCAACTACGAACGTATTGGCGACGAAGGACTGTTGATCAGCTACAGCGACAAACGTGAAAACCCGACCTGGATCGATGTCGACAACATCGTGATGTGCGCCGGACAAGTTCCAATGCGAGAGTTGGAGGAACCCCTGCAAGCCGCCGGCATCAAAACGCACATCATCGGCGGCGCTGATGTTGCGACAGAACTTGATGCCAAGCGTGCTATTGATCAGGGCAGTCGGCTGGCGGCGCGAATCTGAATAAGAGGTAATCGATCATGCGACACAAAGGAAAAATCTCGTCCTGGAAAGCTAAAAAGGGTTTCGGCTTCATTGCCTCTGCCGATGGCGGCCACAAAGTATTCATTCATATCAGTGCCTTCAAGAATCGTAGTCACCGCCCCGACATTGGCGAGGCGGTTACCTATTCGATCAGCAAAGATGCTCAAGGACGGACTCAAGCCGTTAACGCGACGCTGGCCGGAGACAAGCTTCCGACGATGTCGGCAGAAAAGCCGGGCCGGGCAGCCGTCGTTTTCGCGTGGCTATTCCTAATGGTTGTCGGCATTTCATTTTTCGTTGCCGATTTGCCTTTCATTGTCCTCGGCGCATACCTGTTTTTCAGCACTTTCACTTTCCTGGCTTACGCCATCGACAAGTCCGCAGCCCAGGCAGGCCGCTGGCGCATCAGCGAAAAATCCCTGCAACTATTAGCGCTGGTGGGAGGATGGCCTGGGGCGTTGCTCGCCCAGCATTCCCTTAGACACAAATCGAAAAAAGGGTCCTTCCGGATCGTCCTTTGGACTGCCGTTTTGCTGAATTGCGCTGGATTCGCGTGGTTGCATACAGCCGCGGGTCGCGCTTTGCTGGATCGACTGCTCTAAAGCGATCGAAAGCGCAGACACGAGGTCCTGCTGCATCACAACACGCGTCATCTGAATCAAATTGAGTGACACGACCAGCGCATAGGCTCGGCTTTTCTTGGTATTATCGGTCCGAATGAACGGATACTTCGAAGAACTAAAGCGCCGGAAAGTCGTGCGTGTTTGCGTCGCCTACCTCATCGGCTCATGGCTACTGCTGCAGGTTGCGGACGCGACATTCCAACCGCTGAATTTGCCTGAGTGGTCGACCACACTGGTGTTGTGGTTACTCATACTGGGTTTTCCGGTCGCCTTGTTCCTCGCATGGGCCCTGGAAATTACTTCCGGTGGAATCCGCCGTACCAGGAAGCTGCAGACCCCGGCCCTGAAGGCCAAGAGCAAAGATGCTTCGCAGCTGGAGCCCGCGATAGCCGTACTGCCATTCGCGGATATGAGTCCGGAAAAAGATCAGGACCACTTTTGCGAAGGAATGGCCGAAGAAGTCATCAACTCATTGACTCGGATAAAAGGCGTACAGGTTGCGTCACGTACTTCATCCTTTCAGTTTAAAGATACAACACTTGATCTCCGCTCCATTGGCAATCAGTTGAATGTCGATACAGTCCTCGAAGGTAGCGTACGCAAGGCTGGCAAACATCTGCGCGTAACCGCTCAGCTCATCAATGTTGCAGACGATTACCACATCTGGTCTGAGGGGTTCGATCGCAAACTCAAGGATGTTTTCGGCATTCAGAAAGAGATCGCGGAGAACGTTGCCAAGGCATTTCAGCTTTCGCTGAACCCGGATACGGAAAAAGCAATCGAGCAACAACACACGCAAAATATTGAAGCCTATGAGTTTTATTTGCGTGGCCGGCGCCACTTTTATCAGTTCAATGATCAGGCATGGAAACGGGCACGCGAAGATTTTTCCCATGCTATCGATCTTGATCCCGACTACGCTCTCGCTTATGCCGGACTAGCGGATTGTTTTTCGTTTATCTACCAGTACGCGGACAGCGCCGTTTCCATTCGTCTGCAGGCGGAAACCAATAGCCGCATGGCCCTGCAACTGGCACCTGACATGGCGCAGGTTCACGCCTCGCGCGGACTTGCATTATCCTACGGACCACGACAAGAAGAGGCACAGAAAGCGTTTGAGCGCGCGGCGGAACTGGACCCCAGTCTCTTCGACGCCTACTACTTCCACGGTCGCCACGCATTCTCGAAAGGCAAATTAGAATCTGCCGCACAATTGTTCGAGAAGGCAACTGAAGTGCGCCCCGACGACTACCAGGCACTCGCACTGCTCGCTCAGGTTTACCGCGGATTGGGTCAGGACGACAAACGCGACGAAGCCCGCCGGCGCACACTTCAGGTCATCGAAAAACGCATTGAGACGTCGCCCGATGATGCCAGGGCGCTTTGTTTTGGCTCGGTCAACCTGCTTGAGGCTGGCGAAACGGAAAAAGGAATGGAGTGGCTGGACCGCGCCAAGAGCAGCCTCGGCGACGATGCGTTGAACTTGTACAACGTCGCGTGCGTGTACGCCAATATTGGCGAGACCGAAGAGGCACTCAACTGCCTTGAGAAAAGTGTCCGCAAGGGTATGGCCGAAGTTGACTGGATGTTGAACGACAGCGATCTTGACAGCCTGCGGGACCACCCGCGCTTCAAAACACTGGTGGGAAACGCCTAAGCCGCCGGAATTAGAACACACATCATTGGCGGCGCCGATGTCGCCTCCGAAGCAATGCTTTGCTTTAATTCAGGACTCGTCACTCCCCTCAAGCCTGAGCAAACGTTGGCGTAACTCTTTCACTTCATCGAGAAGGTCCAGTACCAGAGCGGCTCCGGCAGCGTTAAGTCGAAGATCCCGAGACAAACGCTCTGCAACGACGACGCGCTTGACGCTAACGCCGGTGAAACGCCACTCGGTGGGTTCGCGGCCAGCGGGCTCGACCACGCCCTCATCAACAAGTTTTACGACACGTTCGGTTGGGACGCTGCAGACCTCGCAAAGATCGGACAACGACATTTCGACCCGAGTCTCAACAATCTCGCATTGCAGCACTTGGTTCCGATCGTCTTTTCTCATGGCCTAAGCCTCCTCTTGTATGCGCGGATCAAATTCAAAGGCGCTCGCAAACTCTCGATATGCCGCTTCCTGAGCATCTGTCTCGGCGCGCGGCAGGGCAATTTGTAACACCGCATAGAAATCGCCAGATTCCTTTCCTGGCAGACCGCGCCCTTTGAGACGCAGTTTTCGGCCCGATTTCGAATGGGGTGGAATGGTCAATTCGACATTGCCTGTTGGTGTCGCCGTCTTGACACTGGCGCCGAGCTCCGCCTCCCATGGCGCTACCCGCAGATTCAGGTACACATCTTTACCTTCGACATGGAATTGCGGATGCGCGCGAAACGCTATTTCCAGAAACAGGTCGCCGCTTTCGCCGCCGCCAGCGCCCGCCGATCCTTGTTTGGCCAGACGAATGTGCTGACCGGGTCGCACACCCTTCGGGATCTTCACGTTCAGCGTTCGCTCACGCACCACAGGACGACCATCATCACTGAGCTCTGTATGCTTCAACGTCACGCTGCGGGTTGCACCGCGGTACGAATCCTCGAGATCGACAACGATCTTTGCGTAGGTGTCTTCGCCACGGGCCGTCGACGGTCGATGATTCGCCTGAGTAAATCCACCACGCCCGAACAAGGTCTCGAAGAAGTCGCTGAAATCTTCAGGACTGCCACCGCTGGGTCCGCCGCCGTGAAACTCAAATCCCTGGTCCCAATTCGGCGGCGGCCGAAAATCCTCGCCGGTCTGCAGGTTCTCGCCCAGTTGGTCATAGGCTGTTCGTTTCTCAGGGTCTTTTAAAACCGCGTAGGCCTCACCCACCTCCTTGAACTGCTCCTCGGCGTTAGACTCTTTGCTGACGTCCGGATGATATTTGCGGGCAAGCTTGCGATAAGCGCGTTTGATCTCGTCCTGAGTCGCATCGCGCTCGACGCCCATGACCTTGTAATAATCTTTGTATTCCATAGGCCAGCATTATTGAGCCGTCATACGCCAACCACAAGGTCAATCTTCCTGAGAAAAATGCCGTTAGAATCGATAATTGAATCCGAGCGAGATGACATCCGTTTCCAGCACGTCGAATTCGTAGACCGTCCAGTCACCGGTCATCGAGAAATTGTCGCCCAGATCGAGTTTCAATCCACCACCGTAGTAGGGATTGTCATCGCCGGGTGTGTCGATCGAAAATCCGTCGACGGTAATGTCGGCATCCCAAAAGAATACACCGGCTTTTCCGAACAGCGATAGATTCCCCGAAAGCGGCAGGCCGAGCGTGCCGCCCAATGTCCAGCCGTCGCCGCTAATGTCATTGCGCGTCAGCAGGCCGCCGAGGTCAACCGATTCGCTAAATTCGTCGAAATTCAGGTAGCCCGCCTCAATGCCGAAACTGTCACTGAGCTGGAAACCACCAAATAAGCGATAGGCGTTGGTGTCGGTATCAATAATGAAGTTGTCGAATTTGTCATCCAGACGCGCGTTTCCGATACTTCCGCCAACATAAAGACCGGGATCCGCAAGGGCTGTCAGCGGTAACGCAGAAGTAAAAAGCATCGTGACCGCAAGCGCGGTAGTTGTTCGTTTCATCAGGGTTCTCCTTCAAATCGTAGGGCCTATATGGCCATAGGCTTGCTGAAGGGATGCTGAACGGGGTGTTGTTGATCAGGGGAGTCGGTTGGCCGCCAGCCTGTGAGTATTGACCACGATAGAAACTGATTTTCTCGACCGTATCATCAGTGCATACTGTCTGTATGGCCGGAAATCGGCAGAGGAAAAACCATGAATTCGCGTGTAATTTTGATGGTCGGGTTAGTTTTGTGCGTAGTGGGTTGCGCTGAGAAAGAACAGGTCAGCTCTGAGCCTGTGGACGAGGCGTCAAAGACGACACCGGAAGCCGTTGCTCCTGCGACAGTGGATGAGAGCGGACGGAACGCATCTTTTCTGGCGCACATGCACCACCATGCGCAAAAACTCGACGAGCTCAATTTTGCCCTCGCGGATAATTCCCTCGAAGCCGCAATGATACCGGCGCGCTGGTTGTCGAGGCACGATACGGTTGACGATCTTCCGTCCGAGTGGATGCCGTATCTGTACGCCATGCGCACGGAGGCCGAGGCCGTCGAAAACGCAGCGGATATCGAGACCGCACGCGCCGCGGCGGAGCGAATCAACGCCCAATGTCAGGGCTGCCACGCTGTCGCCGGTATCAGTCTTTAAAGCCCATCGTATGACACGACGTGATAGATGCCGTAGAAATTGGCGATCATGTCTCGTATGAATTCAGTCATCGCCTCAGGCGTGTAGTTCGCCTCTCGAACATCCTCGACCTCTCGTTGAAACGCGAGGCTGAGTGAATCTTCGGGCGTTCGATACAGTGAGAGACCACCAAAAACATTCCAGTGCCGAGACTTGTCCGTTCCATCTTCCATGTTGCCGGGCAATAAGAAGTGCTCCAGTGCGACAGAACTGGGCCGCAACCTGTCGGGAAGCGATTTAACCCAGAAAAACGGTATGCGAATGGCTTCGTCGAGTAGACCCACCGCCTTTTTCTTGTCGTTGCCGGATATTTCCATCGCCTCCCCGAACAACAGCATCATGGGCAGATTATGATTTTCGAGCGTCGTATCTTCGTGCCGTTCGGACGTATTTGATACCGCCCGCAGATAACGCCGGTCATTCTGGGCGTAGCTAACCAGTCGGCGGAAATCATCTTGGCTGGACGTGCTTTTATAGACTTGCCACTCCGCTCTATCGATGTAGTTCTTAATCTCGGTCAGATCCCGGGCCGCTTCCATCTCCTCCAGCCCGAGTTCGATGTCGACGCGGGCGGCGGTTAGTCGATCCAGGTCGGCAAAAACCGTTTGCCAGCTGGCCTCCCCAGCCGTAAACGCCTGGTACTCGGGAGATACCAGATAACGACGTAAATCTTCAGCCAGCAAGCGAACGTTCTTGACGAACTCCGATTGGCTGGCGGTGGACAAGGTCTCCCCCGCTTCTGACAAGAGAATCAGATGAAGCAACAGCTCGTAGTACTGTTCGGTGTCGTAAAGCCGCCGGATGATTTCTACCTCGAGTTTCAGAAATCCCTTCTCTTCCGAACTCAGTTGGTTCTTTCTTCGGGCGTATACGAAACCGAAGCGCACGGCTTCGTCGTAAATCTCATCGGACAAGCGCGCTAAATAGGCGCTTTCGAAAGAGACAGTCCGCAATTCTTCCAGAAACGCGACGGGACTATCGTCAGTGATCGGATGTCTCAACACATACGCCGGCCGCTGCACAAACTCGTCGACTGACTGATAGCGAAAGAACTCTCTTACTCTGGGCGTCGGTGTCGACAAGCGGTAGGGATTGTCAGCCGAGAAGAGTTCGTTCAGGACATCGACGTCTTCCGTATCAATGGTCTCATTTCTGTTGACGTCAACGCTTGCCAGGTCTGTATCGGAATAGTCCCAGGGTCTGGCAACAATGAGATCGAGAATGGCCTTGTCGTTGCTATCCCACGTCCGGTCGTTATTCAGATCGCCCTGCATTAGCAGTCGGGAAGGTTCGGCGACTCTTTCGGTCGGTATGACTAAATGAAAATACGCGTACGCAATGCCAGCGACGACAAGCGGCACCAACACCGCGGCATAGACATACTTATTGATGATTAGTCGGAAAACTTTGGAATTGCCGACCTTTTTCCGTTTGACGTTGAACATAGACTCTCCGATTCCATACGAGATTATCATTCATCTTCAACACTTCGCGAGAAAAAATCCCAGCCGCACGAATCTGAATGAGCGCTGTCAAAAGGTACATGCTGCATCCCAAGCCGTTGTAGGTGATAATCGCGCCCATGACCTCATTAATAGAAGAACTCAAGCGCCGTAACGTATTACGCGTCGCCGCCACGTATGCGGTGGTCGCCTGGATCATCATCGAAGCGGGCTCAGTGCTTTTGCCGACCTTCGGCGCGTCGGAATCGGTATTTCAGACCTATGTCGTTGTTGTCGTCGCTGGTTTTCTGGTGTCGCTGGTAGTGGCCTGGGTATTCGAGGTCACGCCGGAAGGGGTCAAGCTCGAGAAAAACATCGACCGTTCGGAGTCGATTACGCCAAGGACCGGCCGAAGACTGGACTACGTTTTCGTCGGTTTGCTCGTTGTTGCGCTGGGAATTTCCGTCACGCTGAATGTCACCGGCATGCGGGATACTCAAGCGGTGCTGCCGGCGGCCGTCGATCGCTCGTCGATTGCGGTCCTGCCCTTCACAAGTCGCAGCACGGACCCGCAGAACCAGCTGTTCGCTGATGGCATCCACGACGACTTGCTGACCCGCCTGGCAAACGTTTCTGCGCTCAAAGTCATCTCGCGCACGTCGGTAATGGAATATCGGGAGACAACGAAGAACTTGCGACAGATCGCGGAAGAGCTCGGCGTCGGAGTGGTCCTTGAAGGCGCGGTGCAACGGTCAGGTGACAACGTGCGGATCACGGCTCAGCTAATCGATGCTTCGACCGACGAACATATCTGGGCAAAATCCTACGATCGGCAACTCAGCATGGCCAATTTGTTTGCCATACAAAGCGAGATTTCGGGGGAGATTACGCGGGCGATGAAAGCGACGCTCACCAACGATGAGCAGTTGCGAATTTCGAACATACCGACAGACAGTCTGGCAGCCTACAACCTCTACACACAGGGACGGGATAATCTCTACAAGCGGCGTCTCGAGACTTCGCTGAAGGCGCGTGAGCAGTTTGAGGATGCGATCGCACTGGATCCAAACTATGCGGAAGCCCATGCGGGTCTGGCCGAGAGCGTGTTACTGCTATTGATTAATAATCGGGCAATTGCGGCGGATGACGCATTTGAAATCTCCAGAAATTCGCTCGAAACGGCGCTTTCGCTGAATCCCGACCTGTCGGACGCACACGCCGCTGAAGGATTGATGAAGCACCAGATGTGGCAAGAAAACCGCAGCGGTCCCGGGCTGGAGGAAGCCGCAGCCTGCCTGGTCTCGGCGCTGGAGATCAACCCCAACAATGCGAGCGCCTATATGTGGTTCGCGACCGTCCGGGATTCCCAGCAGCAAATCGAGGAGGCGATCGAGCTCTATCATAAATCGCTTCGTGTCGACCCGCTTGGGAAGATTCCGTATGCCAATCTTCCAGGTCTGTACGCACGGCGTGGGCAGAATGACGTAGCGCTCGACTTATACGTCAAGGCTGTTCAGATTCATCCCGATTGGCCGACGGCTTACCAGAACCTGGCGGCTCACTTGAACGGCCTTGGCCGGATGGACGAGGCCGTCGCGTGGGCAATCAAAGCTCAGGAACTGAGTACCGATCCGATCGGGGGCGGATCATTGGTGCTTCCGTATGTCGAGTTTGGCGAATACGACAAGGCGATGGACGTCTTTTCCAAGATTACGCCCGACCATCCGATGTACGAAGTTGGTCTCAGTATGAATAGGGCACTGCGGGGCGATTTCGCGGGCGCCCTTGAGATCATCGAGACGTCGATCGAAGGCGTCGAGAAACCCGGACAGCTTCAACTAGGCCTGATGACGCTTTTTTCCGGGTATACCGGCGACTTCGAGAAAGCGCGTAAGTTCGCCGAGCTACAGAATCCGGAGTTTGCGGCGGACGCCAACCCTGAGGCCGATAAGTCCAACGTGGCCAGTATGGTCGGCTACGCATTTATTTTGCAAAAAATGGGTGAAAACCATCGTGCCGACGCACTGCTCCAATCGGCGTTGACTGTCGTTCGAACCTTGCCGCGCATCGGCCTCGGCGGGCACGGAATACGCGATGTACAAATCCTGGCCCTGCAAGGCAAGACGCTTGCGGCACTTTCCGCGTTCCGCGATGCCATCGATGAAGGGTTCCGGGGGACCGTTGCCTCAAATGGCTGGCCATTGATGATGGATCCATACCTGGATTCATTGCGTGACCAACCCGCGTTCCAGGCAATGACCAGCGAGATAGACGATGCGCTCGCGGCTATGCAGCAGCGCCTCTCCGATGCCGAGCAGACCGGCAACTGGGATGAGCTTCGGGGCTTGGTTGATAGCACCTGATCGTTGCTACACTACCGACATGATTTTCGTAATTATCGGCGGCTTCATAGGCCTCATCAGCAAAGGCTTCGTCGGACTTATCATCGGCGCAGCTATCGGTTACGCGATAGCCTGGGGTGTTAAGAAGACGGTCGTTGGCACTCTGAGCATCGCGCAGACCGCGCTTATGGACTCGACCTTCTCGATCATGGGTGCGCTGTGCAAGACCGATGGCGTTGTCAGCCAGGCCGAAATCAACGTAGTAGAGCAGATATTCAACATGCTGCGGCTGGGTGATGAACAACGCGAACAGGCGAAAGCCGCGTTCAATCGCGGCAAGCAGAACGACTTTGACCTGGACGTCGCCGTCGATCAGTTCGCTTCGGTCACTCGCGGACGCGGACCCCTGCTGCAGCTCTTTCTTCAACTGCAATGCATGGCCGTTGCCGCCGATGGCAGGGTTGACCCGGCAGAGCACGAAATGCTGGTCCGTGTCGCGAGACGACTGGGCTTGCACGAGCGCGACGTCCGGCAACTTGAAGCGCTGCTTCGGGCATCGACCAGTGGCACGTCGTCGGGCGGCATGCACGACACCAAGAGTCGACTGGATGATGCGTACGAGGCACTCGGGGTTTCGGCGGATGCGAATGACAGCGACGTAAAGCGTGCTTATCGCAAGCTCATTAGTGCGAATCATCCTGACAAACTGGCGTCGAAAGGGCTGCCGGAAAGTATGCGACCTGTCGCCGAGGAACGGTCGCGTGAACTGAACAAAGCTTACGACCTCATCAAGGCATCACGCGGCATGGTCTGACGGAGTTAGCCCCGCGGCATCTCCGGGTAGGTCAAACTCATCATGTACTCAGCCGCTTTAGAAACCGTTGCCTCGTCCAGTATTGCTTCTCCACCTTTCGCGGGCATTTCTCCAAAACCGTTTCTGGCATGCTCGAACAATACGGCTTCCCATTGCGCGGACCGCTTGTTCCAGGCGGCGCGGTCGCCGACCTTGGGCGCACCGTCGAGTCCCTCTGCGTGACATCTCGCGCAGAATTCCTCGTAGCCTTGCCGTCCGATCTGGTATGCGCTCGGAGACGATGTGATCTCTTGGCTAAGGGGCTCAACAGGAGCCGGCACCGCAGCGTCTTCTTTACCGCAGCCAAACAGTATCAACACTGAAAAACACAACAGGATGTACCGACTCATAGAATAATCTCCTTAGAAGACAGTATGTTATAGATGCCGCGTTTGAAGCAAGCGTGGAAATTGCGTATCAATCAACCGGCAAACGATACTCAACCTGCTCGTCGTTCACCGGACAATGAAACGCCAGCAAACACGCCGTTAACTGCAGGTCCACGCCGTCTTCCTCGCCCCTGCCGTACAGGCGGTCGCCGATGACCGGATAGCCTAGTTCTGCCAGGTGACGACGAATCTGGTGTTTGCGACCCGTCTCGATCTGTACATCGAGCAACGAACGGCTGCCATTGCCTTTGCTCTTGTGGAATGAGAATTCGCTGATCGCTTCTTTCTCGTCGATCGGCTGCTCTACCCGCAGCGGACTGGGCTGCCCGGAGAAATCGCCCCATACCAGCGCCCGGTAGCGCTTCTCCACTTCGCGTTCGCGAAACAGCTTCGAAAACACGGCTGCCGTTTTCTTTGAATGTGCCACGACCATCAGACCATTGGCCGCTCGGTCGAGACGGTGAACGGTAAAGCCAGTGCGCTCAGGTTGCAGATGTCGCTCAGCCCAACGCACGAGCGTGCAATGATCGCCCCACTTCGAACCCTGCGATCGCAATCCAAAGGGTTTATTCCATACCGAGTAAGCACCGAGGTCGGCTATGAGTGTTGGCTCTGGCGGAATTTCTGCGAGTATTGCTGCGTCGTAATACAGGTGAACCTCGTCACCGACTCGTAAGACTCGTTTCGCACGACGTAAACGCTGCGTGTTCTTCCCACGGGTAATCCAGACAGCCCCCTGGGTCATCGCGAGTTTTATTCGCTGCTTCGAAAGTTCAGTGGCTTGCTGCAACAGATCGATCGAGCTGTCCTCAGGCGACTCGATCTTCACATGCGCTTCGATGTGGTCGCTCATCTAGCGCCCCTGCGCGTCTACCTCACGTTCGAGAACGGCAACCTCGCGCTGCAGAGCCGCCAGTTTTTTCCGAGCATCGATTAATTCCTTATCTCCTTCGGAAATACCGACACCGTAATCTGGCCTGCTTACCCGTTCCCGTTCCGTCCTGGCATGTTTTTCGAGCGCTGCAAGCCGGTCCGTGATGCGATCATCGTCATCACTCGCAGAACGATCCTTGTGGCGAAGCCTCTCGGGAACGCGGTTTTCTGCTCCGGTGTTGCTTTCTTCTGTTGCAACTTTGACTTCGGCACGTACTGGCGGACTTTCAGGACCGAATCGATCATCGCGATCCTTTGATGCCGCAGCAACAACGCGGTATCGCAAGGGACGGATTTTCATCACCAGTGCCTGGTGATCTGCGATCAGGTCGAGTACTTCTTGAGGGCGGTCATCGGCGAACGAGTGACCAGGCACGATTCCTGTCACCGCGACCGCTGTAAGCCCGATTGCAGTAAGCAGCAGTTGAGTCCTCATGATTATCCCCTTTGATTTCATCCGTTCTCTGCGTGCCACTTCTTCAGCAGCGTGGCCTCCAGTTCCGCATCGAATCCACCTCGTCCCCATTGCACCGCATGCTGATCAAGATTAGCGATCATGTCCTTCGCGGTGTCCGCGATCGGTCTGAATGTGAGTCCCGTCGCCAGCGCCCTGTCGTTATTGACCTGCATGAACGGAATTGGCCCGTCCCCATACCAGGGTCCGTAGTTCGGATTCTCGGAGGTTTCTTTCCGAATCCATTCCCAGTCGATCCATGTCAACGACGACGCAGATCCAGTTGCGTCCCTCAATCCTTCAAGTAGCGGCCGCGCCAGATACGGCTCCTTTGCACCGACGGCGTTGTACGGTCCGCTGCCACTGCCGTCTTCCAGCATACGAATCATCCAGCCACACATGTCAGCAGCATCAATGTACTGCACCGGCAGATCATCCTGCCCAGGAACCAGTATTTCGCTACCTGCTTGCATGCGGACTAGCCAATGGCGCAGGCGCTCCGTCGGGTCGCCGGTCCCTGTGATAATGCCGGGCCGGACGTTGATGGCTTTGTCGCCAAAGACCTTCGTCACCTCCTGCTCGCACAGGGCCTTTCGGGGGCCATACGTCTCGCCATAGATGGAATCGGACTCATCGGTCGGATCGTCCATCACCGCATACGCGCCAGTGAACTCGTCATCTTCAAGCGCTAATGACTCAGCGTAGGCAGAGATGCTGGAAACAAACATGTACTGGCCCACATGCCCGTGCAACAACTCAGCTGAGAGGCGTGTATGGCGTGGATAGAAACCGGAGTTGTCGATGACCGCATCCCAGTCACGGCCCTTCAAGGAAGCAAGTTGATCATCCCTGTCGCCGATGAGAGCCTCCACATCCGGAAACATATCCGGCGCCGTCTTGCCACGATTGAACATGGTGACTTTGTGACCGCGGGAACGCGCGTAGTTGATCTCATGCGGACCGATGAAGCCGGTGCCGCCGAGAATCAGAATATCCAGCGGTTTCGGCGTTGTGTCGAACGCTTTGCCACATCCCGCCAACGCCGCGAGAGCACCAATAGCGGATGCAGATTGAATGAAACTTCGTCTAGAGCTTGTCATTGGGCGTCCCTCTTCCCTTTTTACTCATCATTGTCGGGTTCGTTGAACTCGGTCGCAGCGAACAACTCTATTAGTGGAACGATGTCACTTGTCGCCAGAGAGTCTACTCGTTCTCGCTCCCTGCATGAACTATAACGTCCCCATCCACATCAACCGACACATCCAGCACGATGGGTCGGCAACAAACCTGGCAGTCCTCAACGTAGTTTTGTTCAGGCAGTGAATCGTCGATCAATACCGATATCGACTCGCCGCAATAGGGGCAGCTGATCTGCTTTTCAGTAACCTCAGGCATTACCTGAATATTTTCCAGACGTCGACTGTGAACAATGGCAATACCCGATTCGCGTAACTACTTTGCCGCGGCCAGTGCCTGGTTGATGTCTTCCATGATGTCGTCGATGTGCTCGATACCAATGGACAATCGAACGAGATCTTCGCTCACGCCCGTTGTCGCGAGCTCCTCGGGAGATAACTGTCGGTGCGTCGTCGACGCGGGATGGCAAGCCAATGACTTTGCATCCCCGATATTCACGAGGCGCGTGATCAAACCCAGTGCGTCGATGAATTTCGTAGCAGCTTCTATGCCGCCTTTAATGCCGAAACTAAGAATGCCCGATGCACGGCCACCCATGTACTTGTCTGCCAACGCTTTGTAGGGGCTGTCAGACAAGCCTGCATAGCGCACCCACTCGACCTGACCGTGTTGTTGCAGATGTTCCGCGACCGCTTGTGTATTTTCGCAAATACGGTCCATGCGCAACGGCAGGGTTTCAATACCCTGCAACGCCAGGAAGCTGGTGTG
>RCNG010000848.1_pt1 | contig 14671 bp, 12 predicted proteins | sample 2041371 | NCBI WGS metagenome assembly RCNG01 (sample SAMN09708227, study PRJNA481090) | Marine sediment metagenome, whole genome shotgun sequencing project. | biome: marine sediment; feature: ocean; material: sediment; isolation source: Sewage treatment plant 1 marine sediment (STP1) ... | reverse complement strand
TGTCCTTTTCCTCCGGCTCCTGAATTTTTGCATCCTTCTGTGCGGCCAGGAAGAGCTTCTTGTCCTTGCTCATCGCCTCTTCCAGGGCGGTGACGGACCGTTTCCTGCCCACCAAAAGGTTAACTACCATATGGGGGAAGATGACAATGTCCCTAAGGGGAAGCATAGCTATGATTCTTTCCCCCTTCATGCGTCCCTCCTTATCATCTCGCTTGCGCCTGAGCCGTTCCGCGTCCATGCAGGAAGGCTTAACCAGTTCTGATTATCCCAGTTTGGCAGGTTAAAACAAAGTTAACAGAGCCTGTATAGTTCAAGATCATTCTAGGCGCTTCTCGGCTCCCTTTCAAACACGACGATCTATCGAAGAAATATCATAAGAAATCTGGTATATTCCGGGTGATCGCCGGTTTCAAGGAGCCGGTTGGGGAAAACCACAAACCCGAGAGAGACAGAACCCCTGGGCCGGCACCTAACGGATTAAGAGGAGACAGGCGTGGAGGGAGTCGAAGCACCCTTTTCCCAACTGTAAGATCAAATCCTTGCGTTTACAAATGAATCAAAAGAAGACACTCTTGGTGAGACGACTTGAAAGAACAAGGATGGTCAGATGCCTTCTGCCATTCTTATCTGTCAACGCTTTTATTGACTCTTAGATTAGATCCTCAGACGTACGGCAAAAGGAGCCTTAGCATGGAAGATTCAGAGCATTTGAACAAACTCAGAGGGGATCTAAACGATTGGAATGAATGGAGGAAGGACAATCCTCAAATACAGCCCGATCTCAGATCAGCCCCCTTGGAAGGTGCGGATCTCATCAACGCTAATCTCAGCGGAGCCAATCTTCGTGGTGCACACTTAAATGGGGCGGAATTGCATAGTGTCAATTTCAATGAAGCAAATCTCGCTCTTGCAGATCTGACGAAAGCCAAGGGTCTCACTGTTGAACAGCTTTGCGAAGCTGAGACGCTGTATGAGACAAAAATGAACCAAAAACTAAGACAACAGGTAGAGGATCGGTGTCCTGAGCTTTTCTGTCACAGACCGGAATTGACTCCTTAATTCATAAGCCACGGAGAGGAATAATTCGAGTCAAAAGGATGGAAGAATCGGATCGCCTCGATCAGGCACGCGCTCTCTTGCGTGAGAGGCTCGGGCGTTACCAGACAAACCTCGAGTTGCCCATCCAAGTCCGTCCCTTGGACCCTGATGAGGCAATCGGCAAGGACAGATACTGGGGAGGTTTCTCGTGTTCGTTACCTGTAAGGGGTCAGTTGCATAGGCCGGCCGGATTCGCCGCAGGTCATCTGACGAGGTAAGCCTCGGGGCAGGGTGCAGAGCAAAGGAGAAGGTCAGCCTCGGAAGAATGCAAGGACGAGGTAGTGGAGAGCCGTGATGACAAGCAAGGCAGAGAAAAGAATGGCAAGTCCACGAAGAAGGCCCCATCCGTCGATCTTCCAGCCTCGAATTTCGTGTGTTTCAGCCATTTGTTTACCCCTTGGAATGTTCCCTGGGCGCACACGGGACGCCTTACGAAGAATAAGATGCTATCTCGGGCCCAGAGGTTTCTGCCGTATACCGGTACAGGCCCGCCAGCAGTTCCAGACTAACAGGAAATGTGGGGCGGATTCTGTGAACTGGTTCACAAAATGGCTGGAAATCAAGAAAAAAACAGGGGGGAAACGAGAAACACGGATCTGAGGGATTGCTTCGGTCACTGGCGCTCCCTCGCAATGTCCGCTGTTCATGTGACTGTGTTCCTGTGATCGGGGCTAGGGAGTCGCTTTTGCCTTTCTGAGTTCCTGAAACAGGTCCAGGATCTCAGGAGGCAGCAAGGCTATTTCCTTGCCGGTGCACAGGGCGTGATAGTAGACCTTGGCGGTCTTTTCGAGCAGTTCGGCGTTCGTCACCGCCTCTTCCAGGGTCTTCCCGAGGCACAAGGCGCCGTGGTTCTGCAGGATATAACCATTGCAGCCGTTCCCCACGGCCGCCGTCACATTGGCCATCAACTCCGGTGAGCCGGACATCCCGTAAGGGACCACCTCGATCGGGTCGCCCAGGTAGAGCGACACCTCATCGAAGAGCGGCGGGATCGGCTCATTGATCACGGACAACACGCTGGCGTAGTGCTGATGGGTGTGGAGCACCGCGCCTACCTCCGGCCGGTTCCGGTACACGCTCAGGTGCATGCTTGCCTCGAGGCTCGGCACGCGTTCGCCGGACACAAGGTTCTGGTCGAAGTCGATGATGCAGATGTCCTCCGGCTTCAAGTCCTGGTAAGCGTGGCTGGACGGGGTCACCCCCACGAGTTCTTCCTTCTCAAAGCGGGCCGATACGTTCCCGGCAGTACCGAACTCTGTTCCGAAGAACCCCCTGGCGGACAGCGCTTGCGTGATTTGTATGATCGACTTACGCAGTTCGAGAAATTTGTCCATGTCTTGCTCCCCCTGCAATCATGAAGAGTATTTTTTTCGCAGGTCTCTCTTCAAGACCTTTCCGCTCGGATTCCTGGGCAGATCATCCACGACCACCACCCTTTTCGGGACCTTGTACCGGGCCATGTTCTCCTTGGACCAGGCGATGACCTCCTCTTCGTCGATGCTCTCGCCCGGAGCCGGGACGACCACGGCCGTAATCGCTTCGCCCCACACCTCGTCCGGTAACCCGATGATCGACACGTCCGAAATCTTCGGATGCCGGAACAGAGCGACCTCCACATCGGCCGACGCCACGTTCTCTCCGCCCGTCTTGATCATGTCTTTGAGCCTGTCCACAAAGTAGAGATAGCCCTCTTCATCCATCCTCCCCAGGTCGCCGGTATGGTGCCAGCCGTTCCGTTGGGTTTGGGCCGTCTTCTCCTCCTCTTTGTAATAGCCGAGCATGATGTTCGGCCCCCTCGCAACGATCTCCCCGACCTCGCCCCGGGGCAGTGCTTTGTCGTCCGGGCCGACGATCTTCAGTTCCACGGGCAGCATCGATCGACCTACCGAATCGGGACGTTTGTCGAGCTCCGTGCCGGAGATCGTTGAACCCAGGGGGGTCATCTCGGTTTGCCCGTATGAGTTCATAAAGGCCACGCCGGGCACGATCTCTCGCCATCGGTCGAGCAGGGCAGGGGGGGCGGGCGAGCCGAAGATCTGACAGACCCGCAGGGACTTGAGGTCGTAGGTCTCGAAGCCGGGCATGTTGGGAAGGTTGATGTACACGGTCGTGGGCCAGCACCAGCGCGTGACCTTTTCTTCCTGGGTCATTGCGAGAATCTCTCCGAGGTCCGGAACGTACTCGAGCAGCGTCAAGGCCCCCAGAGCGCAGGCTGCAGTGAACATCCACATGCCGGCGACATGATAAAGGGGGATGCCCCCGAGCAGTACTTCGTCTCTTTGTATCAGGAGATCCGCTTGGGCGCTCGGAATCGTAGAGACGAAATTCATGTGTGTGTTCATGACCCCTTTGGGAGCCGCCTCGGTCCCTGAGGTGTACAGGAGGGTCGCCACATCATCGTGGTTGATTTCAATTTCCGGTTCGGTGGCCGGAAAATCCTCACGCCAGAGGTCTTCGATGTTCATCCAGCCTTCCGGAACCTCCGTGCCGGCGAGATGGATGGCTCCGAAGACTCGGACCTTCTTCAGTTCGTCCTTGATTCCGACAACGCTCGGAATCAGCGCATCTTCAACGAAGAAGGCCCTGGCTTCAGCATGCTCGATGATGTACCGGATCTCCTCGCCCTTCAACATCCAGTTCACGGGTGTGATGACGGCTCCGATCTTCATCAGGGCCCACCAGTAGATGATGAAGTGGTCCGAATTGTGGGAGAGGATGGCGGCCCTGTCGCCCTTCTGGATGCCCATTTCCATCAGTCCGTGGGCGCACCTGTTCACCGCATCGTTCAACTGCCGGTAGGTGTAGTTCCTGTCCCGGAACCGGAGGACCCGTTTGTCCGGGTGCCTGGCTGCCGATTTGAGCAGGATATCGCCTACCACGTTCCTGGAGAGCAGGTTCTGTTCCAACAGGGATCCCTTCCTCATTTTGTACGTCTCCCTCTTCCCGCGGGCGCGCCCTCTATTTCCAGTATTTGTCTTTCAGAAGGCGTTTGAGGAGCTTGCCCGTGGGCGTGCGGGGCAGCTCATCCGCGAAGTCGATGCTGGACGGGCACTTGAACTTGGCCAATTGGCTCCGGCAGAACTCGATGAGTTTCTGTTCGAGTTCCGGGCTTGCCTCCGCGGGATTCCGCAGTTGGACCACCCCTTTTACCGCTTCCCCAAAATCCTCGTGGGGAACGCCGATCACGGCCACGTCGAGCACTCTGGGGTGGGTGACCAGGAGGTTCTCCGCCTCCTGGGGGTAGATGTTTACGCCACCGGAGATGATCATGTTGGCCTTCCGGTCGGTCAGGTACAGGAACCCTTCCTCGTCCACGTACCCCACGTCGTTCAGGGTTGTGTATCCCTGAGAACTGCGTATGCTTGCCGTCTTCTCCGGGTCGTTGTGGTATTCGAAATCATGTCCGCCGGAAAAGTAGATGGTTCCTACCTCTCCAGCCGGCAGCTCCCTTTCCTCGTCATCGAGGATCTTGACCGTCCCGAATAGGGCCCTTCCCACAGACCCCTTGTGCTGCAACCATTCTTCGGAAGTGATGGCGCACAGCCCGTTGCCTTCCGTGGCTGCATAGTACTCGAACAGGATGGGCCCCCACCAGTCAATCATCTGTTCCTTGACCTGAATGGGTATGGGCGCTGCGGCATGGATTGCGATCTTCTGAGAGGAGACGTCGAACTTCTTCCGTTCCTCCTCCGGTAGCTTGAGCATACGGATGAACATGGTGGGTACCCACTGGCTGTGGGTTGCCTTGTATCTTTCGATCAACTCGAGGGATTGAAGGGCGTCGAACTTCTCCATGATGATGACGGTCCCACCCATGAAGAGGGTGAGCATGACGAACCGAAGTGGGGCTGCGTGATAGAGCGGTGCGGGCGAAAGGTATAGAGCCTCATTGTTCAACCCGTAGACGGCGATCAACATCTTGGCCCCATCCCAGAGTTCGCCGTAGGACATGGGTTCCAGGGTTAGTTTGATCCCCTTGGGGCGGCCCGTCGTTCCCGATGAGTAGAGCATGGCATCTCCCGTCGTTTCGTCGGCAATGGGCTCGACAGGGTAAGGAGATACCTTGTCCTCATACGAGTCATAGCCCTCCGCTGTCCCGTTAACCATCAGCCGGGTAGCCACGTTCGGCGTCTTGTCCAGGAGCTGGGAGGCCACTTCGCTCTTGGCTGCAGACGTGAAGAACACCTTGGCCTGGCAGTCGTTCACGATGTACTGCACCTCCGGGACGGTCAGGTGGGTGCTGATGGCTGTGTAGAGGACTCCGGACCGGGCGGCTGCGGAGGCGATTTTGATGAAATGCGGGTTGTTCTCCATGTAGATCGCGATATTGTCCCCTGCCTGGAGCCCGAGATCCCGAAGCATGTGGGCACACCGGTTCGCCGATTCCTCCAGTTCCCCGCGGGTGACCACCTGGCCGCTGGTGGCCATGATGAAGGCCGGTTTGTCCGGATTCTCTTGTACCCATTTCCTCGGGTGTTCGAACTCCATGGGCCTGTCCTCCGTGCCGGGTCGAACGAAGTCAAGACGGGTGAGATCACCCTCTCCAGAGCAGAACCATTTATAGGAGGGAAGGTGCTCCCGTGTCAATCCGGACAGGGGTTGATAACGAGAAAGCCAATGGGTACCATTCGTTTGCCGGCGAGAGAGCGGACAGTGGGCCGAGGTAGGGTGCCCGTGGGCGCCGGCCCAGAGCCCCTTTGGCGCCCCGCGATAGGTGGCCACAAGCAGAAAGAGAGAGACGACGATGGCACAAGAGCATGGAGTGGAGACCAAGAAGGCATCGGAACAGGGTCTGGACCCGGAACGACTGAAAGACCTCGCAAGGGCCATCGAACAGGATACGGCCAAGGGGCTTTACGACGGGGCCGCGGTCCTCGTCGCCCGGGGTGGGGAGGTGGTGATGCACGGGGCGATCGGGCAGACGGACCTGGAAAAGAAGCGCGTTGCGAACAAGGAAGACGTGTTCTTCGTCATGTCCATCACCAAACAACTGACCACCACGACCGTACTGATGCGAATCGATCGTGGAGAGCTTACCCTCACGACCCCGGTTGCCGAGATCATCCCGGAATTCGGTATCAAGGGAAAGCAGAACATCACGGTAAAGCACCTGCTTACGCACACGAGCGGCATATCGCCGGAGTTGCCGCCCGCGCTGCCCCTTGAACAAATCGGGGACCTGCAGGCGTACGTAGCCGCTGCCTGCGACCAACGGCTCATGACCCTGCCCGGCAAGGGGGTCTCTTACAATCCCTTCACAGCCCACGGGGTTCTGGCTGAGATGGTGCGCCGCCTGGATGGCGGGCATCGGCCTTTCCGCCGGATCGTGACCGAGGATGTGCTCGAGCCCCTCGGGATGAAGGACACCTCGATGGGACTTCGACCCGACCTCACCGACAGAAGGGTGCCGGTGGTCTTTCGGGACAAGACACCGGGCCTGTTCGATCCCGTCCTGCTCGAGGCGACGAACATCCTGTTCGATGAAGAGACGGAGTTGCCGGCCGGGGGTGTCTTCTCCACTGTGTACGACATCTACCGCTTTTCCGAGATGTTGAGGCGGGAAGGGGAACTCGACGGCGTGAGGCTGCTCTCGCCCGCGATCGTACAACTGGCCGTCACGAATCACACCGGCGTGCACCCCAACGATCTTTTTGACTATGCCCGTGAGATGTACGGCTGGCCGGAGTGGCCTGCCTACCTGGGACTCAGTTTCTTCCTGCGGGGTGTGGGCGTGTTCCCGACGCCGCTGGGGATCAACACCTCGCCGAGGACCTTTGCCGGCCTGGGTGCCGGGTCGACCGTGTTCTGGGTGGACCCGGAGCGGGATCTCACCTTTGTTTGCTTCACGGCCGGCCTGCTCGAGGAAGGGGCCAGCATGCTTCGTTTTCAACGACTCTCGGATCTCGTGGTTTCGGCGGTGGTTGACTGAACCCATTGGAGGGGAGGGATGGATCATGGCGTACGAGGTGTTGTTCAAACCGATGATGATCGGGAAGAAGAAGCTGAAGAACCGGCTCGCCTTTGCACCGGTAGGCATGTGTACCGCCGACTCCGAAGGCCGCGTTACGGACCAGGTCCTTTGCCATTACGTGGCCAGGGCCAAGGGGGGCGTCGGCCTCGTGATCGTGGAACACACGATGTCCAACTACCGATACGGCTTGCCCGGCAGCGGCGCCCTGAGTATCCACGAGGATACGCACCTGGCCGGCATGCTGGATCTGGCCGATGCGATCCATGCCTTCGACGCGGCTGCCGTTGTGCAGCTCAGCCTGGGGCTCGGCAGACAGGCCGCCCTGCACCTGGAGCCGGTCGGACCCTCTGCGGTCCCCTTCGAGGTCCGGGAGGGGAGCGCGCCCAGGGGGCTCAAGTTCTTCGAGGGTCTGAAGAGTGCACCGCCGAAGAAACTCACGATCGCCGAGATAGAGGAAATGGAGAACCTCTACGTAGCCGCCGTGATGAGGCTGAAGCGATGCGGCTTCGACGGCATCGAGATTCACGGGGCACATGGCTACATGCTGGCGAACTTCCTGTCGCCCTTGACGAATCGGAGGCGTGATCGATACGGGGGGTCCTTTGAGAAGCGTCTCACCCTTGCCCTGAACCTGATTCGGAGGAGCCGCGAGATCGCAGGTGACGATTTCATCATCGGCTTCCGAATCAGCGGCGACGAGCACGTTCCGGGTGGGCTGCCGCTGGAAGACACCTTGAAGATCGCCGCTATCCTGCAGAAGGAAGGCGTTGACTATATCCACTTATCCACGGGAACCATGGAGTCATGGAAGTACACCTTTCCGGAAAAGGAAGGTGTGATCCTTCCGGAGGCGGAGGCGGTCAAGAAGGTGGTCGACATCCCGGTGATCTGCCCGAATCTTCACGACCCAAAGAAAGCCGCCCAGGCCGTGAAGAAGGGAAAGGTGGATATCGTTTCCCTGGCCCGGCCGCTCCTGGCGGACCCCCAGTGGCCGAACAAGGTCCGGAAGGGCCGCATCGGCGAGATCCAACGGTGCATCCTTTGCAACGGGTGTCTCTCGACGCTCTTTCAGGGGTTTGCCTCTCGGTGCACCGTCAACCCGAACGTGGGAAGAGAACGCTTCGTACCGGAATACTTCCCCCCGCCCCGGAAGAGTAAAGGCCGCCCCATTTAATTTTGGGGCACCCACTGAACTCGAATGCGGAATGGGGAATGGGGAATGCCGAATGACGGATACTTCTACCTATATTCCCTCTCCCTCGAGGGAGAGCGGGGAGGGCTTGTTTACTCGTCGGCTGCCAATCGCAGGAGGTAGCGTTCCTTCTCGTCGAGGAACAGAGACACCCGAAACCCGTAAGGGGCGAACAACTCGGTGGCTTCGGTTTCCGCTGCAGGAAAATCGTCCAGAGGGAAGGGCACGTTCTTCTTCAGGATCTCCACGAAGGATCTCCCTAAGGGATGGCTGATGATGAGGCGGCCCCCGGGCCGGAGCATTCGCCGGAGGTTCGTGAAGGTCTTGTGCTTGTCGATGATGTTCGGGTAACAGGCGTTGATGAAGGTGACCCCGATGCTCGCATCCGCCAAGGCGAGGTCGGCCGCATCTCCTTGTGCCGTGATCACAGAGGGGTAGTGGGTCCTTACGAATTCCAGCATGGCCTCGGAAAGATCGTTGGCATAGATGTGAGCAGGGGAGTATTCCCGGATCAGAGGGATCAGAATCCCGGTTCCCGTGCCGATGTCGAGCACGGAATCGGAAGGGTCGATCCCTGCGGAATCGACGATCCGCTCGAGCCGTTCCGGCACTCCCTCGGGCAGGGGGGGCTCGAAGATCTCCACGTTCTTGCTGAAGTAAGCAGCCTGGAGGGTGTTCAGCCTGCGGACCTCTTCTTCCGTATACCTTGTGAAGCTTGTCATGCATGCCCCGTCCGGGTCGTTAGCGGCCTTTCGCAAGCTGGCGCTTCCCAGGAGAAGCTTCCAATGTTCGATCAAGACGTCCCGCGTTCTGTGCGCCTCGCGGACACGGGCCGTCGTTGTTTCCTCCCACATCTGGAGATCTCCCGTCAAGTTGCCGAGAACCTTCCCTGGCCTAGAATTCGTCAAGTTCCGGTCGAAGCTTGATTCGGAAGGCTCAAGAAGCGGCTTTCCCCTTGCCAGGGTGCCTGGCTTTCCTCTACAATTAGGATACTTAGGGTGCAATAGTGTGGAAACATTGCCTCGTCTCAGGCCATCCCAAGAAGATAAATAAAGAAATTGTGCGAGGCCGGAGACGTGTGTGAGGGGTCATGAAGCGGTTTCTGGTATGTACGATGCTCCTTCCCGTGCTCTGCTGTTGCAGCGCGCGGAATCAGAGGGCTTCTCAGCCGTATGATGATATTCCGATCCGGATGATGAAACTCCTCGAGGCAGCCGAGCGGGAAAGGGACCTATCCAAGTATCGGTGGTGCTCCATCTCCGACCTGACCGACCAGTTGGAGGCGATCAAGCAGGACATGGCCAGGGGCGTACCGGTGGAGCGGGTCGAACGGAACGTCAGCGCGGCCGAGCGATTCGCGACGGCCTACGAGCTTCAATATCGGATGAGCGAGAGCCTGGAGGCTTACAACAGCCTGGACATGGTGATCCGGCTCTACACGGAGGCGATCGAGCTGAACGAGGGGTATGCCGAAGCCTACGACAATCGGGGTGAGGCCTATCTGGTCAAGGGAGACTTCTCGCTTGCGCTCCAGGACCTGCACAAGGCGGTCGAGCTCAAGCCGGGGCTCGCCAATGCATACAACGGCCTGGGGAATATCTATCATCTCAAGAGAGACTTCGACCAGGCCATACTCTACTACAGCAAAGCCATCGAACTCAGCTGGGGGTTTGCCGTCGCCTGGACGAACCGCGGGGACGCATACATGTCCAAGGGAGAGATCAACGAAGCGATGTGGGATTTCAACGTCGCCTGCCAGCTGGGGTATCAACCTGCCTGCAAAGAGCTGTATGTCCTCGAGAGGTGACATCCCCCCCTCTGGTCTATTCCTCTAAAGTTATTCCATCATTCTTCCGAAAAACAATTATAGAACCCAAAAACTTTGTTTCTACTTTTCTGGGGGCTTACGGGAGATCGTGGACAAAAATGAATTTGCTGACCCTTTTTGAAGTTTTTCTGCTGGTACTGTCCTTCTTCAGTCTTGCCAGTTACTCGGGCGCATCGCAGTACACGATTCCCCTGGCATGCCTCTTCTGCATCTTCTGGGTCCAGAAGCTCGAAAAAAGGATGAAAGAGGAAGAGGAAGTCAGAAAAAGGGTCCTGGAGTACAGACTCAAGAAACATCACGAGTCAGAGGAACAGGGGTTCCGGAAGGCCCGAACCGCTCACCAAATCGACAATTGAGGCGGATATCCGCTCCCTCCAGTACTTTCTCCACAACTACTGAACAGGTCCGAGCTTGCACAGGGTGAAGGCTGCTCCCATGGATGTCTCACAGTAGTCGATCAGGGAGTTGTCGAGCGCCGCGCCGACTGAGGGCCCCAGGAGCAGCACCTTGCTGCCGTCCTCCGCGTTCACGACCTGATCCCCTTCTTCCTGATCGTCCAGAATAAAACCCAACGGTTTCGAGGGGGAGAGGGCGAGAACCAGGCGAATCGCCTTTTCCGGGTCTGCCGTCTGCTGCCTCAAGGCCTGCACGAGTCTTGCTTTTGCTCTTCCTGTCACGGTCAGCATATCGGTTCCTGCGGTCTGGTCCGTGGATATGCGTTGCCCGGCAGGGGAATCCGTGTGCGAACGTCGATTTCCTCCACCGGCTGGGTCCTTGCCTGCCCACCTAGGACTAGCAATGGCCGTACCAACCGGACTCGTGGAAGGGGGGTTCGGTAAGTGATTGGAAAAAATGGGTTTTTGTGGTTTGTCGGAAGGGAAGGGTGTCACGGATCGGGCCTATTCGCACAAATCCTGACACTTCGATCGGGAAATGCCACTTGCCACTCGCCACTGGACCGGGGAGAGAGTGAGCCAAGAAGAGTCCAGACCCGCCGAGGGCCAGCAGCGGAGTTAGATTTGTCCGTAGACCTCCCTGACCTTCTCCCGCAGCATCTTACCGACAGGCGATCGGGGGAGTTCGTCCACGAAGAGAACCGACCGGGGGATCTTGTAGCCGGCTAACTCGGCCCGGCAGAAGTCCAGCAGTTCTTTGGGTTCGGCCTCCTTGCCCTTCTTCAGTTGGATCACGGCCCGGACGCTGGTGCCCCATTCCTCGTCGGGCACGCCGATGACGCATACATCGTCCACCTTGACGTGTTTGGCCAGGACCTCTTCCACCTCAAGGGGAAAGACCTTCTCTCCGCCCGTGTTGATGCACTCCTTCTTTCGATCCGCCACCCGGATCTCGCCGTCCTCGTCCAGGTAGCCCAGGTCGCCACTCCTGAACCACCCGTCCTCCATTACCTCACGGGTCTTCTCGTCGTCCCTGTAGTAGCCCTTCATGACCGTGTTGGATCTGTAGAGGATCTCTCCCACCTCTCCCTGGGGCAGGTCCTTGCCGTTTTCGTCCACCACCCGAACCTCCACGATGGACTTACCCACCGAACGGTTCTGGATCGTGTCCTCCTCCATGTCCACCCGGATTGCGGTAACAGGGGTCATCTCGGTCTGGCCGAAGGCATCGAGGATCATGGTGTTCGGGAAGAGTCGCAGGATCTGCTTCTTAAGAGGCGCCGGGCACACACCGCCGCCGGTGGCGGCCATCCTTACGGAAGACAGGTCATATCGGCCCACCTCCGGATAGTCGACCAGCTTTTTCCACCCGGTGGGTACATTTCCCATGGTGCTGACCTTCTCCTTTTCGACCATCCCAAGGATCAGGGCCGGGTCGAATCGCACCGAGTCGGGCAGGACGAGAATCATGGCGCCTGTGAATGCCCCCATCATCATGTTGGCGTACGCCGCGTCGTGGAAGAAGGGCATGGAGGGGTACGTGGCCTTCATTGCCCTCTTATATCCCTTCTTGGCTGCATTCGGATCGGAAAAAGTCTCATAGGCCTTTTGTCGCAATTTCTCTTCACCGCCCGGTCCCTTGAGCCATTTCTGGACGAAGCGGGTGCGCAGGATCGGCCCCAGGATGGAGGGGACGGGCAGGGGCAGGCCCTCCACGACCCGCTGATGGCGCTTGCTCTTGACGTTGCTCGTGAGTGCCCGGATCGCGAGTGCTGCGAACAGCATCACAAACATGTCGATATGGGCCTGGTAGGTGAGCATCACGCCCTTTGGAAAACCGGTGGTGCCCCCGGTGTAGATCATGACCGCCACATCCTTCCACTCGTTGGCGACCTTTGGGTCCGTGTCCTTTGCCTCACCCAGAAGCTGTTCGTAGTCCAGGGCTTCCTCGAGCCCACCCTCACCCCGACGAACGAAGTGCTTGATCTTCTCCAGACCCGGTGCCGCGGCCTCGACAGCTTCGGCCCAGATGGAATCGTAGAGGAACACCGAGGCGTCGCAGTGGTTTCCCTGGTATTCGATCTCCCGGGGCGTGAACCGGTAGTTCATCGGTGCGGGCACCCCGCCCACGACCTGGATGCCGTAGTTGATCTCCAGGAACTCGGGCGTGTTGTGGAACATGAAGGCCACGTTGTCGCCTCGCTTCACGCCGAGCGCGATCAGGGCATTGGCCACCTTGAACACGCGGGGGAGGAACTCGCGCCATTTGATCCGGCGCTCGCCGAAGATGATATACTCTCCATCGCCGTTGTGAGTGGTGCAGGAGATGAAGCTGTTGGCGATGATATTTGGGGAATAGTCGCCCATACGGCCCTCCTGGAGCTGTAATCGTTTCGATGCGCAGCATACCCAAGACCATGAAGGGGTGTCAATGCACACAGGAGGACACAAGAGGGCCCAAGAAGACAATGTTGACAAGCGCTCCCTTGGGTTTCTAGAGTATAGAATAGACCAAGGAGGTGAGAATGGACAAAACGCCGGAAGAGCTCTACGAGGAGCGGGAAAGACGAGTCGAAACTGCGATTGCGCTGCTGACTCCGGACCGGGTGCCTGTCATGTGCCTCTGGGGGTTCTTCCCTGCCAAGTATACCGGCTCCACCTTCGAGGAGAGCATGTACGATTATGACATGCTCATGAAGTCGAGCATGGATACTATGGTCGACTTCCAGCCGGACATGTGCGACAACCCCTTTCCCATCCGGTACCTGGGCCCGACACTCGAGGCCCTCGATTTCCGGCAACTCAAGTGGCCCGGCCACGGCTGTGACGCCATGTCCACGTATCAGTACGTCGAGGGGGAGTACATGAAGGCCGATGAGTACGACGCCTTCCTGTTCGATCCTTCCGGCTTCATGCTGCGGATGTACTGGCCTCGTGTGTCCGGGGCACTGGAACCTTTGCGGAACCTTCCCCCCATGTATTCGATCATCAGCTACTACATGGGCCTGATGTCCTTTTCCGCCTTTGACAGCCCCGAGATCGAGGCGGCCCTCGAGGCCCTGCTCAAAGCGGCAAAGGAAGCGAAGAGGATCCTGTCCGGTGCGATTGCGTATGCGAAGAAGATGCAGTCACTCGGCTTCCCGCAACAGTTCGGCGGACTCGCACAGGCCCCGTTTGACACGCTGTCGGACTTCTTCCGTGGAACGAAGGGGGCCATGCTCGACATGTTCCGACGACCCGACAAGGTCCTGGATGCGTGCGAGAAACTGCTTCCCATCATGCTGGAGTCCGGCCTCGGGGCGGGAAGACTCGGGCACAAGAGGGTCTTCATCCCGATTCACAAGGGACTGGACGGCTTCATGTCTCCCGAACAGTTCAACACCTTCTTCTGGCCTACGCTGCGGAGGCTCATCGTGGGCCTCATCGAGGCCGGTCAGACCCCCTTGGTCCTGTGGGAGGGAGATTGCACCTCTCGCCTGGAGACCATTGCCGATATCCCCGCGGGCAAGGCGGTCTACTGGTTCGAGCGGACCGACATCTTCAAGGCAAAGGAGATCCTCGGAAAGACCGCGTGCATCCGCGGCAATGTTCCCCTCTCCACGATGTGCACGGGGACGCCCGATGACGTGAAAGCCTACTGCAAGGAGCTGATCGACGTGGTCGGCAAAGACGGCGGGTTCATCATGGATGCCTCCACAGTGCTGGACGACGCCAAGCCGGAGAATGTGAGGGCCATGATAGACTTTACAAAGGAATATGGGGTGTACAGATAGGCAAGCCCTATTCCACAGAAACGAGGACGGCCGAGAAACTCCCGAGCTTTGCTGAGCCGCTCACCTTCAGCGGTATCTGACGTCGGTCGGCACTGATCCAGATCTGTACGGCGGCTGCCTCGCTCCGCTTGACCACGCCGCCCAGACGTCCGAGTGCCGGCTCGACCAGGAAGGCATCGAATTCGCCGGCCGGGACTTTTACCTTCTGTTTTTCCACAACTCTGACCCGTCCGATGACGATCCTCTTGCCGTCCGTTGCCGGAGCCTTGAGGACGTTGCCGGGGGTAAGTTCCTGCATTCGGAGATGGTAGATGACCGACAAGGGGTCAAAGGTGCCCGGATAGATGAAAATGGGGTCCTGCTTCTCGCCCCGGTTATCGAATTGGGCCATTTCATTCTGCCAGTCAAAGGTGA
>RCNG010000847.1_pt1 | contig 14673 bp, 8 predicted proteins | sample 2041371 | NCBI WGS metagenome assembly RCNG01 (sample SAMN09708227, study PRJNA481090) | Marine sediment metagenome, whole genome shotgun sequencing project. | biome: marine sediment; feature: ocean; material: sediment; isolation source: Sewage treatment plant 1 marine sediment (STP1) ... | reverse complement strand
GCTCCACCCAGCCTACGAATCCCGGCATTCTTGGAGGCACCCTCTGCCGGGTATCGCTTCGCTCCACCCAGCCTACGAATCCCGGCATTCTTGGAGGCAGCCTCTGCCGGGTATCGCTTCGCTCCACCCAGCCTACGAATCCCGGCATTCTTGGAGGCACCCTCTGCCGGGTATCGCTTCGCTCCACCCAGCCTACGCCCGGGTGGAACTAGGGTTCAGGAGTTCGATGCGGGCACCTCGGAAACCGCCGGCTCCTCCACCCCCAACTCCCGCCGCTTGATCAACAGGTACACCGCCGGTATCACGAACAGCGACAGCAGGGGCGCAGTGATCATGCCGCCCACCATCGGGGCGGCGATGCGCTGCATCACCTCGGAGCCGGTGCCACTGCCGATCATGATCGGGATCAGGCCGGCGATGATGACCGCCACGGTCATCGCCTTGGGGCGCACCCGCAGCACGGCGCCTTCCATGATGGCGGCTTTTAAATCGTGGATATCGTTCAGTCGTGCGTTTTCGCGGTGCTCCTTCAGGGCATTGTCCAGGTAGACCAGCATGATCACACCGAATTCAGCAGCCACACCGGCCAGGGCGATGAAGCCCACCGCCACCGCCACCGACAGGTTGTAGCCCAAAAGGTAAATGAGCCAGAAGCCGCCCACCAGGGCGAAGGGGAGGGAGAGCATCACCAGCAGCGCCTGGGGGTGACGATGGGCAGTCCCTGCCGCATCGGCGGTAGGGTTGAAAAACGAATCAATACCGGTATCATCCGTTCCCCATGGCTCGACCCGTAAAAAAAATGCTGGCCTTCCTTTTGCTCCTGGCGCTCAGCTTGGCCCCGCTGCAAGGACTGCAAGCGGCCGTTTCGGCTTCTGGCGGATCGGCGGACGGCACGCATCGGATGGTGTCGGTGCATTGCGGGGGTAGTGCAGACGGATCCGTCGGCCATTCCCACGAGTACCAACAATGTGACCGGGACGACTGCTGTACCGGACACTCCTGCGCTTGCAGCCAGTGTGGTGTCTGTTTTGTAGCGCTGCCCGCCGGCGTCTCCGGTTTTACGGTTCGCCGCGATGCACCGGGGCTTGCCGCCTTTCTCAGCGGCCATTTCGGCCGTTCCTCACCTCCCCTGTTTCGACCTCCTCGGGTCTGATCTCTGCCTGATCGTCTCTGTTCTGCCTCGCCGCGGCGATTGCTGTGCGATGGCAAGTTGGATGCGTGGGCTTGCCTGCCTGGCCCGGATCGGATCGACCCGGGACGGCTCAGGTGCATCGGCATGACTCAAACTCAGGCGTTATCCAGAAATTACTTACCGAATCGTAAGTTTTTTCTGGATACCCCTTACTCTGGAGCTGACTGGATGAAACTTTCTTTCGAGCCGGCCCGGTGGACAGGGCGAAAACAGCGGAATCCGGCCTGCGGTGCTGCGTTGATCATGCTCGCGCTGCTGTCGGTGCCGTACCTGGCTTTCGCCGGCGAGAGTGGGCCCTTGAGCCTGCCGGAAGCGGAGCGCATAGCACTGGATGGGGATCCATCCGTGGCCGCGAGTCTGGCTCGTTCGGAGGCATTGGAGGAGGACGCTGTAGCAGACGGTCAGCTTCCGGACCCCAAGCTGCGCACGGGTCTGTACAACCTGCCGCTGGACAGCTTCGATGTGCGGCAGGAACCGACCACTCAGCTGAGAGTCGGCATCCAGCAGGCCATTCCCCGTGGCGACACCCTACGCTACAGCCAGGCGCGAACGCGCGAGCGGGCCAACGCCGAAACGGCCAAGGCTGGTGTCGCGGCAAACAGGGCCGTGCGCTCCGTGCGCGAGACCTTTCTGGAGATCCACTACCAGTTGGCGGCCGCGCGCATCGTGCTGGAGAGCCTGGGCCTGTTTACCGGGTTGGTGGATATTACCGAATCCCAGTACGGTGCCGGTCTGGTCAGCCAGCAGGACGTGTTGCGGGCGCAACTGGAGCTCTCCCAACTGGATGATCGGATCACCCGCATCCGCAACGCCGAGGAGGCCGCTCGGGCGAACCTCTCCCGATGGATTGAACAGGCGGCCTGGCGTCCGCTCGCGTCCGGCTTCCCCAAGTTGCCGCCGCTGCCGCCACGCGATGCCTTGGAATCCGCCCTGGAGCGCCATCCGGAGATCGCCGCGCTGTCGGCCCGGATCGCCTCCCATCAGCAAGCGGTGCATGTCGCCCGGGAACAGTACAAACCCGGTTGGGGGCTGGGCGTCGAGTACCGCAAGCGCTTCGGCGACAACCCCGACGGCAGCAGCCGTACCGACATGGCGGCGGTCATGCTCACCGTGGATTTGCCGCTGTTTACCGAGAATCGCCAGGATCGGCGCCTGGCGGCCAGCCAGAAACAGGCCGACGCGGCGCACCTGGACCGAACGCGCAGCTACCGTGAGCTGCGCCGGACCCTGGCTCTGGAATACGCCAACTGGACCCGCCTGGGAGAACGCGAAGCGCTGTTCGAGACCCGCCTGGTAAAGGAGGCGCAGTCGAACGCGGATGCCTCGCTGAACGCCTACCAAAGCGGTATTTCCGAGTTCACTACCCTGATGCGGGCGCGCATCACCGAGCTCGACATACGCCTGAAGGCGCTACGGGTGCGGGTGGATCGTGCCAAGGCGCAGGCGCGTCTGCTGTATCTGATTGCCGGAGAACTGCAATGAGTTGCATGCTCAAGAAATACGTTTTTTCTCTGGCAGGTCTTTGTCTGCTCCTGCCGATCTCCCCGGATCCGATACCCATCGCCTTTGCGGAGGATGGGGAGGAACCCGAAATCCTCTACTGGGTCGCGCCCATGGACCCCAACTATCGGCGCGAGAAGGCCGGTAAGTCGCCGATGGGCATGGACCTGATTCCCGTCTATGCAGACGCAGGGGGGAACAGTGGCAGCGATGTCACCATCGCGCCGGAGATGGTCCAGAACCTGGGGGTCCGCACCCACATCGTGGCGCCCGGAACCCTGTCCCGGCGCATCGACACTGTCGGCTATGTGGATTTCGACGAATCCAGGGTCAGCCATATCCATCTACGGGTTTCGGGGTGGATCGAGGGGCTTACCGTCAAGTCCGAAGGCGAGCGGGTGAAAAAGGGCCAGCGCCTGTTCAATCTCTACTCCCGGGAGCTGGTCAACGCCCAGGAAGAGTTCGTGCAGGCGCTGTCGGCCGGGAACAAGCGGTTGATCCAGGCCTCGCGTGACCGTCTGATCTCCCTCGGCATCGCTTCAGACCAAATCCAGCAACTGGAACGCAAGCGCCGGGTGCGCCAGACCATCTCGATCCATGCCCCCCAGGACGGCGTGGTGTCCGACCTGCCGGTACGCGAAGGCATGTATATCAAACCCGCCATGCGGGCCATGACCCTGGCCGACCTGTCCAGCGTCTGGTTGCTGGCAGAGGTGTTCGAGCGCCAAGTGGCGTGGGTCCACACCGGGGACGCGGCGCAGATGCGTCTTCCCTACCTGCCGGGCAGGGTGTGGAGGGGCGATGTGGAGTACATCTATCCCAGCCTCGATGCGAAAACCCGCACCCTCAAGGTGCGGCTGCGCTTCGATAACCCGGACGAGTCCCTCAAGCCCAACATGTACGCCAATATCAGGCTGTTCGGGACCCCCGGGGAAAACACCCTGGCCATTCCGTTGGAGGCCCTGATCCGCACCGGGGGGAAAGAGCGGGTGATCATCGCCAAGGGGGAGGGACGGTTCGACGCCCGCGAAATCATCACCGGCGTGGAGAGCGGCGACCGGGTCGAAGTGCTCGACGGATTGGCCGCGGGGGAAGAGGTGGTGGTGTCCGGCCAGTTCCTGATCGATTCGGAGGCTAGCCTCAAGGCCAGTTTGACCCGCATGAGCGAGACGGACTCCACGCGGGCGGAAGCTGAACCGGGCGCGATGCAGCCCCTGACCGGAACTGGGATAGTAACCGGATTGATGCCCGACGACGGCAAGATCAATTTGCGGCACGATCCCATACCGGCCCTGGGCTGGCCGGAGATGCAGATGGATTTCCCGTTGGCCGAAGGGGTTTCGCTGGACGGCATCGGGCTGGACGACAAGGTGGAATTCGAGCTGGAAAAACAGGGGGGCCTTTACCCCATCACCGCCCTTCGCGCTGTACGGCCTTGAACCGGGAACGTCGCCATGATCTCACGCATTATCGAATGGTCACTGCGCAACCGCTTCATGGTGCTGCTGTTGACCCTGATGCTTACCGGCTGGGGCCTGTACGCGGTCAAAAACACGCCGCTGGACGCCATCCCGGACCTGTCCGACGTCCAGGTCATCATCAAGACCAGCTTCCCGGGTCAGGCGCCCCAGGTGGTCGAGGATCAGGTGACCTATCCCCTGACCACCGCCATGCTGTCGGTGCCCCGGTCGGTGACGGTGCGGGGGTATTCCTTTTTCGGCGACTCCTACGTCTATGTCATCTTCGAGGACGGCACCGATCCCTACTGGGCCCGCTCCCGGGTATTGGAGTACCTGAGCCAGGCGGCCAGCAAGCTGCCGCTCGACGCGCGCCCGGAGCTGGGGCCCGACGCCACCGGGGTCGGCTGGGTCTATGAATACGCCCTGACCGATCGTAGCGGGCGCCACGACCTGGCCCAACTGCGCAGCCTGCAGGACTGGTTCCTGAAATACGAGCTGCAAACGGTGCCGGGGGTATCCGAGGTCGCCACCATCGGCGGCATGGTCAAGCAGTATCAGGTGGTCCTGAATCCCGACAGCCTGCGCGCCTACGGCTTGCCGCTGGCTCGGATCAAGAACGCGATCCGGCGCGGCAACCAGGAGACCGGCGGCTCGGTCATCGAGATGGGCGAGGCGGAATACATGGTCCGCGCCACCGGTTATATCGACAGCCTGGAAGACCTGCGCCAGATTCCGTTGGGGATGAGCGATCGAGGCATTCCTATCCTGCTCAAGGACGTGGCCCAAGTGCGCCTGGGTCCGCAGATGCGCCGGGGCATCGCCGAGTTGGACGGCGAGGGCGAGGTGGTGGGCGGGGTCATCGTCATGCGCTTCGGCGAGAACGCCATGACCACCATCGATGGGGTCAAGACCAAACTCGACGAGTTGTCCAAGGGGCTGCCCGAGGGGGTGGAGATCGTCGAGACCTACGACCGCTCCAACCTGATCGAGCGGGCCGTGGAGACCCTTAACGGAAAGCTCCTGGAGGAGTTCATCGTGGTCGCTCTGGTGTGCGTGGTGTTCCTGTTCCACCTGCGCTCGGCCCTAGTGATCGTCCTCTCCCTGCCGGTCGGCATTCTCATCGCCTTCATCGTCATGGAGCGGCTGGGGATCAACGCCAACATCATGTCCCTGGGGGGCATCGCCATCGCCATCGGCGCCATGGTGGATGCCGCCATCGTGATGATCGAGAACGTCCACAAGCACATGGAGACCACCGAGATCACGGATCAGAACCGCTGGACGGTGATACGCCAGGCGGCGACCGAGGTAGGCGCCCCCCTGTTCTTCTCCCTGCTCATTATCACTCTGAGCTTCCTGCCGGTGTTTACGCTGGAGGCCCAGGAGGGCCGCCTGTTCTCACCGCTGGCCTACACCAAGACCTTTGCCATGGCCGCCGCGGCCGGCCTGTCCATCACCCTGGTGCCGGTGCTCATGGGTCTGTTTATCCGCGGCCACATCACGCCGGAGGCGAAAAACCCGATCAACCGGCTGCTGATCGCCCTGTATCGCCCGCTCATCCGAGCGGTGCTGAGGATTCCTCGCACCCTGTTGGTATTGATAGTGGCCCTGGTGGCGGCCGGATTCTGGCCCTTGGGCCAGATCGGCTCGGAGTTCATGCCGGACCTGGACGAGGGCGACCTGCTGTACATGCCGAGCAGCTTTCCCGCCATCTCCATCGGCAAGGCCCAGGAGATCCTGCAACAGACCGATAAACTGATCCGCACCGTGCCGGAGGTCAAACGGGTCTTTGGCAAGATCGGCCGGGCCGACAGTGCCACCGACCCGGCCCCCCTGACCATGATCGAGACCACCATCCAGCTCCACCCCCGGGAGCAGTGGCGGGCGGGCATGACGGTGGACAAACTCAAACGGGAGCTCAATGCCCTGGTGCAGATCCCCGGCCTGACCAATGCCTGGGTGATGCCGATCAAGAACCGCATCGACATGCTCGCCACCGGCATCAAGACCCCGGTAGGGGTCAAGGTGGCGGGCCCCGACCTGGCCGTGATCCAGGCGGTGGGCACACAGCTCGAAGAGGTGCTGCGGAAGGTGCCCGGCACCGTGTCGGTCTACTCAGAGCGGGTGGCGGGTGGGCGCTATGTGACAGTGGACATCAATCGCACCAACGCGGCCCGGGTCGGGCTTAACATTGCTGATGTGCAAGAGGTGGTACGCACCGCCGTGGGGGGTATGCGGGTGACCCAGACCGTGGAGGGGCTAGAACGCTACCCGGTCAATATCCGCTATCCCCGCGATACCCGGGACTCCCTGGAGAAGCTGCGCAACCTGCCCATCGTGACCCCGTCCGGTGCGCACATCCCCCTGGCCGAGGTGGCAGATATCCGTATCGAATCCGGTCCTGGCATGATCAAGACCGAGAATGCACGGCTCAACGGCTGGACCTACATCGATATCGAAGGCCGCGACTTGGGCTCCTACGTGGTGGACGCCCAGAGTGCGGTGCGCGACCAGTTGGAACTGCCCGCCGGTTACTCCATCGCCTGGTCCGGACAGTACGAGTACATGGTCCGGGCCAAGGAGAAGCTGGCCACCGTGGTGCCGGTGACCCTGGTGATTATCCTGTTGCTGCTCTACCTGAACTTCCGCAATCTCACCGAGGTGCTGATCATCATCGGCACCCTGCCGCTGGCCCTGGTGGGCGGCATCCTGCTGCTGTATCTGCTGGAATACAACCTGTCGGTGGCGGTGGGCGTGGGCTTTATCGCCCTGGCCGGCGTGGCGGTGGAGATCGGCGTGGTCATGCTGGTGTATCTCAATCAGGCCCTGCGCCGCCGTCAGGACCAGGCGGTGCACGAGGGACGCCTCCTGAATCGTGACGATATCCGCCAGGCGGTTACCGATGGGGCCTTGCTGCGGGTGCGTCCCATCATGATGACGGTCGCCGCCATCATCGCCGGCCTGCTGCCGATCATGCTCGGTGGCGGCACCGGCTCCGAGGTGATGCGGCGCATCGCCGCGCCCATGGTCGGTGGCATGGTCAGCGCGACTGTGCTGACTCTGATCGTCATCCCAGCGGTATTCCTGATCTGGAAACAGCGGGGAATCGCCAAGACCGCCGGCGAACCGGCCAAACCGCCGGTACCGTCGGCCGAATAATATTCAACCACGTCCAAGAGGCAATTATGGCAATCGCAAAAGTGACCGCGATCATCCGCCCCGAGGCCCTGGCGGCCATGGAAAAGAAGCTGCACGCGCTCGGTGTGCCCGGCATGACCATCAGCCAGGTCAAGGGCTATGGCGACTATGCGGATTATTACACGGAGGACTGGCTGGTCACCCACGCCAAGATCGAGATATTTATCCCTCAATCCCAGGCCGAGCAACTGGCGGGGGCGATCATGGAAACCGCCCATACAGGCTTGGTTGGGGATGGACTGGTAGCCATTACACCCGTGTCTCACGTCTATCATGTCCGAACCCGGGTGCGCTGCGGTGACGACCCCTGTTGATAAGCGAAACGCCGCCTTAGCGGAAGAATTTTACAGCCTGGACGAGGTGGATACCCCGGATTATTAGGCGCATGTCGTATCCGCGCAAGAAGTTTGCGCCAAGTTTCCGGACGATCATCCCGCCCTGGCTATTGTGGTGATGCAAGTTTTTTTGAACCGGTAGAAAAGCCAGGCGGCTCACGGAGTGAAGGGCGCGACGCCTGATGATCGATATCCGTGAATCGTAAAGCCGCGGGGCGCGGCTTCCACACAAGAATTTTCGATTCGTTTACAAACGAGGAGACACACCACATGTCCACCAAAACGATCCTGATCGCCCTGGCCATGGTGCTGGTATTTGCCGGCTCGCCAGCCTGGGCATTCCAAGTCAGCGAGCTGACCAAGGCGCAAATAAAGACCCTGGACCAGAACTTCAAGACCGTCCTGCGCAAGAAGAAAGGCCCGTATACGCCCAACTACTGCGTGTGCAAGGACGGCAAAAAGCTCCCCGTCATGGACAAGAAGGGGCGTATCGCCAACCGCTGCGGCGAGCCCAACACCCGCTTCTGCGGCGCCTTCCGCGCCAAGTGGGCACAGGCCATTGCCGCCGAGCGGATGTACATCGGCAACATTTTCTCTTCGGACCTGTTCGACTGGGAGTCGTATCCCGACAAACACGACCTGGTGCGTGGCTACATCCTGGAGAAGTTCTTCGTCGATACCCACCCGAAGCACAAGCTGGCGGAGATGAAGGCCTACGGCGGCCTCTCCGGCGCCGAGTACGAGGCGCGGGACATGCCCCTGCTCTTCGAGGCCTATCTCAGCGAGGAGGATTTCAACGACAGCCGCCACTTCATCCTAGCCTATGAGCTGCAGAAGCGTTTCTTCGTACGCAACGACTCAGGCGGGATCCAGAAGATCCGCAACCTGGCCATCCAGATTTACGCCAGGGACAAGGAGTTCAAGCCCCTGCGCGACGCCACCCACAACCAGGTCTCCAACTCCCTGATCCCGCGCCTGAGCGCCTACCGCGACGCCCTGCCCAAGGGCAAAAAGGCTGAGCGCAAGCAGATCGACACCCTGATCGCCGAGATCCACAAGCTGACCAGTCTGGACGAGAGCGCGCTCGCGCCCCAGTTGGCTGAAATTGAAGACCAGGGCCTGAGCGGCGAGCTCAAGTCCCTGTTACCGGCCAAGGATGCCGACCCGGTGACCAAGATCGCCGCTCTGGGCCGGCTCGCCGCCGTCTCCCGCGCAGCGGTGGCCAGCCGCAAGGCATCCCCCGCCGACCGGCGCCGCCTGGTGGACATCAACGTCACTGTCGGGGCCGTCGTCCAGAGCGTGGGCAGCAAGCTGATCGACGCGGGTGGCCCGAAGACCGTCGGCGAGCACCTGAAATTGCTGCAAGCGCTGGTGGACACCTCCTATGGCACCGGTTTGCTGACGCCGCGGGAGCGCGAGGCGGCCAACGCCGGGCTTGCCGCCATGCTCGACCGCAATGAAAGCGACCGCGACAGCTTCCGCCGCGACCTGAAGAAAGTGGAGCGTGTGGTCGAGTGGGCCCACAACGGCGCCATGCTCGCTTTCGGTGAGGTGTGGGCGTCCTGGACCCACCTGTTGCCGGATGTGATTCACATCGGTGATGACATCGTGCGAGGCTCCCCGATGCTGCTGCTGGGTCAGGTCTCGCGCCGCCTGGATGACCACCTGGCCGGCGATAATCCAGTGCGTCACTCCATTTTCGGCAAGACTTTCACCACCGAGGTGCGTGCCCTCAACCCGGGATTGTCCCTGGGCACCCTGCGCGTGGCGCCCAAAGAGGGTGGCTATGCCCGCAACGAGCTGGTGGCCCTGCCGGAGACCCCGGCCGACCTCAAACCCACCGCCGGCATCGTCACTCGCGGCGAGGGCAACGTGGTCTCCCACGTCCAGCTGCTGGCCCGGGCGCTGGGGATTCCCAACTCCGTGGTGGCGCCGGAAGCCTACGACGTCATCAAGCCCCACAACGGCAAGAAGGCCTTTATGGTGGTCACCCCCGGCGGGCGCGTCTACCTGAAGGCGGCTTCGGCCATGGACGCTACGGACCGGTCCGTGTACGACGAGTTCAACCGCAACGCCGAGCGCAGCGGAGACGGCGCCTTGTCGGGCGGAGGGGCCAAGCTGCATATCGACAAGGATCGCCTCAATGTCACCGACAAGGACCCCATGCCCCTGGACGGCATCCGGCGCAAGGACTCCGGGATCAAGTCCGGTCCCAAGGCCGCCTTCCTGGGCGAGCTCAAGCAAATGTTCCCGGATCATGTGGCCCGTGGCGTGGTGGTACCCTTCGGTTCCTACTACGACCATTACCGGAATGCCAAGGTGATGGTACCCAAACACCTAAAAAAGGCCGGCATTGCGAAAAACGGCGAGCCCCTGCCCGAGTTCGCCGCGCGCACCTATGGCGAGTTCTTCGACAAACTGGTGCTGTCGAATCCGGGCGAAGCCAAGCTCACCCAATGGATCCAGCCGCGCTTGCAGATCATTGCCCACAGCATCGAGGCTAATCCCCTCTCGGGCAGCCTCGAGGCCGCCATCCGCGACCAGCTGGACAAACAAGGACTGCTGCTGGCCAGCGACAAGTCCCAGACCGTGGGCTGCTTCGTGCGCAGTGACACCAACGTCGAAGACCAGGACAACTTCAACGGCGCCGGGCTGAACCTCACCTTGTTCAACCTCAAGTCCCTGGATGATATCTATACCGGCCTGAAGGAGGTTTGGGCCTCGCCCTTCACCTACCGCTCCTTCTCCTGGCGCCAGACCCTGATCGACGAACCGCTGTGGGTGCTGCCCTCGGTGGTGATCCTGGAGTCGGTGCCGAGCGAAAAGTCCGGCGTATTGGTCACCGCCGACATTGACAGCGGCGACCAGACCAAGATGCTCATCGCCACCTCCGAGGGTGTCGGCGGCGCCGTGGACGGCACCCCGGCGGAGACTCTGCTCTGGTCCAAAGAGGGGGCTGAGCTGGTGACCCAGTTCAAGTCCCACTCCCGGCGCCTGCTCAAGCCCGAGGGCGGCAGCGAGATCGTGCCCGCCACCGGCAGCGACTACGTGCTGGCCTCTGCGGAGGTCGCGGATCTGACCGCCGCGGCCAACAAGATCAAGAAGACCCTGGAGCCCGCCCGGGACGCCAGCGGCAACCCCAGGGCCTGGGACATCGAGTTCGGCTTTTCCAAGGGCAAGCTGTGGTTGTTCCAGGTTCGCCCCTTCATCGGCAACGAAGACATGCAGAACGTCCCTGCCCTGAAGGCATTGGAGTCCGGATCGGCCACCAGCGGCGGCACCATCCGCCTCGGGGAGCAAGTGAAATGAATAACCTGAAAACCGGCATCACCTTCGGTGTGCTGGCCGTCCTGGTGCTGGGCAGCGCGGCCGGCGTGCAGGCCAAGGAGAGGATCTCCTGGGATGCATCCGAGTCCGCCCCCGGTGTCTACTTCTACTGGTACGAACCCTCCTTCTACACCGGTTTTGCCCCCCGCACCCAGGAACGGGAGCGGGTCCACCTGGAGCTTTCGCGCGGCAACCAGCAGCGCTTAACCATGGTCCTCGGTCCGCAGGAGCTGGACGCCTACCTGGAAAACCTGCTGGCGAAGCGCGATACGGTGCAGGAGATGATGGAAAAGGGCGTCATCGAATTGACCACCAACAAGGAGTTCGAACGCTTCATGCAAGGCCTGAAAGAGGCCGGAGTCGAAGAGACCGTTGCCGCCAAGGCCGAACTGGGCACGGATGGCTATCGGGCGAAGTCCGTGGAGATCATGGAACAGCTCAACCCCCGCCGGGTATTCCGAATCCGCCTGCCCGTCGTGCGGGTGGTAGCCGACTGGCACGCCGCTCTGTCCGCGCTGACCCCCGATGGAAACCAGCTCGACGCGGCCAACGCCGTGCTGCCCGGTCGGGTCAATCTCTACCAGTTGAGCGACGGCGTCAAGGCCGAACTCGCAAAGGCGATGGCGCTGGTAAAGGCCGGCAAAGGGGCCGATGACCCCGCCGTCCGCGAGCAGACCCTCAGGTTCCTGGAGGTGGCCACCGGCGGCCGCTACCCGGTGGTCGACGACCAGATAGAGGCCATCGAGTTCACCGCCGTCTATCCCGCCGGTACCGCCAAGGCCTGGACCAAGTACAAGGGCGAGAAGTTGCCCGAATTCGGCGTCACCGGCGTCTGGCCGCTGGTGCCGCGCGAACATGGAAAGGGCATCATGGGCATGGTGGACTACCTCTCCACCAATCCCGGTTACGGCTATATCCCGCTGCTCGGCTACCAGTACGCCGGCGGCATCGCCTACAACGCCTTGCACAATGCGGGGGTGCGCTCCCAGCTCAACTCCACGCCCTTCCTGCCCAAGGAGTGGGTCAAGGTACCGGGGGAGAAGAATCCGAAGAAAAACTACCAGAACCTCTGGATCGGCAGCCGCGGCCCCGCCTCCCACGGCTGCACCCGCCTCCCCTCCGGCCACATGAGCGAACTGCGCGATACGCTGCCGTCCACTTCCGAAGGTATGGAGGGGATCCCCAACTTCCGCAACAGGCCCCAATGCCACGACCTGTTCGACATCGACGGTGACGGCAAGGCCGAGGTGATGGGCGTACAGTACTACCTAGCTTACTGGGGCAAGAAGCACCTGCCGGTGGCCGCCTATGCCCCCAATGACCGGAGAGGCTTCTACGCTTGGCTCTACAAGGACAACCTCGCCTACAACGCCGACGACAGTGCCATCATCAAGGAAGTCCCGGTGTGCCGCTTCACTGGTCTGCGCAAGGCCGAGGAGGCGCAGGTGCTGAAAGATGTCCCACTCTACGAGGCCCCCTACGCCCGTGAATCTATCCAGTTCTATCGAGTCAAACCCGTGAACTTCCAGACCAAGAAGGGCTTCGAGCTCAACCGCGAGCTGCGCCGCATTGGGGTGGGGTATGAGCTGGACCGCTCGGCCTTGCTGCTGGATTGATCCGCTCATCACAAGGGCGGAAAACACCTAAATCCCCCTTTCAAACCTCGCCCCTTTCGTAAAGGGGGGGACCGAACAACAAATAACAAGAGTCATTGCTCCATGCACCTTCTACACCTGTTCATCTTTTCACTTGCCATGACCGTGGCAACGGCTCTCCATGCTGCTCCCGACCCGGTGACCCCGGCCGACATCTCCGACTACGGCATCTTCTACGACAGTTACGAGCCGTCTTTTTACACCGGCTTCGCGCCGCGAGCGCAGGACCCCGCGCGTCTGCACCTGCACGTCGGACGCGGCAACCAGCTGCGCATGACCCTGGTACTCTCGGACTCGGTGCTCGCCGGGTATGCGAGCAACCTGCTGACGCGCTACCGCACCTACCGCCGGTTGATCGACCAGGGGAAGGTGAAGTTAATCCAGAACGACGGCTTCGACGCCTTCGAACAGACCGTTCGCGACCTGGAGCCGGACCAGCTGATTGTCCGGGAGGCCGGCCTGGTCGCTGCAGACCTGCGCGAGCGTAATCTGACGTTGATGGAAAAGCTCAACCCCGGCCGGGTGTTTCGCATCAAGATCCCGGTGGATGCCCTCATTCGACGCTGGACGGCGCAGCTGACAGCAGCCGATCGAAAGACCCTGTCCAAAGCGCGTCGTTTAGAACTCATCAACCAGCTGCTGCCCACCCGCCTCTGGGTGGCGGAGTTGCAGAGCGCCGACTCAAAGGCCCTGAAACAGCTGGTGGCCCTGGTCCCGGTAACAGGCGAGGGTCCCATCGATAACCTGAAACAACCCTACCTGAAGCTGCTGGCGCAAGTCAGCCACGGCATCTACCCGGTGGTCGGTGATCATCTCCAATTTGTGGAGTTCACGGCGATCCATCCGGTGGGCACCTTCAACTCCTACACCACCTACAAAGGACGCAAGATCCCTCAGTACCCGACACCGGGCCGCCGCGCCCTGACCTATCACCAGCGCACCAAGACCGTGGATCACATCCCGGATGTGGCCGTCTACGGCTATCTACCCTGGCTGCCCTACATGCATGTGGGCAAGCGGTTGCACAACTCCTTCCACACCCTGTGGTGGCGCATGGACCCTCGCAAGACCGATTTCCTGCCCAAGCAGATCAAGGCGAGCGACCGCGCACAGCACGATGGCAAGCCCTACAAGCGTCTCTGGCTGCTCTCTCGAGGCCCTATGTCCCACGGCTGTACCCACGTCAACGCCGGCCACATCTCAGAACTGCGCGAGATGCTACCCGCTGAGCCTGATGTGATGGACGACGTGGATGCATTCATCAACAAGTCCTATCTATTCGACGTGTTCGACATCGATGGTGACCTGGAGCCGGAGGTAATGGGAGTGCACTATTTCGTCGCCTTCTCGCTGCGCAAGAAAAAGCCCCACAAGCTGCGCGCCCCCATCGAAAGGCGCCCCTTTTACGACTGGCTCTATGGTGGGGAGTTGCAGTATCGCGCCGACGGAAAAGGCTGGTTCAAAGATATCCGCGATGGCCGATTCATCGGCCGCAAGGCGGTGAACGGCCGCGAATACGGACCGATCGACCTATACGAAGCGGCTTACGAACCGGAGAAGATCCAGTTCTACCGGATGGTGGACATTCCCTTCGCCCGGGAGCTGCGGCGGGTGGAAGAAGGACGCCCGTTTGCCCGCGGCAAATAAGCGAATGCAGGGAGACGAACAACGGCCAGATTGCCGCGCCGTGTCGCCACGCCGCAGTGCGGTGCAATCAGCGTTAGGCATCTTTCATTCTGCCCTCAAAGTAGTTAACACTTATGCTGCTCGTTCCTGCATTCCGGCTTGGTTACGATGGGGCGATGCTGGCTGTCCGACCGGCGATGAGGCGCTGGGGATAAGCGGCCTGAGAGTGGGTACCCGGAAAGCTAGAACTGTACACTGGGGTATGTAAGGATGCCCAGCATTACCATGCAGCGAGACTGTGCAAGTATTCGAAAATCTGGCTGAAATCGCCGGATGCGTAGGTTGGGGTGAGCTTGCGAACCCCAACAATCAATGGGTTA
>RCNG010000846.1_pt1 | contig 14678 bp, 14 predicted proteins | sample 2041371 | NCBI WGS metagenome assembly RCNG01 (sample SAMN09708227, study PRJNA481090) | Marine sediment metagenome, whole genome shotgun sequencing project. | biome: marine sediment; feature: ocean; material: sediment; isolation source: Sewage treatment plant 1 marine sediment (STP1) ... | reverse complement strand
TTGTAAACCATCGCACCCACTGGCCCGAAAAGCATGAAGCACGCTGTAAATAAAATAATTGACTCCAATAATGACCAGGTTATGATTACAGATCGAGGCACTATGTTTGGCTATCAGGATATGGTGGTCGATTTTAGGGGAATCCCTGTAATGAAGCAATACGCCCCGGTAATATTAGATGTTACCCATTCTTTGCAGCAACCTAATCAGTCATCCGGAGTTACCGGTGGGAGACCCGAATTAATAAGTACTATAGCCCGTGCAGGGATAGCTACAGGAGTTGATGGAATCTTTATCGAAACCCACTTTGATCCTGCAAATGCCAAAAGCGATGGGGCCAATATGTTGCAATTAGATCAACTGGAACAACTTCTAACCAATTTAACGGCTCTTCGTAAAACGGTCAATAGTCTTCAGTAATTCACATAAATTTCTTAAAAATCAGTAAATTGGAATTGATTAATTCTTGTAAGTACTTATGAAAAGAACCTGGTGTTTATTAGTAATTTTGGGCAGTACATTGATTTTTTTTATATCATGTAAGTCCGATACCAAAGAAAAAAAGTCAACAAAAAGGCCAAATATTGTCTTTATCATGTCTGATGATCACGCTTATCAGGCTATCAGTGCGTACAGTAATAAATTAATTCAAACCCCTAATATTGACAGGATTGCCAATGAGGGCATGCTTTTTACCAACGCCAGTGTTACCAATTCTATTTGCGCACCTTCCAGGGCTGTAATCCTTACGGGCAAGCACAGCTAATAGAAATAACGGCCCAATAAGATTATGCATTTCTTTGCAGGCGGATGCAGTTATTGAAAAACCTTCGGCACCTAACAACGGTATAAGAACGAATCGGCCATACAGCAAAATTAAACCTGTGATAGCAAGCAGCCAGAACATACCTGCGGTAAACCAATGTGCGGTACGCTGATTAAGCGTGAAGCGAAGAATTCGTTTTCCTGAACGGCCATCCGGTAAAAGTGTTTTACCATGAAGCACATAAAACAAAATGATGGCACTGAGAACGGCCGCAATAAAATAAGCACCATAGGGCACTAACATTTCCATCCTGAATCGACGCCAGTCTTCACCTGCTTTGTTAATTAGTATGCCACTGTCAACGCTCTTTACCTGGCTGGAGCCTTGAGTTTCAGCATTGCGCTGGCGTACTGCATTCCATAAATCTATAGCTGGATTTTGCAATGCAACTACCTTGTTTGTTTCCGTGCCGGATTCACCAGCCTTTAGATCCTCTGCATAGGCATTAATTGCATAAGGTATTAATGGCAATGCAGTAACAATAAATAAAGACAATACGCAGAAGAAAAACGTTTTGCGGATTCGACTTATTTTTTTATTATTTACAGTTTTCATCTTAAACCGCCATCTAAAATTCGCCTTCCCAAAAATCGTCATTAATTCAAACGCAGTGTTGATTTATTATCTGACAGTGCGATAGTGTGAGACTACATCAGCTTGTCAATCAACCAGTCAGCAAACACTTAACGTTATTTATGCTCAAGTTATTTAAGCACTAGTTATTTAAGCGCTAATTTTTTAAGTCTAGCTATCTATGCCGGCTTTTTTATATTGCACACCCCAGTTGAGAACGCTTGCACCACGATTAATAACACGTTTGCGATAAATGTCCGACAACACATTTGCATCGCCTGCAAGCAGTGCTTTGGTTGAGCACATTTCTGCACACAATGGCAACTTACCTTCAGCAATTCGATTGGAGCCATACTTGGTATATTCATCACTACTATGTGTCTCTTCAGGGCCACCAGCACAGAATGTACACTTATCCATTTTGCCGCGTGAAGCAAACGCCGCATTACTTGGAAACTGTGGCGCACCAAAGGGACAGGCATAAAAACAATAACCACAACCAATGCATATATCTTTATCATGTAGCACAATGCCATCATCCGTCGTGTAGAAACAGTCAACAGGACAAACGGCTGCACAGGGAGCATCAGAACAATGCATACAGGCTACCGATAAGGAACGTTCACCCGGCTCGCCATCTTTTATCGTCACTACACGTCGACGATTAACGCCCCAGGGAACATCATTCTCATTTTTACAAGCCGTTACACAGGCATTGCATTCGATGCAACGTTCTGCATCACAATAAAATTTCATTCGCGCCATAGTTATCTCCTAATTATCAAGCTTTGGTGATACGGCACAGGCTACATTTCGATTCCTGCATCTGTGTCACTGAGTCATAACCATAAGACATTGCCGTATTAGCAGCCTCACCTAAGATATAGGGGTCTGATCCTTCAGGGTATTTAGATCGCAGGTCTTTACCTTCCAAATGACCACCGAAATGGAACGGCACAAACGCTACGCCTGCAGCTACTCGCCGAGTTACCAGGGCTTTAACTTTAATTCTTGCGCCTTCTGCTCCTTCAACCCATACATCTTCGCCATCCTTAACACTGGCATTATTTGCATCTCTTGGATGCATTTCTACAAACATATGCTGCTGCAATTCTGCCAGCCATGGGTTCGAACGTGTCTCATCACCACCACCCTCATATTCCACCAATCGCCCAGACGTCAGAATGATGGGGTAATCTTTGGAATAATCCTTTGCCTGGATTGACTCATACCGTGTGGGCAATCGCCAGAACGACTTGCGATCTTCGTAAGTAGGATATTTTTCGACCAGGTCACGCCGACTGGTATACAACGGCTCACGATGCATCGGCACCGGATCAGGGAAAGTCCAGACAACGGCTCTGGCTTTGGCGTTACCAAAAGGTGAACAGCCATGTTTGATTGCCACGCGCTGCATTCCACCTGAAAGGTCTGTCTTCCAGTTTTTACCTTCAGCCGCCTGTTTTTCTTCAGCTGTCAGGTCATCCCACCAGCCCAGCTTCTTCAGCAGTTTGTCACTAAATTCAGGGTAACCGTCTTTGATTTCGGAACCTTTACCATAGGAGCCCTCGGCTAGGAGATTAACGCCGTTACGCTCAACGCCGAACCTGGCACGGAATGTCAGGCCACCATCTGCAACGTTTTTACTGGTATCGTACAAATTCGGCGTTCCCGGATGATTCATCGCTGGAGTACCCCAGCAAGGCCACGGCATACCATAGTAGTCACCATCACAGGCGCCACCTTCGGCTTTAAGCGAAGTAAAATCAAAGGTTGCCCAGTTTTGTTGATGCAGCTTGAGACGTTCAGGGCTTTGTCCGGTGTAACCAATCGTCCACATGCCACGGTTGAATTCTCGCGTGATATCCTCAATTAAAGGTTCATCATTATTAACCGCAATATGTTTTGTTAACTGGTCGGCAAAACCGAGTTTTTTTGCCAACCTGTACATGATGGTATGATCAGGCAATGATTCAAATAATGGATCAATGATTTTGTCACGCCATTGCAACGAACGATTTGATGCGGTGACAGAACCATAGGTCTCGAACTGGGTTGCTGCAGGCAATAAGTAAACCCCGTCTTTGCGATCATGCATAACGGCAGACACGGTTGGGTAAGGATCAACCACAACCAGCATGTCGAGTTTTTCCATCGCCTTCTTCATTTCCAGGCCACGGGTCTGGCTGTTCGGTGCATGCCCCCAGAAAACCATGGCACGTATATTATCTTTCTGCGCGATATTCGCCTTATCTTCCAGCACACCGTCAATCCATCGGGACACAGGTATGCCTTTGGTATTCATCACGGCAACATCTTTGTCCTTAGCCTGCTCATAACTGCCCTGGTCAAAGCGGCCTTTTATCCAGTCATAATCAAGATCCCAAACCTTTGCCCAATGTTTCCAGGAGCCTTCTGCCAAACCGTAATAACCCGGCAAGGTATTGGCTAACACACCTAAATCTGTCGCGCCCTGCACATTGTCATGTCCACGAAAAATGTTGGTACCACCACCAGAAACACCGATGTTACCTAAGGCCAACTGGAATATACAGTAGGCACGTGTATTGTTATTACCAATCGTATGCTGTGTCCCGCCCATGCACCAGATAAAGGTACCGGGTCGATGCTCAGCCATGGTTTTAGCCGCCGCATAAACTTCTGCTTCAGGGGCGCCGGTGACACGTTCAACTTCATCGGGCGTCCATTTTGCGACTTCTGCTTTGATCTCATCCATGCCGTAAACGCGTTGTTTGATATATTCTTTATCTTCCCAGCCATTTTTAAAGATGTGATATAGCATGCCCCAGATAACAGGCACATCAGTGCCAGGGCGGATGCGCATATACTGGCTGGCATGTGTTGCGGTACGGGTAAAGCGTGGATCAATGACGATCAGTGGTGCATTATTTTCTTCTTTCGCTTTAAACACATGCAACAATGAAACCGGATGGGCTTCGGCAGGATTACCGCCAACAATCATAATTGCTTTTGAATTGTGGATATCATTCATGGAGTTAGTCATGGCGCCATAACCCCAGGTATTTGCCACCCCGGCTACTGTCGTTGAATGACAAATTCGCGCCTGGTGATCGACGTTATTGGTACCCCACATGGCAGCCATTTTTCTAAATAAATAAGCTTGCTCATTGCTATGTTTAGCAGAACCTAAAAGGTAAACAGAATCAGGTCCTGACTGCTCACGAATTGATAACATTTTGTCACCGATTTCTTCAATCGCCTGCTCCCAGGAAACTTTTTTCCATTTACCGCCAACCAGTTTAGTTGGATATTTCAGACGGCGCTCACCATGACCATGTTCACGTACGGACGCGCCTTTTGCACAATGCGCGCCTTTACTGATGGGATGATCAAAGGCAGGTTCCTGACCGGTCCAGACGCCATTTTGAACTTCAGCAATAACACCACAACCCACGGCACAATGGGTACAAATGGATTTAACTTTTTTGATAGCGTTGCCTGACGATACTGACACAGCTGCTTCGGCTTTTTTTATCATCGAAGGAGTAAACATTGTGGTCAGCGCTGCACCGCCTGCCACTAAACTTGAATTGTGCAAAAAGTCGCGACGACTCATGCTCCATCCGCCCAAACGAGCAGACTTCCCATTACCAATCTGAGTTGTTTTATCAGTATCGTGAGTAACTATTTGATCTGATTTTTTGATTAGCTTCATAGTTCTATCCTCTGCCGCCATGTATGATTAAGATCGAGTGCGATCAGATCGCTGCGCTCTTGTAATAATCTGCAATATGTTGAGTCAGTCGGTAACCGTCTTTTTCTGCAGGCTCCATGCCTGCTTCAGTTTCAGCAACACTGGCAATTGCTTTTCCTGCTACGGCCGTGACTGCTACTCCCGTTGCCGCTGCTATCGAACCTCGTAAAAAATCACGACGTTGTGCATCCAGATCCTGTAAACCTAAGCGTTGTTCTTTTTTACACATAGCTATTACCCTCTGAATTTAAATCTGCTATCTAAATCTGATCATTAAATAATGATGCGCATGCAGCAAACAAATCTTAAACGCTCATCGACAGATATTGTTTTTCAAAATTAAAAAATGCCTGACCAAACCGCGCAACCGCACGATAAAAAACAGCTGATTTTGCTTCGCTTAAATCGCTGAAAAACTGTCCCAGCCAGGACGAAATATGTGCATCAAAAAAGTTTGCCTGTTGGTCTAAATTTCGTCCCTCATTTATCAGCATGACCATCACTTCGCACAAGGCCGCCACATGATCTTCAGGCTCGCAAGTCCCGTCATTACGCTCAAACCCCATCGTTGCCAGATCATCACGCAAAACACCTAAAGGTTTTTCCATGAGAAACCCGGTGAGATACCAGGAACCGTACGGCACCAGTTCACCTCGCCCTAAACCGATGAACAATGCATGAAATTCATCATCCAGCTCCATGGGGGTTGCTGTCCGAGCAGAAAGGCCAAGCATCGTCATGGCGATGGCAAAATCATCTTTCTCCTCAATCACATCAGCTAACCCGGTAACCGTATTCAATACCTCTTGCTGTGGTGGTTGCCGCAATAACGTCGCCAACAGGCTGTAGGCGCCCGCACGGTATTGATGCTCCAATAATTGATGCTCCAATAATTGACTCTCGGCTAATTGTTCGTCGGCTGAATCGTTCCTCCGATTCGACATTTCAACTCGGGTCTGATCACCCTGAAGCTGATCAGCTCGGGTCTGATTAACCCGAGTTTGAATAACAAAGTCAGTTGACGGTTGTGCCTGCATAATCATTGTTTCCTCATACTTATCTTTCATATGCAACCACCGCGCCAATAATTGATGGAAATAAATAACCAATAATGCAAATAATTCATAAGCGATTACCCAAAATGATCAACTTGTGTGTTTCTCTACTAAAAACTGAGGATTAAAATGCACGCAATTGTCCATCACAAGCAACCACTACCAGCGACCGTCATTAGCCAGACAGTCACTTTCAGGCATCACCATCAGACTGACCGCATTGCTTCCTCATCCTGTATTACATCTACCACACGACAGTCCTCACACATCATCAGACGTTGCTTTGCACGCTCGGTCTTAAACATGTAATGCCCCGCGAGTTTCTTTGTCATGTTGTCTATCAGTGATTTTGTGGCGAAGGCTTTCCCACAGGTGATACAGCAGAAAGGGGCCTCTTCATGCAAGGTGACAACACCACGACGACGCTGCGCATTAGTAATCAATCTTGGTTCCAGGGTAATGGCCTGTTCTGGACAGGCGGATGCACAGATGCCGCATTGCACACAATTGATTTCGTGAAACTCGAGTTTCGGCGAATCATTACCGGCATCAATTGCTTTAGACGGGCAAACTGATGTGCAGCTCATACACAAGGTACAGGCGCTAGCATCAACAACAATACGCCCAAAAGGTGCTTGCTCTGGTAAGACTATGATCTGTTGTGCAAGATTATTTTGTAGCCGGTTGCTTTGCTGATATAGATGGTCAATGGCTAACAGGGCCGTTCGGCGTTTTTCCACTGAGCCCACAAAATCTGCAACCGCAAAATTTGCCGCATCCACAAGATTGGAATCGTTTTCAACATCACATTGCTGATGAAGTGACCGGGGATCAACAACACGGATTAAGCGTTCTTTATAGCCCAATTCGTTATAACCCAGGCCAAGCAAAATTTTGTCTGCCGTATTGAGCTGTAGATACAAAAACTCAGCGACACTATCAGGCAACGATCCAGCATCGATCAGCAATACACTTTTTGCACCATAGGCCAGCGCTGACAGCCAGACCTCCATGCCTACACTTGCCAGTTCCTCAACCTCCACAAGCAGTAGATTGGCTGGCTTATTGTTCAAGAATTCGTTATTCAACAACTCGACCTCATCAGCAGCTACAAACGCGATCACGGGATTACTGCCTTCTGCTTCAGCATAACTTTTCAATAAGGTACGGACTAAACGCAATGTGTCTGTCATTTTAGGGTAAACATAACGAATAGCGCCTGTTGGACAAACGCTGGCACAAATCCCGCCCCCCTGACAAAGATTTGGATTAACCATCACCGATTCCATTAAAGAAGTAATTGCTTGCGTCGGACAGGCATCAATACAATTAGTGCAACCGGTAATGCCAGAACGCCCATGGGCACAAATTGATGCGTCGTAATTAAAATATTTAGGTTTTTCGAAAGTACCGGTAAGCCCTTTCAACTCTTCTTCGACCTGGGTTAAATAAGGCTCTTCGGTAATGGCAGTGAGATAACCCGGCGGTTTTATCGGCATGGTTAGCAGCGGCTCTACTGATAAATCGAGTATAAGATCCACATTCAGCGTTTCGTAATTTGCCTGTCCTTGTTCACCCAGAAAAACATTAAAATTACCTAAATAACCTTCAATCTGCAGGCGACGGTTGCCCACGGGGATGGTCGGAACTCCCGGCTCTACAGCGCCGTCGAGCAATATTAGCTGCGCAGTTAAATTGCCTGTCAAACGCGTAGCAAATTCTTGTGCCTCAATATTTCCGATGACAGCAACCCTGCCACGTGAGCTGTATTGAATCAGGCTGGTTGATTCAGAGGATAGCGTTTCAATAGCTGCCATTGCGATGGCATTTGCACGTGCATTACGTTTGTCATGCAAGGCTTGCGCGTCATTAGTCATGATTTAGACTCGTGTTTTGACTTGTTGTTTTTGATAATTTTTTTGCCCACTGTGGTTTCAACCTCGGTGTTATTATCGGCCTCACTATTTTCAGCAGAGGGCTTAATGTTGTTTTGCATGCTGTTATGACTATTGCCTGGTATGTCGTTTTCATTGTCCGCTTTCACTAACGGCACAGTATTGAAAGCCTGACCCTTAACACCTGTTTCGGCAACTGTCAGCGTTTGTGATAAATCCAGCTGTGTTTGGCTTACTCCCTGATGGCGTGTCACGATGTTATTTTCATCAGCATGGTCTTTGTTATCGATATCCTTGATGCCGTCATTGTCAGATAATTGTGCTTTTTCTTGCAGCAATTGCTCTGATATACGCTGAGCTTTCAGCTCAATTTGATGCTTCATATCAGAAGTTACAATGTCGCCTAGTTTTTTGAACTGGGTAAAATCATCATCATAATCATCCAGGCCATCACAGATATTAAAGGCTTCGCAGTGAAACAATTTTCGCAGCGCCAGTTTCCGTAACGTTTCACTGACACCGGGTGAAAGAAAGTCAGTGTAATCAGAATCAGGCGTCAAGGTTTTTATGTCCGGCATATCTTCATCAGTCAATATTTTTACAGGCGTTTCTGATTTACCATCAACTTCATTTGCTTCAACTACGGTATCTGTCGTCGCCGTACTTTCAATGTTATGTTTGGCCTCATGTTTCAGTCGCGACCAACGTGTAACAAAGTTTGTAGCCGGACTTTGTTCTTCATCGGCAACAAAAAATTTTGAGCGGCTCATCGAATTGAATGCTCCGACTCTTTTTCCCGCCAATCTTTACGTTTTCGTTTTTTGCGCTTCTGAGGGCAGTAATGCGTGAGTACAAACGCTTCTGTCCAGCGATAGAGTTCAGGCGGCATATCGACAGCAAATACCGTATCGTCACCTTCTAAATAGGCATGTGCTTCATCAAAGCTGAGGCTGACAATAAACGGTTTAGGCTCATCACTGTCGTCATCCTGACGTACTACAACGAAACAGTGTGGCGATGGTGCCATTAAGTTACGGTAATAACTGTCACACTCATCAATGTACAACTTAACTTGATAACCGGAATGTATGTGCAGCTGTACATCATTTTCAATGTGGGTGACAGCTGTTTTATCTGCCTGCTCCCGCTTATCAGCTGGAGTATCACCAGCAGTATCACCCACGGTCACGCCAATAGCCGTCCACACATAATCTATCCATGGGCTTACTTTCGCCGGGCGCCGTTCCATAATCACCGTCACCGGAAAATGATCGGGTAAGGTTGTTGCTGCCCCTGCTATTTCATCAATCATCAGTTTTCATCCATCAGCTCACATTAGGGTCGCTGTAAATGTTTACATTCAATTCATCAAGCAAGTTACGTACCAGTTTAATGCTGTTATAAATTCATCAGCACAAGCCAATGTTTCATAGTCAAAAACATCAAGCGATAAAGGTTAGTGATATCAAAATGCGACAAAATGTCCGTTAATCACCATTCGGATGAGACAAATTACCCCACCATAAAATAGCGAGCAGAGTTTTCAGGGTTTCTAAACAAGAAAAAATGACAGGTAAATGCCTGCAACTACCATCTTATACAGATAGCCGCAATTAATTGTATTGATCAATCAGAGTAGGAACAGTTCTTGCTTTATGTTCTATGTTTATGAACGATTTTCGAGGCCCGCGGATGGAGACAACATTCGACCACTTATCGACTCAGCAAAATGACCAGCCGGCTCCGCAAACAGCATTAATCGATCGTTTTGGTCGCAAAGTCACCTATTTAAGGATATCGGTTACCGATCGTTGTGACCTGAGATGTGTTTATTGCATGTCGGATGATATGCAGTTCGTGCCCCGTGCTCAATTGCTTACGCTAGAGGAAATTATTCGTATCGGAAAGTCATTTGTAAATCTGGGGGTGAACAAAATTCGCATTACCGGTGGCGAACCGCTGACGCGCCGTAATGTTTTAAGCGTATTTGAAGAACTGGGACAACTGGATGGCCTCACAGATTTAACCATCACTACAAACGCGACCCAGCTAACACGATATGCCAGGGCACTACACGATGCTGGCGTTACCCGAGTCAACATCAGTCTGGACACCATAAGACCCCAACGCTTCAGTAAAATCACACGCGTTGGAAAACTGCACAAAACACTGTCTGGCATCGATGCAGCGTTAGCCGCCGGCTTTCAAAAAGTTAAAATAAATACCGTTGTGCTCAAACACATGAACCATGATGAGGTAACTGATTTAGTTGCGTTTGCCAGAAATCGAGGCATGGATATTAGCTTCATAGAAGAAATGCCATTGGGCATTGTCAATGATCATGTGCGTGCACAAACCTATTATTCAAGCGATGAAATTCTTGCCGACTTACGTCAGCACTATGAACTAATCGCCACCACTGAAAAAACAGGCGGGCCTGCACGTTATTATAAAATGCCCGACAGTGACTCTCGCGTCGGTTTCATTTCGCCACACAGCCACAATTTTTGTGATACCTGTAACCGAGTAAGGCTAACCGCAGAAGGACGATTATTGTTGTGCCTGGGACAGGAACACGCTAAAGATTTAAGGCGCGTAGTACGCTCCCATCCCGGCAATGACGAAGCGCTGCACAAAGCAATCATTCAATCCATGTTGATCAAACCAAAAGGTCATGATTTTGATCTAAATACACAGGAAGTTATATTGAGACACATGAATACCACTGGAGGTTAGTGATGATTAATAATAAAACAGAAGATATTTTGTATAAACCTGAAATGACCGACGCCGGTTTAGTCGCCTCAGCGCCAGTCAGTGCCGTTGATGAATTTTGCAAGATACGAACAAGTTACATTGCAGCAGAACGTCCGCTAACTATTTACCTGGATAAACGTGAAATTGTCACCGTTATGACGCTAGGCACACAACCTGAATTGTTGATATTAGGATGGTTGCGAAATCAAAACATGGTCTCCGATATCAAAAATATAAAATCCATACAGGTGGACTGGGAAACTGATTCAGTGGCCGTTACAATGCATCAGTCAATAGAAAATATCGACGAAAAGCTAAATAAACGAACCATAACCACAGGTTGTGGCCAGGGAACGGTATTCGGTTCGCTTATGGATAATATCGAAAAAATCAAATTGCCTGAAATAACGATTAAACAGTCAACAATATATGAATTACTAAAAAACCTGAACGATTATAACGAAGTTTATAAACGTGCTGGTGCAGTGCATGGTTGTTCACTTTGTGAACAATCAACTATTTTACGCTTCGTCGAAGACGTTGGTCGGCATAATGCAGTTGATGCCATTGCCGGTCACATGTGGCTGAATCAAATAGCAGGCAATGACAAAATATTTTACACAACCGGGCGACTCACCTCGGAGATGGTAATCAAAGTTGCGCAAATGGGCATTCCTGTCCTGCTGTCGAGGTCAGGTGTTACACAAATGGGTCGAGAACTGGCTCGCAAAGTTGGCGTGACATTGATAGCACGAGCCAAAGGCCACCATTTTTTAATTTACAACGGCACCGAATTTATTCAATTTGATGCAACACCAAAATCTGCAGGCAGCAGCAAAGCAACGGCTAAAGTACAACAACTTAGAACCTGATATGTCTGCAGTCTTACAAACTGAGCTTGATACCGGCCTGGTTTACATGAGTGTAAAACAGGTCGCTAATTATTTACATCTGAATGAAAAAAAAATCTATGCTTTAGTTTCTGAAGATAGAATTCCTGCAACTAAAATTACCGGAAAATGGATGTTTCCACGAGAGCTTATTGATAAATGGATGTTTGATTCGTCACATGGCGGTTTGCTAACAGACAGACTTATTATTGCTGGCAGCGACGATCCTTTACTTTATCGCGTTGTGCTTGACTACGCTACGTCTACCGGCGCTTATGCTCTAATTAGCTACAGCCCAACAGCAACGCAGTTAGGGCTTAATTTATTAGAATCACGTCGTATTGATGTATGCGGTATTCATTGGGGGCCCGACACCGAAAGTCGGATCCGCCATCCGGCATTGCTCAAACAGCACTCAGAATCAAATAATTGGGTACTGATACATGCCTTTAGACGTGAGCAAGGATTAATGCTAAATACAAATACGCTTACACCTAATCAAACTATTGAAGAAATTTTTAACAGTCAGTTGCGCTGGTCGTTACGACAAAACGGCGCAGGTGCTCAACGATTTTTAATGGAGCAGTTATGTCATTTTAATTTAAACGTGGACGACCTTAACGTTGTCTCCACTGCATTGTCAGAACGTGAAGCGGCCGCTTCTATCGCTATGGGTATTGCAGATATTGCTCCCGGGGTACGCGCCGCAGCGAAAGAATATGGACTTGATTTTATTTCTTTTGGTTGGGAGTCTTTTGATTTAGCGATACCAAAAGCAATATGGTTTCGGCGATTATTTCAGGAGCTAATCAACCGACTCAAATCACCCGCCTGCCAACAACTAGCAGACAACCTGACTGGATACGATTTAAGTAAAACAGGTGAACTTATCTGGGGAGATGACTAGCCCTGATTAATTGTAGTGGCTTATTCTGAAAGGTTGATACTCTGATTTCGGTATAACCTGACAAAGGAGAAAAGCCGACCCAAAGTCGACCTTGAGCATATTATGGCGAGAACCTGGCAGAAATATCGGCAGAACCATTCGATGCGCCGTGTTGGCCTGATTTATTTTCCTGATCAGCAAAAGGCACTGGCGGGTATGAAGCAGCAGTTAAGAACAGGTGGTAAGGTTGTAGCCATGGTGTATTCCACGGCCGAAACCAATCCATTTTTTTCGATTCCTGTTTCTATCATTCGTCATCGCGCTAAACTTCCCGCACCTCTGCCGGGTCAACCTGGGCCTTTTAGCCTGGGCGGGGAAGGTAAACTGGAAAATGTTTTTTTGCACAGGCGGGTTTTAGAAACATAGAAGTTGAAACCATTAATGCACCGGTTCGGGTGTCATCGGCGCCAGAATGTTTACAGTTTGAGCAGGAATCGTTTGGTGCACTGCATCAAATGCTGGCAGGTTTGTCGGATATGGAGCAGGATGAAGCCTGGTGTAAAATTGAACAGGCGTTAACGCAGTTTGAAACCAATGGTCAATTTAAAGGGCCCTGCGAAATGCTGGTAGCCGTTGGATCTAAATAAACTGTTCGAAATAAAGGAGAGCAGCATGTCCAAATTAGCAATAGTACAAAAATCGCCGGTTTTTCTGGATAAGCAAAAAACTATCGACCTTGCAGTGACTACCGTTGAGGAAGCCGCAAATAATGGTGCAGAGCTGGTGGTATTCAGCGAAGCCTTTATACCGGGTTATCCAACCTGGATCTGGCGACTAAGACCCGGTGGCGACTGGGACCTGTCAGAAGAATTGCACGCGAGATTACTAAACAATGCTGTGGTTATGGAATCCAGTGATTTAATTCCACTGTATGCGGCAGCGAAAAAACACAACGTGACTATTGTGTGTGGTATCGAAGAGCGCGACAGCAAACTAAGCCAGTCGACAATATATAACACGGTTCTAGTTATCGGTGCTGATGGTACGCTGTTGAATAAACACCGTAAATTAATGCCCACTAATCCAGAACGCATGGTGTGGGGGTTCGGCGATGCATCTGGTTTAAAAGTGGTTGATACAGCCGTTGGGCGTGTGGGCACATTATTATGTTGGGAAAACTATATGCCGCTGGCTCGTTATGCCCTGTATTCACAAGGTGTCGAGATTTACATTGCGCCGACTTACGATAGTGGTGATGGCTGGATTGGCAGCTTACAACACATCGCAAGGGAAGGCTGTTTCTGGGTGGTGGGTTGTGGAAATCTCATGAAAGGCAGCGATATTCCACCGGACTTTCCTGAGAGAGAAATGTTATACCCGGATGCCGAAGAGTGGGTGAACCCTGGTGATTCGATTGTAATTGCTCCCGGTGGTGAAATTATTGCCGGCCCAATGCGAGAAGAAACCGGTATTTTATATTGTGATGTCGATCGAGAAAAAGCCAGTATTGCCAAAAGAACCCTTGATGTCACCGGGCATTATTCACGCCCCGATATTTTTCAACTTCACGTGAATACTCAGCCACAATCTCCCGTGGTATTTGAAGATTAAAGTCAGAGGATGGGTTACAAGAGAAAGATTAATATTCACTGAATGACAACTAAAGTGTGACAGTCGATGCCATACGAAAATAGCGAAGGTCTCTTGTTGACCCAGGCTGTGTGAAAAGTCGGAATAAATTGGGCCGGTGGTGAGCCGGCCCTAAATATGAAAGGTTTAGTATCAATATAGTGATAGTGAAATCCACTTGAAGGAAATTATTGCCCAATATCGGCTGCCATTTACCACTTTCAAATATCACTAATACTTTTCACACAGCCTGGGCCGGATTTCCGCGCTCGTGATAATGAATTGACAGGGCGTTACCGGCCGATGCTGTTGAAAAACTCTTTTTTAGTGGCTGTTAAAAATATTTAAGCTTTTCTAACAGGTTTTATGTTTTTAGATACGGTTAGGTACAATACGAAGTCGATCTCTCAGTAGAAATCCGCACAATAACT
>RCNG010000845.1_pt1 | contig 14678 bp, 13 predicted proteins | sample 2041371 | NCBI WGS metagenome assembly RCNG01 (sample SAMN09708227, study PRJNA481090) | Marine sediment metagenome, whole genome shotgun sequencing project. | biome: marine sediment; feature: ocean; material: sediment; isolation source: Sewage treatment plant 1 marine sediment (STP1) ... | reverse complement strand
GGGTCGAGATACGGCATGGCGGCGGTCCAGCGGGATTCCACTATGACTTTTTCTTCTTTTTCTTCTTCTTGACCTTGAGGCCCTGCAACGCCTCGTCGCTGTAGACGACACCGTTGTGTTTCTGGATGGTCCGGATCACTTTCCATTGATCCTTGTAGGTGATCGGGATGAATTCGTTCCAGGCGTTGGCGGCAAACTCCTTCTCGAGGCCGGTCCCCGACCAGTCGAAGGTGAGGAAGGCATCCACGATCTTTGCCGCTAGCTCGGGATTGAGGTTGTGGGCATAGCCGTACGAGGTTGTCGGGAAAGGATCCGACTCCCAGATGATCCGAAGATCATCGCGGTTGACCACGCCCTTGTCGGCCATCCGGTCGAGCACGGTGGAAGCGATCGGCGCGGCGTCATAGTCCTTGTTGGCAACGCCCATGATCGAGTTGTCGTGCTTGCCGGAGTAATTGACCTTGTAGTCCTCATCGGGAACGACGCCCATGTCGGTGAACAGGGCGCGCGGCGCTTGGTTGCCCGAGTTGGAAGACGGGGTCACGTGGGCGATGTTGCGGCCCTTGAGATCGGTGACCTGCTTGATGTCGGAGTCTTTGTGGGTGATCAGCTGCAGTTTGTAGCCGTAACCCTTGGGTCCGCTCATGATCGAGAAAGGAACGTAGCCGGCGAGATTGACGCCGAACGCCGTCGGCCCGGTGGAAATGCCGGCGACGTGCAGGCGGCCTGAACGCATCGCTTCGACCTGGGCGGCGTAGGACTCGGCCCCGTACCAGCGGACCTTCTTACCGGTCTTCTCGGAGAGATACTCCATGAATTCGGTGAACACGTTCTCGTATACCGACGGGTCCTCGACCGGCGTGTACGAGAAAACGAGGACGTCGGGATCGAGCCACTGTTTGGGGTCGCTCGGCGCATCGGCGACCAGATCGTTGTTATCGTCGCAGTAGCGGCTGTCGAGATCACCGCGGTTCTTGCACTCGTCCGCCGCCGACGGAAGCGTCGTCGCGACCACAAGCGCGAACGCCGCCAACCCCGATCCGACAAGCGATAGGGAGCGGTTTACGATAGACGGAAATGACATGTCATCCTCCCAGATGTGTTGTTTGCCACGGCCTTGAACACGCCGTTTTGTAACCCCGCACTGCCGAGAAAATGCCAGCGTGCGGCGTCATTGCCTTCCACTATAAAACATCTTTTGGGCGATCGTCGCGTGGAATCAATGTGCTGGCCGCGAGCAGGGTTTCGACCAACTCGGAAAAGCCGAATCCGGCACGTCCGTCGGTGACGTAGGCCGGCGGTGTTTCGAGGCGATCCGCGAACTCGCGAACGTTGGCGACACCGACCGCATTGGGGAAATAACCGAACATCGGTTCGTCGTTGGGCGAATCGCCGGCGAAGACATAGCGGTCCTTCTCGGCATCCAGATCGACGCCGAAACACTCCGAAAGCAGGATTCGCGTCATCGTCAGCTTGTCGTAGTCGCCGAACCAGCCGTTGACGTGGATGGAACTGACCTTCGCGGTCGCCCCTTCCGATTGGAAGATGTGGACGATGCTGTCGATCGCCGCCGCGGGCAGGCGCTGGACGTCCTCGCAAAAATCGATAGCGAGGTCGGCCTCACGGTAAAACTGATCGGAGGCGACGGCGCTTCCCGGAACTTCGGCAAGGACGCGCTCGCGGATCCGTTCGAGCCGTTGGCGGTCGGCTTCGCGCCGATCGGGGGAGAAATAGAATCGCCGGATCATTCTCCGCTTCTCGGCGTCGTAGCGGAAATAGAACGCTCCGTTCTCGCCGACGACGGCGTCCACCGGCCACATTCGGGCAATATGGTCGCACCATCCCGCCGGGCGGCCGGTGATCGGAATACACAGGATTCCGGCCTGGGACAGCCGCTCCAGCGCCCGGTACGCTTCCGCGGTCAGCCTGCCGTCGGTGGTCATGGTGTCGTCGATGTCGGTGAACACGCCGCGAATGCACCGTCGCTGCGCAGCCGGAAAATCGCCAATCGGTCGCAAGATGCCTCCTCTTTTCGCAAAGAAGGAGAATAGAACCGGATATCTGCGCCGAAAAGCCTTCAGGCCAGTATTTCGCTGCCGGGACTATGCCACTTGGGTTCTCGGCGCGGGGCGCCCAGGTCGGGACGACTCTTGACGCAACCGTCGAGGCAAGCGTTGCCTCGCCCAAACCACCAGCCGGTAACCGAGCAGCATGGCTAGCACGGCGGCATAGATCATTGGCTCGCGAATGTCCGCCTTGACCATCATGAAGAAGTGGAGCACCGCCAGGATCGCCGCCGGATAGACCAGCATGTGCACCTTCTTCCAGCGCCGCCCGCCAAGCCGCTTGACCATGCCCTTGGTCGAGGTCAATGCCAACGGCGCCAGCAGCGCGAACGCGATCATGCCGACGGTGATGAAGTTGCGTTTGACGATATCGGTCCAGATCTCGCCCCAGGCGAAGAACTGGTCGAGGCCGATATAGCTGGAGAGATGCAGGAACACGTAGAAGAAGGCATAGAGACCGAGCATGCGGCGAAAGCGGATCAGTACCGGCAGGCCAAGAACCCCCTTGAGCGGTGTCACCGCCAGCGAGATCAATAGAAACCTGAGGGCCCAATCGCCGATGAACCGATTGACCGACTCGATCGGGTTGGCGCCAAGCCCGCCCGTAAACGCCTGCCAGCCGAGCCACACCAGCGGTGTCAGACAGAGCCCAAACACCAATGGCTTGGCGATCCAGCGGATTCGTTGCTCCTTGGTCAAGATCGGCGTGCCCTGCTCCCTGTTGCTGCTGGTTAATACCACTTGGCGAGGTCCATATCGGCGTAGAGACCGGCGACCTCTTCACCATAACCGTTGTATTTCAGGGTATCACGTTTGAGGAACTCGCCGATACGACGCTCGCGCTTCTGGCTCCAGCGGGGGTGTTGCACCTCGGGATTGACGTTGGCATAGAAGCCGTACTCGTTAGGTAGCATCTTGTTCCACGAGGTCGGCGGCATCTCTTCGGTCAGCGTCATCCGGACGATCGATTTGATGCTCTTGAAGCCGTACTTCCACGGCACCACCAGCCGGATTGGGGCGCCGTTCTGGTTGGGCATGACCTCGCCGTAAAGGCCGACCCCGAGCAGCGTGAGCGGGTTCATTGCTTCGTCCAGGCGCAGACCCTCGACGTACGGCCAGTCGATGATCGCCCGCCGCTGGCCCGGCATCTGCTCCGGGTCGAGAAGGGTTTGGAAGGCCACGTACTTGGCGCTCCCGGTCGGCTCGACCTGCTTGAGGAAATCGGCCATCGGAATGCCGACCCACGGAACGACCATCGACCAGGCCTCGACGCAGCGCAGCCGGTAGATCCGCTCTTCCAACCGGTGAGCCTTGAATATGTCGTCGATGTCGTAGGAGCCCGGCTTGGCCACGTGGCCGTCGACGACCACCGTCCACGGCCGGGTCTTCATTTCGCCGGCGTTGGCGGCGGGATCATCCTTGCCGGTGCCAAACTCGTAGAAATTGTTATAGCTGGTGACCGATTCCCGGGAGGTCGCCTCCTCGTCGGTACTGTAGGGGCTCTTGACGACACCTTCGAGCTTTGCACTCGCCCCGGGCGTCGCCGCGAGGCCGGCCAGCGGAAGCGATCCTAGCGCCGCACCGGCGCCGGCCACCGCCGCGGTCTGCAGGAACCGCCGCCGGTCGAGATAGACCGACCGGGGGGTGATCTCCGAAGAGAGGACATCCGAGGGTTTGCGGACCTTGATCAGCATCGTCTTTTTCCTTGCATCGTTCGCTGCCGCGGGGCCTGACATCCAAGCGCAACCCGCGCCAACTTCGGCCTCCTATGGTACATGCGAATATCACGCGTTTATCACAAGGTAGGGCTCCGATGCCTGACATCGAATAAAATCGTTGTGATCAGCGCGTGTAACCGTCATCAGAGCTTCACCGTTTGCTCGTCAGGCATTTTGGTGTAAGGAAGGGCGCATGCGGACTCTTTACCACCTATGGCTGTCTCCATTCTGCCGCAAAGTGCGGATCGTCCTCGCTGAGAAAAAGCTGGAGGTCGATTTGCAGGTCGAACCGGTGTGGGAGCGCCGCCAACAGTTTCTTACCCTCAATCCCGCCGGCAAGGTGCCGGTGCTAGTCGAGCCCGAAGGCACCGTTCTCTGCGACAGCATGGCGATTGCCGAGTTCCTCGAGGAGGTCTACCCGGAATCGTCGCTGATCGGTGGCACGGCCGAGGAACGGGCGGAGATCCGCCGGCTGGTCGCTTGGTTCGACCACAAGTTCAATGCGGAGGTCACTGCAAACCTGGTTGGCGAGAAGATCATGAACCGTTTCCTCGGGCTCGGCCAACCGGACTCCCAGGCAATACGCGCCGGACACGCGAACATTCGCACCCACCTCGATTACATCGCTTTCCTGATCCAACGGCGAAACTGGCTCGCCGGCAATCACATGACCCTCGCCGATATTACCGCAGCGGCGCATCTGTCGTGCGTCGACTATATCGGGGATGTTCCCTGGGATAAGCACGAAGACGCGAAGAACTGGTACGCGCGGGTCAAGTCCCGGCCCAGCTTTCGATCGATCCTTGCCGATCACATCCCCGGCCTCACGCCGCCCAAGGCTTATGCCAACCTCGACTTCTAGGGACTGTGGACATCGCTGTAAGCAGTTTCCACCGGTACCCAAACGGGTCTGGCCGGATTAGACTCGGAATTCGGACGAAAAAGGCAAGCCCCAGAAGGATCGGGAATCGTGACGGAAACAATCAAGGCCGGATCCGCGCCGCACCTGTTCTGTTTCGGGCTCGGATACAGTGCCCGGGTGCTGGCCGGTCGATTGGCGTCGGAAGGCTGGGCGATATCAGGGACCTGTCGGGACGAAGAAACGCGGCAGGCATTGGCCGCGGAAGGCATTCGTGCCCATCTGTTCGACCGCGAACACCCACTGGACGATCCCGTGGCGGCTTTATCGGCAATCACCGACGTGCTCAGCTCGGTACCGCCCGACGGCGACGGCGACCCCGTTCTCGACCGACACGGCGCGGACATCGCCTCGATGGCTGGCCTGCGTTGGATCGGCTATCTGTCGACCACCGGCGTCTATGGCGACACCGGCGGCACCATGGTCGACGAGACAGCGCCGCTCAACCCGACGTCGGAGCGAAGCAGCCGTCGAATCGCGGCGGAACGATTGTGGCAGGAGTTGTACCGCTCGCGCCATCTTCCCGTCCATGTGTTCAGGCTCGCCGGCATCTACGGTCCGGGACGCAACACCATCGACCAAGTCCGGGCGGGACGGGCGCGGCGAATCGACAAGCCCGGGCATATGTTCTCGCGGATCCACGTGGAGGATATCGCCTCAACACTCCGCGCCTCAATGGCCCGTCCCGACCCTGGCGCGATCTACAACGTCTGTGACGATGTTCCGGCTTCGCAGAGTGACGTCGTCGCCTACGCATGCGCGTTGCTGGGCGTCACGCCGCCGACGCCGGTGCCGCTCGAAGAACTTGCCGGGGAGATGTCGCCGATGGCGCTCAGTTTCTGGCGGGATAACCGTCTTGTCGACAATTCCCGGATGAAACTCGATCTGGGAGCCCAACTCAAGTATTCCGATTACAGAAGCGGGCTGCAGGCGATCTTGAAATCCCAACAGAGCGGTTGAACCGGCGCGGCCATGCTCGTCCGAGCGCCAAGCAGGCGGAAGCCGAACGGTCGCGTCGCCGACCGCAGTTTCACCATTGGATTCCCGTTCCCGGTGGAACCGCTGAGGGCGTTCACGGTCAAGGACACCCGGAACGAACCCGCCGGTTGGAAAATCCCATCGCCTTGAACCGGTTGCGGCACTAGCATGGCGGTATCGCGATCCAATCGCACCGACCTATCAACCTTTCGGGAACGCCATGCGGTGTCCGAGTTGCGAATTCGATAATCGGCAGGGCCGGCGCTTCTGCGCCGAGTGCGGCGCTCCGTTGGGAGGCAGGTGCTCGTCTTGCGGATTCGACAACGAACCCGGCGAGAAGTTTTGCGGCGGCTGCGGCGCCTCGCTGATATCGCCACCGGTGGGCGAGCCCACACCCGACGTTGGGAAACCTGTCGTTTCACGACCTGCCGCTCCGGAGCCGCCGCCGCCTACCCGCGACGCACGGGCGAGCGGAGAGCCCGAGCGACGTCAGCTGACGGTGATGTTTTGTGACCTGGTCGGTTCGACGGCATTCTCGCGGATACTCGATCCCGAAGAGACCCGCGAGGTCATTCGCGCCTTCCAGAACACATGCACCGACGTGATCGGACGCTTTGACGGGATCGTCGCCAAATACATGGGCGATGGCATTCTCGCCTATTTCGGGTATCCGGTGGCGCACGAGGACGACGCCGAGCGGGCGGCGCGGGCCGGTCTCGAGATCATTGAGGTCGTGCGTGGCCTGGACGCCGACCTGGGGCGTCAGAAAAACATTGCGCTGGCAATCCGGGTGGGCATTGCCACCGGGTTGGTCGTGGTCGGTGATCTGATCGGCGAGGGCGCCGCGGAAGAAATGGCGGTGGTCGGGGCGACTCCCAATCTGGCGGCGCGCCTCCAGTCGATCGCTCAGCCGAATACGGTCGTTATCGCCCGCGGGACCCGTCAGCTCCTGGCCGCAGGATTCGTCTGCGACGACCTCGGGGAGCATGACCTGAAAGGTTTCCACGAACCCGTAGGGGCTTGGCGCGTTGTCGCGCCGAGCGATGTCGAAAGCCGTTTCGAGGCGACCCAGGCCACCGAGCTGACGCCGTTTGTCGGCCGCGAGCACGAGATCGACCTTCTCGTCGAGCGCTGGCGACAAGCCAAGGCAGGGGAGGCCAGGTGGTGCTGGTGTCGGGCGAGGCGGGAATCGGCAAATCGCGGATCTCGCTGACCGTACAGGAGCGGATCGCCGAGGAACCACACACGCGGATCGGGTACCAGTGCTCGCCCTATCACCGCAACAGCGCTCTTCATCCGGTGATCGAGCAATTGGCGCGGGCCGCCGGTTTCCGGCGCAACGATACCCACGAGCAGAAACTCGACAAGCTGGAGGCGCTGTTGATCACGGCACCGGAAGGCGACGGCCAGACGTTGGCGCTGCTGGCTTCGTTGCTCTCGGTCCCGACCGATGGCCGCTGTCCGTCGCTCGACCTCAGCCCGGAAATGCAGAAGCAGGAAACACTGACCGCCCTCGTCGAACAGATGAAGCGCCTGGCCGCGCGCCGGCCGTTGCTCGTCGTCTTCGAAGACGTGCACTGGATCGACCCAACCACGCTGGAACTGCTCGATCTGGTCGTCGACCACTCTCAGACGGTGCCGGTGATGGTGATGGTGACCCTTCGCCCGGAATTCGTTCCGACCTGGACCGGGCAAGCTCACGTCACCTTGCTGACCCTCAACCGGATGAACCCGCGGCAACGCGCCGTGATGGTCGAGAAGGTGACCAGAGGCAAGGCATTGCCCGAAGAGGTGCTGGATCAGATCGTCACCAGGACCGACGGTGTGCCGTTGTTCGTCGAGGAGTTGACCAAGGCGGTGATCGAATCCGGTTTGCTCACCGAAGATGATGATCGTTACAGGCTCGTCGGCCCACTCCCGCCGCTGGCGATCCCATCGACGCTGCAGGATTCGTTGATGGCGCGTCTCGATCAAATGCCTGCGGTGAAAGAGGTCGCCCAGATCGGCGCCACTATCGGCCGCGAGTTCTCCTACGAGCTTTTGTCGTGGGTGTCGCCCTTGCGCGATAGCGAGCTCCGGGAGGATCTCACCAAGCTGGTCGAATCGGAGCTGTTGTATCGTCGAGGAAGCCCGCCCAACGCCAGCTATATCTTCAAGCACGCCCTGATCCGCGATACGGCATACGACAGTTTGCTGCGCAGCAAACGCCAGGACCTGCACGCGCGGATCGCCATCGTCCTCGAGGAGCGATTCCCCGAAACCGCGCTGACCCAACCGGAACTTCTCGCCCACCACTTCACCGAGGCGAGCCTGGCGGAAACGGCCGTCGAATACTGGAAGATCGCCGGCGAGCGGGCGCTGGACCGCTCCGCCAATGTCGAGGCGGTCAGCCATTTTACCAGGGGGATCGAGGTCCTCGAAACTCTGCCCGACAGTGTCGAGAGTGCCCGCACCGCAGTGGAACTGCACACCATAATCGCCACGACGCTTCGGGTCATGGACCGTTACGACGAAGCGCTTTCGGCGTTGACACGGGCCGAGAAAACGGCGACCGGTCACGGCCTCACCGTCGAGCTGGCTCGTATCCACTTCTGCAGGGGAAACGTCTATTTTCCGTTGGGCAACGTCGAGGGATGCCTCGAGCAGCACGAGCTAGCGCGCAAATACGCGCACGAGGCCGCCTCGCCAAGGGATGAAGCCTGTGCGATCGGCGGTCTCGGCGACGCCTATTACCTTCAAGGCCGGATGAAAACCGCCTTCGATCAATTTCACCGATGCGTCGAACTCGCGCGTGAACACGGCTTTGTCGATGTCGAGGCGGCCAATCTGCATATGGTCGGCTGGTGCCGCATTTACCTCAACGAGCTGCGGGAAGCCGTGGCGGACGGGATGGCGGCGGCCGAGGCCGGGTCAAAAATCCGCCACCGTCGGGCGGAAATGCTCGGCCGGCTGTTGGTCGGTTTTATCGGGATGGACCTGGGCGAGTCCGTTCTGGCCAAGCTGCAATTGGATCTCGCCCTGGAGCTAGCGCGAAAATTGGGCGCCGGCAACTTCGAGGCGCAGGCGCTCGCGCACAAGGCCCACGCCCTTTGCCTGGAGGGGCGGCACAGCGAGGCCCGGGAGTACGCGGAAGAAGCGCTGCGGATCGTTCGCCGATCGGGGATGACGTTCCTCGGACCGTATGTCCTCGCGGTCCATGCGCGGACGACCGATGATACAAGCGTCCGCCAAGAAGCCTTGAAGGAGGCCGAAGACATTCTTCGTGCGGGCTGCGTCAGCCACAATCACTTCTGGTTCTGTCGGGAATCCATCGACATTTGCGTGGAGACCGGCGACTGGGCTGAAATCGAACGCTTCGCGTCAGCCCTCGAGGACTACACTCGCGACCAGCCCCTGCCGTTGAGCGATTTCTATGTTGCGAGAGGGCGGGCGTTGGCGGCTTTCGGCCGCGGCGAGCGCGATGAAAAAACGGTCGCGGAACTCTTGCGGCTCCGCGACCAAGCCCTAGAGACCGGCCTCAAGTCCCACTTGCCGCCGCTTGAACGGGCGATCGCCGCCAGTTGATTCTGGAATCTTGTGGTTCTCCGATTCGCTAAAGCCGCCTCAACAGCGCCTCCAGCGTTTCGCACAGACGTTCCAGGTCGTCGGGCTCGGAGAGCCGGTGTTCGCCGGTCTTGATCAGGTCGATCTCCACGTCGGTCGAGCGCAGCCTTTCCGCAATTCGCAATGACGTCTGCCACGGCACATCGGGATCCTTCATCCCGTGAATCAGCCGCACCGGGCAGTCTAGCGGAATCTCGTCGCGCAGGACGAGGCGGTCGCGGCCCTCCTCGAGGATCAGCTTGGTGACCGGAGTCGGTTCCTCGTCGTAGGGGCTGTAGACCTGAACGACGCCGTCCCGCTCCAGGGTCGCCTTCTGCTCGGCGGTAAGCATGTCGGGGATCAGGTCCTCGGTGAAGTCGGGAGCGGCGGCGATGCCGAGCATCGCGGCGATTCGTTGCGGCCGCTGCAGCGCTGCCAGCAGCATGATCCAGCCGCCGAGACTGGAACCGACCAACACCTGGGGGCCCTCGGTCAGCCGGTCGAGGACGAACACCGCATCGTCCGCCCAGCGGCCGATGGTGCCGTCGGTGAACGCGCCCGACGACTCGCCGTGGCCGAAATAGTCGAAGCGCACGTAGGCCAGCCCGCGGGCACGGCAGAAATGCTCCAGCCGGATCGCCTTGCTTCCGGTCATGTCGGACATGTAACCGGTCAGGAAGACTACCCCAGGAGACTTGCCAGGGGTGCGATGGTAGGCAATAGTCGCTCCGTCATCCCGCTGTAGGAATTCAGGGGCATTTTCAGGGGATGTCGGCACGTCGGACATGATCAACTCCGTGGGATGGCTTTGAACACGAACCTTAGCACCGGTCCCCGGCGATCGGCCACGGATAACGGGCCGACGGCGGATCGCGGCCGCGATTCCACCGGCGGCAGGACCATTCTGCAGGTGTTGCCGGCGTTGTCGGGGCAAAACGGCCTTGGGCGCGACACGGCGGAAATCGCCGGCGCCCTGGTCGCCGCCGGCGATCGGGCGGTGGTCGCGTCGGCCGGTGGCCCGCTGCTCCACGCCCTCGCTCGCGCCGGCGCCAAGCATGTGACGCTGCCAGTGGACAGTACCAATCCGCTGACCCTGTTCGCCAACGTCAAACGCCTGGCCGAGGTGATCCGCGCGGAGAAGGTGGATCTCGTCCACGCGCGTTCGCACGGAGCGGCGGCGAGCGCCTGGTGGGCGGCACGACGCAGCGGTTGCCACTTCGTCACCACCTTCCACGAGACCTACGGGAAGGGCAGCATGCTCGACCGCCGCCTCCCCTCGTTCCTGGCAAAGGGCGAGCGGGTGATCGCCGTTTCCCGGTTCACTGCCGGTCAAATCCGTCGCCTCTATGGGGTCCCCGATTCCCGGGTGCGGGTCATTCCTCGCGGAATCGATCTTGACCGCTTCAATCCCTCGCGGGTCACGCCCGACCGGATCGTCGCTCTCGCCAATCGATGGCGGCTGACCGACGGCTTTCCGGTGGTGATGCTCGCCGGCGAACTTGCCGAAGGAAAAGGGCAGACGGTGCTCGTCAATGCCATCCACAAGCTTGGGCGACGCGACATCCGCTGCCTGCTCATCGGTTCCGAAGAGGCCGACAAGGCCGCGCGCGAGGGACTGGAGGCACTGATCGGCTGGCAGGGTCTGGGCGGTGTGGTTCGGATCATCGATCAGTGTGACGACATGTCGGTTGCCTACATGCTTTCCGACGTCGTCGTTTCCGCGTCGACCGAGCCCGAGGCCTTTGGCCGCACCCTTATCGAAGCCCAGGCTCTCGGCCGTCCGGTCATCGGCACCAACCATGGCGGGCCACGCGAGACCGTGGTCGCCGGCCGCACCGGCTGGTTGACGCCGCCGGGTGATGTGGATGCGCTGGCCGCCGCCATCGATGCGGCTCTCAAGCTTGCGCCGGACGCTCGCGAACGGCTTGTCGAGACCGCCGCCGCGCACGTCCGCGCAAATTTTTCGAAGGAAGCCATGTGCCGGGCAACGCTCGCAGTCTACGACGAGGTTCTATAACCCCGCTTGACACGCCAAGACACAAGCCTAGATTGCCCAGCTATCAAAATTAATTGAATTTCGGCACAGGCGGCAGGATTTTGGAACCTAGCGTTCAAGCACAGAAACCGGTTCGGATCACCCTTCCGGACGGCAGCGTCAAGGAGCACGCGGGACCGGTGACGGGTGCCGACATCGCCGCCGATATCGGCCCGGGGCTCGCCAAGGCGGCGCTGGCGATGCGAATCGATGGCGTGCTCAGCGATCTCTCCACCACCATCGAATCCGACTCGGCGGTGGCAATCGTCACCGCGCGCGATGGTGACGCGCTGGAACTCGTGCGCCATGACGCCGCGCACGTGATGGCCGAGGCGGTGCAGGAACTCTATCCCGGCACCCAGGTCACCATCGGACCGGCGATCGAGAATGGCTTCTACTACGATTTTGCCCGCGATGAGCCCTTTACGCCGGATGACCTGGCGAAGATCGAGGCACGGATGCGCGAGATCGTCGATCGGAACGAGCCGATCGAGCGCGAGGTCTGGAATCGCAACGAGGCGATCGCACATTTCAAGTTGATCGGCGAGAACTACAAGGCCCAGATCATCTCCGAGATCCCGGAAGGCGAGCCGGTCAGCGTCTACCGCCAGGGCAGCTGGCTCGACCTCTGTCGCGGCCCCCATCTGCCTTCAACCGGCAAGCTCGGCAGGGCGTTCAAGTTGACCAAGCTGGCCGGCGCCTACTGGCGTGGCGATTCCCGCAATGAAATGCTCCAGCGCATCTACGGCACCGCCTGGACCGACGAGAAGCAGCTGAAGGCCTACCTTCACATGCTGGAGGAGGCGGAAAAGCGCGATCACCGCCGGCTCGGCCGCGAGATGGATCTGTTCCATCTCCAGGACGTCGCCGCCGGCTCGGTGTTCTGGCACCCCAAGGGCTGGTCCCTCTATCGCTCGCTGCAGCAGTACATGCGCGCGCGCTTGGAACGGGCGGGATACGTCGAGGTCAACACCCCTCAGCTTGTCGACCGCGGCCTGTGGGAGCTCTCGGGTCACTGGGAGAAGTTCCGCGAGCACATGTTCACCGCTGAATCCGAGGACCGGATCCTGGCGCTGAAGCCGATGAACTGCCCGTGCCACGTTCAGATCTACAAACAGGGCATCACCAGTTACCGGAATCTGCCGCTGCGTATGGCGGAATTCGGCTCGTGTCACCGCGACGAGCCCTCCGGGGCACTGCATGGGCTGATGCGTGTCCGCGCGTTCACCCAGGACGACGCCCACATCTTCTGTACCGAGGACCAGATCACCTCGGAAACGGAAGCCTTCTGCGATTTGCTGTTGAGCATCTACCGCGACTTCGGCTTCGAGGAGGTGATCGTCAAGTTCTCCGATCGCCCGGTGAAGCGGGCGGGTTCCGACGATACCTGGGACCGGGCCGAGGACGCGCTGCGGGAGGCGACGGCGGCGGCCGGGCTCGCTACCGAGTTGAACCCGGGTGAGGGGGCGTTCTACGGGCCGAAGCTGGAATTCGTGTTGCGCGACGCCATCGGCCGCGACTGGCAGTTGGGCACTTTGCAGGTCGACTTCGTCCTGCCGGAACGACTGGACGCCACCTATGTCGGCGAGGATGGGTCCAAGCACCGCCCGGTGATGCTCCACCGCGCGATCCTTGGGTCGTTCGAGCGCTTTATCGGCATTCTCATCGAACATTATGCCGGGCGCCTGCCACTGTGGCTGGCGCCGGTGCAGGTAGTGGTGGCGACGATCACCAGAGACGCCGATGACTATGCCCGCCGTGTCCACGAGGAGCTGGTCGATGCCGGTATCCGGACCGAACTCGACCTTCGCAACGAGAAGATCAACTATAAGGTCCGTGAACACAGCGTCGGCAAGGTCCCGGCAATCCTGGTCGTCGGCGCCCGTGAGCAACAGGAAAGCACGGTTGCCGTGCGCCGCCTGGGCGGCCAGTCCCAAGAAATTCTTGCTCTTGAGTTGGCAATTGCTAGACTTTGCGAAGAGGCTGCGGGGCCCTTGGCGCGGAAACGGCCGTGACCGGCGGAAAGCGGCTGTCGCGTGGCAAAAAAGGGATGCCTTGTTGATCGAGCATATCGAGACTGACGTCAGAGTCTTGCACGACGCCACCCCCGGCGCAGGGGCAAGGGCAAACGGCGCTCCAGGCATTCGAGACATTTCCCATCCAAGCAGTTATGGTTCGTCCGCATTCGCTCGGAATGGCGACGAGATGCAGACGGCGTCGGATGATCCCGCGTGACGGTTCCAATGACGGCAACGCCGCAGATCCTGCGCGGGTCCGTCCGGCTTTTCCCGCTCGAATGTGGAAACGCTAGAGAAATTAGGTTGGTTACGCCTGACGGCCGGCGAGAGGCCCAGGCGATTTTAGAGGAGGCTGTTCGATAGCGAGGATACCGTTCAATCAGTCGCCGTCCCGCGAGGGACCGCGCGTCAACACTGATATCGATGCGCCCAATGTTCGGGTGGTCGACGAGAAAGGTGAGCAGTTAGGAGTCATCTCCGTCTCGAGAGCTCTGGAGCTGGCGGAAGCGGCGGCGCTGGATCTGGTCGAGGTGGCGCCGGGAGCCGATCCTCCCGTCTGCAAGATTCTCGACTACGGAAAATTCAAGTACGAGGCGCAGAAGAAGAAAAACGAGGCAAAAAAGAAGCAGAAGGTCATCGACGTCAAAGAGATCAAGATGCGGCCGGGCATCGACGAACATGACTACCAAGTCAAGATGCGGAACATGCGCCGCTTTCTCGAAGAAGGCGACAAGGTCAAGGTGACCATCCGGTTCCGCGGTCGCGAGATGGCCCATCAGAATTTGGGCATGAAGGTTCTCGACCGTGTTCGCGAGGAGTTGGATGAACTGTCCAAGGTCGAGCAGTATCCGAAGATCGAAGGCCGCCAGATGGTCATGGTGATTGCGCCACGCTGATTATGGCGTGACGAATGGGGGTGTTGGGGTTGGCGTCTCGCCGGTGATGATCGGCGATACGGCGCGCCTTGCAATTGGCGGACGTACCCTATATATCCTCGCCGTCCTACGCGCTCAAAGCAGCGGTCCGGCACGGGCATGCCTAGCCGCTCGAAAGCGTCTCCCGAGACAATAGCCGAATAACGAGCATCTGCCAGTTAAGGAGATCCAAATGCCCAAGTTGAAGACCAAGTCCTCGGCGAAAAAGCGCTTCAGCCTAACCGGTAGCGGCAAGGTGCGGGCAAACTTCGCCGGCAAGCGCCACAACCTGCGCAAGCGGCCGAAGAAGATGAAGCGCAAGGCGCGCGGCACGACGGTTCTCTGTGCCGCCGACGCCCGCATCGTCAAATCCTGCATGCCCAACGCCTGAGGAGGACACACCATGGCACGCGTAAAACGGGGGGTGACCGCCCATGCCCGGCACAAG